>FLNX01002220.1_pt1 | contig 63183 bp, 93 predicted proteins | sample 1140341 | NCBI WGS metagenome assembly FLNX01 (sample SAMEA3878208, study PRJEB12797) | bioreactor metagenome | biome: Moose rumen | place: Sweden | collected 2011-10
CCTGAATTTTTAACGAACATTTTAGGGAATATCGGAATCCCCGCCGCGCTGTGCTTTTACACGCTCTTTGAGGTCAACAAGAATCTGAAGAAATTAGCTGATTCGATAAACAATCTGTCGAACGACGTAGACAAGCGGTTGGATAAGATGGAAAGCACGGTGGCGGAATTGAATTTCAAAGTGAATGCGATGAAAGGCGGGGGACAATGAAAATATTTCTGAACGCAGGGCACGGCGGCAAAGACCCCGGGGCAATCGGGAACGGTTTAATGGAGCGGGATGTGGTTTTGAGCATCGCGCAACGCGCCGAGAAATATTTGCGCGACGTCGGCTTTGAGGTAAAAACCTTTCAATACGACGGCTTGCAAACCATCTGCGACGACGCCAACGCCTTTAAAGCCGACATTTTCATTTCAATCCATTGCAACGCGGGCGGCGGCAAAGGCGCGGAAACATATTACTCGACGGCGGCGGGAAAAGAATTGGCGTCGGCGATACAGAATCAGCTGATAAGAAGTCTGCCGCTGGTGGACAGGGGAATAAAGACGGGGAATTTGTATGTGCTGAAACATACGCAAATGCCCGCGGTATTGGTGGAGACGGCGTTTATCGACAACACATGGGACGCAATGCTTCTCAAAGAAAAAGAAGATGAATTTGCCCGAGCAATAGCGCGGGGCGTAACGGATTATGAAATGGTGGAACCTGCGCCTGACGTATTGGACGAGAAAGAATTCAGCGAGCATTTCAGTCCGAAGGAATTTGAATGTCACTGTTGCGGCGGGGGCAGAGAAAAAATAAGTCCGCGGCTGATAGAACTTCTCGAAGAACTTCGCGGCAAGGCAAATGCTCCCGTTCATGTGAATTGCGGTTATCGATGTGAGAAACACAATCGGGAAGTGGGCGGGGTTGCGAACAGCCAACACGTCAAAGGTACGGCGGCAGACATAACCATTCCGCAGATAAGTTTTGTGCGGGCAATGGATTTAGTCCGAGCCCTGCCCTTCGACGGCACGGGTTTTTATTCCCCGCTCTACGACGGCGGCGCGTGGTTCATTCACGTCGATTGTCGCGACGGCGGTATCGGTTCCCATATCGAGTGGTTTGAATAATTTTTTTGTTGATGTTTAAATTGCCATAACTACGTCTGTTGTTGATTTTAAGATTAGTGGTGGACGTGGTTATGGCGTCTTTTTTTGTTTTGGTTGTGTCTTTGATTAAAATGTCGCGGTTATTATCTCCCTATAGAATTTTCTATCGCTTTTTAGGATTTAGATTAAGTTTTTTTCGCATCTTTTAATTGGAGGTTTTTCTGACTTTTGGGTTGGGTGTTAATTTGATTTTTCCCTCTTTCACTTTCGTTTTTTTGATCTGGTATTTGGCGGGGAGAAATTTTTAGATTTGCTTTCAGTTTTTCAACAATGGTTTGACAACAGCAGTTCGGGCAAAAATTTTGCTACGCAAAATTCGGTTTTTGACTCCTTTTTTTTCGAGATTTTTTTGCTGTTTTGTAACAAAATGCTTTGGGATTTGTTTTACCCCCAATGCTGATAATAATTATCAGTGAAAAAAAGAAGTCTCGATGGCGTATTTATGCGGTGAAAATGGCATTTCACTAGCTAAATTTTTTTTACTAGCTAGAAAATGTCACTAGGATTCGTAATGAAATCGATGACATTTCCCTAGCATTCGTAATCTAAAAATCCGCGCATTCCACTAGCATTCGTAATGAAAATACACCTAGTATTGACAGCTTACCTAGTGTTTTGTATAATGCCGTTGAGGTGATTTTATGAAAAAAGAAAAATCAGAAGAAACGGCTATCGTTCTCCGAAACGACGTTTATCAGAGCAATCCTCTGATTCAAGCTCGAAAAAAATTTGATCTCATGGGGCTGAGAATATTCATGTTGGGTTTGCGCGGGCTCAACCCCCATTTTTCAGAAAAGGACAAGTACTTTGACGCCGAGTTTAAAGAAATGTTTATACCAACGAGCAAACTCACCGAGATTTTTGGCAACACTAAATATCTGGCGGAGTTGAAGCCCGCTTGCAAGAAACTCTTCGACGCGATTGTGGAGTTTAATTATGCGGACGGCGGCTTTACTCTGTATCATCTGTTCCGAAGACTGAAATATATCGAAAACGACGGGCTTTATCTCCGATTCGAGGAGGAACTTCGCCCGTATATTCTCGACCTGTTTCAAGCGCGAGGTTACACACGAATTAACGTCGAATATTTGTTTAAGCTGTCAAGCCCTTATGCCGTGAGATTGCTCGAATTGCTCCTGCAGTATCAAAACATCACAGAGTTTAAAGAATTAATGGAGATAAAGCGCAAATTGACGATTGAAGAACTTCGTTTTGCTTTGGACGTGCCCGAAAGTGCTTACAGCGACAGAATAGACAATTTTAGAAAATACGTTCTTGACGATCCGATAAAAGAAATAAACACGCGGACGCCTTATATCGTTCGATATGAGACCGTCAAGGAAGGGCGCAACGTCGTTGCCTTTGAATTCATTATGGACACATGCAAAGTGCCGAATGAACTCCCTGAAGGGTACGTCCCAAAATTCAGTCATGACGCACTGAAGGCTCTTTGCGCTTTAGGTTTTACCGACAGAGTAGCGCGAGCAATTTTCTCGAAATGCCACGACGCGGCGGACTGCTTTTCAAGAATCAATCGGGCGCAAGCGGTTTTGGCTCGGAGCAAGAAACCTGTAAAAAATAAATTGGGCTTCCTGCGCAAGGCGATTGAGGAAGATTGGCAAGTCAACCGCGAAGAATCATCGGAGCAAGAATTTGAAAAGAAAGAAATGCCGCCTAAAAAACGGAAGGCGGCAAGAAAACGCGAAGCCGTCATGGAAGAGGATCGCGTTGATGATTCCATGACGCCCTTAGGAGAAATTTTCAAACCAAAGAAAGACGAGCAAACGGAAGATTCTGTTCCGACTAAGCCGCGGCAGATTAATATCGGCAGAAAAAAATTTGCCTACACTTTGGCAGAAACTTTTATGAAAGCCATCAGAAACAATCGGAACATTGCCGGCATAAAAGAAATTCTTCGCGAGGATTACAATCTGACGATTGAAAAATTCGTTGAAGGTTGTACGAAACACGGGCTCTAAGAAATGAAAATAAAAAAACCCTCCGATTAGGAGGGCTTTTTGTTTATGATTCTGCCGCCGACAAAGATTGATAATATTGCTCTGCCTGCATTGTCCGATTGAATTCTGCCGTCGGATCAAACTTCTCAACCAATCGTTCAAGCTCGTCTATCGAGACTTTGAAAAATTCCTTGCGAAGATTTACTTTGTTCAATCGTCGCGAATCCAATGCTGTATGAAGTTCAGATTCAAGCTTGACCGCGTCTTCCGAGAAAATAAAACTGTGAACATCGAACTTGAAAGGAACACTCGCGTTGCCAAGCTCGTCTATCCGTTCTTGCGGGTCGAGCCGCCGAGTCATGCCGACTTTGAAAATATCTGCGCCGAATGATCCAAGATTTGAGATAATGTAGACATAACCCGCCTTCCCATTTTGCAGACTGATTATTTCATCCTTCTTGGTCGACAATTCGGCAAGTTTCGTTTCCAATGCTTGTATCTTTTCTAACAAGGCTTGATTTTTTTCGTCGTCGTCCGTCGAATTTTTTTGCTCCAAAAGTTTTTCTATCTCGGCATTGTACTTAGATTCTTCACGTGTCATTTGTTCTTCCTGTTCTTTAAGGCGTCGTTGCTCTTCAGCTTCTTCGCGTATTTTCGCACGCAATTCAAGTTGCTCTTGCCGCGCCGCCTCACGCTTAACGTAATATTCATATTCAATTTTTACTGCGTCGATAAATAACGTCTCAATCTCGCCGATAAATTTTGCCAACGTCGAAGAAATTGTTTGATTGCCTTCGCGAGCTATATTCAGATATTTATTTGTCACGTCGCGAACGGCGGCAATCGAATCATCTAATTTGGTAAACGTCAGCGTGTATAAAATATTTTGCAACTCGGCTCGAAGCGCGATAACCATCAGCCGATAAATCGCCCGATTCGTTTTTGTGGTATATCGCAATTCATAACGCGACAAAGTTTCTTCGATAATCTTTTCATTGTCGTTGAAGGCGCGGCGCAAATCTTTGTAATTCATACAATGCAACCTCAACATCACCGACGGCGCAAGACTTTCAATTTCTCGAATAAGATCCGGCAGGAGATTTATCATTTGTTCCGCTTGGTTAGGAATTCCCGATAAATAAATTTTTACGGCATTGTTGACGCTCTTGCGAAGTCTCATCAGCTTATCTATTTTTTCAATCTGCGCGGACTCTTTTTTTCGGAGCTCGCCGAGTTTGTTTTTTATCGCCTCAATTTCGTTCATGTAAATTTCCCGTTTATCAATTTCGGCTTGAATGCGCGCCAATTTATTTTTGCCCAATTCCTCTGCCCGCGACATTTCCAAATTTAAATCCCATAACTGCCGCTCGGCAACTTGAATTTTTTTATCAACAGTTGCTTGAGTTTCGGCAAGAATTTTTTGCGCGTCAATCTTCGCCGCGTCGATAATTTCATTTGCCCGTGCCTGCGCTGATTTTATTATTTCGTCGGCTTGAGTTTCTGCTTCGGTAATAATTTTCCCCTTCGCCGCGTGCAAGCTCTCAAATTCATCGACAAAAGTTGTCATCCGCTCACAGTATGAAGAAAAATTTTTGCTTTTCTTCCAAATTAACAATCCAACCAATAATCCGACGAAAGGCACAATCGCCGCGAGCATGGCGAGAGAAATTAAAACGATTGCCCGTAAATAAAACGGCTCGTTGTATTTTATCATTTCCTTTATTGTGACGATCGAATTAAAATTTTTCTCCATATCGGAGCCTCCTTAAAACGGACATCGATTTCCGTTTTCAATCTTCTTTTGCGGTCAGTGTGACTTTGTGGCATTGCTTGTTATGGTTTCCTATTTGAACTGCCGCATTGTTCCCGACGTTCAAAGAAAATTTTTTGCCGTCCGTGAAAAAATCTAAATCGGCATCGTGCAAATGAGAAATTGCCTGCAAAGCCAGTTGCTTTTCACTCGGCAACAATCGGCGATAAAATTCAACCAGCTTTATCTCGTCTTCGCTGAGCGTCATTATTTCGACTTCGCTCATTATAATCACTCTCCAAAACAAAAATCACTCTGCCAATTCTGCCGAGTGATTTTATAATTTTTTTTGCCTGAACGCAAATTTGTTTACTCTTTTTTCGCGTTTTGCAAATTTACCCAGTTTCGCTTGATGAATCTTCCACATAAGGGCTCACGCCCCTTTTCAAATTTTCAAGCTCCTTTTGCTGGTTAGCTATTGACTGTTCAAGATCGCGAATTCGATTTTCTTTTTGTTCGTTCTCCGCTTGAGCTTCGATAGTTATCACCAAGCGAAATGCCCAGTCAATGACAGCTTTGCGAGCTGGGCGCGGCAAATCGATTATAGAGGCGATTAATGCTTTTTCTTCGTCATTCAGCCCCTTCTCCTCCGCCAGTAAGTCAAGGAAGTCTTTTTCGGGCGGCGGATTGTACATTTTACCTTCGCCTGTTTCAAGCCATTGCGGATTAACATTGAAGGTACGACAGATAAGTTCAAAATTACGTGGGGATAAGCTGTTTACCCCGCTTTCAATATGCCCTATCGCCCTTTGACTTATTTTTATTTTCTCGCCAAAAGCCGCCTGACTTAATTTTTGATCCATACGCAATTCTTTTACTCGCTCGTTTTTCGTCCCCATTTTATCACCCCCTTTTCGTTAATAATTGTAGACTTTAATACTAAAGATGTCAAGAAATATTCTAGGACAGACAAAAATAACTTTATGATTAGTATTGACTTTAAGAATTAAATTCTTTATAATGCTTAAGATTAAGGATTAAATTCTTAAAGGAGGTAAAAAAAATGCCTGATGACAAGAAACTTACAGACGACGAGAAGCGCATAATTTACGAACTTACTGATAAGCTTATCGCAACAAGTGATGAGAAAAAAACCGTTCGCGCTGAATTGTTCAATCGCCTTTCAACGCTTGTTGAAGGCGTGAAACTCGGTCTCAGCAGTAAAACGCCAACGACGGTTTAATGTTGACTTGATACTCGTCACTCGGAGGATTCATCGTGATTTGCAAAGCTTGTAAGAAAACGTTTAAGCCGGTGGACAACCAGCACCCGCACCAAAAGTTTTGTTCGGAGAAATGCCGCAGGCGGTATCAGCGACTTAAGCCGTTGCGGGAACTCGAAGAGCAAGAATGGTTTGAAGAAGAATGGGCGGCATGGAAGCGCGATTTTGCGGCAGGGAAGACGCAATCAAATGGAGGACGCTATGAAAGAGTTGATTAAGGGATTTGCGCCGCTGTGGGTCGGCGGTTTCGCAATCGGTTTTGCAGGCGGAATTATCGCCTTCGCGTGGGCTTATTTGTCCCTGCTTTAATGAAGTGGACATTTAGGAGGGGAAAATGCTTAGAAAAACGGACAAGAAATTCTTCGGATTGCCGGGCAGATACATCGCCGTCTTCAATTTTCAAAACGACGGGACGAAACCCGCCGAAGTGTTTCACAACTTTGAAGAAATTCGCGACATCGAAAATTTTATCCTTGCGGCGATATTGGACTACACAGACGCAATCGGCGTTAAGCCGCAGGATTATCTCAAAAAGTTGATGACAGAGGCGGACTGGCTGGAGTGCAACGGCGTCCTCAAAGAACACAGCGGCTTTAGAAAGGAGTAAAAAATGCTTATCGTCAATCAAACAGGCGACACGATTTACAACATGGCGTATATCGACAGAATTGCTCGCGACGGTTGCCAAATTTCCGTCAACGAGAATCCGTTTAACGAAAAAATTTACGAAGGCGAAAATGCGGCGGTCATGTTCGAGGCGATAATTGAGGCGGCGTCGACGGGCGCGCAGGTTATCAGATTGGATAAGGAGTAAGTCATTGGTTTGCAAAGAATGCGGGCGGGAATTTACCGCGCCGAGCAGACGCTTTGAATATTGCTCGGACGAATGTCGCAAGGCGGCGTCGAACAGGCAATTGCGGGAACGGCGCGCAAATCGGACGCCCGAACAAAGAGCGGCAGACAATGCGAAATTCCGCGAATATCACCAAAGACCCGAAGTAAAGGCGAGATGCCGCAAATATCACCGTGAATATTATTGGAGGCACAAATGGTAAGAACAATTAAATTCAGAGGGACTGACGCATTGAACAAACCGTTTTACGGCGTCGGAGCATTTGAATACGGCGGAAAATATTACGTCGTAATTCGCTCGGACAGAATCACAATGGCGTTGCAGAGCGGTTCGGAACCTGTTCAACTTATCGGGCTCGACAAGAACGGCGCGGAAGTCTACGAGGGCGACAAAGTGATCCGCGAAACGTTTATCGACGACGAGGGCAACGAACACGAAGTGTTGGAGGCATTTCCAATGGCGGCGACGTTTGAAGATTTTTCGGCGATTGAAAACGGCGAGATTATGAAAGTGAAGGTTGGAAATGAAAACGATTAAATTCAAAGGTGTCGAAGTCGGCACGGGCAAAGTTGTATACGGCGATTTCCTTAACGGCGCGTCTGGTAAGCTCATATACGAACATAGAGGCACACTGCCTGCGCGGTACGTAGAGCCCGAGAGCGTCCGCCAAATGGTCGGTTACGACAAAAACGGCAACGAGATTTACGAAGGCGACACAATCATTATCGACGACAAAGGCGAGATGACAGTCGGGGAAATTCTTCCGCCGCAGTATCTGAAATTCGGAGTGTTGAAAGGCAACAGCGATTATGAAAGTAACAGTTAAAATTGCGCCGCATGACGGTTCTTGGCAGACAGCTTGCAATCTCATTAAACAAATCGCCGCTAATCCTGTCGGCGAAATGGAATTTATTGTCGAAGACGTTTTCAACAACGGCTCAAAGAAAATTTCTGTAGGAAATAATTCTTCCGTTTACGTCGGCAACGGCAATAACGTTCAACAAAATCTCGGCGGACAATCATGCGTGTAAATCAAGAACAGGAGTGATTTTAATGAAAAAGATTAAATTCAGAGGACGCATGATCGCGAGCGAAATTCACAACGAATATATCGCGGAAGACGAAATGCTTATCGGCGGCTACGTTGAGATTGACGGCAAGCCGCATATCGTCCACAAAATGACAATGGGCTGGGTTATTTCGGAAGTCAAGCCCGAGAGCGTAGCTCAACTTATCGGCGTCGACAAAAACGGCGCGGAAGTCTACGAGGGCGACAAAGTGATCCGCGAAACGTTTATCGACGACGAGGGCAACGAACACGAAGTGTTGGAGGCATTTCCAATGGCGGCGACGTTTGAAGATTTTTCGGCGATTGAAAACGGTGAGATCGTGAAAGTGAAGGTTGGAAATGAAGACGATTAAATTCAAAGGGAAAGCACTCACGGGCGAGACAATCTACGGCGATTTGATTCATTACGGTAACGCGATTGCCATTCGCGGTCGTCTTGACCCTGCCGACAGTGATTCTTTCGGCACGTGGGAAGTTGAGCCCGAAAGCGTCCGTCAGTTGGTGGGCGTCGACAAAAATGGTCGCGAAGTCTACGAAGGCGACGTTTTGCTTGACGAATTGGAGCAGGAACACGTAGCGGAGATTTACGACCGCCCGAAATATCTTGGCAGTTTGAAACTTAAGGAGGAAAACCGTGACTAAGAAAAGCGCAATGTCGGTAGCAAAGAATTTGGATGTGCGTTGCGACGAAGCGTATATATTCACAGTCAAAGTCGGCGCGGGGTGTCTTTCGTCAGTGAAAACGAGCGGCGACGGTTACACGCTTTTTACTCTTTTCATCAATCTTATTGACAGCACGTTGAAAAAATTGAAGGCGGAACAACAGAGCGAATACGCGCAATGGTTGTTGGCGGCGTTGCAAATGTACATGAAAGGCAATGTTCAGATTGAAACTCCGAAAGAAAACCTTTCCGACAAAGAAAAACGCAAGCGCATTAAAAACAATGAAATGATTTTAAATGAATTGGAGGCGGTCTTGTGAGAAAAATTAACCCGAAGCCACTCGTATTCAAAATACCGAAGGACGCGCCTGTCGTTTGGGTATCGCCGACGCAATATTACTGGATTTCTCAAGAGCGTTGGGAGAAATATTACAACGCGCACAAAGAAGAATTGGAAGCGGAAGCTTGGGCTAGACTCCGCCGCCGTTTCCAAGCCGTATTCGGGTCTTACGATAACGAATGCCGCGAGTAGCCGGAGATACTTTCGGCAGAAGCTCATTCATTATAAAACTTCCTTGTAGAAAAATTATCATTGAATCCTGCTACTCGGCGACGGGTGGCGGGCTTGAATGATAATTAAGGAGAAAAATAATGACTGATTTAATTGTTGATAGCGAATTTAAAGATTTGATACCGCCGCTTGATGAACAAGAACGTGCTCAACTCGAAGAAAATATCCTGCAAGACGGTATTCGCGAACCGCTCACAACTTGGGGCAACATCATTGTCGACGGGCATAATCGCTACGCCGTTGCACAAAAGCATAACCTTCCTTTTAAAACCATCGCTAAGGATTTTGAAGACCGCAACGACGCTAAAATTTGGATTCTCAAAAACCAACTCGGCAGAAGAAATTTAATCGCGCCTGTTCGCATTAAACTTGCCCTCCTCGTCGAACAAACCATTGCTCAAAAAGCTAAAGAAAGAATGGAAGAAGGCAAGAATCAATACACGAGCCCTGAGGACAAATGTCCTCAGCCCACTCCGCAAGAGAAGAATAAAATTGACCGGCAGAATAAAACCAATTATCAGCTGGCGAAAATGGCGGGAGTCTCCGATAAAACCGTTCAGCGATACAAGAAAATTTTACAGGACGCCGACGCTGATATTGTTGCTAAGGTAGACACGGGGCAAATTTCTATCAATGAAGGATTCAAACAGACCAAGCAAATCGAGAAGGCGCAATCCATTGTTGAGGCTAAAGAAAATATCACCGCGCAGGATGTACAAAACCCCGAAAAGCCCGCGCTGATTATCGGTGACAGTATCAATTTCAAGCCAAGCGAGCCATACAAACTCTTGCTTACCGACCCGCCATATTCTACCGACGTTGATGACATTGACGCCTTTGCTCAAAGTTGGTTGCCCAATGCGCTTCAACACGTTCAACGGGACGGCTTTGCTTATATTTTCATTGGAGCTTATCCAAAGGAATTACAGGCTTATCTCAATATCACGCCGCCGAAACATTTATTGCTTGTTCAAGTTTTAGTTTGGACTTATCGAAACACTCTCGGTAACAATCCACTTGATCGTTACAAGCAGAATTGGCAGGCTTGCCTATTTTATCGTGGCACCGCCGCTCCGAATCTCAACTGCCCTTTAACGAATGAACAGTGGGCTGTTCAAGACATAAATGCGCCGGACGGAAGATTGGGTAATCGCTATCATACTTGGCAAAAACCCGATGAAATTGCGGAACGATTTATCCGCCACTCAACACAAAAAGGCGACATTGTCTTTGATCCTTTCGCTTGCACGGGCACATTTCTTCTTGCCGCCGCCAAACTCGGTCGCAAGGCTTACGGTTTTGAAATCAATCCCGATAATGCGGCTATCGCTTTTGAGAGAGGATGCTCCAATGGCAGGAACTTTTGAACAGTCAATGGAGCAATCACGGCAAGATTTTCAACGAATAATTTTGCCGATATTACAAGGCTTATATCCTAACTCCGAAATAATTCATACTGAGGCAATGAATGATTCTTGGTTCAAGTTTCTCGACATTTATTCCGGCGTTGATGTATTACTGATAAATCACGAAAAAAAAATAATGCAGGGAATAGCAAGTCGAATTCAACGATCTGATAAGTGCTTTGAGACTTTCACTATTCGTTTGGAACGCGACAACTGTTCACCAACCGAATTTTTTAAGCGGCAAGAAGCAATGCAACGCGGTATTTTCTATCCGTCGTTGACTTATCAAGCATATATCGATCCTTTTGGAAAACAATTAATTGGTATGGCGATAGCTCACACCAATGACATCTTAAATTACATTGTCGAAGAAAAACCGCTGATTAAACACACCAATTCAAATCAATTCGGACAAGCATCTTTTTACGTAATTTATTGGCACGATTTTTCCCAAAGCCGACAATTAGTTGTGATACGCCCCGCATCGAAAGGTTACATTGTTACTTGGCGCGGCGGCAAAAAATTATTGAAGAGTGATTCTAATGAATAAAACAATTTTAAGCGGAAACTTAACTCGCGAGCCCGAACTTCGCTACACTCAAAACGGTAAAGCTTATGTCCGCTTTTCGCTGGCGGTCAAACGTCCGTTCAGCAAAGATAAAGACGCCGTAGATTTTTTTAATCTTGTCGCGTGGGATAAAACCGCAGAATTTATCGCGAACTACTTCAACAAAGGCTCCAAAATCCTTGTCGAAGGGCGTTTGCAGACGTCGAGCTACGAAAAAGACGGCGTTAAAGTCAATGCGGTTGACGTTCTAATTGAAAACGTCGAATTTGCCGACTCCAAACACGCCGACAAGCCGAAAGACAATAATAACGACAGCGACGACGGCGATTACCCATTCTGAAAAAATTTATTGTGAGTGATAAAAATGAAAAATGATTTTCTGCCCGTGCCCGATGCGCCGCAATACGAAATTAATTCACAGCTCATCTGCCGCAACAAGCAAACAGGGAAAATTTTAACCGCCATTCGAACGGAACATAATTATTCCTATTACTCACTTCGTTATCCGAATAAACGCGGAACAATTAAGCGGGCACCGAAAACTCTTCGCGCACAAGCTTTAGCCACCGTCAAGGCTTCAACCTTTGCTCCAATTCCTTCGCTCGGTTGCCGATACGAAATAAATTCTCGCGGCAAAGTTCGCAACACACGAACCAAATTAATCATTAAAGCAAAAAAGAACCATTCTATTATGGTTAGACTCAGCAACGGAAAATATGTTAATCGCGCTATCAAGGATTTACTTTGGGAAGTTCACGGCATTATCAAAAAACGGCGATTCAGACCTTGTCCTTGCTCAGCTGAAAATTCTTCGGGAAAATTTTTCTTTCCGCACATGAAAGCTTGCGCATGTTTTCTAGCCAAGAGAATTTTTTGTACCGTTAGTTTAATTTACGCCCGTTTGATCAGACGCGAAAATAATATTTTCGGTTGGATAATTACTTATCTTGACGACAATTTTAATCACAATGATTTTGCCTTACAAAAGATGTGTAAGCGGAGCACTAAAAGTGGTCATTGAAAAAAATGCCTGATATGCGGGAAAACATTTCCATATGTGGCAACGAAGGCAAGTCAGAAGTATTGCAGTGAGGAATGTTATAAAGCGGCGCGTCGTGCTCGGAGCAGACTTCGCGACCGACGAAAATACTACAAGCCGATTGTGTTGAAGCAGAAAACATGTCCGAATTGCGGAAAAGAATTCAGTGTAGCGAAGATGAACAATCAGAAATTCTGTTGTGCGGAATGTCGGGTGAAATATTTTTCTCAATTACGTTCAGATGAAGCGAAAGCACGGCTTGAGTCGACGGTAAAGAAATGCCCACACTGCGGAAAAGAATTCAAACCGCAGAGAACGGAGCAGAAATTCTGCAGCAAGCAATGTTGCGCCGATTATCATCACAAGCGAGTACCGTTCGTGACATGCGCGATGTGCGGTAAGAATTTTAAGCGGACAGCGAAACATCAGAAATATTGCAGTGATAAATGTCGGCTGAACGCACAAGCGGCACGGGGCAGGAAAAACCCGATGGAGCACGTTCGGACGGACAAAGTAGTTGAATGGAAAATGACTAATGCAGAAGCGGTTTCGTTGGCACGGACGGACGAGATATTGAAAAAACCGATGAAATTACCGTCCGAAGCATTTAAAAGCAAGCCCGTTGAACCGCCGCCTGCGCGGAAAGTGGAGATAATAATCCCGGCGGCGGTGGCGGAAAATCGCCCGCCGACGATTGAGGAATTACTCGATTGGATATTTTCGGAGGAAACATGAAACACAACGTCAAGATAAACGGCGAAGTGAAAGAGCTTGACTGCAAACTCGGCTCCGACATCATCGACAAGAACGACCGCGAGATATTTGAAGGCGATTATCTTCGCTTTAAGCATCACAGGTTCGGCGAAATGGTTTTGCAGGTGAAATTCTACGACGGGTGTTTTCTGGTTGAGGATTTGGACGAAGACAGCGACTTTCAACCTCAGCCGTTGTGGGAATATCTTGACGACGACGTTGAGATACTCGGGGAGGAATACAATCATGAAACCGATAAGCAATGCGATAACGCGTTCGGCAGATGAATTGGTGGCGTCGTTGAAGAAATTCATGAAGACGTTGCATTTGCCGAAAGATAATCCGGTAAGGCAGACGGCGGGGCGCGAGCTTTACGCGAAAACCTGCCGATTCTGCAACCTTTACGATTTGAACAGGGAGGCTAAAAGATGAATTACAGAGTAAGACAGCACACGATTAACGGTTTCGGGCAGAAGGTAACTCGCGTCAAGCAAATCAGCGGGGAACTTTCGACCGGGACGTTGGACAATCGCGGCAAGGAAATTTTCCTGAACGACAAAGTGCTCATTCGCGACGGCAGAGCGTCAATGACTTGCACGGTGAAATTCGAGGACGGAGCATTTTTCCTCGATGACCATCCGTTGTTCATGTACGAATCGGACGCGCTTGAAGTCGTGGGTTACGCGGACAGCCGTTAAACGCATTGGAGAGACGACAACATGACGCAAAAGATTTTGTTGACGATAGAAATTGACGACAGCGCACTTGACGCCGCACAAGCAAACTCGACGAATTTATCAGCAAGCTTGAATACGCCGAAGGGCTTATGGGCGAAATAGGAATATTCGCTAACCCGCCGACGCAAATAAAAAAATCGCCCGAAGGCGAATTGCTCTTTGAAAAATTATTCTTTGATACCTAATACGAGAGATTGTCCCGAAAATTTTTTGTAGTAAGTGATGCCTTTGACAGTGACCGACTGCGGCTTGGATAAATTTTCTACAACAGTCTCGTTAAGACCGATTGCGCTGAGGATGGCGTTCGTATCAGCGGCGGGGCTGAACGATTTTACAGCGGCTTCGTAGAAAATCCATGCGGCGAAAAGTGTATCTTGCCTGACGTCCTTTATAACGACGCTGAGCCCGCGCAGATTGTTATCCGTCGTTATCAATTCGCTAAAGTAAACGTCGCCGCGATTATCCAGCGGATAGATTATTGCATCGGAACGAATTTCGGACGGCGTGCCCATTGAATCAACGTCAAGATTTTCAAGAAGTCGGGCGTTGAACTCGTCGATTGTTAAACGATTTGCCGCTTGCTTTGCCAAATAATTTTCTAAGCGTTGTTTACTCTCGGCTGTTTCTCTCCGATTGCGTTCGATTTCGGCAGCGCGTTTTTCTTCGGCGAGTCTTTCAATTTCAAGTTCTTCTGCCGTCGGTTGCGGAGCAACAGTTTTTGTTTCGACGACAGGCGGCGCAGGTTTTTCAACTTTCCGCGCAGGACTTGAAGAAAATCCGAAATATGCGACACATACAATTACGCAGAGCCCGCCGAAAATCACTTTATCTCTTGTACTTGAATTGGCAGGCAACCTCCGAAACAAAAAGACTGCCGCAATAATCGCTATCGCAATTAATCCTAACGAAGGCATCATTTCTGATCCTCCTCATTAAGCAGATACCTGCGGTAATGTTTGCATTGCCTTTTGCCATGCGTCACGAAAGGCGAATGCCTCGCGAACTTCTTTTTCGTCAAAATTTATTGGTTTCGGCATGTCGCTCCGCCCGACAAGATAATCCGTCGATACGCCATAGGCGTCCGCGATATTTACAATGATTTTTACTGAAGGAGTCGCTTTGCCACTTTCATAACTCTGGTAGGACTGCCATGATACTTTGCCGGCGTTTGCAACCTGTTTTTGACTCAAGTGAAAAGTATTACGGAACCGCCTAAGTGATTCAGCTAATGTCATTTTGAACACCTCCTAGAATTCTTGATTTATTTTATCACACAACGTAGTTTTATACAAGAAAAAATTTTAATTCTTATCAGAAAAACTTAATAAACGCTATTGACAATCAAGAAAACTTGATATAAAATTGCGCCAGCAGTTAAGAAAAAATAGTATCAACAACAAGATTTAAGGAGGAACCTAAAATGAAAACCATCACAACGAAAACCGCGAAAAACGGCGCGAAGCTCTTCTACGTCGAAGGAAAGCGCGTCAGCCGCGAAGTCGCTTTGCAAGTCAATTCTCAAAATCTTATCGAGAGTCTCGGTTCCCATGCCGGCGAGGTTAAAAACTTCGCTTCCGAAACAACGAAAGCCGTTTTGATTACACACTTGAATTCAGGTGATATTTTCGTCGAAGCAACAAGCCATTCAATTTTATTTAATTCCATCGAAAATGCCTTCCGCGCCTTCAAAAAAATTATCGACAGCAACATCAAATTCCATTCTATGATGGTTGTTCTTTCGGCAGAGGATAATAACAAAACAGCTATCTATGCGGATTCTTTTGGCACTTTGACAATCGACGACAAGTTCATTTCCGTTTATAAGACGGTATCCGAAGCTCAAATCATCGCCGCCGAAGCCGAAATTACGAAGGAGCAAAACTCCGAAGCCGAAAACAAAACCAATTTTTACTCTGCATTTATCCTCGGGCATAACGACAAGTCCGTATCCGATTATTTCTCCGATTCTATTTCCGCTTATAAGTGGATTTGTAAAAAATGCAAAAGTAGCCGTAATTACGCTGACGGCGCGCAATCAATCACATTCTACGGCGACAACTGTTCTGTCATAATCTTCGAGCATGTTGCCGGCTGTTATTTTTCCTGCAACGATAAAGCTCTTGAAGATTATATCAACCAGCGCGAAGCCGAAGACCACATCAAAAAGTCCTATAGCAAGATTAAAAACGTTGTCGAATATTACATGGAGTCCTATAAACTCACTGTCGGTCAAGCGGAACAGCTTTATATCGCCACTTACATTGAACAAGGTACCAGAAAAACTTTTGACTCTCTGCTCGATAACTTCAAAAAGTGCAATGCCGTTGCCGATAACAATAAGGAGGTTCCTGCAATGAAAACTATCGAAACCACTTTCGCAACTGTGAAAGAGACCGTTGAACTGATTCGCCGCCTTAACTATCGCAATGATACCTTCGTTTACGTCGGTACTACTCGCGATAACAACGCCGACATCGAATATCGCCACTTCGACGCCTTCAAACAAAACGGCGAACAAGACAGTTTCGGGCTGATTGAAATCGTCGTTGACGGCAAGCTTGAAGTCGTTCGCTTCTTCAATCTCTTCCGCGATATTACCGTTGACTTCAAACTCGGTGAATTCACTCCCGATTATAGCGACTTCGGTCAAGTCATTGACGCTGATGACGTGCCGGTTTTTCTCGCCGCCGATTCAAGCAATTTCGGGAAGCCGATTCTGCTTGAGTGGCTCGGGGATCCTCTCGATTATCTTCCCGTCGAAGATTACGCCGTCAACTACGAGGCTTTAGTTGAGTCCGCCGATGCTGAAAAGGTTTGCGCCGTTGTTCCCGCCGTCGACTTCAAAACTAAACTCGCTGAACTTAAAGCCGCTTATGATAACGCTGTCGCTGAACTTGCCGCCGCCAATATTGCTCTTGATAAAGCGCAGGAGGCTGTCCGGGCGGCGCGGGATAAAGAATTCCTTGCGCGTATTAAGCTTGAAGAAGCTGAAAAAGTCGTAGCGGCTAGCGAAAAAACCGTTAATCCTTTCAACGATAATAATCTGGTTCCGCGCACAAAACTCTCCGATCCTAACATTTATGAATATCGGTTCGGCGACGAGGTTGTTACTCTCGACAAGGCGGGGCGGTTCGTCGAAGTCTTTTCCGTCAAATACGGCGCGGGGCTCACGGCTGACGGAAAATTTTTCTATCGCAATAAATCCGATTATCCCGATGCTCTTTGGAAGTCGAAAAAGAATTTCTGTGACGAAGAGGTTTTCTTCAAAATCATGAAGTTGCGCGGCGCGGTTGTTCCCGAATCACCTTCCGAGTCTCCCGCCGTTGAAGTGCCGCCGAAGCCCGAAAATATTTCCGACAGTCTCTTCCGCGCCATGAAAATTGCTCTTGAAAAAATTCAAGAATCTTGCCGCGATAAAAATATTCCTGCGGCTCTTAATGAAATTGAACTTTACAATATCTGCCGAAATGCCTTGAACAAAAAGGAGGTTGCTTAAATATGATTTATCATCTTGACTTGCACGACGACGAGGAAGACCAAGCCGAAATTGAATTCCTTGAAAATCAAGCGAAGCAATTTTGGATCAACAGAATGCAAAGGTTGTTTGAAGCCGTGACCACCTTCGAGCCCGAAGTTTCTGTCCAAAAGTTTCTCTACGAACATCGCTTTCAAGAAGTCACGAAAACGGCAAGTCTCAGCTTGTAAAAGAAAAACGCCGACCGAAGCCGACGATAGAATTCCGATATATTAAGTGCACAGGAATTCTATCACGGCAGAGGCGACGGCGCAAGAAAAAGTTCACAGTCTCTGCGGATTATCCGAACGCCCAACCAGATAATCAAGCGAGACGTTAAAGAAGTCGGCGATTGTAAGGAGCTTTGAAGATGGCGTGTCCATTTCCCCACGTTCATAACGTTGATAATTGCGGTAACTGATACCTAAATTGTCAGCCATAGTTTTTGCCATAATATTTCTGCCTGTTCTTAACGCTCTTAATCGTTCTTGAAATGTAGCCATAATTCACACCGCCTCAAGACAGAAATTAACTTGACGAGCCACAATACGGCTTATATAATAAGACAAATTGTGGCGTTAAATCTTTGATAGGAATTATAACAGCAAAAAGGCTGTTTGAAAAGAAAAATTTTTCAAGACCGAAGTCAGCCTTCCGAGCAAGGACGCGGCGGAAGGTTGAGTTGAGCCTTGAAAAGCTCAGAAAACGCAAGCCGACCAGCGAAGAATCAGTGATAAGAGCGCGGAGGTTTCGGCTAAGCGCGAAGTATAAGACTTTTACAATAAGGAGGATAGCGGAGCCGTTAGTAACTCTCTTACAAGGAATTTTGCTCAAGGACGAGCGCGATCATTCTAAAACTTAATATAGGAAGGAGATGACAAGTTTGTTTAAACCGCTATCGCAGTTGAATTATTTCTTTCGGCTCGCTCTTGAACGGGAACTCAGCGGCAGTGACCAACTACTTTACCTGCATATCCTCTGGAAATTCAACGAGGCTCACTGGACGGAAACACTCCGCATTCGAGACGCAGAGCTCAAAGATTTAATGAACTTGCGCGATACAGACGGCAAGCCCGCCTCTATCGAAGTGGTAAGGCGCGGAAAACAACGCTTGAAAGCTAAAGGCTTCATCGACTTCAAAAGCGGTAAGGGAAATTTACCCACAGAATACAGGCTTATAAAATTTTACCCCGACGACACCCCTGCAGATAGCTCTGCAGACACCCCCGAAGACGCGGGGCAACGTAAGTCTTTATTAAGTATACCCTCTAACCGCAAAGACGGAAGACGAGAAGAAAACCCCCCAAACCCCCCTTGCGGGGGAAAGGCGAAAAAGCAAAGTCTTGCGTCAAGTAAAAACATTAAGGTCGCCCAAAACCCCGGGGTAAAGGAAGAACTTGAAACAGCTACTCCTTCACCAAACTCGAATGTTTTAGAAACCCCGGGGTGTGGAGGAAAAGAAAAAGAAAAAGTTTCCGGCGAAAAAGAAAAAGAAAAGAGCGGCACGTGCGAAAGTCGGCGGTCGCTCGACGTTGACGCCCAGTCTCGCGTGAAAAAATTTTTGGCAGACTTGGGCTCGAAATGAAAGGAGAAATTATCATGTTGACAATCAAAGCAGTTGAAACGGCAGAAATGCTCGAACAAAAGGTTGACGCCCTTGAGGCTGAACAAAAGAAAACCATCGAAGAGACGAAAACGCTCATCTGCAAGATGGTAAAAGCGAACGTGCCGTACAGCTACTTGAAAATGGCGACGGCGGCATTGGATAAACAGGAAGAACAAGGCAAAGAGCTTTTCTTCTTGTCAACCGACATGTGGCTTCTGGTATCCGACTTGGTTTTGAAGGCAATCCGCGAAGACAGCGATATTAATGAAGGCGACTTCGGCTCGGCAACAACCGCGTAAAAAGAAATAACGGCTAACGAGTAGCCGCTACCTCTCCGTGATACGATCAATATAAATGCGCGCAGATTGTATCACGGGGACGGCGGCGGCGTCAAGGAAAATTTAAGGAGGCGACAGGGCATGTTGTTTAAATGCAATAACAGAACGCCCGAAACTCGCTATCTTGATGCTCAGCTTGACTACAACAAACTCTTGATTGAGCAAGCTAACCAAAGATTTTCACATTGCGGATACGTCCGCCGATTTCACAAAACAACAGAGGCGATTGAAGCTTTTCTCGACAAGATTGCGCTTGAAGCCGCAGAGGAACTTAAAAACCTTGAGGACGAGAGAAAAGTTCTTCAGCTGAAACTCAAAGCCGCGCAAGACAAGGCAGGCTATTACTACGTGGAACTTTTTAAGGAGAAAAATCATGAGTAAAGATATAATCACGATAGAAAATGTTCACGGCTACGTGGACGAGGCGGGCACAGTCTTTCTCAACATTGAGGATGTTGCTCGCGGGCTCGGCTTCGTCAAAACCGAAGAAAAAGTTTCGCCCATAAGTGGTCGAAAGATTTATGAATCTGTTCGCTGGGAACGCATTAACGGTTATCTCGCCGAATATGGCTATCCGCCCGTCAAAGCGGGAGACTTCATCCCCGAAAATATTTTCTACCTGCTCGCAATGAAAGCGAACAGCGCGACGGCTAAAACCTTTCAGTTGAAGGTTGCCAATGAGATTCTGCCGAGCATTCGCAAAACGGGCATGTACATTAACCCGCAAGCAACGATAAGTCCGGAATTCCTTCGTCAAGTAGCTGACGCATTGGAGGCGGCGACCGCGAAAGTTCGCGTTTTGGAAACTCAAATTATCGAAACTCAGCCGCTCGTAGATTATTGCAACGTGATTCTGCAATGCACCGAATTAGTTACGACAAGCATTATCGCAAAAGATTATGGCTACAGCGCGAAGAAGTTCAACAAGCTTTTGCATGAGTTTGCTATTCAGTTCAAACAAAGCGGGACGTGGTTGCCTTATCAGAAATATGCGGCGCAAGGTTGGACACAGACGAAAACGCATAAATATGTGGGCTCGGACGCGCAAATCCATTGCAGAGTTCACACTTATTGGACGCAAAAAGGCAGGCTCGGTTTGTATCACATGCTGAAAGAAAATTGCATCCTTCCGCTGATTGAAAGGACGTGCTGATAATGGCGAACATGAATTTGCCGACAACGGTTAAAGGTTGGTTGGACAATCCGACAGTGCAGAAACGTTTTCAAGACTTGCTGGGGAAAAAGGCGAACGCGTTCATGTCGGCAGTGCTGAATATCTGCAATTCGAGTGAGCAACTGCAAAAGTGCGATCCTCGCTCGGTAATTGGCGCGGCGGGTTTGGCGGCAACAACGGGATTGTCGATAACACCGACACTCGGACAAGCTTATATTGTACCTTTCAGAGGCAAGGCAACGTTTCAAGTCGGCTGGAAAGGTTTTGTACAGCTTGCGCACCGCACGGGGCAATACGTCAGAATTCACGCCGGCAAAATCTTTGAAGGCGAATTGTCGGGCTTTAATCCTTTCACAGGCGAGCCTGAACGCGGCGAAAGAATTTCAGATAAAGTCGTCGGCTATATCGCGTATTTCCGCCTCATTAACGGTTGCGAAAAATATTTGTACATGTCGATAGAAGAGCTTGAAGCACACGCGCTGAAATATTCGCAAAGCTACGGCTACGATAAATCGAATAATCGTAAGACTTCGCCCTGGTCAACAAACTTTGACGCAATGGCGAGCAAAACCGTTTTGAAAAAGCTCTTGAATAATTGGGGCGTTCTTTCAACGGAAATGGCGAATGTGATTCAAGCCGACCAAAGCGTAGTCGATAAAAATTCGTTTACATACGTCGATAACGGCGGCAGTGTACAAAGTCGCGACGGGCTCTACGTTGCCGGCGGCACTTCGATAATCGACGTTGAAACAGGCGAAGTTGTTTCGGAGGAAATAACGCAATGCGAACGTTCCTAATCTTCACGGACGTGCGCGGTCGCCGCTGGATATGCGGCAAGGCTCTCCAAATCCTTTTTGGGATTGTCGAGATTGGCAAGCCGCGCTTTTGGGATTATGACGAATTGTGCGAGGGAATTTTATCATGATAACAGATGAACTTACGCCGGTCGAGGTTGACGAGATACTTGAAAAACTCGCCGACCACGAAGCCGAGATAAAAGCGATGGAAGCGCAACGCGATGAAATGATAGCGCGTTATCAAGCGAAAATCGACAGAGCGAAGAAAATTTGCGAACAGGCAACCGCCGAAACCCGCGAGACAATCGCTTACTGGACGGAAAAACTCCGCCGCTATGCAATGGCGAATGTTACGGACAAAAAACGCAGTATCAATCTGCCGAGCGGTACCTTGTCTCTTAGAAAACAGGCACCAAAATTTTTCTTCGACGAAAAAGAGATCAACGGCTCGAACGAACAGCTGATTGAATTCGTAAAGGCGAACGCGCCCGAATATCTGAAAACGAAAACGGAGCAATACGCCGACTGGTCGAATTTCAAAACGCAACTCGTAATTAACGGCGACAATGTCACTTTCAAAGCGACAGGCGAAGTTATAGACGGGCTCAGAGTTCAAATCCTGCCCGACAAGTTCACGATTAAGTTTGAGGATTGAGGTGGAGAAATGCGTTTGCTGAAAAAGTTTTGGGAACTCTGCGGCGAGGAAAAATTTTCGCTGAAAGTAATGATAGCGGCATGTTTCTTCCTTACCGTTTTGACGATAACGACGACAGATTTACCGCCCGAAATGCACGGCTTAACGGTTTTGCTTAACGTCTTAATGGCAGTGATTTACGTTTTGGGCGACGACGATTAGCGAATAACGCGGAGAGAGTGGCGGCAAAAAAATAAAGAGAGGTGAAAACCCTCCTTTCAATTTTGGTAAATCGCCGTCACTCCCCCGCTTTTTATTGAGGATAAGGCTATGAAAGATGATTATTTGAAAGAGCATTATCTGCCCGAATCGATAGAGGTTGAAAAGAAATTTCTCAGCGCGTTAATGCTTAAGGAAGGAAAAGTTATTCCGATAGCCGCCGAGATTGTAAAGCCCGAAGAACTTTATCGCGAAGAACACAAAATCATTTACCGCGCCATATTGCGGCTTTACGACAGCGGAAAGATACCGGACATTTTGCTTGTGGAGGATGAACTTAGACGTACCGACGAATTGAAAAAGGTTGACCGCCGTTATTTGTTCTCGATTCTTGATTATGAATTCACGACAAGCCGCGTCGAAGCTTATGCACACATAATCCTTGACAGTTCACGCCGCCGTAAATTGATTGAACTCAGTATGGAATTGGCGGAGAAAGCCCGCGATCATACAGTTGAAGTTATCGATACAATAGGCGACGTTGACAAGCGATTAAGTGAAATTACCGAAAAAGAAATTAATGAAGTGGAAGATATTTCGGCTGTCTTGATGAAAACATTTGAAAGGATTCAAGCACGCGGAAACGTCAGAGGAAATGTAACGGGCACTTCAACAGGCTTGCTTGACTTGGATTCAAAACTGCTCGGCTTGCAGAAAACGGACTTGCTGATATTGGCGGCGCGTCCTGCAATGGGTAAAACGGCTCTCGCGCTTAATATCGCGGTTGCGGCGGCGCGACAGGTACCGACGTTGATTTTCTCGCTTGAAATGGGCGCAACGCAATTAGGCGACCGCTTGTTGAGTGCTGAAGGGAAAATAAAAATGTCACTGATCCAACGCGGCGTATTCAATGCCAACGAGCAAGCACGTTTGATGGATGCCGTTGAGGAATTGGCAGAGCGGAAATTGAAGATAGACGATACCGGCAATTTAAGATTATCGGAGATAAGAATGCGCGCCCGTCAACACAAACACAAATACGGTCTCGGTTTGATCGTTATCGATTATATTCAGCTGATGAAAGGCAATGGGAATTACAGAGATAATCGCGTTCAGGAAGTCTCGGAAATATCACGCGGGCTAAAGGCATTGGCGAAAGAATTGGACATCCCGATTTTGGCATTGTCGCAACTGTCACGTGGCGTAGAAATGCGAGCCGATAAACGCCCGCAACTTTCCGACCTTCGCGAGAGCGGTTCAATCGAACAAGATGCGGACGTTGTCATGTTTCTTTACCGTGACGAGTATTATAATCGTGATGATTCAGATAACGAAAACATAGCGGAACTGATAATCGCGAAGAATCGGAACGGCGCGACAGGCTCAATCCACGTGAAGTTTGAAAAGGAATATCAGAAATTCAGCAACTTAACACGGGAGGCATATTGATTATGAAGCACAAAGTCAGAATCAATGGCGAAATCAAAGAGCTTGACTGCGAACTCGGGAGCGGGATTTACGACAAACACGGCAGAGAAATTTTTGAAGGCGACGTCGTGAAACGCTATGTGAACAAGCGAGGCAGAACCCTTTCAGAGGAAAAAGTCATTTTTGAACGCGGAACACTTTCATCAGTGAGATACGGTGCGCGCAGACCTTTGAAAGACGGTTATTATTTTGAAATCGTCGGACACAGTGACGATTAAAATCAATGCGCCGATAGAGCCCGTACCTTTCAAGCGGGTTATGCAGAGTGGCAAGCGTAGATTCAATGACGCGAGATATACCGAGTTCAAACGCGAGCTCGGTTATTTCGCGTTAAAGGCAATGGCAGGTCAACCGCCGCTCGAAGGCGCGATTAAAATCTTTATCGAAGTCTACAAAAAAATAATCCCGACCGCATTAACCTTCGGCGATTGGGATAATCACGCTAAAGCCGTCTCAGACGCTCTCAACGGCATTTGCTACCTTGACGATAAGCAAATTATCGAAGGGCACGTCCGACTGTTCAAAGGCGAGCCTAAACTTATTATCACACTGGAGGAGTTTAAATGAAATTTCGTGGCAGAGATTCTACCGGCAATCTTTATTTTGGAAAGGTTGAACGCAGAAATCTTAAAATTGAAAGCCAAAACTTTTCACTGAAAATTGAACTCGACGAATATATTGGGGAAGATAAAAAAGGGCAGGAAGTCTACATGGGCGATACCGTCATTTTGCCGAAAAAAACTTTCCACTGGTCGTGGGGCGAGTCAACCAAAACCAACGGCGAAGAATTCACACTCAGCTACGAGCCGTCCAAGTTCACTCGCGGGCAAATTCAAATTTTAGTTCACAATTCTGTATTGAAGAAGGAGGAGCCAACATGAAAATCATTAAACCAAGCGTTGAATTGATTGACGAAGTCAACGCCAATGACGTTTACAAAAAGATTGAACGTTGCGGACGCGTCTGCTATCAATCGGAACCTAAAGGCAATCCTGAAGATTTTGTCCGTATGCTGATTAAGCGCGGGCATGAAAGCGTTCTCGAACATGTATCCTTGACTTTCCACATCATCTGCGACCGCGCCATTCAAAATGAATTAGTCCGTCACCGCTTGGCAAGTTTCTCCGTCGAATCAACACGCTACGTCAAATACGACGAGCTAAAAGTCATATCTGATGCGGAAGTTGCCTTACAACACGTTACCGATTTCAAAAACGCATTAAAAAGGCTTGAAAAACTTTATAAATACGCTGTTAATTCGGGCGGCGTCCCACCCGAACACGCTCGCGATATACTGCCGCTCTGTTTGAAGTCGGAACTGTATATGACCGCTAACCTTCGCGAGTGGCGGCATATTTTGAAACTCCGTACTTCAAAACACGCTCACCCGCAAATGCGGACAATCGCCAATTCTATTCTTGCCGTCTTCAAAGATAAATTACCTGTTATTGTGGAGGATATTAAAAATGGATGTTGAGAAATTTAGCATGAAAGACTTGCAACAGCTTGACGATATTTCCTACGACGAGGTCGACAGAATCATTGCAAAGTATGAAGAAATTCGCCAAACGCTTATGCGCTGGCTTAACGCTCAAGGCGAACACGCCTATAAATATTCCGTGTCCTACGACCGCCTTGATAAGTTCCTTGCCGACATGTCACAGAGCAAAGACGTTAAAAAACGCCGCGCCATCCTCGCTCAAATGAAAAAGGAGTATTGCCATGATGATTAACGGCGTCAACATTCGCGCAAGCGGCTTTAATCCCGGCAGAGACGAGCTTAGAAATTACGTCGAATACGTCACGACGCGTGTCGGCGAAGTCGATTCTATCATGGTCTCGCTTGAAGATAACAACATGGTTGAAATTTTTTGGTCGAAAAAGAATCTTCCTTTTGAACGTATCAGGAGGATCACCGGAGCCAAGTAGGATACCTGTAAATGCTGTAAACCGCTAATGCGGGTTTCCAAAGTCGGACAGCGTCAGCTATCAGAAGTAAAAACATAACTTTGGAGGTATCAAGGGATGAGTAATTCAAATCTTGAGTTCAGAAAAATTCCGTCATTAAAATTCTTGTACGAAGTCAACGGGGACGGCACTAAGATTAGAAATGCGCGTTCAAAACGTTATCTTAAATGCTTTAAGAAAAGCCATAATAGCAAAACCGAATATTGGTGTACGCAAATAAATATCGGCGGCAAAATCCGCAAGGTTTTCCTCCATAATGTAGTAGCTGAATGCTGGTTGGGCGAAAAACCAGAGGGACTTGAAACAGATCATATCGACCGCAACAGCTTAAATAACCATTGGACAAATTTGCGTTATGTCACTCGCTCGGAGCAAAGTAAAAATAAAGATTATAGCGGCGTATTTTTGGATCAGTTGTTGGCTAATCTGGCTAAAGGCAATAAAGGACATATAAATCCTGTTCGCCTAATCAGAGACGGCAAGGAAATTGATTTTCCGTTCGCTCGTCGAGCCGCAAAGTATCTCGCGACGATTTACCCACATAAAAAAGAAAAATCTTTCTCGGATAAGTTTTATCTTCGCCGCCGCCGTATTTTTGATTATGACGTTATATATCTGAATGCAGAGACTGGACACAGCAACCATGAAACGGGTAAGGAACAGTCCACAGAAAATGTGTATCTCACAGGCGATTTGAAAACTTGGAACAGTTCAAAGCAGGCGGAGGAGCGCGAACGCGTTAAACATTTATGAAAAAGTTTTGTTTGAACTGCGGCGCAGAGCTTTTCTCCATCTCTCGGAGAGAAAAATATTGTTGCAAAGAATGCGGCATTAAATTTCGCCAACGCGTGTCTTTCGTTCACACGATTAAAAATTCTTTCAACCTCTTCAAAAACATTGTGAAGGCGTCCGAATCGCCGCACGAATTCTTTCAGCTTTTTTATCACTATTTCGGAGGACACCATGATTGAAAATTTCCTTACAATACCTGCCGCGCCCAATTATGAAATTAATTCCCGCCTCGTCGTCCGCAATAAAAAGACCGGCAGAATTCTTACGCCGAGTAAAAATCTTACTGTATGCGTTAGGGTGGACGGCAAGACGAGAACATTTCTTTTGAAAACCATTAGGGAACAGGCACTTGCGGCTGTCGAGACTGTGAAGTTTTATCCTATTCCTTCGACGGGCAATAAATACGAAATGAATCGCAACGGTAAGGTTCGCAACGCAAAGACAAAAAGAGTTTTAAAGACAACAGACGGCGGCAATGTGGTTCATCTCGCTTATGGCGGCAAAGGATACGCCATATCAATAACAATGTTGAAATGGGAAGTTTTCGGTATAACTCCGAGCAAGTCGGCGCAGACGCCAAAACCGCTTTCCGTTTCAAAAGGCAACCGAAGATTTTTCTTCGATACCAAAGCCGCCTGTGCTCGTTTCCTCGCCGCAGAACTCACTTATTCGACAGCTGGGATTCTCTACTATCTTTCAGCAAATAAAAATTGGATTCACGGCTGGACTGTAAAGTATTTCGACGAGCCACTTGAAATTAGGAGGATTTAAAATGACAAAAACAGAATTGATTCACGAAGTCAGCAAAGCAACAGGAGCGACACAAGCGGTTGTCGGTAAAGTTCTCAATGCCGCGCTTGAAACAATCGAAACCGAATTGTCGCAAGGCAATAAAGTTATCTTGACGGGCTTTGGCACGTTCTACGTCAAGGATTGTGCGGAAAGAGAATATCGCAATCCTCGCACGGGCGAAAAGGTTATTGCTCTCGCGACAAAACGCCCCGCCTTCAAAGCGGGCAGGGGATTCAAAGAAAAAATCGTTCTCTAATGTGATATAATCGGCAAAAAGGGCTAAATGGCATGACGGAGCAAGAATTAAATATCGTTCACGAACTGAAAATTAAAGTTGATTCGGCAGAAAAATATCTCGCCGCGTTAAGACGAACGGCAGAAAATTTAGTTCCGATAATAGATGGCTTGCCGCACTCTCAAAATTTTGAATCACGAGTAGAAAAAATCGCGCTGAAAATAGCCGAAGGCGACCGTGAATTGCTTACACTGCAAAAAACAATGGCGGAAAAAGCAATCGCATTGGCAGATAAAATTCGTTCGAGTGATTTAACATCACAAGAACAAGAAATTTTAATTCTTCGCTACGTAGCCTGCATGCGTTTTCGCGATATTTCTTTCGAAAAAAATTTGTCGGATACCAGAGTTTATCGCGTTCATGCTGAAGCGCGAAATAAAATTCTGAAAAAGTACAGTTGATGTGCAGTTCGGGTTGAGTTGCAGTTGGGTAATGTTCTGTGGTAATATTCAGAGTGAAATTTTGTTCGGAGAAAAAAGCTCGTCTAAGCGGCGGGCTTTTTTCAACGGAGGAAGCCATGAACACAACGCAAAAATTTGAATTAATCGAGACGGAAAAATTAATCCCGTATGCAAACAACGCCCGCCGACATTCGGCGGAGCAAATAAAAAAATTAAGATCGTCGTTGCGCGAATTTGGATTTGTTAATCCTTTGCTCGTCGATAAAAATTTTGGAGTAATCGCGGGACACGGGCGGCTTGAAGCGGCTAAAGCCGAAGGCTTAGAAAAATTGCCTTGCGTGTTCGTCGAACATTTAACCGACGCACAAAAAAAAGCTTACATCCTCGCCGATAATCGCCTTGCAGAATTGGCAAGTTGGGACGAAGAACTTTTGAAAATCGAATTGGACGCGCTGAAAGAATTCGACTTCGATATTTCGTTGACCGGCTTTGAAGAATTTAAATTCTCGGAACCTGTGCCGGAAGATAATTTCGACGTTACAACCGAACTCGAAAAACCTGCATTTGCCAAACTCGGCGATGTTTGGAGACTTGGTCGGCATAAAATCTTCTGTGGCGATGTCACTAAGCCCGAAACTTACGAAAAACTTTTGGGCGGCGAAAAAATTCAACTAATAATCAGCGATCCTCCTTATTTCGTCAACGTCGAAAATTCTTCGGGAAAAATTTTGAACGACGATTTGAACGAAGCCGACGCGCTGAAATTCTTAGACGCGTCGTTTAAAAATTTCTCGCAAGCAATGATGAACGACGCCAGCATTTATATTTTTTACGCGTCGACAAAAGCGCGAATTTTTCACGAAGCCTTTGAAAAATATTTTAAGTTGATGGCGGGCTTGGTTTGGGTGAAAGATTCGCTTGTCCTCGGACGCGGCGATTTTCATTTCAGACACGAGCCGATAATTTTCGGGCGTTTGAAAGATGGCATTCATCGTTGGTTTGGCGACCACGCTCAATCGACGGTTTTGGAGTTCGACAGAATAAAAAATTCGGCGACAGACGGTTACGGGCACCCGTCGTCAAAACCTGTTCCGCTGATAAGTCATTTAATGCAACTCTCAAGCAAGCGCGGCGATAAAATTCTTGACGGGTTTTTAGGCTCGGCGTCGACGCTGATAGCGGCAGAGAAACTCGGAAGAACTTGTTACGGCGTAGAATTATTGCCGAAATTTATAGATGTGGCAATCGAAAGATTTAAAGAAATCGGCAACGCTGAAATTGCCGTTGAACGCGGCGGGGAAATTTTTTCATATGAGGAATTGAAAAATGGGCAGGAAGTATGAGATAACGGGCGCGGCAGTCATCTACACGGCAGACGGCGCGAAAATTATTGATTGTGAAGTGCGGCGGTGGGCAAATGCTCATGGCGACGGCAACGATTTCCGTTTCGACAATGCATTTCGCAAGGAATACGGCGAGAAATATCTATTAATCGGCGGAGCGCGGACTGTTCCGGCGGAAGATTCTTTTGCCAAACCTGCCTTTCACCCCGAAACAGTCACTCACGCCTTTAATTATGCTCGGAGCAAATTTTTTCGGCTTATGTTGGATTTAATGCGTCTTGCACAATGGGAGCCGATAAACAAGGCGAATTACGTTTTGCACGGCGATTGGTTTATGACGAATCAATTTCACGTCGGACAAAAGCCCGATATAAATTTCGACGAGCCGATTGACGAGCAATTTTATCGAAAGTATGAATTCACGCAACCGATGATTGACTTTGTGGAGAAAAAGATATGATGACGTATTGCCAAGTCTCGAAAGAGCAAGTGAAAAAGCACGCGCAAATATTCACGCCTGCGGGCTTATGTTTTGAAATGATTCTGCAGGGCGGAATCCGCGAAACGGTGCAAGGCGTAGACAAAACGATACTTGACCCTGCGGTGGGCGAAGGGCAATTTCCGTGCGCGGAACTGGTTATGAAAATGTTTTACAACATTGAGCGGCTTGATGAGGAACTTGCACTTCGGGCGTTAAAAAGTTTGTACGGGATAGACATTCAAGCGTGGAGCGTCGAGAGGGCGCGGGAACATTTACTCTTGACGTTGCAGGACGCTTACCGCTTTTTCACGGGGAAAGAATTCACGCGACTTGACGAGGCGAAAGAAATTGTCGAAGAAAATATGATAGTCGGGGACAGCTTAAAGCTGATGGCGGAATGGACTTCGCCGCAAGGAAAACTTTTCTGAAGTATACACGATTTAGCCGCCTGTGTAACTTGCTATTTCGTTTTGGGTATGGCTATATACGGCTACCAAAACGAAGGGAGCACAGAAAAATGACTAACCTCAAGGAACAGACAATCGGAGTGGAAATCGAATTCACCGGCACAAGCAGAAAAAAGGCGGCAGAGACGGTCGCAAAATATTTCGGCACGGCGGCAACTCACAACGGCGGCGTTTATGACAGCTGGGCGGTTAAAGACAACACGGGGCGCGAATGGAAAATCCTTAGCGATTCGAGTTTGAAAGCGGAGAAAAAAATCGGCGGCGAAATCAGAATCGCGGACAGTCAATATCGTTGCGAATTGGTTACGCCGATTCTTCGCTGGAGCGACATTGAAACCTTGCAAGAAATTGTCCGCAAGATTAGAAAATCGGGCGGCTTCGTCAACGAGACTTGCGGGCTTCACGTACACATCGGCGCGGCGGACATTTCCGCGCAGGCGGTCAGAAATTTAATCAATACGGTTGCAAGCCGCGAAGAACTTTTCTACAAAGCACTGAACGTTCACGAAAACCGCAAGCGTTACTGCAAACCGACAGACAAAAATTTCTTGCGCGATCTCAACGCAAAAAAGCCCGCGACGCTCGAAGAGGTAAAAGAAATTTGGTACAAAGGCGAAGACCACACCAATTTTCATTACCACAGCTCGCGCTACACAATTTGCAACCTTCACGCCTTGTTCTCAAAAGGAACAATCGAATTTCGGATTTTCAACGGCACACTTCACGCCGGAGAAATTAAGACGGCAATGCAATTCAGCGCGGCGTTGGTTGCCTTCGCGAAAAAAGCCAAAAGAGCGATTTACCGCCCGATTAATCTGGAGAACGAAAAATTTGCAATGCGTACTTTTCTCACAAGACCGACAGGTTTAAATCTGAATTCTGAAGAGTTCGCAACGCTGAGATTCCATTTGACAAAACATCTCGAAGGTAATGCGGCTTGGCGTTACGCATGCTAAAATAAATCGATGACCGAACGGGGCGGGCAACCGCCCTTAGGTCTCGGCGATTGATTAATCGAAGAAAGGCGGCGGTAAGCGTGAAAAAATATTTGGCGTATGGTGCGAACATGGACGTTGAAACTATGGCGGCGCGTTGTCCCGATGCAAAATTTCTCGGCACGGGCATTTTGGAAAATTATCGCTTGATGTTCAAAGGCGAAATGCCTTACAGCTACGCAACCATTGAGCAATGGAAAGGTTATCAAGTGCCGTTTGTGCTCTGGGATATTTCGGCGGCGGACGAAAAAAATCTCAATCGCTACGAAGGTTATCCGAAGCATTATCAAAAGCGGACAGTTGAAATTGAATTTGGCGGCGCGCAGATTAAGGCAATGTATTATCACAAGCCCGAAGTTTTGAAAGTGAATCCGCCGATGACTCATTATTATTCGGCATTGGCTAAATCGTATGAAACTCACGGCTTTGACATGAAAATTTTGGAAGCGGCTTTTGAATTCAGCGACTTCAAATTTTCCTCGTGATTGACGGCTCCCTTCGTTAAAAAAATTTTTTGCTCCTTCGGGAGCTTTTTTGTTGGAGAGAAAATGTTTGTATTCAGAAAAGCGCGTTCGGCACGGCAGACGCTGAACGATTTGGACGCCTATTTAAGCGGCTTAGACTCGAAACCTGTAGAGTGGTTGGTTCGCGAAGTAAAAAGATGGGGCGAGTTCAGTTATTCGGAGCTTGAAGAAATTATCGCGGCGGGGCGATTGAATGAATTGATTGACTGGCAAGCGCGATATGCCGACGTGATAAATCAGACTTTTGCTCCAATGTGGTTGGCGGCGATTGAATCAGCGTCGAAAAAAGCGACACAAGGAAAAATTATTCTTGATGATTCGGACGAATACGTCAAAGCATGGATAAAAAGTCACGGCGGCGAATTGATAACACGACTTAGCGAAGAATCAAGAAAAGCGGTTGCAATGGTAATTTTACTCGGACAAAGTGAACATCTTGCTCCGAAAGAAATTGCTCGACAAGTTCGCCCGCTTATAGGACTTACAGAACGTCAAGCGGCGGCTAATTTGGCTTATCGCGATAAAATATACCAAAGGCTGAAAGAAAACGGACAGAGCGCACCACAGGCGGCGAGCGCGGCTGATAAAGCGGCAACAAGATATGCCGCCAAACAACACCGATTCCGCGCAGAAACAATCGTTCATACCGAATTGGCTTTTGCCTACAATCGCGGCGCGCATATGGGAGTTTCGCAAGCAATATCGAACGGCTTAATGGGTCGTTGCGCAATGATTTGGAGCACCGCCGGCACAAACCGCGTCTGCGGTCGTTGCCTTGCGCTGAAAGATACCGTCGTCGGATACACAGATGAACTCGGAGTAACCTTGCCGCCGTTGCATCCTCGTTGCCGTTGTGCGATAATCTATGATGAAGTCGCCGAGCCGAAAATTCCGACTAAGCCAAAGAGCTCGTTTGGAGACAGAAATTATAATTCCAATCTCGCACAGACAATCGGAAAAACTCATTACGACGCCTTGCGCGACGTAGCGGAACAGTCGCCACACAAGAAAGCTCTCCGCGTTTGGGACAAATTTGAAAAACAAATCAATGTGCAAATAATTCGGCAAGGCGAAAGAGCTTACCATTCAGGCGGTGTAATTTACATTAATTTGTTTGAGGATTTAGCAGGGAGTAGCATAGATTTGCCTTATCAAGTGGTTTTCCATGAAAGTGCACATCTGATTGACTGGCTAAACCGCAATGGCTACGAATATCTTTCTGTGCATTTTAAATCTAACGCTTTTGCCAAAGCCATATATTCAGATTTAGATAAATTGCTTGACGCCAAAATGAGTGAAATAAGATTTCCGAAAAAGCCAACGGCGCGGCTTCGGTCTTTGTTCAGAAATAAAGAATGGTTCTTGCTGAGAGAAGAAGGCTTTATAACACAAGATGAATTTCGCCAGCTTGCTCGTATTTCAACACGGACTGAAGCGAAAAAAAGAATTCTTGCCAATTTTGCAAATATGACAGACGAAGATATACTGACCATGTTGAAAAACAATGCTCATAATAGAATCGCAAAAGAATTTTGTGATGAAATGAAAGCAAATTATTCATTACCCGATAGGGCAAGGCTCTCGGATATTTTTTGCGGTTATTTTTGTATTAAATATGGTGAGGAGTTTTCTTTTGGCGTATCACATGATAAAAGTTATTGGCGGCGCGGCGGCTCTGAAGCTGTCGCTAAGGAAGCATTTGCTGAATTTATGGATTCCGCACTGGCGAATCAAGAAAGTTTTCAAGTATTGAGTAAATTCTTGCCGACGGCGGCTAAAATATTCGAGAAAATTTTGGATGAACTTCTTAAATGAGGTGCTCATATGACCAGAAAAAGTTTTTTGAAAAAGGCAGACCGCCTGCTTGCGGAAGTAGAAAACGAAAAAATTGTTGACGGGCACGAATTAAATCTTTTTGAAACAGCCTCGACGGTATACGAACGCTTATTCAACGAATCGGTTCCGACATTTGAAAACGGTTTACCCGATGAGACAAAGGCGAAAGCAATCCTTGAGTGTGTTTTTGGGCAGAGGAAAATCAGCGAACTTACGGCGGTTGAATTCTTGCAATTACAATACGAGTGCCGATTTGATGAGCAACTCACTTACGATTTTATGACAATCAACACGGAAGAACGCTTGGTAACAACGTTGCGTGATTGTTTGAAGACGGGCAAGCCGTATGAATTGCCGAAAGCAATAAAAAGACAAATTGCGCAAGACGCAGTTTTTTAACGGAGTAAAAGATGGAAAAGTGGGCTCGACAAAACGGCGAAAGTTATCCTGCGTTCGAAGCGTTCAAAGAATATCTCACGGAGCGCAACTATCGTAAGGTTGCCGAAAAGTTATCAAAGAGCGAGACTCTGATAAAACGTTGGAGCAAGAAAAATAATTGGCGCGAACGAGCCGACGCTTGGGATTCTGAAATGCAAAGCCGAGCACTTGAAAAAGCGTCAACAGAATTCGCGTCAATGGTTGAGCGTCAAATAAATATCGGGCGCATGTTTCAAGCGAAGGCGGCGAATGCAATTCAGCAAATGGATTTTACAAACCTGCCGCCGAAATTTTTACCGTCCTTAATCGCATTGGCGACGGCGGGCGTGAAAATTGAACGGTCGGCGCGTGATTTGAAAATCGAAGAGCCGCAAGAAAATATTTTCGTCAAAACGCTGAGCGAAATTTGGGAGAAACAATCCGATGAATGAGCGACAGAAAAAATTTGTGGATTATTACATCCAGACCGGCAACGCAAGCGAGGCGGCGCGCCGCGCAGGTTATTCCAAAAAAACGGCTTATTCAATCGGCGAAGAGAACTTGAGGAAACCTGAAATCCGAAAAGCAATAGAAAGGCGGCTTAAGTCAATGGAAAGTAAACGCGTTGCCGAAACTCAAGAAGTTTTGGAGCATTTGACTTCGGTTTTGCGCGGCGAAGTTCAAGAAGAAGTCGTGACTGCAAGCGGCAAGCAATTTACAATCCCCGTTTCGGAAAAAGACCGATTGAAGGCGGCAGAAATGTTACTCAAAGTCAGCGGCGCGTTCAAAGAAAAAATTGATGTAAAAATGGACGGCGCACAACTTTTCATTGATACGCTTGAAAAAGTTTGGAGAAAGGAAAATGTTGGCAACGACGCTGAAAAAATTTCGTGACGAGCCGATAGAATTTGTCCGAGAAATTCTACGCGTCGAGCCCGATAATTGGCAAGCCGAAGCATTAACCGCATTGGCGACAAAACCGCGTGTGGCAATTCGCTCCGGTCACGGCGTCGGCAAAACCGCGCTTGAATCTTGGTGTGTCCTTTGGTTTTTATTCACCCGACCGTTTTGCAAAGTTCCTTGTACCGCGCCGACTCAACAACAACTTTACAATATTTTGTGGAGCGAAATATCAAAATGGCTGAAGCGTTCGCCGCTTTTGAGTGAGCTGTTTGAATGGCAGAAAACAAAAGTTGTCTTCAAGGCGGCGGCGGAAAGATGGTTGGCGATAGCTCGAACGGCGGCGCGTCCAGAAAACATGGCGGGCTTTCACGACGAACATTTACTTTTTGTTCTCGACGAAGCCAGCGGCATTGAAGACGGAATATTTGAAGCCGTTGAAGGCGCATTGACAACGAGCGACGCGAAACTTTTAATTTGCGGCAACCCGACGAAAAACAGCGGTTTTTTCAAACGCGCCTTTTTCGAGGACAGAGATTTATACCACACGCAAAAAATTTCTTCGGCGCAAAGCGGCAGAGTCTCAAACGAATATTGCCGACGGCTGATAAAGCAATACGGCGAAGACAGCGATGTTGTTCGCGTTCGTGTCTTGGGCGAATTTCCAAAAATCGAATCGGACGGCTTAATCGCGCTTGAATATGTTGAAGCGGCAATGGCGCGGGAACCTGTTTATTTCGGCGAAATGGTTATCGGCGTCGACGTTGCGCGTTTCGGCGATGATGAAACTGTTTTTTGTGCTCGGAAAGGAAATGCGGTTGTGGCATTGGAGCATTATCGCAAGGCAGATTTAATGACAACCTGCGGGCGCATTCTTCATTTGCTTGAGAGTTTGATGAAAAAATTTTCCGTGAAGTCCGCGCAGATAAATGTTGACGATGACGGCGTAGGCGGCGGCGTGACCGACAGGCTCCGCGAAATCTTAAACGAAAAAAATATTTCGGCGACGGTGAACGGCTGTCACAACGGCGGCAAGGCGCGTGATTCACATTTTGCAAATTGGGGCTCGGAAAGTTATTTCGCACTTCGAGACAGATTTACGGCGGGCGAAATAATGTTGCCGCGTGATGATGAACTTGCCGCGCAGTTGACAACGCGAAAATATTCTTTGAACAGTCGCGACCAATTAATTTTGGAACCAAAGGCGGAATACAAGAAAAGATATAAGCGTTCGCCAGACCGCGCAGACGCTTTGGTTTTGGCTTTTGCTCCGACAGCGAAAATTGCCTTGCCGAGTTTCGTTTCTCAAAAAAGTTATTGGAGGTAACATGAATCTTTACAACGAAGATTGTTTGGAAGGCATGAAAAAAATCCCCGACGGCTCGACGGATTGTTCTTTCGATAAGCAGTTGCCGTTCGAGCCCATGTGGGAACAATTCTTGCGCGTGTGCAAACTCAACGCGGCGATTGTCCTTTTCTCGCAACTGCCGTTCGGAAGCGATTTGATTCAAAGTCAGAGGAAACTCTTCCGCTACGAGTGGATTTGGGAAAAGTCATTGGGCGTAGGATTTTTGAACGCGAAGAAAATGCCGCTCCGTTGCCACGAGAACATTTTGGTCTTCTATCGCCGCTTGCCGACCTACAACCCGCAATTCACAAAAGGCAAGCCGTATAAAGCTCGACCAGCGACAAATACGCTGAATTATGGAAAACAAGCCGGAGCAAGTACAGGAAATGACGGCGAACATTATTATCCTCGCGATGTGATAAAATTTTGGCAAGTTACGAACTTTTCATCGGAAATAAATTACTCCCCTCAACAAAAACCCGTGCCGTTGTTGGAGTATTTGATAAAGACGTACACGAACGCGGGTGAGGTTGTGTTGGATGCGACAATGGGTAGCGGCTCGACGGGCGTGGCGGCGATTAACACGGGCAGAGACTTTATCGGCTTTGAATTGGACGCGGGCTATTATGAGATAGCACAGAGGAGAATATCGGAGGCTCTTGCGAAGAAAGCGCAGGAGCTTTTTTAGGTGATAATCATGGCAGAAATTAATGAACTTGGCAGAACGGGCGTTAATCGCTACGGCGGGCTTTTTTACGAAGAATTTTTGCCTGAACTTCGCGGGCTTAACGGCGTCCGAGTGTATGAAGAAATGGCGAATAATGATTCAACGGTTGGAGCAATTTTATTCGCGATAAAAAATTTGATTCGGCAAGCGTCGTGGAGCGTTCAACCTGCGAGCAAAGATGATGCCGACATTTTGGCGGCAGAATTCGTTGAAAGTTGTTTACATGACATGCAAGCGACGTGGACGGATACAATCAGCGAAATTTTATCGTTCCTGACTTACGGCTGGAGCGTCGTTGAAATTGTTTATAAGCGGCGCATGGGCAGAAAAAAATCTTCGCACATTGATTCAAAATTCGACGACGGCTTAATAGGCTGGCAGAAATTGCCGATAAGAGCGCAGGCGAGCTTGTATCAATGGGAATATGATTCTCATGATAACTTGACGGCTTTTATTCAAATGCCCGCGCCGAGTTTCAAGATAATCCGAATCCCGATAGAAAAAATTTTGCTGTTTCGGACGGAATCTCACAAAGACAATCCCGAAGGCAGAAGTATTTTGAGAAATGCTTATCGTTGTTTTGATGAAGATACGGAGATATTGACACGTGAAGGTTGGAAACGTGGCAAAGAATTAAGCGGCGCAGAGGAATTGGCAACGTTAAATCCGAAAACTAAGCGGCTTGAATATCAGAAGCCGACGGCATTTCAAAAATACAAACACACAGGGCAAATCTATCACTTTACGAGCAAGTTTCTAGATATAAGAGTGACGGGCGAACATCGGCTTTGGGTTGATAAGCATGACGGGCGCGGCTTTGATTTTGTGACAGCGAAAGACGCGAAACTTTACTGTGAGTTTATGCGTTATGCAGATTGGGCGGCTGAAGACGTAGCAACTTATCAGTTGAAAGAACACATCACGCGCTTTGCTCCATATGGGCACGAACAGCAACGAATTGAACATTCAGCAAAAGAAATATCAATGGATGATTGGGCGGCGTTTATGGCACTGTATTTGGCGGAAGGTTGCACATATCAGAAGCCTTCCGGTCAAAAAATTGTCGTCATAAGCCAAAAGGCAGAGCGAGCCGAAATTATCTGCAATTTGCTGAACAAGTTGCCGTTTCATTATTACAAGCACAAAAATGGCGACATGATTGATTTTGAGCTTTGCAACGCGCAATTGTATGACGAATTAAAGCAATACGGCAAGGCGAGTGAAAAATTCATACCACAATATTTGAAAGAAACCTCTGCGCGGCAACTACGAATATTCCTTGAGTGGTATCAATTTGGTGACGGTTCGACAGTCGGGGCAATGGCGCAAGGTTATGAAGGAACGCCGATGATTTTCACGACTTCGCGGCATATGGCAGACGATTTGCAGGAGATAGCCTTAAAAGCGGGCTTTGAAGCGCAAATCTCTTGCGACTTTGAACGAAAGCATTCTTTTGGGAAAAAGCCTTTGTACAAAGTAAGTCTTGGCAAAAGGCGTTTACACAGGGCTAAAAGCAAAAAGTTAGAGGAATATGACGGAGAAGTTTGGTGTCCAACGACAGCGAACGGGATTGTGTATGTGAGGCGCAACGGCAAACCGTGTTGGATTGGTAACTGTTGGTATTTTAAAAAGCGAATCGAGGAAATTGAAGGTATCGGGATTGAAAGAGACTTGGCGGGCTTTCCTGTGTTGACTGCTCCGGACGGCGTCGATATTTGGAGTCCGAGCAATGCGGGCTTGCTGGCAATGTGCAACGATTTTGTTTCAAACATTCGGCGTGACGCAATGGAAGGTTTGACGATACCCGCAGGTTGGAAACTTGAATTATTATCGACGGGCGGCGCGAGACAATTCGATACAACAAAAATTATCGAACGGTACGACACGCGAATAGCGATGACTGCTCTCGCCGATTTTTTGTTTCTCGGTCACGAGCGAACGGGTTCTTGGGCTCTGTCAAGCGATAAGACGGAATTATTTTCAATGGCAATCGGCGCGTATTTGGACATAATCTGCGAAACTTTTACGCGAAAGGCAATTCCGCAACTGATTGATTTGAACGCGAAACATTTTCCGAAAATCAGCGGCTATCCGAGTTTGATACACGGCGATATAGAAACTGCAGATTTGGCAAAATTGGGCGCGTTCCTTAAGGACATGACGGGCATAGGTTTAATTTCGCCCGATGACGAGTTGGAAAATTATTTGCGCGAGCAGGCAAGCTTGCCGACTAAAATTGAAGAATAAGCCTTCGGGCTTTTTTTATTGGAGGAATCGTAATGAAGACAATAGGAAAAATCAGCACATTTGACGACGAAAAGAAAATGGCGTTCGGTTGGGCGTCGGTGTCGGAAATTGACGGCGTGCCCGTGACGGACAGCGAAGGCGATATTATTCCGATAGCCGAGCTTGAAAAGGCGGCTTATGACTTCGTTGAAGTTTATCGCGCCGGCGGCGAAATGCACGAGAAAAACAATGTGGCGCGCTTGATTGAAAGTGTGGTTTTCACGCCCGAAAAATTTTCTGCAATGGGAATTGCCGCAACCGAATTGCCGCTCGGCTGGTGGGTTGGTTTCAAAATCGTTGACGACGCCGTTTGGCAGAAAGTCAAAAGCGGCGAATACAATATGTTTTCAATCGGAGGAAAGGCGGTAAGAAACAATGGCTGAACTTAAAAATTTGGTGATTGATGAAGTGTCGTTTGTAAACGCGGGCGCAAATCCTTTTGCCTACATAACGCTTTGCAAACGCAAGGAAGGAAAAAATATTCCGACCGAAAAGCAAGGGCAACAAAATTTTTCGGAATTGACGGCGGAGCTGTCGAAATTGACGACGACACTGCGCGAGCAAATTGAAAAGGCTGAAGATGTCGAATGGCTCAAAGTCGCGTCGAAATATGAATTGCTCGGACAGGATGCGAAAAAACTTGCGCCGATGTTGAAAAAGGCGAAGGCGGAAGCTCCTGAAGTTTACGAATTGGCAATTCAAACTCTCGATTCCGCGCTTGAAGCTGTGAACAAATCGCAACTCTTTGAAGAAATCGGCAAGACGGGGACAAACTCCGCGCTCTCGTCGTCCGCGCAGATTGAAAAATTTGCGGCGGAACTTCGCGCAAAAGATTCAACGCTGAGTTATCGCAAATCGATTGACGCGGCTTTTCTCGCTCATCCCGAATTGAAATTTTAAGAGGTGATAAAAATGTATATGAACTCAATGGTAAACGAAAGTCCGACAAAAGTTTTCACGGCGGCGGAAAGTTTGACGGGCGGCGCATTTACGGCGGTCGCGCTCGGAGCGTCGGGCATTACAACTGCGGGCGCAAGCTCGGCGGTTATCGGAATTTTGACGGCAGAAACAGAATTGCCGATTTTGGCGGGCGAAGATGTCAACGTTCAAATCAGCGGCGGCAGTCTGTGGACGGTTGCCGAATCAATTTCCGCAGGCGATTTTTTATCGTCGGGCGAAGGCGGCAAAGCCGTAAAGTCAACAAGCGGCAAATTTATTTTCGCACAAGCTCTTGACAACGCGGCGGCTAATCAAGCGGCGCAAGTTTTAATCGTTCGCGCCGGCAAAGCTTAAGGAGGATTAATCATGGAGACAAAGGATATTTTGATTCAAAAAAGTTTGGGCGCATGGAAGCCGAATGTTTATCTTTCAAATTTATGCATGGCTTATTACGAGGAGCCGACTTATGCACACCGCAGAGTTTTTCCTGCTTGCCAAGTCGACCTTCCGAGCGGACATTTCTACGAATTCAATAAAGCTGATTTGGCTCGCGACAACGTTCAGCAAAAGCCGCCTTACGGTACTGTTGCGCCGGCAGTCTTCGGGCTTAACGAACAAAGTTATTCCTGCAAAGTTTATCAAGTGCTTATCGGCTTGGACAAAATTATGACGTTGCCTTATCAACGCGCAAACGCTCCCGGCAGTGCAGATCCTTATCGCGCCAGAGTAAAAAACATCAACGAGCAAATTTCTCTCCATCAAGAAATTGACTTCGCGAAGAACTTTTTCAAAAAAGGCGTATGGGCAAATCAATGGACAGGCGCGGCAACGGCTGACGCGGCAAACAAAAAGTTTAAGAAATTTGACAACACGGACGTTGACCCTGCAGATTTTTTCGACGCAAGAGCGATTGAAATTCGTCGCAACGGTCGCCATCGTCCGAATAAACTTGCGCTCGGCATTGAAACTTTTGCGGCTCTCAAAAACAATCCTTTCATCAAAGAAAGAATCAAATACAGCGGCACAACGCAAAATCCTGCGATTGTCAGCGAATCGGTTTTGGCACAAGTTTTCGGCGTGGATGAAGTAATTGCCCTTGACGCAACTTATAACGCCGCCGCGCACGGCGCAAATGAAAATATGCAATACGTCTGCGACAGCAAAGGCGCACTTTTGCTTTATGCGCCCGAAACTCCCGCGATTGACGAAGCCAGCGCAGGTTACATTTTCCAATGGCGACTTGACGGCGGCAATTACATTGCTGTTGAAACTCACGACGGCGCGCCCGGCACTCATGCCGAAATTGTCGAAGGCGTCATTGCTTATGACATGAAAAAGACTGCAGATTGTTTGGCGGTTTATCTTGCCGATTGTGTGGGTTGAAAATGATTCGAGCAAAAACAGGTTGCCGATTCGCAGGAAAAAATTATTCGGCAGGCGAGGCGATACCCGAATCTTCGATTGAAAAAAAATCTGTCGGGGCATTGCTCGCCATGAAAATTATTGAACTCGTTGACGACGAGCCGAAAAATATTGCCGCAGAATTTAAGCCGAAGTTGAAAGGGCGTCGAACAAAATGACTTTTTCATACAATCCTACAGAACTCGGCGAGTTCGGCTTGTCGCGAATGCGTTTTGAACTCGGCGACGTTGCCGTCCTTGAACCCGAAAAGACGGCTTATCTTTCGGACGAAGAATATCTTGCCGTGATAGAAAGTTCGTCTTCGTGGCGGCAGGCGAAATTCCGCTTGGTTGAAACTTTGTTGCGAAGATTTTCTTACGAAGTCGACACGAAAATAAAAGAAGCGGAATGGAAATTAAGCGACAGGATTGACGAGTGGCGACGGCTTTACAATCAGTTGAAAAGTGAACTCGAAGCTGAAGAAATTGCGTCGGGCTTCGGCTTTGCGAACAAAAAAACTCCGCCGCCGATATTTTTCAGAGGAATGAACGATTGGAGGCAAAATCATGTTTGGAAAAATTGAGTTGGAGAAATTTGACGGCTTAACAAAAATGCCGCAAGAAGCGGCGTCGGCATGGTCGGCGGTTGAAGGGCTTGTCGGCGCAAGTTACAAGCCGCTGATTTATCTTGGAAAACAAATTGTCAAAGGCACCGATTATTTTTTCATTGCCGAGCAAACTTTAATCACAAACCCGCCTATTCGCCGCGTCGTTACTTTGGCAATTCACGGCTTTAACGGCGAATACAATTTGATTGGCGACAGCGTCGAGGTTGTTCTCTGATGTATCTCAAGCCGCGACAGATTTTCGAGAAATTTTTGGTCGAAGAAAAAATTTCTCGAATTAATGACATCGGTCGACAAGCGGTCGAGTTCAAAGCGACGGGCGCAGAAATTTTCGGCGTTGTTTCTTCGGCGGAGCCGTATGAGCGCGAGAAATTTAAAGGGCTTAAACATGAAATCAGCCATGTAATAATTCAAAAACTCGGCGCGATTAAGGCGAAGGTTGGAGACAGATTGATTAACGGCGAAAAAATTTTTTGCGTCGAAGCAGTCGACAATCCTGCGGGGCTCGGTCAATGGTATCTTTACTATGTTTCGGAGAGGTTTGACTTATGAGCGCGGCGGCACAACTTGAATTTGAAGTTCGCGGACTTGTCATGGAGATAAATCAAAATGCGCGGTCACGAGCGGCACGCGGCTTGAATTATCTTCGCAATGCGGCTTTGCAAGTTTTAGGGCAAAACGGAAGCGGTCGTCGCTACGGTCGACATGTGGCAAGTTCGCCGGGACAACCGCCCGCGCCCGACACAGGGAATTTGCGGCGAAATTGGCGATTCATGCCGGTTGCCGTGACGCCCAACGGAAAAGGCAACGGCATTCGCATTTCTCTTAAAATGCGGAGCGATGTTCCTTATGCAATGTATCTTGAAAAAGGTACTCGGAAAATGGCGGCTCGTCCTTTCAAAGACCGAATAAGAAATAAAGCGAGACCGAGAATTGCGGCGTTGTTCGCGGGCATTTGAGGTGAGAAAATGGATTTGATAACAACAGGTTCGCGCACGGAGTTTTTGCCCGAAGTCATAAAGAACAGGGGATTCATCCGCGCCAAATATTGGAGTTGGGAAGAGCCGCGCAACGGGTTGATAACTTTCGCGAACAAAGATTTTCTCAAGGTACTTTTTCAGACAAGCGTAAATGTGGCGACAAGCTACTACACAGTAAAAATCAGCGAAGTTGAGGCGGGCTTGTGGCAAATAATTTACACGCCCGACCTCGAAAGTTTTGGAGTAATCGGCGGCGATATTTCGGAAGACGACTTCGATTTAATTGCCGCCGTCAAAAAATTATTTAAAGGAGAAAATTAAAATGGCACTTACAAAAACGGATGTACTGAACGCGATGGCTATTTTCAAAGAAATGATGGACTCGCAGAACGCCGCGACTTACGCAACAAAGGCAGAGATTGAATCACTCGACGGCACGGCAACCACAAGCGACTTGGAAGGCAGAATCGATTCGCTTTCGGCAACCGTTGAAGGTTTGGATATTTTTTACAGCGAGCATGACGCCAAAATCGACGAACTTCAAAGCGACGTCCGTGACATCAAAAACAATCCGAATACAGAGGTTGAGGAGATAACGGCTGCTGATGTGGCGGCACTTTTCAATTAATAAGGAGTGAGCGTCGTGATAAACAAAGCCGCGGCAATAAACATGCTGACCTTTTATCACGAGCAATTAATTTCGGACTCGAAGTTAAAAATTCGCATTGGCAATTATGAATATGTTTTCAATGCGGACGCTGTCAATTACGTTGGCAACGGCGACGAATTTTTGACAGCGAGTTTGGCGGACAACGGTTGGACACAACACGGCGAAGAATTATTTGACGGTGCAAGCTATCTGGAGCGTGAAAATATCACGTTGGGCGGTCAAGATTTTCAAATCAGCGGCACGGTTTTTGAAAGTTCAACCGACATGATTCAACGGCGAAAAATTTTCGAGTTGTACACAAGCAACGAATTGAATATGAGTTTGTACTCATCTGGCGCGGGCAAAAATCTTGACCTGTTTGTTAATTGCGGCGGCACTCTGGACAATTACGCCGAGCCCGCGATTTTGGAGCAAGAATATACTTTTAAGCTGATATGGCGGCAGGAGACAACGCGCTTGATTCTTTACGTCAACGGCGAAGATATTTATTCAAACCAGTTAGCGGGCTTCTCAACGTCAAAAACTTTTTCAAAGCTGAGGTTGGGTGCGGGAATTTATCACGAAAATTCTTTTTGGCGCGGGACAATCAGCGAGTTCAAAATTTACAACGGCTTTACGGAGATTTGAAATGGAAAGTTTGATAAGACGACGCTTGACAACGAACGAAGAATTGACGAGTTTGCTTGCCGCTTTCACAGGCGAGCCCGCCGTTTTCTATCAGAAACCGCCCGCCGATTTTGATTCGCCCGAAACTTTATATCCGCAAATAATTTTGTCGACGGACAAATATTCCGACACGCAAAAAGGTTTGGCGGGACAATTAACGGTCGACATTATCACGACACAAAATTTGACGCCGCCGGAGCCGATTGAAAAATTAATTCGCGAGACTTTGGAAGGCGTCTTTTTCAAAGGCGAAGAAATTTTTTCGCTGAAGTGGAAGACTACAGAAATTTTCACGGAGCCCGCGAGTGAAAAAATGCCGCTGATTTTCGGCGCAACATTAACTTTCGACGTTTATGAATATCCTTCGGCTGAAACTTCAACGCCAGACCCCATTGAGGCGTTAAATTTTTGGGCGGGCTGTTTCGACGAAAATTTAATGATAATCGGCGTGAGTGAGTTTGAAGAATTTTTCATACCGAGCCGCGAACATCCCGCGATTTATTTCGACGTGGCGAAAGTAAAACTCACGGAACAAAAAACGGCGGCGGTCTTTTTGGACGTAACGATAAATATTCACGTGTTCGCGCCGACGTTGCGAGCAAAACGCGAATGGTTGACGGCGATTCACGAACAACTTTTATTGCAAGGCGCAATTTGGCTTTCCGACGATTCGCCGATGAGACTTTTGGACTCGGAATATGATTGGTCGCGGAGCGAAGTTGAAGGACAAATACAAATGCGATTCAACTATGGCATCCTTCGCAAAAAGCCTTACGCGCCGACGCTTATGGAAAGAAATATTTCATTTGGTAAGGAGATCAGATGGCAAAATGGCTGATAAAGTTGAAGTAAAAACGGAAATAAAATCGACGCCCGCGCAGGCGAAATATCCTGTCGCCGAAATCGTCAAGGCGTCAAAAAAATTATTCGGATACACGGGCGCATTGGTTGAAACGGCTCTTAAGGAAACAGGCAAGCAAGAGTTCACACTCGCCGAAGCTGAATTAATCGTAAAAAAATTTGCGGTGCGCCCGATTAAAAAATAAAATTTAATTTTTGGAGCTTCGGCTCCTTTTTTGTTAGGAGGAACCAATATGGCAGGTACATTTCTGCTTGGCGAACAAAAAGTTCGACCAGGAACTTATTTCCGCAGAGAACGTGCAGGTTATTCCGTTGAAGGCGCAACCAACGGCGTCCTTGCGGTTTTATTCCAATCGAATTGGGGAGCTTTGAATAAAAATGTTGATGTCGACCAAACAATGCTCAACGAACTTGAAGATTATTACGGCGACGGCGCGGAAATAATTCGCGAAGGATTATTGGGCGGCGCGATAACGGTTCGTTGCGTACGTGTCGGCGGCAACGACGGAACTTGTGCTTCCGTAACGTTGAAAACGGTTGCAGGCGAATCAACACCTGCCGCCGATGCCGTAAAAATTTCGGCGAAATATCCCGGCAACCGTTCTTTCACTGCCAGCATTCGTTCCGATTTGGTCAGCGGCAAGCGTCAACTAATCATCTACGACGGCACAGATATTTTTTCTTCTGTAAGTTTCGATACAGGAACCGACGAGGCTAAAAATTTGGTTGAGGCGATGGCGAACAATCGGCATTTCACGGCAACGAAAATTGCGGCGGGCGTATTGGCTGATGTCACGCAAGCGGCTTTGACGGGCGGCACAAATCCTACAGTCAACGCGGCAAGTTACGACAACGGCACAAATATTTTGGAGCGTTATCGTTGGAATTGCATTGTGGCAGATTCAAATGACAACGCGGTTAAAAGTATTCTGAACGCCTTCGTCAAACAAAGTTACGAGACGGGGCATTTGGGCTTTGCGTGTATCGCGGGGCAAAGTTCAGAAACTTTGGAAACCAGAATGCAATACGCGGCAAGCATAAACGACGAAAAAATTGTTTACGTCCTCAACGGTTGGACTTCAACCGACGGCATAACTTATGACGGCTGGCGGGCGGCGGCAAGAATCGGCGGCATGATCTCTCGCGTCGAAACAAACAGCAGTTTAACTCACACCGTGATAAGCAATGCATTTGAACTTATTGAACCTTTGACGAACGGCGAAATGATTCAAGCCGAGCAAAAAGGTTGCCTTGTGCTGAGTCTCAACGACGAGGATCAGATTTGGATTGACAACGCGATTAACACGCTGATAACCGAAGGCACAGATCAAGACGCAGGTTGGAAAAAAATTCGCAGGACGAAATGCCGCTTTGAACTTATGGACAGAATTAATCGCACTCACGACCGCTTGATTGGCAAGATTAACAACGACGAAAACGGCAGAGCAACTGTTGTCGCGGCGGCGCAAAGAATCATCAACGAAATGATCGGCGAAGGAAAATTGGTTTTCGGCTCTTACGTCGAAGAAGACCCTGCGCATCCTGCCGAAGGCGATTCTGCTTGGTTTAAAATTCACGTCCTTGACCTTGACAGCTTGGAAAAAATTTATCTCACTTATGTATTTCGCTACAATCAAACTTTCGAGGAGGAATAAAAAATGCGTTGGAACGACAGAGGGAGCGCAGATGTCAGGCGTCTGTTCAGCGGCAAGGATTCAGCAATTTTCGATGAAGACGGAACTTTACTCGCAACGGTTGATGCCTTTCAAGGACAAGTCACATGGAACAATGCCGATTATAATCCGCTCGGCGATACACAAACTCACAGCCATTTACTCAGCTACAAAGTTACGTTGACGATAACGAGCGCGATAATCGAGAGCGATAAATTTCTGCGCGACATGTATGAACGCATGAGCACAGGCGCGCCGGTTTGGTGGACTTTTCAACACGACGTAAAAGGTTGGAACGGCAGTAATGAACGTGTAATTTATCGTGATTGTGTCCCCGACGGACAAATTGATTTGCAGAATATGCAGGTTGGCGAACTTTTGAAACGGACGTTAAGTCTTGTCGTCAACTGCCCGCCCGAACTGCAAAAAATTTTGACTTACGAAACCAATGTGAGGGGATAAATTATGGCGAAGTTGACGGACGCGGAACTTGAAAAATTTGACGGCGACATAGCAGACGCTTTGTTGGGCGCGGCGGCTTATCGCGACGGCGAAGACAAAAGGCGCAAAGTCACTATCAAGCGCAAAGGCAAAGAAATTTTTTCCTTCATGATTGAGCCGTTGTCGGAAGAAGAGTTTGATCGTTGTCGACGTGAAAACACAAAAAATCGCGGTCGCCGCAATGAGGAATTGGACGGCAGTCGATTTGTGGCACAGTTGATTTACGAAGCGACGATTGACGAAGATAAAAAACGGCTTTGGAAAAACAAAACTGTTTGGGAGAAATTAAATGTGGCGAGCGGCGTTGATGTTGTGCAAAAAGTTTTGACGCCCGCCGAACGTTCAATGCTCGAAAACACTTTGCTTGACATGGTCGGCTACGGCGACGATTTAAGCGAAATGATAAAAAACGCATAAACGCGGGCGGCAGATTGAGACTTTTGCACTCGCTTTTTCAACGACATAATATGTTGCCTTCACAATTTGCGGCGTTGAGTTGGTTGGAGAAAAGATTTGTGGCGGCAAGCGAATTGGTTGCGCTTGAGGAAAACCGGCGTTGAAGTTGACCGCAAAATATTTTTTTGTTATAATTATTTTGTCGTCGAAAACGGCAAATGTGGCGATAGCCAAACATAACTCAAAACGGACACTGAGAGTGTCTGATAAATTGGTTGATGACCATTAAACATATTGAGTTTTCAACGGTCGGCGAAAGATTATCGCCGGCTTTTTAAGTTGCATTTCGGCATATAAACATTGAAGAGCCTTCGGGCTCTTTTTGATTTAAGGAGGTGAGACTGTGGCGGACAGAGTCATTGAAATAATTATCGACACGAACGACAGGACGGGCGGCAAGCTTGAAGGTTTGAAAAAATCTTTGTTGGAAATAGACTCGGCGGCGCAGAGAACGCGCAATAAACTTGCGGCAATAGGTCGGAGCACTTATTCCGCGTCGATAAGATTAATCGACAGAGTGACGACGCCCGGCAGTCGAATAAATTCACTCCTCAAATCAATCGCAAACAAAGTTTATACCGTGACAATGCGGCTGAATGATTCTATTCTCGGCAAAATCCGAAGCGTTGAATCTTCGCTTATGCGGCTTGCAGGAAAAGCATATACGGTTGCGATTAACATTAAAGATAACGTCACGGGCAAGCTGAAAGGTTTGACGGACGGACTTTTAATGGGCGCGGGCGCAATGGGCGTCGGAATGCTCGGCACAGCCGGAATTGGTTATGGAGCCGTCAACGCCGCGCAGGCTTACATGGGTTTTGAAAAACAAATGTCGAGAGTGCAAGCCGTTCGACAGTTGGATAAAAATTCGCCCGAAATGCAAGCACTTACTCAGCAGGCAAAAGATTTAGGCGCACAAACCGCTTGGACACGAGAAGAAGTCGGGCAAGCGCAATATTATCAAGCACTTGCAGGTTGGGGTACCGCGCAGATTTTAAAATCGACGCCGCACTTAATGAATTTGGCAAGCGCGGGTGACGCCGATTTAAAATCAACCTCCGACATTGTCACGGATACTTTAACCGGCTTCGGCATAAATGCGACGGAAACTTATCTTGACAAGCAAGGTCGTTACGTCAACGCCGTTGAACATTTTACTGACATGTTCGCGAAGTTGCAGGCGTCCTCCAATACCGACATTCTGCAAGCGGGCTCGTCTTTCAGATACAGCGCACCTGTAATCGGAGCAATGTACGCGGGCAAAGATATTCAAACTCGAATGCAAGCCGCCGAAGACGCAATGATTATGACGGGCTTGATGGCTAACGCAGGTATCAAAGACACAATGGCGGGCACGGGCATTAAGGAAATTTTCAATCGCATGGGCTCCATGAATCGCAATGCTTATCAAGCACTGCGGGCATTGGGCGTAAGTTACACCGATAATAAAGGCGACATGCTCTCGGTTGGAACGATTATGCGCAACTTAAGCAAGCGATTTAAAGAAGGCGTTGACGCCAAAGGACTTTTGGACTTCGCCGAAGCCATTTCGGGCGAAAAAATTCATGCCGACACTCGCCGCAAGTTAGATTCTTTCATTGAACAGACGCAGAAAAACGGCGGCAAGATGAGCAGTTCCGACATGTTGAAAATGTCAAGCATGTTGGCAGGGTCTGAACATATGGGAAAACTTTTGGCAGTCATGCTGGGCGATTGGGACGCAATGGCTGAAAAAATGGATAATGTTCACGGTACCGCCGCGCAGATGGCTAAAACTCAACTTGACAATTTGGCGGGCAGTCTCACAATTTTAGGTTCCGCTTGGGACGCCTTTCAGCAAAGTTTTTTTGAAGGACAAGCAGGCGACGGTTTAAGAAATTTCGTTGACAGTCTCACGGAAATAATTTCTCACGCCAATAATCTTTTCAAAGACGGAATTCAACTCGGCGACATCGGAAAAATCACAATGGACGTTGTCTACCGCTTGAAAAATAAATTTATGGAGCTTGACGGAATCGGAAGTATTTTGGCGGGCGGCATTTTGATGACGGGCATGAAAAAACTTTATTCTCAAGCCCTAAGTCTTCGCAACGGTTTGAAGGATTTGATGAAAACAACTGCGCCTTCAACTCTTTCAGCGAAAAGTTCTCCGCTGTCGCAAGTGGGGACGATGAACGTTCAGGCGGGCGTCGTCAATGTGAATGGAAAAGTTGTCGGCTCAAAAGGCGGCGGCGTTGTCGGTGGCAACGTCAAAGGTGCTCCCGTGACATTGAGCGGTTTGCAAAGTCAATCGAACAAAATCGCGAGTCAGTTGACGGCGGCGCAAGCGGCGGCTAACACTGCGCAGTTAAAACACGTTCAAGCGCAAGCGGCATCTCTGGCGGCATGGCAAAAGGCGTCGTCGACTATGGCGGCTAAAGACATTGCGGCGGCGCAACTCGCAAGCTCGCGGGCTACTCAAGCGCACGTTGCCGCCACTCAAGCCCGACAAAAAGTTTCTCAACTTCAAACCGCTCAAAATCAGCTGGCAACTCAGCAAAAAACTCTGGCGACGCAACAGAATGTTCAATCGGCAAAAATCGCCGCGCAGGAGCGTTCCGTTTTGGCGACGCAGAAATATTATGCTCAAAAGGAACAGGCGGCAGGCTTAGCGCGGGCAGATGCGGCAATCGCGGCGGCTAAAGCTGAAAGACTTTCCGCAATTCGGACGAACGGTGCCTTTGCCGGGATTATGACGGGATTATTCGGCGCGATGGACTTTGCGGCGGTGAAAAGTCAAAATCAGAATCGCCTGTCCTCTTTCGACGAAGAACTTTCCGCCATCAGAAAAAATTACGAGGAATTGAAGGCGGCGGGTGCTCCAAACGAACAATTAGCGAATGTGTTGACGCAGATTCAGGAAATGGAAAGTCAGCGCGCAGAAATAATTCGCGAAAATGTTCAGGCAGAAAAAGAAAGTTTAGGCGGCGCGGCAGGAGCAACGTTGGGTTCAATGGCGGGCGCGGCTCTCGGAAGCATGATTGGTCCCATGGGCACAATGCTCGGCGGGATTATCGGCGCGGCTATCGGCGATTATCTCGGCACGAAGGCGGCAGGCATTGACAACGGAACGTCGGCGGCGAAAGAAAACGAAGGCGGCGTTTCCGAAGAAAAAATTCTTTCGGGCATGAAAAAGGAGCCGCCACATTTCTTTGAAATGAATCAGCCCGATTATTCTTTTGACGCGCCGATAACGCGGACGGCGACGTCCGATTGGTCGGGCATGAATGAATTGCGGCGCGGCTACGGGCATAAAATCCGAACATTTGAAGAGCGCATGGCGCAACTGGACGAAGAATTTTTGATTGAAAAAGGCGAATCGCAACAGCGCGTCCTTGACAATTTGATTCGGCGCGGGCAAGCGGGCACCGCCCTTTTCCAAAACGATTCTGCCTTCGAATTTTATCAAGAGCAAGCCGCCGCAATGGAAGAACGATTCAAGGCGGGCGCGAACGTCCGACCCATTGACGATTTATTTTTCAACAAAGCGTCTGCCGCCGAACTCAACGAAGAACAACTTTTACAGCAAGCGGCAATGGAAAAACCGCGAACAATCGGCGAAGCTGTAGCCGAAAAAGCAACTTTGGACGCGGGGACGCCCGAAGTTGAATCTTTTGACTTCGCAAGTATGACCGAGCAATTTTATTCGGACGTCGAAAGTTTTTCCGAATCAATCAGCGAAATTTTCAGCGGGCTCGGTGACAGTATCAGCGAAAGTCTATCAAGTTCTTTTGAAGGCGTCGGAGAAATTTTTTCGAGTTTCACGGAGTCTGTCGGAGAAAATTTAACTTCGGCATTTGAAGGCATGAGCGAATATTTTTCGGAGGTTGGAGCAACTTTCGGAGAGAATTTATCGGCGTCGTTAGAATCAGTCAGTGAAATTTTTTCTGCCTTCGGCGAGAGTGTCACAGAAAATTTGACTTCCGCTTTTGAAGGCGCAGGAGAAATTTTTATTTCGTTTGGAGAAATGATAACGGAAGCTTTGACTTCCGCGCAGGCGTCGGCAGAATCGGCTTTGACGGCGATAGGTGCCGCGTTCACTTCGGCAAAAGAAATGATTCAATCAAGTTGGGCTGAATTGCCGAGTTTCTTCGCAGGAATATTCGACGGGCTCGGAGGAATTGCGGCGGCGGCGGGCGCGGCGATAGCCGCGGGCTTAACGGCTCCAATCGGTTCAATCATCGGCGCTTGGCAGGGCGCGGCGGCTCAAATCAGCGCGATTATTTCTTCTATCAGCGCAATGGCGTCGAGCGCGACAAGTATGATACCGAGTTTCGGAGGTTTAGGCGGCGCAGGAAAAGCTGAAGGCGGTTTTGTCACGAGTGAAACACATTTCTTTGCGGGCGAACACGGCGCAGAAGTCGTTATTCCGTTATCAACTTCGCGACGCGCCAGAGCACTTGATTTATTTGAGAAAACGGCGGCTATTCTCGGCGGCGAAGCTACAATCCCTGTCGGCGATTATTCGGAGGATTTACCTTCGCTCAATGAAAGTTTTTCGGGCGGAAATTTTTCTCTCGATTCTGAAACTCCTGTTGCACCCGTTGAAAAAAATAATAATTCCGCGCAGGTTTCGCTCGGCGGAATTAATGTCACGTTTTCAATCAGCGGCGCGGAAAAGCCGCAAGAAATTCTGCAAACCATTCAAGATCATCTTGAGGAATTGGCAGATAAAATCGGCGGTCAATTATCTTCGTCTATCGGCGATTGTTTTCAAAATCAGGCATTGGAAAATTAAAAAAACCGAGCGAAAAAATTTCCGTCCGGTTAAAAATTTTTCATTCGGATTGTTCCTGCTCGTCGAGGAATTTTTTACAAGCGACTTTATCGCCATATTTGATGAGCTTATCAAATCGGAGAATAAGTTCCCACTCTTCGGTAGAGGCGCGGAGTTGTCTTTTCTTTCTCAATTCGCCTGTAACAAGTGGTCTGCCTGCGCCTTCACGACGCCCGCCTCTAGGCACGACCAACTCTCCAACCAATATAACCGAAGCCAAGCGCGATTGAGAAAACCGACAAAGGCGTAAAATTCCCGCTGAGGAAAGTCCATGTGGTCAAAGGCACAAACAACGCCAGATAAATTTTGTCGGAAGTCTTGAAGATTTTTTCCATGATGATTAGAATGGACATGAAGTCAAGGGGCGTCGGAGCCCCCTGACCAACAATTTTTCGTAGCTACTGATTACTTACGCCTTTTGCTCTTGCGCCGATTACGCTTTTGCTTGGGGCGTTTTCTTTTCAGCCATTTGCAAAGTTCTCTAATCATTTGAAAAAGAATCCACAAAGAGCTGATCCAGTAGTACGCGTCGGGCATGTCCATTCGTATCTCCTCCTTTCTTAATTGTAATTCTACTACAATAAATAGATTTTGTCAATGGCATAATCAAAAAACGCCTGATTTTTTATCAGACGTCTTAAAATTTTTTATCCTGTTAAAGGTGTTTTATATGTCTTGAAGAATAGGCTTATTTGAAGAGTGTCAACTGTACTACTGGCGTGGAAACCGGCACAGCGAACACTTTTTCACCGAGGAGACGGTTCGCGGCTTCTGCTACGAGCCGTTTCTTCATGTAAGGGTCGTCAGCGTGCGCGGCAAGTCTTGTCAACGCAATTGCTATCTTGTATTCGCTAATGGACTTGAGCGGCGCGTCTTTGAGAATTTTCTCAACGTTGAAGTAAGTATCCTCAAGCCGTTCAAAAACGTCCCACGCGATGTCAGTGCCGACCGATTTGCAATGGCGGGCGACGCCGCGTTTCGTCCAGAGCATAAGGCGTGCTGTGTTCTTTGGAACATCATTTGAATTTTTCATTATGCTCTTAAAGGTAGTGAGTTCGTCACCTTCAACTTTGAAGTAGTGCTTGCCCTCGACATAACGAGTTGCGTTGTTCTTGAAGTTGTAGATAAGATTTTGAGCAGTGACGATTCTGTCAGGCGTGGAGAGAAGTTCCGCCAGTTGCGCGGTAGTGAGGACGGGTTGACCGTGATACTCAATGCGCGTGATGTTGTCGAGCGGGTTAGCGAGGATAAGATTTTGCATGATAAATCCTCCTTATAAATTAACGATATTTGAATGTTCGCGGCGTTCGTTTTCGCGAAAGCGAACGAGAGCCGCACGAGCTTGATTGATGTCGGAGAAGCCGAACTGCTGAAGTTTTTGCCAGACCGTAAAGCGTTGCTCGACTAAGCAAGCAAACGATTGCAAGAGCGTAGCAGTAACGTAATCTTTAGACGAAAATTCTTGAATGGTATCGGCAATTTCGCAGATGTTATCGTTGAAACCTTCCCAGCTTTCAAGAGCGACATAAATCTCTTTACTCAAATTTTTTCACCTCCTTTCGTTGCAAAATTTGTGGCATCACCTCCTTTTGTTAATCACTTTTTAGTTGTTATATCACGGATTATAATTCTTTGATTAGTAGCTGTCAATACTTCGTAAAAATTTTTTAGTTATTTTCTTCATGTAAGTTGAAAACTGATTAGCAGTATGATAAAATTAGCTAAAAAATTAAAGCGGAGGTGTTTAATATGACGCTAAGTGATTCGCTAAAACGGTTCAGAAAAAATTTTAATCTTAGTCAAAAGAATGTTGCCGACAAATTAGGCATGAAACAATCCCTATATTTTCGATATGAAAAGGGCGAAACAGTTCCAGCCGTGACGTTTATCGTAAAAATGGCAAATGCGTTTAATGTGTCGACGGATTATCTGTTAGGGCTCCGAGACACGCCGCAACCGAACGAAGTAGGATTTGAAGAAGTACAAGAGGCTCGTGAATTTCGGAAGGCATTAGAGAAATTTGTTAATCAGCCGAAAGGCAGTGATTGAGATGACCTAACAAGAGAAAATTCATGTTGTATCAGTGTTAAATAAAAAGCTCGTTTAGGCGGGCTTTTTGATTTAAGGGGATAAGATCATGGCGTTGAAATTATCGGGCTTGGTCAACACGGTTAAAAAAGCGATTATCGGCTTGGAAGGGCGCGTCACTCGCTCGGAATTTTTTCTCACGAATTTAACCAACAACGAAAGAATTCAACTTTGCATGACGCCCGAAGAAGTCAAAGCGCGGGCGGAAACCAATTTCCGTTCTTGGAACATAATTGAACGCGGCGAAGTGAAATTGCCAAAAGGCGAACGATTGACTTCGCTAAGTTGGAACGGAATTTTGCCGGGCGCAAATATTCTCGCAAACAGTTTTGTTACTCACACGGCTTGGGAGTCGCCGAGAGAATTGGTAAAAGTTTTTACTCGCTGGCGCGAAGCGGGCGACAAAATAAAAATTTTAATCACGCAGACGCCGATTAACATGGATGTTTTTATAAAATCCTTTGACTATGAGCTTTCGGGCGGGCAAGGAAACATAAAATATTCGCTTGAATTGCTGGCGGCGAAGGATTTAAAAATTTTAACCGTCGAAGAAGCCGACAAAGCCAAAGAAGCCGAAACAGAGCACCGCGCACAGGAATTGAAAAATCGCGCCGCGCAGAAAAGCAAAACGGGCGCGAGAATCAGCAAGATAAATAATATTTGGGCGATAGTGCAACTTTTGACGGGCAACGGCGGCGATTGGGAAAAAATAGCGGCGGCAAACGGAATAAGCGACCCGACGGAAGATATTTCGGGGCGCGTCATAATTTGGGGTTGAAATGATAGATTTATCGAAAGTAATTTACAGAACGATTGCGATAACGCCCGACGGTCAGCAACTTGATTTAAGCGATATAACTCACGCGCTCGGTTGGTCGGAAGGCGAAAAAGAATTGTCGGCGAAGATAACTCTCAAGCTCGCCAATGCCGATTATCAAGGAAAAAATATTTCGGAATTGGTTGTGCCTTTCACGCCGATAATAATTTATGCCGACATGGGCGCGGGCTTTCAAGAAATTTGTCGCGGAACCGTTCAGAAATGGAGCTTGCACGAAACCAACGGCGAATTTTATTTGCAAATTGAAGCGGCGGACGAAGTTCAAGCGTTGCGGAAAAATCAAGACGAATTTTATTTTACCGACGGACACACTTCGACGGCGATCCTCGAAGAAATTTTGAACAAATGGGGCGTGCCGCACGAAATTTCTCTGCAGGAAACTACTCACTCCAAAAAAGTTTATCGGAAAAAATATTTAATCGACATGATTCAAGACGTGTTGAAGGACATAAAGGAAAAAGGCGGCGGCGTTTATTTTGTTCGGGCAAAAGGCGGCGTCGTTGAAATAATTCCTCGCGGCACCAACGAGACAACTTATCACTTCGATATTTCCGATAATCTGATTCGCACTGAAGAAAGTTTTGACGTGTCGAAAATTGTTACTCGTGTTCAAGTTGTCGGCAAGCTCAAAGACGAAGGACATCAAAAAGTTGAATCGACGATTGACGGCAAAACAAATTTGGGCGTTCGGCAAGTGATTTATGAACGCGGCGATAAAACTTCGCTTGAAGAAGCTGAAACGGCGGCTAAAAAAATTTTGGAAGAGCAAGGCGACGCCAAGCATGAAGTCTCAATCGAAGCACCCGACATCCCGACAATGCGAAAAGGCGACAGAATCAGAGTTCGCGCTTCAAGCGGTGAAGGTTATTTTTTCATAAAAAGCATTCGCCACAACGCCGCGACTCAAAAAATGGTTTTGGAGCTTGATGAGGACAAAGAAAAAAATCCTGCGTATGACACGGCGCACACCGACGAAAGTAATTCGTCTTCGCCGCCTTAAGGAGAAATTATGGACGAGCAACCGAAATTTACAAGCGGCGCGAACAAATTGACAAACACATTGGCGGGCATGATGAGGAGCATTTCCGATAAACCGCCCGCGCTCGACTTCGGAATTATCAACAGCGATTATTCTTTGACAACAAATTTATTTCGGAAACCGATTCCGAAGAACGAATACAGCGTTTGCCGACAACTGCTTTACGATCCGAGTGTACCTTTGACTAAAACTTACACCGACGGCGAACACGGACACCCTGACGCCTCGCCGCCCGGCACTCATTATCACGAAGTGAAATTGCCAAAGAAAATGCGTTGGCTCAAAGCGGGCGATAAAGTTCTGGTTGCTTGGATTCAAAACGAGGCGGTTGTTATCGACATCGTTTATTCCGGCAGTCACGTAGGCAAAGGCGAACCGAAATGGAGTTGATTTTATGCCGAATATTTATCAGACTTTAAATTTGCCTTCGCTGATTCAACCGCGTTCTTCCGCGCAGAAAAATTATTTTCCTTCAATCGCCTTTGATTTTGAATCGGGCGATTTTTTATTTGACCGCGCAGGTCGTCCGATAATCGCCAATGAAAAAGAAACTTTCGAGCAATGGTGTTTGAAAACTTGCATGACAGAGCGCGGCACGCGACTTTCTTACAGCGATAAAATTGGTTGCGAATGGGAAGCGGCAATGAAAGAATCAGACGCCGAAGCCGTTAAATCTTCAATAATCCGAACGATAACCGAAACAATTTTAACCAATCCTGCCGCCGAATGGGTAAAAAATTTTTCTTTTGAGGCGGCGGGCGACGAATTAAAAGTTTCGTTCGACGTTAAAGGACGAGCTTGGCTTGAATCAAGTCGCTTGACGATTTGAGGTGAGAACATGGCAATAACGGAATTTGAATTGCCGGACGAATTGCAAGGCGTAACGGCAGACACAATAACGCAAGAAATGTTGGCGTTAATCTCTTCAAACTTTGATACAACCGAAGGCGGCTTTGTCTGGGATATGATTCGCCCTTCGGCATTGGAAAAAGCAGAGCTGATTCAGTTTTGGTTGGTGCTCGCACTAAAAACAATGTCGCATATATGGGCAACGGGACGCTGGCTTGATTATCACGCGCACGATTGCGGGCTTGAAAGACGGTCGGCAACTTTCGCTTACGGCGATTTGAAAGTTACGACAACCGAGCGATTAACTTTTCCTGAAGGATTTATTTTTTCGGTACCGAGTGAAAACGGCACAGCGGCGATTGATTTTGAGACTCTCGAAGAACATACCTTTGACGAAGCGGGCACTTACACTTTCAGAATCAAAGCGGTTTTGAACGGCACGGAGTCAAATGTCAAAGCCGACTCGATAACGATAATGAAAAATCCTGTTCGCGGCGTTGAAAAGATAACAAATCCGACAGCATTGACGGGCGGCACGCTCGCCGAAGACGACGATTCTTTGAGACAACGCATTGATGATTTTTATGCGGGACGCATGGCGAGTTTTGTTGGAAACAAAAAAGATTATATTCGTTGGGCGAAAGAAGTTGACGGCGTAGGCTTTGCTCATTGCATACCGACTTACGCGGGCGCGAACACGGTTAAAGTTGTGGTGACTGACGCGAACGGAGACCCTGCCAACCAAGAAATTCTTGACGCGGTTGAGCTACACATTTTCGGCACGGGGCATGACGATCTGGAGCGGCTTGCACCGATAGGAATAGTGCAATATGCGGTCGTTGCTCCGACAGCGGCGGCGATAAATATTTCTGCAGACATAAAGCTCGCCGATGATTTTTCGCTTGAACAGGTTGAAGAATTACTTCGCGACAATCTGAAAGAATTTTACAAGACTCTTGCCGACGATGAAAATAATTTCGGCGAACTGCGATATGTGGCAGTTTCGGCGGTAATTTTAAATACGGCGGGCGTTGCAGATTTCAAACATTTGCGCTTGAACGGAGTAATAGGCAACGTCGAATTTGGCGAAGATAAAATTCCTGCGACGGGCGAATTGGAGTTGACGCCTTATGACTGAATACGAATTGGAGCATATGCCGCACAGTTCAACAGGACAAAGAATGTTAAGCCGCGTCTCGCCGATTTATGACAAATCGCTTTTCATGAAAGATTTTTATGAGGCGGTCGGTACAGCGTTCGACGAGGTAAGAAAATTTTTTGAAACTCTGCGCGAACAAAATTTCACAACGCAAGTAACATGGGGCATAGAATATTTGGAGCACAAATATTCTATCGTGCCGGACAGGTCGTTGAGTTTGGAAGAGCGGCGAGCTCGATTAAAAATAAAAACGACGCCGCACCGTCCGTTAAATCCTGCAGTTTTGGAAAAGGCGGCGCGTGATTTATTTGACATTGAAATTTTTTTGGATGAAAGCACGGCGGGCTACATAACTTTTGAAGTTGAATTTACTGACTTTGAACGCGTCGAAAAATTTATCAAATATCTGCTCGTCGAAAAACCTGCGCATTTAATGTTGCGAGTGATAATGCACAGGAAAATTGAAACAGAAATTTTCGTCGGTACGGCTGTTCATGAACACGGAAAAATAAAAATTGACCGCGCAGAAAAACCGCCTTTCATTGGAAATGCCGTTTATCAGCATGGACGAATAATAATCGGGCGGACAGGAAAACCGCCTTTTATCGGAACAGCTGTTTATCAGCACGGGCATATAACGATTGGTCAAACCGAAAAGCCGCCTTTCGTTGCCGCCGCCGTTTATCAACACGGGAACATAACGATTGATGTCTGCCGAGTAAATACAGGAGGATAAAAAATGAATTACAGCGGAGTAAGATTGACTAACGCGGGATTAAATTTATTGGCGCGTTCTTTGTCAGGTGAAAAAATTATTTTTACGCGGGGCGGTTTCGGCGACGCGATTTTAAATGAGGAAATGCAAACTCCGACGCTTGAAGAGCAAGCGGCATTGACGAGTTTGATAAACCAAAAAATGTCATTGCCTATAACGAATATCACAGTTGAAGGCGATACTGCTTCGATTGATTTGGAAGTTGACAATTCAGCTGTTGAAGAAGAATTTAAAATTTCCGAGATTGGGCTCTTTGCTCAAGACGGCAACAACGAAGTTTTGTACTCATATTTTTACGCAGGCAATGATGGCGACGTTATGCCGAAGAAACAGAGTTCAATTATAAAAGATTTTACTTATACATTAGTAGCACAGATTAGCAACGCCGCGCTGGTCACGGCGATTATTCAAAAAAATTTTACCTTGCCGGTGGCCACAACCGATTCTCTCGGCGGAATAATTGTCGGCAATGGCTTGTCAATCGACGGCGCGGGCAAGCTCGACGTAACACTTTCGGGCGGCGGCGGGAGCGGCAACCCCTTTTCAGAAAAAGTGACGATGAACGGCGGGTTTGAGGTTGCCGATTCGGTATCAAGCGATTTGGGCGATTACGGTCTCCTTAAGGCGGCGAATAAAACAATTCAAATCACCGATTCAACGATAAAAGCGAATACGTCGACGGGCAATTATTATTTCGCAAGCCGTCCTGTTTTTGAAGGCAAAGTCACTTTCAACGACGGGCTGACCGTAGCTGACAGCGTACTAGGCAACGATTTGGGCGAGCACGGCTCGATAAAGGCAACCAACGACACTATCAACGTGAGCAATTCGACAATCACGGCGACAGCCGCCTCAATCGGTGCCGCCAAATCCTACCTCAGCCTCAACCAAGCGACAGTCGCGATTGGCTCGGCGTCAATAGGCGGCTCGAATTGGACAATCGGCGGCAGTATTCACATTGACGGCACAACCGATTTTGAAGGCAACGACGTTACGTTGAAAGATTCAAATATCAACATGAACAATGCGACACTCACGGGCGGCAATGCCAATTATCATTTCGACGGCAAGCCGCATTTCGACAGCAAGCCCACTCTTGCGGCGGGCATTTATATTGCCGACAGCTTGAATAACGATTTGGGCGATTACGGCTCGATAAAGGCGACCAACGACACGCTCAACGTAACCAATTCGACGATAATAGGCGCGCACACCGTAACAGGCGACGTAACTTTCACGGGCAATGTAAGCGGCTTGCCGGTGGCGAGCACTGATTCTCTCGGCATTGTGAAAGCCGGGAACGGTTTGTCAATCGACGGCGCGGGCAAATTGGATGTCACGTTGACGGGCGGCGGCGGCAATGGCAATCCTTTCAGCGAAAAAGTGACGATGAACGGCGGTTTTGAGGTTGCCGCCAGTTTGAAAAATGATTTGGGGCGTTACGGCTCGATAAAGGCGATGAACGACACAATCAACGTAATGTATTCTACAATCGATGCAAAAAATTCGTCAATCTACGCAGGCGGTTCAACAATCATTACGGCGAGTTCGTCAATCAACGGGGCGTATTCTACAGTCCAAGCGAATAGTTCACAACTTGTCGTGACTGCCTCAACATTATACGGCTCCAATACAAAAAACTCGTTGCAGGGCGCGACTGTCTACGCCCCGAATTCTTACGTCACTTTGAGCGGCGCGTCAATCACGGCGACCGACGCGAGTATCAACGCGCAAAGTTCCGATATAACATTAACATTCGCTGATTTGACAGGCGACCAAGTCGATTTTAATTTCACCAATACCAACTTTGAGATTGACAATCCCATTTACTCCACTAAAAAGGTTTCTGTCAAAAGAGCCAATGTTTATTTTGGGTCTTGCGCGATAAGCCTGTCAACATGCGACATTGACGCAACTGCATCTTCAATCACCGGCACGCCCTTTTTCACTGAAAATCTTTGCCTGTCGACTGTTCCTTGTACTCTGGACGGCGGCATTTGGTACGCGACTTAAGGAGGTTTTGAAATGGAAACAAGCGACCTTGAATTGTTCGGGATAGGGGGCGAAGTGCGCAACCTTTGTCTCAGAGCGAACGGGCAGAATTACAGTTGCAAAATGGGTAAGGTGGAGCCGAGCAAACCTTATCTTGCTCTGCGCTCCGACGGCAAAAATTTTTATTCGCCGCTCGTCACTCCGACCAATGATTCTTTTCCGCTCCGAATTAAAATCGGCAATAATAATCTCGCACCCAAAAATTGGGGCAACGGCTTTGAAAATCCCGTTTACGGCACCGACAAAACAGCCATAAATCAATGGTTCAGCAACCACGACTGGAGCGACATGTTGCTTGCCAATTATTATTACGCGGTTGAGGCGCAAAACGGCGCAACCTTGACGCTCGGCTACAGAATGGATGCCAACACTTATTACAGCGATTATCGTTCGGATATCTCAACGTCGGGCGCGGGCAGTGAGGTTTTGCTGATTCATTGCGAACAGCGCGGCGACGATTGGAGCAATTACGGCGGCGAATGGGAAGTGCGGCAAATTGTTTCGACGGGCTCTGATGAAAACAGCAATACAACCGTCACGCTGGACGCCGTGCCCGATTTGGACTTGACGCATTGGTACGTGCAACTCGTCCCCATCATGATTCTTGACACTTTCGCCTTCCCTAATTCCGTTTGGGGCGTGTATTGCGACGCTTGGGACGAAGAAAATGAATCTTTTTCAACCGAGATTGACTTGAACTCGCCCGACACGGGGGATTTGGATTGGTCGACTTTTGAATACATAGGGGATTGGCGGGGCTACAGTGATATTTTTTCGATGGACATAAACGGGGAGCGCATGTACTTGCGGAAAAACTACTGCAACAGCGAAAGCTATTATCCTGTACCTTACGATTCAGAACATCACGTCGGAGGATTATTCGCGCTGAAAGTCACGGGGCATTTCATTAACTTGGGCGGTTCCTTCCACGGGAGTAACGATTTGGATAAAATTCCCTGCGGCGATGAATTTTTCATTTGGAAAGTGCATGAATTTTAAACCTTTAGCATGAGAGAGAGCGCACTGCCAAAAGGAGGAGAAAACATGCAATTCACAAGTAAAAATGCGGCAAAAATCACGGCGCAGATAACGGGCGAGACAGGCAAAGTTTACTTCGACGGAGTAACGACGGCGAACACGACGCCCGAAAGTGCAAAGGCGCAAATCGATAAAATCATGGCGGTTGTGGGCAAGGCGGTAAACACAGCGGGCATGACCAGACAACTTACAGAGGAGGTAACCGAATAATGGCTACGAATACGGTTAAACTCACTTTCAAATACACGGACGATACCACCCGTCAATATGCGCTCGGTTGCGCCGATTCTCTGCTTACGGGCGTCAAAAACAAAGTAAAAGCCATCAACACGTCCCTTGCAGGCGGCACGTCGGGCGGCTTGAATTCTTTCTTCGTCTCAATCGGCGGCGCGTCCTTCGCATCCATTTCCGCCGCGCAAATTATTTCCGAGACGGAAACGACCCTTGACCTTTCGGGAGGTAATTAATCATGGCGGCTACTTCTTTGCTCATCAAAACAACCGATACTTCCAACAAAGCTCAGCAAAAGAGCATTCCTTACATTAATCCTGCCGCAACCGACGCCGCCTTAAAGACCTTCGCGCAGAAATTGGTTGCGATGTCCACCGATTATTAC
>FLNX01001121.1_pt1 | contig 63087 bp, 40 predicted proteins | sample 1140341 | NCBI WGS metagenome assembly FLNX01 (sample SAMEA3878208, study PRJEB12797) | bioreactor metagenome | biome: Moose rumen | place: Sweden | collected 2011-10
CCGTCATTGGTCAGTATTTTTTCTTAATTTTTTCTTCCCCAAATCTGTTCAAAATTTGATCAGAATTTGCCATTAAGGAAGTTACTCCTAGCACAAACAGGCGTAGATTTGCGATACCAAAATATCATTTTGAAAAAGCAATTAATAGAGACCTTCGTCACATTTTTAAGCCTTGACAATTCCAATTTCTATATTTGCTGCCTCGTCTACGTTTTGAGCACTTGAAGGTTTATGACTGAACTCGGCATCCCTATTATGCCGGTATCTAACCTTTTGGAGTTCAACATGACGGCATCCACCAAACTCTGCAAAAAGAATCGTCTTCAGCTTTCCCATGCCAAAAGGGCAATTCTGCAAGAATGGAGAGAGGCCGATAAAAACGCTGTAAGAGCACGAGGCAGCAGCCTTGATCCGATTGAGGAGGAAGTTTCACGTATTGGATTCGCCGGGATCATCGCTGGCACGTTTGATTTTCTTGGACTTGAGGGGTTAATTGACAGCCTGGTAGGGAAGATAGGCTCCCACGTGATGGTAAACACTGGAGCGATAACGAAAGCTCTCGTCATGCAGATGCTCCAGGCACCGTACCAAACGCTCTATGGGACGTCCGAGTTCTTTGCCAGGATGCCCATCGGACCATTGTTGAACCTTGAAATTAGCGCTAAGGAACTAAACCGTGAGGTGCTTGGCAGGTACTTGGATGACATTTATGACGCTACTCCAGACAGCCTTTTTGTCAAGTTGGCTGCAAAGACCTGCGAAAAACTGGGCATCTCTGTCCAGGAGGTACACCTAGACAGCACCAGCTTCTCATACGACGGTCATGTCAAAGAAGAGGAGATGTGCGAGATGAAGATAGACTTCGGCTACTCCAGAGACCATCACGAGGAGTTGCCTCAGGTGTGTCTTCTTGGCATAACTGACGGTGAAAGCAGGATGCCGATATTCACGAAAGCCGTAAGCGGGAGCAAGCCTGATGTGAAGTCTTTTCTTGATGTGGTCGGGGGAGACTGGCCTCTCCTGCAGGAGCAGTTCAATGAGCTGCGGTATCTGGTGGGGGACAGCGCCCTTTGTACCTCTGACATCCTGAAGGCCGCACGGGAAAATGGTATTTTGCTGGTCACCCGGGTTCCAGATAAGTACAAGTTCGTCAAGGATATCTACCTGGCGAGCGCCTCTGAGGAACTCACCAAGATTTACGAGATTGATGAGGACGATCAGAACTATGGCAAGTGGTGCGGGTCCCAGGAAATTGGTAATGTTCCACTGAAACTCCTGCTTGTGAAGAACCTTGAGCGCCGTGAAAGCAAGGAAGCCACTGTCAGGCGCAGAGCTGAGAAAGAACTGGACAAACTTCAGACCGCACTCAAAAAGATGAGAACCCAGCCGGCGAAGTGCAGAGCGGATGCAGAGAAGAACCTGAATGAACTGAAGGCGAAATGCCGTGCCTGCACCATAACTGACGTGGAGTTCACAGAGGTTAAGAAGAACAAACGCCGCGGTAGACCCAAAGCAGGAGAGGAAGCGGAAACAGTTACTGTTGCTGTCCAGGTCACTGCCAAGGTCGCCATCAGTGAGGACTATATCAAGGCGAAGGTTGAAGAGGAGATAATGTTCGTCATCGGAACCACGGATACCCAGAGGGACTGGACGATGGCTGAATTGCTCTCCACCTACAAGCGGCAGTCTACTATAGAAAGGATGTGGAAACTTTCCAAAGATCCCAAGATATGTCTCGATGCCCTCTACCTCAAGACACCGCACAGGATTGTGGCACTCATGTGGATCCTTTCGGTGGCACTTCTAGTATTTGCAGCGACCGAGCACCTTTTGAAGGAAGCCATGAACCGTGAGAACATCAGAATGCCGACGCCTGATCATCGAACAGAGCTGGCAATACCTACCCTCTTGAGACTGAAGCAATACGTGGACAATTCGAATATCAACCTTCTCTTCATTCCCAAGGATAACTCATTCAAGATTGCGGGGCTCACTGATGTCCTTGTGCAGATACTTGAAGCCATGGGCTTTGAGTGGCTCAAGTACTACCAGGAAAGAACCTACACTCTGTTTCTTTCAGAGCTGTGTGCAGAAGGAATTAGTGCCTAATTTTTTTAATCAGCACTGATTTTCTTAGGAAGAAAAAATTAAAAAATTTTACTGACCAATGACGGATAAACTCATATACACCCATCGGAAGACCGTTGTCCTCCACCAGGATCCGGGTGGCAGACAGCAGCCTCGCCCCCGTTAGGAACGGAGAAACAGGAGAACTGCTGCTGGCGGGCTCACAACTGGCGCCGGGATACTGGGACGATCCGGACAAAACCGCAGCCGCCTTTGTCACCGCAGATGACGGCTGTGTCTGGTACCGCACCGGGGATCTGGTCCGGAGCACCGGCTGCGGGCTGTGCTACCTGGGCCGCCGGGACACCATGCTGAAGATCCGGGGACACCGGGTGGAACTGGCAGAAGTGGAGAGCGCCCTGGCAAAAGCAGTGCCCTCGCCCTTCGCCGTGGCAGTGCCCCGGATGAGGGCAGGGGAGGTGGCGGGGATCGGGATCTTTGTACCCGCTGACTGCAAGGTCACCGATGAGGAGATCATCCGGCAGATGGGGCTCACCCTGCCCCATTACATGCTGCCAGACACCATCCGCCGGCTTGAGAGTTTTCCCCTCAACGCCAACGGCAAAATCGACCGGGGCCGCCTCAGGGACATGCTCACCTCCTGAGCCTAGACACGGTAAAACAGCACTTCCGGACTGCACCGGAAGGAAGGTAATACACCAGACAACAATTCTCCGCAGGGCTGCACAACCAACAGACAGGATGATCCGTTCATGAGCACAGAGAAAAGCCAGATATTCCGGAAACTGGTGGAGCAGCTGCTCCAGAAGCACCCCGGCAGCGGTTACCGGAGTCTTGAGGATCTTCCAGGAGACACCTCGCTTATTACCCTGGGGGTGACCGACTCCATCGGCATGCTGGAGTTTCTTCTCAGCCTAGAAAACGGCACCGGCACCCAGATTGACTACATCAGCGCCGACACCAGCGAGCTGGTGACCGTGAACGGTCTGCGCCGTCTTTTCAGCATCCCGGAAGAATAAGCAGTGACCACGTCCCCCCTGCCGGGCAAAGATCCCGCCGCCAACTGGAACTACACCCTTGAGGAGCTCGTCAGGGCACTGCGGGACACCGGCCTCAGACCAGGAGACACCGTCTACTCCCACCTGGCCCTGCTGAACCTGGGCATGGCCCGGGAGTTCCGGATGAACTACCACCCCGCCCGGATGATCCGTGACGCCATTGCGGCGGTCATAGGACCTGAAGGAACCTTCATCACCCCCACCTACTCCTACAGTTTCTGCTCCGACGAAATTTATGATCCCGTAACCACCCCCAGCAAGGTCGGCGTAATGGGAGACTGGCTGCGCTGTCAGGAGGGTGTGATACGCAGTCTGGATCCCATCTTCTCCTGCTGCGGCTTCGGTCCCCGGGCCGGAGAGATCCTGCGGGATCTGCCTCCGGCAAGTTTCGGTGACGACTGCGTGTACAGCCGCCTGGAGGCCGTGAACGCACGGATCTGCAATTTCGGCCTGACGCTCCACTGGTGCACCGGGATTTACTATTTTGACCGCCTGCGTCAGGTTCCGGGGCGCTATGACAAGATCTTCCCCGGGAAGATCCTCCTGGACGGCCGTCTCCTGCCCCTGGAGTGGACCTACTACGTCAGGGCCTGCATTCCTGAAACCATCCCGGACTTCCATGTCTTCCACCGGGAGGCAGTGAAGACCGGTCTGGCCCGGAGCGCGCCTGTGGGCCGATCCTTTGTCTGCTCCGCCCCCTTCCGGGAGTTTCATGAACTGTATGATCAGATGTCCCGGAACAACCCCTGGGTAAGCGTGGTGGGTCCGCCCTGCGATGTGGCCGCCGCCGAGCTCCGCCGGACCGGGGAGCAGCCCTACAGGATCACTGCCGGATCCGGCTCATCCCCCCGGGAGTTCCTGGAATGCCTGGCTCCCCTGCCCCGGGACGAGCTCTCCCTTGCAGTCCAAAACTCCCTGGAAGCCCTCTCACGGGTTCACCCCCTGCAGATCACCGCCAGATCCAGCGGCGAGCACTGCGGTCCTTTCACCGTGCCCGAGGGCTGGCACCTCAGGAGCGCCGCTGTCAGGGATCTCCGGGGCAATCCGGTGCTTGACGGGGAAAAGGCTATGGGATCCTGCCTCCGCTTCTCCCAGCCCTTCAGCGGCACCGTGACCCGGGATGAACTGCTGGAGCATCTCATTGCTCCGTCTTCTGCTTCCGCTCTGACCGGCCTCCGCACTGCCGCCCGCCCCGGAACGTCCTTTTACCGCAGCCGTGGCTGGGGCTTCACCCGGGATGCCGTTTCCCTGGAAAGCCTGTCGGAGGAGGAATACCAGGTGACCATCGACTCCATCTTCTATTACAGCCGCCTGCTGACGGCAGAGGCCCTGTGGGAGCCGGAAAAGAAACAGGTTCCTGATCCGGCCGGCAATTCCCGGGACACCGTTCCGGCTCCTGAAGAACACCTCCATGAGCTCCTCTTTCTCACCCGCATTGACGGAGCCTATGAAATGTCAGCAGGACTGTCCGGAGCGGTAGCTGGAGTCTTTCTCATGCGCCGCCTGGCTCAGGCGCAGTTTCCCGGGATCCGCTGCCGCCTGATGATCCTGTCCGGAGATGAGTTGCTTCCCGAAAGACTTGCCGCTCTGCCTCCGGGAAAGCGGGAACTGGTGGTGCTGAACCGGCTGAGCGATCCGGATCCGGTGCTGCTGGCCTGCGCCGGAAAAGCTGGAGACGGGAGCGAACCGGGGCTCTTTGCCCGGGCGGCATCATCCCGGGTGGCTGCCTCCCAAGGCAGGATCCTGCACTGTCCACGGGAAGCGGCGGCCGGACTCTTCAGCACCATTCCACCAGAAGTGAAGGACGGAGATCTGAGTTGCCTGGGAGCAGCCGGAGAATACGGCTCCGGAATCCTCTCTGGAAAAACTGCTGATCCGGCACTCCTGGAAAGCCGCCTGGATCTGATCCTGGACATCCTGGGAGACGTAAGCCGGGAAGTCACCGGCACCACCGGAAAGGAACAGGCACACACACGGACAGACAGATCCGGCAGGAACACCAGTCCCGTCCGGAAGGAGGTTGACAAGCATGCTCAGTGAGGAACGGCTCCGGTTCTGGCAGCAGGTTGATGGCACAGAGATGGTCAGCGAGCCCCTCTGCTGGCAGGGATGCGGCAGTTTCTGCTGCCGCTGGGAGCATCCGGCCATGCACCTCCGGTTCATCCCCCGTGGCGGCACCCTGTTTTATACCGGGGAGGAATTTGAGTATTTCGCCGGCAGGAACAGGCTTATCCAGGGAGAGACCGCCCAGATCGCAATCCCCTGCGGAAAAGGCAGGGAACTCAGGATCCGCTACGCCCCATGCCCAGCACCGGAACGCTGCCGGCAGGATTTCGACCGCACGCTGTACTGCAAACTCTATCCCTTCCTTCCCCTGGTGGAGAATGACGGGACGGTCAGTGCCCTGGGGCACATCTCCCCCTATGACATGACACTGGAGGTGCTGGAACGCTGGGACCGGGAGGGGAGACTGAATGATCGTCAGAGGGAACTGACCGGGATCCACAGGATCTGCACGGTGAAAAAATGCGCTGACAAATATCTGGACCAGTGGCAGAACAGCAGGATCCTACAGGATCCCTACGTGCTCCTGCACCTGAGAGCAGGACGTCATGTCCGGAAGCGCTTTCTGGAGGAGCTGGAAAAGCACCGGGATGAACTGCTGGCAACGGATTTCTGGCTGTGCTGGGAACTGCTCTATCTCAGGGGCCGGTTCTTTGATCCCGCCGATCTTTCTGCCCGGATCACTGAAGACTACGAGATCATTGCGCAACGGTGTGGTGACTTCCCGGTGTGATCCCGGACGCCAAGACACCGCCGATCCGGGCTCCTTAAGAGGCCGATCGGAACAGAATAGGATCTGCCGCCGGGAGCCATAAAAAAGAAAGGCTCCCGTCATAAGGCGCCTGGCGCCCGGGGAGCCGCAGAAATGAAAGCGCGTCCGTCAGCAGCCTGAGGACACCACCTCGATTTCCGGAACCATGCCGCCGCTGTGGAGGTAACGCACGTAGCACTGCTCCGAGGCGGACATGCCATTGAGGAAGATCAAGGCTCCCTGCATGGAGTCCTGGATGCACACGTCTGTGGTGCACACAGAGGTGAGATCCGCCAGGTTGCAGTAGGAGCCGCAGGTCTCAAACAGGTTCAGTTCACTGTTGATCCGATCCTTGAGGCTGGTGTAACTGTCGGACTCAAAACGGTAGCCCAGCATGCTCACCGGAGCCAGGACGCCGCCCACGGCCACATAGGGAAAACCACGCTGCACCAAAACCATGTCCGTGGACACAATGTCCTCGGCGTAACCCTGACGGTTGCACTTGGGGCTTTCATATTTATTAAAACAGATCACATAAAAACGGTCAGTATCTTCCAAAATACCGTTAAGGTAAGCATTGGCGCGGATAAAGCGGCTGCTGCGCTCGATCTGCACGGCAATGCTGCCCAGAGCCTGCTTGCGGGCAATGCTCTTCATGTGAATAAACTTGGGAGCAGTCAGAGACACCAAGGCCGCCACTGTCAGCAGCACAGCCAGGATCTCAAGAATGGCCAGTCCCGCCCCGCTCCTTCTTCCAGATAACATTTTTTCTCTTTCTGCTGTTCACGCCGCCCGGCGCCCGACCGTCACGGGTGCACTCCTGGCGTCATCATCAAATAATACGTCTGCCTAAAAATCAGCAGAACTCAAAGATCTCAAGCATCGCAGGTGGATTTTACCAAAAACACCCCTCAAAGCATAATTAATTGAAAAAGCACAGTCTCCGAATGGCGGCGGGATCTGATTTCCGGCGTGCCGTTCCCCCTTGACTGGCGGTGCCAGAACACTGTCGGCGGAAAGAGGCGGATCTCCAGGATGGTGCAGGGATCCACATTCACCGCTGAGGTCCCTGGTAGCCATCTCCATACGGTTCCCTACGTCTCATCCTTCCGTTCCAGTCCTGATCCCGCCAGGACTGCCGCACCATCCGCTCATTTCAGCCCTATCTCACCGCTCAGTTCAGCCCAGTCACGGGAATTATCCCACCCTTCCCAAAGCCGTCACTGATGAGGAGCAAAGCCAGCACAGATGTGAAACGGGCCCGACCCCGGCATATCTCATGCCACGGACCGGCATTGGGCGCGGAGACAGGAAAAATGTCCGGAATTTTGAAGTCGGGCAGATCTTTTTGGTGCTTTCCGGACTGATTTCAAAATGTCCATCTGTCAGCGGCGCTATGATGAAAACTCAGCATCTGCGCACCCCAAAGCCTCCGGAGGAACACCCTTCCCGGACGGGCAAGGAAGGATCCCATGAAGAAGACCGTTGCCAAATTCACTGTCAGCCAGCCCAGAAACACGCTGCTTCCGGACTCGGTGGAGCACACATTGCAGCTCTTTGAGCTGGGCCACTACCCGGAAGCCCTCCAGGGGTGTCTGGCCTTTGTCAGCTCCGGGGATGTCAGGATCCTCCTGGCCCTCAAGGAGATCTATCAGTTCGGTCTGGCCGGACAGCTGGATCTGGACATGGCGGAGAACTACCTGTCCATGGCGGCCCGGCAGGATCCCGAATCCTGCTTTCAGCTGGCCCAGTGGCTGGAGAAGGGTTTCAACGACGATCCCGATCCCGTGACGGCGGTGCAGTACTATATGCAGGCGGCGGACATGAACCACCCCAAGGCCCTGCTGTACCTGGCAGACTGCTACTCCAACGGCAGGCTGCTCATGAAGGATCCTGAAAAGGCTTTCGACTGCATTCTCCGGGCCCAGATGAACGCTCCCGGGGACAAAGACGCAGAATACCGCCTGGCCATGTGCTTCCTCAACGGCGACGGCACTCCGGCCAACCCAACAGAAGCGCTGCATTACCTGTCCCTGGCGGTGCGCCACAAAAGCGTGGAGGCTATTTACGAGCTGGCCCTGATGTACTCCCACGGCAGGGGGGTCACTGCCGACCGGCGCAAGGGCTTCAGGCTGATGAACGAGGCGGCGGCCATGAACTATGCTCCCGCCCTGTTCCAGCTTGGTCTGATGTACGAAGAGGCCCGGGGCACCACCCGGAACCCCGAACGGGCTTTCAGCTGGTACCACATGGCCTATGAACTCAACTATGTGCCCGCCTTTGCCAAAATGGCTGCCTTTCTCATTGACGGGGAGTCCGCCGGCCAGGACTACCGCAAGGCCCGGAGCATCGCCCAGCGGGGCGCAGAGCTGGGCAACCCGGAATGCTCCTATGAGCTCTTCCGCATCTACATGAAAGGCCTGGGAGTCAAGGCCGACCGGGAGACCGCCATGGATCACCTAAATGCAGCCGCCTCCGGGGGCAGCGTCGCCGCCATGAAGACCCTGGGGGACATTTTCCTGGAGGATCCAGCACCGGATCCGGCAAAGGCCGCTGAATGGTATGCCAAAGCGGCAGATCAGGGAAATGAGGACGCCCTGCTGGCCCTGGCGGACATGTACTCCACCGATCAGTGGGGCATGCGTGATCCCGCCCGGGCAAAGGGGTATCTGGGAACCCTGACGGAAAAGTTCTCCAGCCGCCGGGGGTACTACCGTCTCGGCCAGCTGGAGGAGAGCGGCGCCCTTGGCACCCCGGATCCCGAAAGGGTCCGCTTCTGTTACACCGAAGCTGCCCGGCGGGGCTTCAACAAGGCCAAGTTCAGCCTGGCCCGGCTGTACCATCAGGGAACCCTGCTGGAAAAGGACGACCGCATCGCCTACTACCATGCCTACGGGATCAGCAGTGACTTCAGGGATCCGGAGTACGCCCCCCTGCTGAAGGACATTGAGCACGCCCTGACCGAGACGGAAAAAAACGAGATCCGTCAGAACGTGCGCATGGAGACCATGTCCCTGGCAAGCCACAAAATGCAGTACTGAAGTCCCGCAAGGCAGGATCCCGGTCCCCGGCGGAACTGCCGGCGTGACGCAGCCACTCGCAGGGATCCGGAGATGATCCAGGAACATGCCTGGGGACAGGAAGAACGGATCTGCTGCCGGCAGCAGCCGGGCTCAGACCGAAGGAGCACACCCATGAAAAAGAAGAAGATGCCCTGGATCCGGGGAACAGAAAGCCCGGACGCACCGGAAGCCCCGGCCCAGGGATCCCCGGAGTCCCAGCAGCGGACTGCCGCCTACTGCCGGGAACTGCTGAACCGCCGAAGCTACGGCAAGGCCTTCAGACTGCTGTCGGAGCTGGCCCAGGAAAATGACGGGGAAGCCGCCTACCTGCTGTCCCAGCTGTATGACCGGGGCGACGGGGTTACCGCCGATCAGGAGCAGGCGGCCATATGGCTCCGGAAGGCAGCGGGACTGTCTTATCCCCCGGCGCAGTTCCGCTATGCCATGACCATTGCCCCCTTCAGCCACGGCGGGGAGTTCAGCTACCGGCTCTGCGCCGAGTACCTGGAGAAGGCCGCCGCCGGAGGGCACCCCCAGGCCATGCTGGAACTGGCCCGCCTCTACTTCACCGGCAGAGGGGTGGAGAACAGCAAAAGCCGGGCCTATGATCTCATCAGACAGGCAGCAGAGGCCGATCCCTCCATCAGCAGCGATGAGCAGATCGGATCCTGCCTGTACGCCAATGTAGAGCTGGCAGCCGCCCTGCCCCATCTGAAGAAAGCCTACAACCAGGGACATTACGAGATCTGCGGGATCCTGTCCTCCTACTATATGCGGGGCATTGCAGGAGTGAAGCAGGACGTGGAGACCGCCTTCGGGATCCTGAAGCAGGGCGCCAATCACCGCAACGGCCTGTCGGAATACATCATCGGCTGCCACTACCGGGACGAAAGCAACTACCCAAGGGCCCGGGCCTATCTCCAAAGCGCCTATGATCACAATGTCATGGAGGCCGCCTACGATCTGGCCAATGTGATCATGAAGACCCCGGATCCCTCCCGGCGGGACATGCGGACCGCCTTCAAAATGCTCAGCAAAGCTGCAAGCTATCCAACCGTCCGGCATTATGACGCCCTGGGAGATCTGGGAACCTGTTACCACGAGGGCTGGGGAACCGAGCAGGATCATGAGGAGGCGGTACGCTGCTTCAGCATGACCCTGAAAAACAGTCCCGACAACAAGGCATCCCTGCTGGGCCTGGGATACTGCTATCTCAACGGCACCGGGATCAGGCAGGATCGGGAATACGGTCTGGAGCTGATCAGAAAGGCGGCCTCCAAGGGTGTCATCCCGGCCGGAGAACTGCTTTACGGCTCTTACTCAGCCCCGGAGGAGGACAGGCGGTATGTGAAAAGCTTCAGCGAGTACCTCAGCTGGCTGACGGTGGCCGCCGACAACGGTGATCCCCAGGCCTGCCGGCTTCTGGGGAACCTGTACCTTGCAGGAGAAAAGGTGCCCCGGGACAACCGCATGGCGGAAAAATACCTGGCCCGGGCAGCTGAGCTCCTGGATCGGGACGCCATGCGTCAGGTGATAGGCATTGCCCAGGAGCAGGAGGATGCGGATCCCATGTTCATCAGCACCTTTGCCACCGCCATGGTGACGGTTTACGGGGAAAGCGAATGGGGATCCATGCTGCCACAGGATCCGGAAGAGCGGAGTGAGGCGGAGAACAATGTCCGGGACATGCTCCTGGACCGTCTCAGGATCGAACTGCCCCTGCCCAGTGAACGGGCAGCGGCACTGCTGGAGAAAATATCCCAGGACGAGACCAACGATCTGCTGCTTGATCTGCCCATCCCCCAGGAACTGCCCTGAGGAACAGGGGGAATAAGCTAGCTGTTAAAGACATCAGGACCTGCGGGGATCCTGGCTGATCTGAAGGCTTGCTGACATCTCCGGCCGCAGGCTCCGCACCGGAAATCAGGGATCGCGGACACTTGCCGGAGAGGTCACGGTAACGGCTGACCGGTACGCCCAAAAGAAGTTCCAGGTGCCAGCCCAGGACAGAAGTTCCCATGACGGTCGGCACAGACAGAAAGAAGAGCAATGACCCCGCCGGGATCCCCCTGGATCTGTCAGCCGATCTACAGACAGGAGGGGCAGAAAGTTTTCCAGGAAGCGGCGGTTCCCAGGAAATGCATCATCACACCAGCAGCAGGATCAGACCTCCGACCGCCAGTGCAGCCAGGAACACCGCCAGCAGCAGCAGTGTCTTCCTAAGCACCGGAGAGCGCGCAGCAGACTCCTCAGACTCACCCTCAGCCACCGGCCTGATCCCGGGACTTTCATGGACGGCAAAGGGACGGACTGTGTCCACGGGATCCGCCTCAGGCATCTCATAACCTCCGTCACCGGAGATCACCGTGCAGGTGACAATCCTGCTCCGGGATATAGGCGTGTCCAGTTCCCGCAGGGACAGATAATCCCGCTGATCCTCCAGCACCGTGCCAATCACCGGCTCATCCTGATCCTCAAGATGAACCTCTACCCTGCAACCGGGTTTCAGAAGATTTCCGCCCATATGAAGAACCACCCCATGATCCTGCTGCTGAAGTTGAGAGCCGGCGCCCTGGACATGCTCTGCCCCTTAACACCCAACAACAGCAAGTCACAAGTACCGGATGACCTAACTGCTGTCAATGTCAAGGAGCAACAGTTGCTAAATACCGGATCACGGTCTTTCCCAAAGGAAACTCGCAACAGAAAAAAGCCAGATCCGGATCTGAAAAACACGTCAGTCCAGGACACTAAGGAGGATTATACAGCAACGGTTAAAGAGGCCGCCTGCCTAAAGTTCAGAATTTGAACAGCAACATGTTTTCCAGCGTAGGACTTTCCCGGATGATGGGCGAATACCACTGCATTTTCGGGTTCAGGACATGCAAAGCGGCTGAAAGGTGATGACGCAGACAACCACTGAACATACAGAAGCGGTACAGGGCCATCATAATGTTAAAAAGAAAGTTCTTTGGCAGCAGACAACTCCCCGCTCACATAAAGGCGCATGAAACATCCGGATCCCCAAGTGAGTACCCATTAGGAGACAAAAGATCCACAACCAAAAGAGTGACGATAGACAAAACTGTGATAACATTAAGCGTGCTTAAACCATTTCAGGATAATTATCAGGAATAAAGCCTCCCTTTCAGATCCCGGCAATACAAGTTGAGAGTCCTCGTTTAGCCCCAATTTAACCCAAAATTATTTTATCTTAAAACCTGTAAAAATTAATTCACAGGAAAGTATAAAAATGAAAAACAACGCTAGAATGCGTAAAGCTATTGCAAAATTTGTAGAAGAATATCTAACTATAGAGAAAACTGAAGACAAAAACAAAGTAGCAGAAAGATCATACTCGCAAACTTTTTGGACTTCTTTTGTCAATGTTGTATTCAACGTGACCAAAATAAATGACTACCTTCAGTTCGAAAAGGAAGTAAAAGACAGCAATAGCAAATCGAAGTCAATCGACATCTACATACCCAAAACCAAAGTAATCATTGAACAGAAATCATCCAACATCGACTTAGAAAAGCCTCAACCTGGCCATAATAACCTTACCCCCTTTGAGCAAGCTCTGGAATACCAGAACAGCCTGCCATTAAGTGAAAAGGCTAAATGGATCATATTATGCAACTTCAAGGAATTCCATATCTACAATATGGATACCAAGCAGCCAATCAAATCAAGAACAATAATCAGACTCGATGAATTACCTCAACGCTATCACGAATTCGGTTTCCTGATTGACAACACGGTCGAAAGAATTATTCAGGAAAAAGAAGTATCATTCAAAGCCGGCAAAATTATAGGTCAGATCTACGATTTATTGCTGAAGGAGTATGCCAAAAGAAACCTCAAGCCCACAGAAAAAGATCTGCAGGATATCAACATAGCCTGCGTGCGGCTAGTTTTCTGCCTGTACGCTGAGGATGCAGGGATATTCGAGCACGGGCAATTCGGGAATTTCATGAGCAAATACCGGAATGATCCGGATGTGTTCAGATTGCAGCTTTTAGAACTGTTTAAGGTCTTAAACACAGAGACAGACAAGCGGGATTTCTGGAACGGGAGCGGCATAAACGACTTTCCCTATGTCAATGGCGGACTGTTCAGCCAGCAGGCAAGCATACCAAGCACTTCCAGAGAACTGATTGACTATCTTATCGATCAGGGAAGCTTAGAGACTGACTGGAGTCTGATAAGTCCAACCATTTTTGGAGCGATTTTTGAAAGCACTCTGAACCAGGAAACCCGCCGTGTCGGGGGAATGCATTACACATCCATTGAGAACATTCACAAAGTAATCGATCCGCTGTTTCTCGATGATCTTAAGCAGGAATTAAATGAAATTCTGGAATACAAGCAGGCCAGCCTGAGAAAAACCAAGCTGCTGGAATTCCAGGATAAAATTGCCGGTCTCAAATTTTTGGATCCAGCTTGTGGCTCTGGGAATTTCCTAACTGAGACATATCTGTCATTGAGAAATCTTGAAGATACTGTTTTCCTTAAACTTCTGGGTGATACGGATTTCAACCAGGAACTGTTTTCGGGAAGCAAGTATCAGACCATCAAGGTTTCAATAGATCAGTTCTATGGCATCGAAATCAACGACTTCGCCGTTGATGTTGCCCGGACAGCATTATGGATAGCCGAGTTTAAATGTCTTAACAACACTCTTGACAAGGGGATCACCGTTGATCCCAAACTTCTGCCGCTGAAAACGAATGCGAACATCATAGTTGCCAACGCCCTCAGGACTGACTGGAATACCCTCATCCCCAGCACCCAACTGAACTACATAATGGGCAATCCTCCTTTTTCAGGAGCCCGGCTGATGACAGATCAGCAAAAGGAGGATGTGAACCTGGTCTGGCAGGGGGTGAAAGGCCTTGGCAACCTGGACTATGTGACATGCTGGTACAAAGTTGCCTCAGATTACATGCTTGGCAACAAGTCCATTCAGACAAGTTTTGTTTCCAGCAATTCAATATGCCAGGGCGAACAGGCCGGCCTGCTGTGGAGGGAAATGTTTGCTAAGAACGTTGTGATCAATAATGCTTATCAGACCTTTATCTGGAACAGCGAATCCCTAACCAAAGCACATGTTTACTGTGTGATCATCCAGTTTTCCTATACTGACAGTACAAATAAGAAATTATGGCTGCAGAAGTCAGATCAAAATACCGATGTGTCTTTCATCAACCAGTATCTCCTGCCTTTCAAAGCGCCCTTACTTGAAAACCGCACCAAGCCCCTGAGTAGCGTCCCGGAAATTGGAATCGGAAATCAGCCTATTGACGGAGGTTTTTATCTTTTCAAAGAAGATGAAAAGAATGAATTTATCAAAAAGGAGCCCAAATCCCGCAAGTACTTCAGAAAATGGTATGGCGCCGATGAATTTATAAATGGTTATTGCCGTTATTGTTTATGGTTAGGGGATTGTTCACCGGGCGAACTGCGCTCAATGCCATTATGTTTGGACAGAGTTCAGAAAGTGAAACAATTTCGCTTAGCAAGCAGCCGTAAGCAGACTAATCTGGCCGCGGAAACTCCCACCAGATTCTATATTGAGAACTTTCCCCGTGGCAACTATATTGTCTTGCCGGAAACTTCTTCAGAAAACAGAGAATACATACCAATCGGATTTTTCGATGATACTGTCCTTTGCAGTAACCGGCTGAAGATAATAACCAACACTTCCATATACGATTTCGGGATCCTTGAAAGCATTATACATATGGCATGGATGAGAGTGGTTACTGGCAGACTTGAACTAAGATACAGCTATTCAATAGGAATTGTATATAACAATTTTGTCTGGGTACAACCTTCAGCCAGGCAAAAAGAGAAAATCAAAATAACGGCTCAGAATATTCTCGATGCAAGAAATCTCTATCCTGACAGCACCCTTGCTGATCTGTATGATCCGCTGACGATGCCGCCTGAGTTAAGAAAAGCACATAAGGAAAATGACCGTGCGGTCCTGGAGCTTTATGGACTATCTGAGAATGCCACCGAGGGACAAATAGTTGAAAGGCTGTTTGAACTGTATGATGCCAAGGTTTCAGGAACAAATAGCACAGGCCTGGAGCTTTTGTGATTTCCTGCATTCACACTGGTTATGGCTTTCCCGCGTTCAAGCCTTGCCCTCAAAACTTAACAACAGATCCCCATCTGCACACTGCACCTGGCAACATGATGACACCGGATCCCGCAGCACACCGCTCAGATCCGGGGTCATTCATCCCGATGGAGTAAGCGGAATTAAGAAAACCCGATATGAACAGAAAATACTACGTCCTCAACGCCCCCTCCGAGATCACCGATGAACTCCGGCTCCATCTGGCCACCGGCACCCTGGAGGGGATCGAAATCAACTACAGCCTGCAGATTGTAAGTCCTGGCGAGTCAGTCAGCGACTCCCCCTTCTGCAACCTGAAAACACTGCGCCGCATCGGCTTTGACGTCCGCCTGGGTGAGAACTGCCGCAGCGCCGCCGGACTCTTCGCCGGCTGCGAAAACCTGGAAGAACTGCCCCTGGTGAACACGGAAGGTGCGGAGGACTTCAGCCTCATGTGCTTCAACTGCCACCGGCTGAGGCAGGTGCCCGCCTTCAGCACCGGAAAAGCCCGGAAAATGCGGGGCATGTTCCAGAACTGCTTCTCCCTGGCATCAGTGCCCATGATGGACACCGCCGGGGTAACTGACTTCTCCTACTGCTTCTCCTACTGCAGCGCCCTCAGGGACGTTCCCCTCTGGGACACTTCAGGGGCGGAAACCCTGGAGTCCATGTTTGACAACTGCCACAGCCTGGAGAAGGCGCCACATCTCAGCACCGGGAAAGTACGGAACATGAATTGCATGTTCCTCTGCTGCACATCCCTCAGGGAAGTGCCCAGGCTGAACCTGCAGAGCGCACAGACGGCGGTGAGCATGTTTGACTCCTGCGAAAGCCTGCGGGATGTCCCGGATCTGGACTACTCCGTGATCCGCAAGGCCTCCATGATGTTCATGGGATGCCTGTCCCTAAAAAGCGCCGGAGATCTGGACTTCAGCTCAGCGGCAGACATATCCTTCATGTTCGCCCACTGTTCGTCCCTGGAGAAGATCAGTCGTCTCATCACCCCTGCGGCAGTGCTGGCCCGGAACACCTTCTTCGGTTGCGGTACCCTCAGGGAAATGCCCCAGGTGGATCTGTCCTCTGCCATGGACATTTCAGAGATCTGCTGTGACTGCACCGCACTGACCTCCGTCCCCCGGCTGCAGACTGCCTCGGTCCAGAACTTCAACCGCTCTTTCGCCGGATGCTCATCTCTGGAGGAGTTTCCGGAATGGGACACCGACTCCGCCCTGAACCTCACCGGCATGTTCCAGGACTGCACCGCACTCCGGAAGGTCCCGGAGTTCACCGTACCCCAGGCCGAGATCTTCAAGGACATGTTCAGAGGCTGCGCCAGCCTTAAGGAGAAGCCCTTCTTCTACACCCGGGGGCTGTTCCGGCCCCTGTGAGATCTGGGCACGAAAAAGGAGAGCTGGTACTCTCCCTTAAGCGCTTGCCTCTGCTTCCTTCTGCAAGCGGTGACCCGCCGGATCTCCCGGCAGACGCCGATCAGAGCAGATCCCGGATACCTGCCGCCCGGGGATATTTCGCCACCATGCCGGCAGTTCTCCGGTTATCCGGGAGGGACTCCGGCGGTCACACCGGCAGCGGCTGCATGGCGGGATTATTCAGTTCCTGTACATTGGGCTGGGGAACCTCAATCTGATCCTTGATCTTGTTATAGCACTGCTTGGCCTTTGAGGCACTGCCAATGGACATCATGGCCGACAGCAGATTCTGACTCACCACATCCGTGATACTCTTCATAATGGAGCCGGGACGGTAGGCGGCAGCCTCGCTGAGCTTGCCCTGGATCTCCTCCCGGGCATCTGGATCAAGGTTCTCCAGATAAGGCTGGATCAGTTTCTGGCGCTCACTGGCAATGGCCTTCATGGTGGACAGAGCCTCATCCATGGCCGTCTGAAGACGGCGCTGGCTTTCCAGGAAATTGTGGATAGCCGGGGGAACCTCAATGCTGTGCTTCTCCTGCAGAACCTTGAGTATGGCGCTCATGCGCAGTCCGGTGTCTGCCAGTTTGCCCTTCTGCATAACCTCGCCGATCTCGCTCTCAATGTCAGCAGCATCGGCCTTGAACTTGGCCTGTCCGTCCTTGGACAGCAGGTTTTGGTAGCCCTCAGCAAACAGTTTGAAATCTCCGGTGGCGCATCCGGCCACCACCTTCACCACTGAGGCCCGGTCAGTCTTATTCAGATCGGAGGCATTGCCGAAATCAATCAGGGTGATGTTCTTGGGAGCATCCTCACTGCCCTTCTTCCAGCCTTCAGAGGTCATGATGTTGCCCTTGTGGATATCACCGTGGTAAAAGCCCTCGGCAAAGAGTCCCTCATTGGCCCACATATAGGACAGGTTCACCAGTGCCTGGTGCTTGGCTTTGGCATCCTGATACAGGCGATCCAGTTCCCGGGCACCCTCCAGGGCGGTGCTGGCAGCCGCCTCCACGCTCTTATTTGCCATCTTCGCACCGGCATCAGATACGATCCTCCGGCTCTCCGCCCCGATGTTCTTCAGATAATCCTCCATGGTAACACCCTGGACCAGTTCCAGGGCCATGACGTTCTTTGAAGGAGGGATCCCGTCCACCAGCTTCATACTCTCCACATTGCTGAAGGAGCCGTAGGATCCGTTGATCTTGGCATCATTGTAGGACTTCCGGTGGAAATCATAGACCTGGTTGCCCCGGCGGACATTGGCGGCCTCCCTGGTGAGATCCATCTCCTCCATGATCCCCCTGAACTGCCCCTCAAAGGTCACCGGCATACCGTTGCCCACTTCCCTTGCCGCCTCAGCGAAGATCTTCTCCTCCCTCTGGGCCCGCATCTGGGCATCCGGCCGCAGCACCTTGATGACACAGTGCTGAACAGCGCCGCTGGCCAGGGTGATGGTGCATTTCAGGGCCTGGGCCACCGAAGCGGCGCCCAGGGCCTTGTCCACGGAGATGCTCTTTATGGCACCGTTGGATTTCTGCACAATGTCAAACAGATGGGCATGGATCACATCCTGGGAAATGGGAGCCAGCTTGTTCTTCATGTCGTCCAGGGCCACCTGGAAGTCCGGATGCTCCTTAAACAGCAGCGGATCCAGCCCCTGGAGCATCTTCTGCATCACCGGGCCGGCACCCTTTAGCAGGGCTCCCAGACGTGCACCCTTTGACACATCATCTGCATGACGGGAGAAGCGCACCTGGGCTGCCAGCATGGAACGCTGATCCATCACCGGCATCTGGGCAAAATACTTGGTCATGGCAACTTTGATCATCTGCAGCTGGCTGTCCTCAGCGGCGGTGCCCACAATCCGCTCCAGGTTGCTGTTCTTCAGGCTGTCGGCGTCAAGGCTCCGTTTTACCGGATCCGGAAACATGTCAGTCACCATCTTAGTGACATCTTCCTGAATGCCCTGGCAGGCCTCGCTGATGGCGGTGTTCAGGCGCTTTTCCATGTCACCGAAGAAGTTGGCCCCCAGGGTGATTTTTTCCTTTTTGGCACCCAGAAATTGGTCACCATCGGATTTCTTGAAGGCCATGGCCTCCTCGTCCCTCTTAAACCGGTCGGTCTCGCCAATGGCATCCAGTTCATTCTCATGGACATCAGCCGCATCAGCGGTGTGAAGGACTCCCCGGAGTTTGAGCTCATCCCGGTTCTGCTGGGACAGGAGTTCCCGCAGAAAGAAGGCTCTGCCCTTCACCGGATCATCGAGACGGGCCAGGGCATCCTTGGCGTCACCCAGCCGTTTTCTGATATCGGCAATCAGCCCTTCGTTCTCCCCGTTTTTCTCAGCCCGTTCCAGGGACTGGGAAAGATCGTCCACTTTCTCCCGTGCCTTTCCCAGTTCACCGCTGTACCGGGCATTCAGTTTGTCCAGTTCGGTCTCCAGAGCCTGGCGGATCTGGGGATCGATATCGGCAAGGAGGGATCGGGCTGCAGGATCCTTCTGGCACTCCTCCCGGTTGGCCATGATCTTGGCTATCAGTTCGCGGTTGCTGAAAAACAGCTCCCTTAGGCGGCTACCTCCAGTGGTCAGTCTGCCCTGCTCCAGGGCATCGGCAGAGGCACCTTTGAGCAGATCCGCATCATGCCTGGAGACATTGTCATCCGAGATGATCCGGGCAACGAAGTCATGGACTTCCTTGAGATCCGCCTTGGGAAGGGCGTCATTGGGCTTGGGCTGATAATAGCCGTCCTTGAACTGCACTGAGGACAGCTTAACCTTGTCATTGTTGTCATATCCGGGCCGCTCAAGCATATCCCGGGCTCTCTCCTCCTCGGCCCGGGCCTTCTCAAAGTTGGCATAGATCCGGGAGCTCTCGATGGTGGTGAAGTGGGTGGCGGAGGCGTTGCGGTTCACAAAGGAGCGGGCATTGTCCGCATCCGGCACGGTGCCGTCCATGACACCAGCGGCCAGCAGTTTGCCGATGTTCCGGTCAATGAACTTGACCTCCTCCTTGGACATTCCCAGCCGGGACTCAAACAGTGTGCCCAGAAGCTCGTCATAGCGCTGTTTGGCCGCCACCAGGGCAGGAACGATCTCCTGAGATTTAACGGCAACTTTCATCAGCCCCATGAAGTCGTCCACTTCCCGGGCTTCCTTATCCAGATCATTCACATCGTTCAAGAGATCGGCCGGCTCAGGCTCCTTCTGGATCAGAACCTCATATTTCTGCAGCACTGTGTTGACCACAAAGCGCTTCTGGAACAGTTCCGAATGGGCCATCACGTCAAGCTCTATGTTCTTCATGATCTTCTTGGGATCATCAATCTTCTGTTTCTTGCCATCGGGAAACTCAGCCCAGAATTCATCCTGCATGTTTTTGCGGAGTTTGAACTTCTCGCCGAACATCTTCACTTCCATGGTGCATTCCTGGCGGGCATTGTCCCTGCTGGTGAGCTGGTCAAGGCTCTTGTAAAGGGTCTCAGTGCCTTTGGACAACTCTGCGATGTCATTTTCATAACCGCTGGAGGTGACCGCCTGGACAATGGTGTGAATGCCCAGGGTGATGATCCCTAGGAAGATCTTGCTGGCCAGGGACTGGTTGGCGATGGCCTTGTTCTGATTGTCGGTCTGGACAGCGGTGCTGCCGATCTTCTGATCTCCGCGGAGCATGTCCACATTAAGCTGGTGAAAAGTGGTGTTGCCGATTGAGCCGCTCATGATTGCGTTCCTTCAACAGTCGTCGTCATAAACTAAAAAAACTTCGGATAAGGGAGAACTGTTACCGCCGGATCCCGTCCCTCATCCTACACCGGGGAAAACGTAAGGGGCTGACACAAGTTACATCAGCTCCTGCTCCGGGATCCCTGGGAGGGCTCCAAACAGATCAGAAGCGTGACAGTCTTCCACTCCGGCTGCCGGAGATGCGGGGTTCCCCTGATCCTGCCCTACGCCCGGCACCCTCCGCTGACTTCCGTCTGGTAGAGGCACATCCGATCTGCCATCCGCGGACTTCCCGCCAGGAAAAGCGCCGGCTCCCCGGGGATCACCGGGAGGATCCCTGCCGATCACCGGGTGCCGGATCCGGCAGAGATCCTGCGCAAACCAGCATCAGCCGATGGTTCAGGTTGAAGAGCTTCTCGCAGTGTCTCCCGCCGCAGGCACCGTCCTCCAGAACTGCGCCAGTAGCACTGAGATCGTCCCGGAAGGCCCGTATCAGGGCGCCGCACCGCACATCCCCGGCAAAATCCAGGAGCAGCCACTGAAGATCCCCCATCCGGCGGATCCCGCGGATCCGGTATCCAAGGGTGAAGGTGCGCACATACCGCATCATACCCCGGAAGTACCCCCGGCAGTCAGCCTCCCGGCTCACGGCACAGGGAATAAGCATGACCCCGCCCGCGCTCCCCAGTTTCCAGGCTCCGGCGGCAGCCAGATCCCCGGCTGCCTCCAGTGGCGTCTGATCTGACAGATCCCCCCTCACCTGCCCCGCCGCAGGGGACACATATCCCAGAACTGCGGCCGCAGCCAGGAGCAGCGCCGGAAAAGAGCCGGACAGAAGCCGGAGAAGGTGAACGCCCAACATCACCGCCGCACCTGCTGCCCGCGGTCCAGCAGTTCCTGCCACAGATCAGCGGCTTTCCCCAGGAACCTCTCCAGAACATCAAGATCCTCCAGGCGTTCCAGAGCTTCGTTGGGCTCCCTGAAGCAGGGGATCCCGCCGTCGGCAGGATCGACAGTGCCCTGGCCATCCCAGGTGAGATACCGGCTCCACAGCCACCAGCCGTCATAAACGAGACGGATCCCGCAGGATCGTTCCGCCTCCAGGCCCAGAAAGGATAGGAGTTCCTCCCTGATCCCCGGCGCCTCCAGGGAGACCCCCTTATCAGCAGACCACACCTTCACTCCCATGCAGATCCTCCCAGGACGCTCCCGCTCGATCTCGGCGCACACCCTGAGACTCCATGGCTCCCGGTTGCACAGGAACACGGTGACCGAGGGACAGACAGGAGTAGGAGGATCGTCAAGGTAATAGCCCCGGGCTGCACCCCCGGTCCGGACACACACCGGACGGCCGCCGCCCCAGAGGCATTCCCCCAGCAACTCCGTCATCCGCACAGCATTCAGGCTCTTCCCTCCCGGGCTTCCCTTCCGGGATGTCACTGCCGCCTGTCCCCTGCCCTTTTTAACTGCCATCTACTCTCCCCTCACGTCACACACCCGGAAACCGTCCGGGAACCACTCCCGGATCGGCTCTAAATGCTGATCTCCCGCATCCAGCGACCGTCGGTGCTCAGCTCATAAAGCCGGTCAAAAATGCTGGACTGATCCCTGAGGCTCTCCCGGGCCTCCAGCCAGTAGGCCTCATTGGCCATAGATCCGATGACCAGCTCATAAAACCTGTTGTGCTCATGCTGCCGCCGCCGGCGTACCATGGCGGCCAGCCGCTCAGAGAAGCGGATCTGACCGTCGGTGACGCACAGCACATCAGAGCGGTAGAAGCGGGGATCATTGTGCATCAGGGAAAGGCATTCCATCAGCGCCTCGTCCAGATCCGATCCGCCGTTGAAGCTCTTGCTCAGAAACTTCAGCAGCTTGCCCTCCACATCAGCCTCATCCTCCCGCAAAACCAGCTTCTCGATCTTCACGGAGAAGTTGATCACATAGCAGTCCCGGCCGGCATCATGGCACTTCAGCGCCAGGCTCATCACCGTGGCCTTGGCATAACTCTCCGGCACCCCCTGCATGGAAGAGCTGGTGTCCACACACAGAACCACCGGGCCCCGGCCCCGCCGGGGTGAACTCCGGATCCGGTCACTGCCCCCGTGGGAGACCCCGGCGATCCCCTTCAGATCAAAGAGCAGGAGGTTGTTCTCCAGATAGCTGATGTCAAAAATGTGCTCAGTGTCGCTGTCGGCGATCTTCACCAGCTCCTCCGGGAGCACATAACTGATCTCCCGGCCCATGGTGATCCCGGACACGGATCCGGGAGCCGGGGATCCGCCCCGGGAGGAGGTGGTGCTGCGGGACCTCTGTCGGTCCCGGGAGTTCCGGTCCAGCCCCATGCTGCGCCCAAGGTGCTTCAGCAATTTCTGGATCCCGGTGTTGTTCTCAATGATGGAGAAGAAATGCACATAGTCGCTGCGGTCATCCTCAGCAAGGAAGCCATCACTGATCCCCGGAAGACCGAACCGGGTGCCCCGGGTGTGAATGAGATCGTCGGCCAGCTCCTCAAAATACCGCTCCAGTTCCTTTTCCGCCTCGGAGCTCCGGTCTTCCGCCCCGGAGGCGGCAGGTGGCGTCTCAGGGCTCTTCTCCTCTCCGGGCTCATCCTCCATCTCGGCCTCGCTGTCCCGGGTCCAGCTGGCGGTGTTCCAGTACTGGTGGGTCCAGAAGTAGTCAGGATGGGGATCATAGATCCCGTTCTCGTCATAGGATCCCCCGGTGCTCAGCCCCAGATCCCGGAGCATGTCCTCCAGGGACTCGAAGCCCAGATCGTCATCCTCAGGCAGATCCGGCAGAGGGGCGCCGACAACCAGTTTTCCGGTGCCCCGGAGATCCTCCCGGGATCCGGCAGGCACCGCGTTCCCGCCATTCAAAGGCACCTCCCCGGCAGGATCCAGCATGAAGGACAGATCCAGCACCGGGATCCCGCCCTCCTCAGGCAGGGGCTCCAGATCCTGGCTGCCGTCCCCGGCGTGGCCGGTGCCCGGCTCTGCCTGATCCGGAGATCCCGTCTCCACATACTGCTCCCCGGCGGCAGTCTCCCCGCCCTCCCGGGATGGATCGGTGCCGGATCCCGGAGCCGTCCCGGCACCGGTTCCCGGATCGCTGCCGGGTGCTGCGGACTGATCCGCCGCCTCATGGGGCACCGGGGACTCTGCCCCCGCCGGATCTGATCGTGAGCCCCCGGCAGCAGAGCCACCGGAAGGAGTTCCTTCCCCGGCACCTTCCCCGCCCGGGGAGGAAGAGGAGTCTGGTCCCGGAATAGCAGATCCGGCTCCATTCCCGGCGGAGGGCTCTCCCGGATCCCGGTTCTCAACGCCCGCCGCATCTCCGGCACCGGGCTGCCCGGGAGAGCCGTCCCGGGAGGGCTCTCCGGAAGCCTCCTCCCCGGCAGTTCCTCCGGCAGAAGTTCCCGTGGCGGGCTCTCCGGGATCCAGGCTCCATTCCCACTCCGGGGTTGCAAAGCGGACCCCCCGGGAGGCCCCCGGAGACGGGGTGTCCGGACTCCAGGAGGAAGAGGACGCCACCGTGGAGTCACCCGTCCCGGAACTTGCCTGTTCTCCAGAGACTGGAGCCTCCCCTGAGGCGGAAGATGAAGTCCGGGATCCGGACTCCGGACTCATGCCGGCTCCCGGAGCAGGAGGGCTGTCCTCCCCGCCGGAACGGCCGGTGGATTGCACCGGATCAGGAGATCCGGGGGAGGCGGAAGACGGCTTCTTCCCGCCGGAAGATGCAGGATCGGAACCGGTGCTGCCGGGATCCCGCAGGCCGTCGGCGGCTGCGGATCCCGGATCCAAAGCCTGATCTGCCCCCTCGCCGGATCCATCTCCGGTTCCCGCTCCCCTCCGGTCCCGGAGGGGATCCCGGGGACGGTCCCCGGGACTCCGCCCGGCCATAAGATCATCCGCCAGCCGGTCATAGGCGCTCCGGCGGCTCCTGCCGCCGCCAGGCGGGCTGCCTGTTTTCCCGCCCTGGGCACCCCGTCCCAGGGCTCCCTCAAAGGCTCCCCGCCTCCCGGCAGCGCCCCCGGTACGGAAACGGGATCCCGGCTTCCTGCCAGCTCCGGCGCCCTGCCGGGCGTCGGTACCGCCGTTCTCCGGCGGGGGATCGCTCCGGCTGAAACTGTCCTGCTTCACATTGCTCAATGTTGCCTGCTCATAGCCGCCCTCCCGGGATGCGGGCTGGATCCGGCGCCGCCGGGGGGAGAAGTCCCGGAGAAAATGTCCGGCGGGGAGGTTGAGCCGGGTGCAGGTGCGCACCTTGGCGGCCTTTTCCTGGAACTGCCGGGTGACCAGGCTGCAGAAGCGGCTGCTGAGATCGCTTAAGTACTTCTTCTCGCAGGAGGCGATCTTCTCCTCCAGCATGGACAGCACCGACGCATGGGCGCCCTCCAGGGAGCTGCGGTTGCTCTGCTGCAGGCGGGTGTAGGCGTTCCATTCCTCCATGCCGGCATTCTGGCCGGGGGATTCCAGCTGATAGCGGTTCTTGAAGTATTTTTTCAGGAGATCGAGTTTGTAGTGGGTGTTGATCCGGAAGTACCTCTGCAGCAGGGTGTACTCCTCGGTGAGCATGGAGCTGGTGAACTCGTCGGCGGTGACCCGCTTGAGGCTGCTGATGCGGTTGAGATCCCGCTGATATTCGTCATCCCGCTCCAGGCGCAGGAGCAGCTTGGCGAAAATGCGGTCAATGAAGGAGTCCACCGAGCGGCGGAGCACCGCCAGGTTCCGGGGATCAGCCCCCCCGCCGTCCTGGGCCTCCGCCCGGAGAAGCCGGGAAAGGGTGCGCCTGGCCTGGAGCAGGAGCCAGTCATTCCCCCTGGTAGACATTGATGAGCTCCAGGAATTCGTTCTTGGCCTTTCTCACGTCCGGGATCTGGTCAAAGAAGATCTCCTTGAGGATCTTCTTGTCCTCATGGCTGATGAACAGTTCCCCGTCAATCTCCGCCAGAATGCCGTCAAACACCGAGTCATAGCGGGCAAAGCAACTGTTCAGCTGCTCCTCCAGCTCGGTGATGGCCCGGTGCTGCCGCACCAGCTCCACCATCTGCTTCACAGAGGTGATCTTGATGTACTTGATGACCTGCTGACTGCCCCCGGAAATGACAATCTGCATGCGCTCGCTGTCGCACTTCTTGATGTTGAACACCATGTCCAGCTGCCGCTCAAAGCTCTCGTTGTACACGGAGTGGTAGTTGGCCCCCAGATCGTAGTTCAGCACCGGCATCCAGTACTCCTGTGAGGACTTGGCCTCCTTGACCAGGATGAGCCGGTTCTCCCGGTCAATCTTCACCACCCGCATGTCAATCTGGGAGCCGTTCTGCCGGGAATGGAAGTCGAAGCCATCGTCCGGCAGGCACTCCAGTTGCCCGCAGAAAAGAATGTCCCGGCGGGGGGCCTTCACCACCCGGCACCGGATCTGCTGACCGATCTCCAGGCGCATGTCCGTCAGGGCGGACTCAAAGGTGATCTTGTTCACCGAAGCCGAGGGGGATCTGCGGGAATAGCGGGGAATGGAATCGCTGTGCTGATCGAAGAAGAGTTCGCCGCCCCGGGACATGATCTGCACATTGTCACGCCTAAGTGAGGCAGTGATCTCATTCATGGCCGCAATGCAGGTGCGCAGTTTCACCATGAGCTCCTCCGTGCCCCCCGGGCCCTCCCGGTTCATCTCCCGGCGCACCGCCTCCTGGAGCTCGGCGGGGAAGATCTCCCCCTCGGCGAACTTCCGCACCGTGTCCACCACCAGGGCGTTAAAGCTCTCCATGTCAGAGGAGGTGTTCCACAGGCAGTACCGCAGGACAAAGAAGTCCCGGATCCTGACGCTGCGGCGGCCGTTGAAGAAGGCCGAGGCCTTCAGCAGGCGGATGATCTGGAACCAGCGCCGGTCGGACACATAAGACAGATGTCCGTACTGGTGCTGGCCGTCCTCGGTCAGCCCCACGGGCTCCGGATCCAGCTCAAAGTCATCATCCACATCATCCCGGTCCAGATCTGTCAGATCTACCTTGTCGGCGATGATCCCCCGCATGTGGACCACGGCCTCGGCGCAGCGGTCCGGCAGCTCTACCCGGCTGATCTGCTCCAGCCACCGGCGGTACTCCTTGTCCCGCACCGCCAGCTCCATGGGCATGGGACTGAGCTGGCCGGCGCCGGGATCCGTGATCATCCGCTGGAAGATCTCCTGGGAGGACACCGGGTTCACCACCAGGCGCACCAGGAAGCGGTCATAGAGGGCGTCCAGCCCCGCCTCATGAAGGGGCACCTCGTTGGAGGCGGAGATCAGGGATTTAAGGGGAACGCTGAGGATCTCCGAGCCGTTGTGGTAGCGGTGCTCGTTGATCAGGGTCAGAAGGGTGTTCAGCACCGCCGGGGAGGACTTCCAAATCTCATCCAGGAAAGCGAAGTCCGCCTCCGCCAGATAGCCGGAGGTGAGGCGGTGGTAGTGATCGTTTTTCAACTCCCGGATGGACACCGGACCGAACAGTTCTTCCGGAGTGCAGAAGCGGTGCATCAGATGCTCAAAATAGCGGGAGTTCTCAAAGATGGAGGCGATGCGCCGGGAGATCATGCTCTTACCCGTGCCCGGAGGGCCGTACAGGAAGACATTCTGCCCTGCCAGCACCGCCAGCACGCAGATCTTGACTATGTCCTCCCGATCGTAGAGACCGGAGTTGATGATGCTGATGATGGCCGCAATACGATCCCTGATGCCGGGCTCCGGAAAGGCGGCATCAGCCCCCCGCGCCTCCACGGAACCACCAGAACCCATGATGTTCATACCCTCACCCCAACCGTCAGTGTGATGTGAACCCGGGAAAAAGCCCGCCCCGGTGTGTTACGGGATCATAGCACCGGCCCCCTTTGCGGTCTGTGCCACCTGTCACCATAATGAAGCGCGGCGTGGACATCGTCCGGGAAAAGCCCGGTGGAGCGGGACCGGACGGCACCGGAATAAGACCATGAACACGTCCCGGAAAGACGCAGTCAACCGGGCCACGCCGGATCCCTCTCCCGTGATCCTGTCCGCAGGCCTGGACACATGGTTCCCTGCGGCGGCCGGGCTGCCCTGCAGCCGGCGGAAAATTCAGCTATAATCAAAGCAGGACTGCCGCTGGAAGAGTTTTCCGCGGAACCGGGGTCCCCAAGCTTGCAGGAACCATGTTCAGATATATTGCCTTCGCCCTGGGTGCGGCCATGCTGCTGCCCCTGTCAGTGCTGTCAGCCATGCAGGGCAGCAACCGGATGGCCATCTTCTACGGCCTCCTGCTGATCCTGCTGTTCGTGATCTGCCTCCTCAACCCCTTTCTGGCAAACTCCGGTGACGGTGATGAGGATCCTGCCGCCGGCACTCCCGGTCCGGTTCCTCCGGGCAGCAACAGCCTGCCCCCGGCAGCACCCCCGGTGCGTCCTGCCCCGGAAAGAGCCTCAGTGCCGGAGTTTTCCCGGGATCCGGCCGGCGCCGGGGGGACCGGTGATCCGGGCCTCCGCTCCCCTGACCGCCCGGCAGCGCCGGCAGTTACGTCATCTGCACCCACGCCCCAGCCCGCCCCAGCCCCCCGATCCGTCTCCGGGGATCCAGGTGCCGCCCCCGCCCGCAGGCCAGCCATCTCCCCCGCCCAGATGCCGGATCCCGCCAGCCTCAGCGCCTGCGGCAGCATCGACAGCATTCTCATGGGATCCCTGGACCGGAAGGTGGAGATCCGCCGGGAGGAGAAGGACGGCTACCTGACCCAGATCACCATCATCACGGAAAGAAGCCGCATTGAGTGCTCCGAGACCACCAGGACCCTGCGGGAACTGGGGCTGAACGCCGCCCTTTCCGAAGATGATGACTATCCCGAATACCGGCGCTATGCCGGAACCAGGATCCAGCCGGAAAACTCCGGGCGACGCTACCGCAAGATCCTCCTGCGTCCTGCGGTGTACACCTTCAGGATGCTGAAACACATTCTGATCCTCACCGGGGTGTGCATCCTGCTCATCATCGCTGCCTGGCAGATCAACAGCCTCTACTCCCGGGAACGCACCCGCACCACCTTCCAGCAGATCATACGGTCCCTGGATCCGGTGAAGAGACAGGTGGAGGAGTGCATCAAGGCCGAGGGCCAGCGCTACCGCAGCGTGTGCAACGACCGCCGGAGATCCAGCAGCGGCAGGTGGGATCTCAGCGACAGCTACATCAGCAGCGTCCGGGATCCCAACGTCTCCGCCGTCCGGGTGGACGGGGGCACCATCACCGCCTACACCAACTACGATCATGAGCTCCGGGGCACCTCCTACATCACCGTACCCGCCCCCGCCCCGGAAGGGGGGATCACCTGGATCATGGATCCCGCCTCCACCTGCCTGAAGACGGAGATCTGCGCCGATGAGAGCCGTCCCCGGAGGGATCCTCAGTAGACATCCTCCCCGGTGAGGGCCGCATACTGCCTGAGAGCCCTTAGCATCTCACCCAGGAGCCTGCCGCGCTTCCGCTTGATCTCGTTGCGCCGCTCCATGAACTCCACAATCCGCCGGAGATCCCGGGGCACCTTCCGGAAGGGCCGCATGGACTGGCGGCAGGATCTGGTACCCTTGGGGTAACTGCGGGAACGGTAAGACGTCCTGCCGGAGGGATCCCGGATCTTCCAGAACCGCGCCCAGAAAATATCCAGCCGATCGCCCCGGATCACGCTGCGCATGGAAAGGAAGGGCCGGTCCCGGGCATCGGGAAAGGCCCGGACCAGGAGGGCGAAATAATCGTCCACGTCATAGCAGGACTGGGCATGAAGCGACGTCAACTCCCGTAACAGCAGTGTCTCCAGCAGGCCGAGGATCTGCTGATCGTACTCCCTGAGGCTGTCCCGGGGATGAGCCCTGCGCAGCAGCCTCTCCCCCGGGGTTGCCAGCCTTGCCAAAAGTTCTGCATCCATGCCGATCTCCCTCATACCATACCCGGACTGACCCTCACATCCGCCCTGCCTGTTCTCCCTCGATCCGAGAAACGCCCGGTCCCGGGGCCGCGCCGGTGTTCCTGATCCCGGCAGCCCAGGATCCCGGGATCTTCCGGACGGCAGGATCTCCCGGAGAGACCTTACCATGCCGCCGCCGCACCTCCTGCCCGGGGATCAGCCCCGGGGGAAACAGAGCCGGCGGCGTTGCCGCCTAAATGCAACTCTCGGTTACCGCCCCAGCCGCCAATCTGCGGTACAGTTCCTGATGTCAGTGCCGTTCCGCCGCCGCATCTGTCAGAGTTCCGATAGCAGCGCCAGCATCCATCCTCCTCAGTCCGCAAGTTCCGATCCCCTGGCAGATCCGGATCCTGTCACCCCGACCGGACTAAGTCCGACATGCCTCCTGGAAGACCGGGTCATCACCAACGTTTCGCCCCAGGATCTGCCAGTCCATGTTCTGCCCACCCCGGGTCTCACAGGTATAAAAAATTTTTATAACATTCCATAGATAATCAAAATTTGTTTATATATCTGCTCGGGGGCATAATTTCCCCGCTGATCAGGCATGACTGTCAGCAGCAGCAACCAAGTCAGAGGAAATACCATGAACAACATCACCACCACTGTCACCGGTTACCCCCGCATCGGCGAGCACCGGGAACTGAAGACCGCCCTGGAGAGTTTCTTCCGGGGGGAAACGGGATTTAAGGAGTTAAGCGGCGCCGCTGCGGAGATCCGGAAGCACAACTATGCCCTGATGCAGCAGGAGGGACTGGATCTGATCCCCGTGGGGGACTTCTCCTTCTACGACAACCTGCTGGACGCCGCCGTGCTGTTCAACCTCATCCCCTCCCGGTACTCCGCTTCCTGCGGAAGCCTCCAGGAGGCCTATTTCGCCATGGCACGGGGACAGCAGCAGAACGGCCGGGATCTCCGGGCCCTGCCCATGAGAAAGTGGTTCAACACCAACTACCATGCCATCGAGCCGGAATATGACGGCACCACCCCGGTGAAGCTGAACCCGGACTTCATCCTGGATCTGGTGCGGGAGGCCGCCGATCTGAAACTCAGTTTCAAGACCTGCCTGGTGGGCCCCTTCACCCTGCTGAAACATCTGCGGATCCCAACAGGCACCGATATCCGGACCCTGGCCGGGGAGATTGCCGGAGCCCTGGGCAGCCTGACAGCACTGATCAGGGAAAACGGCGCCCGGGATCTGGCCCTGGCTGAGCCCTCCCTGGTGCGGGATCTGACAAGCGAGGACATTGCCCTGTTCAGGGAGATCTATTCCGGAGTGCTGGCTCAGAAGAACGGGCTCCGGGTGACCATTGAAACCTACTTCGGGGACATCCGGGATGTCTACAAGGATGTGGCCGAGCTTCCCTTTGACGGGGTTGCCCTGGACTTCACCGATGGCAGCCGGAGCCAGCAGTTGATCCGGGAGCAGGGCTTCCCGGAGGGCCGCACTCTCACCGCCGGGGTGATCTCCGGCCGTAACATCTGGCGGGCCGACTATGACAGGATCCTGGAGACGGTTCTGCCCTTAAGTGAGCAGGGGATCAGCCTGGCTCTGGGAACATCCTGCTCCCTGCTGCATGTGCCCTGCACCACCGAACTGGAAACCGCCATGGATCCCGCCGTCCGGCGCCACCTGGCCTTTGCCCGGGAGAAACTGACAGAGCTCCGGGAACTGAAGGAGATTGCCGCCGGCAGCGAGGGCTTTGAGTCTCTGCTGAAAGCCAACCGCACCCTTCACGCCGCACCCCGGGTCCAGGAGGATCAGGATCTGGCCGCCAGGATCAGCGCCCTGAAAGACAGCGACTTCACCCGGCTTCCCGCACGCCCTGAGCGCCTTAAGATCCAGAAGGAGCACTTCAGACTGCCCCTGCTGCCCACCACCACCATCGGCTCTTTCCCCCAGACCGCCGAGGTGCGGTCCCTGAGAAGGCGTCTGAAAAAGGGAGAGATCACCAGGGCCGCCTACGACGGGGAGATCCGGAGCATGATCCGGCGCTGCATAACCCGGCAGGAGGAAATGGGGCTGGATGTGCTGGTCCACGGGGAGTTTGAGCGCAACGACATGGTGGAGTACTTCGGGGAGCATCTTGAAGGCTGCATCTTCACCGCCAACGGCTGGGTCCAGTCCTACGGCAGCCGCTGTGTCAAGCCCCCGGTGATCTGGGGGGATGTGAAGCGCCGGGGACCCATCACGGTGGACACAGCGGTGTTCGCCCAGAGCTGTTCGGAGAAAAAGGTCAAGGGCATGCTCACAGGTCCGGCCACGATCCTGAACTGGTCCTTCCCCCGCACCGACATCCCCCTAAGGACCATCGCCATGCAGATCGCCCTGGCCCTGAAGGAGGAGGCTGAAGAGCTGGAGAAGGCCGGAATTGAGATCATCCAGATTGACGAGGCCGCCCTGAAGGAAAAACTGCCTCTGAGGCGCTGCGACCAGGAGAAGGACTACCTGAGCTTCACGGTGCCCGCCTTCCGTCTGGTGCACAGCGGTCTGAAGCCCTCCACCCAGGTGCACACCCACATGTGCTACTCGGAGTTTGCTGACATTCTCCCCCACATCGACGCCATGGACGCCGACGCCATCACCTTTGAGGCAGCCAGATCCTCCTTTGCCCTGCTGGACTCTCTGGATCCGGAGCATTTCGGCGCCGAGACGGGGCCGGGGATCTACGATATCCACTCACCCCGGATCCCCCCGGTTGAAGAGATGATCAGGTCCATCCGCCTCATCGTCTCCCGCCTGGGGGCAGGCCGGGTTTGGGTCAATCCAGACTGCGGACTGAAGACCCGGGGCTGGCCGGAAACCGAAGCCAGCCTCCGGAACATGGTTCTGGCTGCCGCAGCAGTGCGAAAGGAACTTGAGGAGATTTCAGAAACCAGGGAAAAACTGGCATGAGAGCCGCATGACGGACATGGAATGACCGGCGTCATTGCCGCCGGTGACACCGGACTGCGGCAAAAAGGGGGCGCCCGGCATGGCAGAGGAGAGCATCAGTGCTTTACCAGATCTGTCCTGCCGGGCGTCCCTGCACCGTTCAGGAAAACCACTGCCATCAGATGACCTCTGGAAGAACGCTGCTACCGGCCCGGCTCCGGACTGCCGTCATTCATGAATGGCCGCCCAGCAGAGATCCGGGACGCCCAAAATGCGGTGCCGCTGTGGGATGATGCTGATCCGGACACCCCGATCTGGCGGAGATCTGCTGATGGATCCCATGACGGTTTAGCCTGGTCCTATCCCTAAAAAGCTCAGTTACGCAGGCATCCCACAGGCACAACACAGACACCGTCCCTCCGCACATATGCAAAGGGCGCAACACCGCAGAGAACCATCATGAAAGACGGCGGCTTCATCTTTCCGCAGTCAATGCGTTCACGGAGTCTCAGAAGAGTCGCTGCCCCCTCCTCTATGAGTCTCTCACCTCCCAGTTTGATCTCAACAAGCCCGTATGTTCCGTTCTTCAGATGAACAACAGCGTCACACTCAAGTTCTGTTTTATCCCGGTAATGGTAGACCTTTCCTCCGATGGACTCCGCATAGATCCGCAAATCTCTGACGCACAAATTCTCAAAAAGTAGACCAGCCGTAGACCCGGCAAGTCCTTACTGATGGATTTGACCGATTCTGTTGATGGATTTGGACCGTCTCCGTTGATGGATTTGGCCCATCTCCGTTGATGGAGATGGACTGTCCCAGTTGATGGAGTTGGACCGTCCTCGTTGATGGAGTTGGCTCATCTCTATTGATGGGTTTGGACCGTTTTCATTGATGGGTTTGGACCGTTTTCATTGATGGGTTTGGCCTGCCACTCCCTCATGGGACATGGCAAAAGAAGATTCCCACCTGATCTTTGACCAGCAACATGACCATCAGCCTCCAGGTGCCGTCTGTCCGCCACTGCCAGTCCAGTAGTTGATCAAGTCACCCAAGGATCCTGCTCAACCCCGGACCAGTTCCTCCCGGAGGTATTCCTCATAACGCTCACAGAGCAGTCCCGATCCAACGCCCCGGCGCCGAAGAATGCCAATCTCCATAGTCTCCTGCGCATCAAGTGGAACCGAGGCGATCTCCGGGTTCAGAATCCCGGAAATGACTCCTGATGCCACAGTGTAGCCGTTCATGCCCAAAAGAAGGTTAAACAGCGTGGCCCGATCACTGACACGGATGATCCGGGTGCCCGCCGGATTGGGGATCAGTTCCTCAGAGAAACTGTCACTGGCATAACTGCCCTGCTCAAAGCAGATGAATGGCATGCCAGCTAGATCTTCCATGGTAACCGACTGCTGGGATGCCAAGGGGCATGAGGCGGCCACAAACACATGGGGAGCGAAGGAAGCCAGGGGACAGAACAGCAGTTCAGCCTCCCGGAAAAGCCGGGACAGCGTCCGGCGGTTACGATCAGACAAAAAAAGGATCCCCATGTTGGCACTTAGGCTCCGCACATCCTCTATGATGTCCCGGGTTCTGGTCTCCCTGAGACAGAAATCATACTTCTCCATGCCGAAGGTCCGGATAAGGCGGATGAAGGCACTGACAGCAAAGGAGTAGTGCTGGGAGCTCACCACAAAACGCACCTGGGAGGAACCTCCCTGGCGATAGCGATCATGAAGCAGATCCGCCTGATCAGCCACGTTGCGGGCATATCCCAGAAACTCCGATCCTTCAGAAGTGATCTCCATACCCCGGCCAGAACGCCGAAAGATAGTGATCCCAAACTCACGTTCCAGTTCACGGACAGCATTGGTGATAGCAGGCTGGGTTACAAAAAGAGCGGCAGCGGCATCACTGACAGATCGAAATTCAGCCACCGCCAGAAGGTATCTAAGTTGAACAAGTGTCATGGCAAAGGGTCAAAAGGATGCCTGGCGCAGAAAAGAGTGCCTGATCCAGGCAAAAGAACATCACTGAGGCAACGTTTTCTTTTTCCTGAATTATTCTTTCAACGGTGTTATCAATCAGGAAACCGAATTCGTGGTAACGTTGGGGTAATTCATCGAGTTTGATTATTGTTCTTGATTTGATGGGCTGTTTGCTGTCCATATTGTAGATATGGAACTCTTTAAAATTGCTGACAATAATCCATCGGGCCTTTTCGCTTGTGGGCAACAAGTTCTGATACTCCAGCGCCTGTTCATATGGTGTTAGATTACTATGACCAGGCTGCTGTTTTTCCAGATCAACATCAGACCCATTTTTGTTCAATAATCGTTTTTGTCTGACTGATATAAACATCGATGCGTTTGGTGCTGTTGTTATCCTTTACATCTTTCTCAAAATTCAGGAACTTGCTGAAATTTCTTTCATTAAAAACTGCATTTAAAAACCCTATCCAAAACGGTGCACAGTATGAATTTTCTGCAATTTTATTTTCGGACTTTTCTATAGCAAGGTACTCATTTACAAAATCGCTAATGGACTTGCGCAGTTTTGTGTTGTTATTCATTCCGTGTTCATCTGAAGCACGTTTATTATAGACGATGCCGGGCAGCAGTAAATTTATTCAAATTATTTTTGTGAAACCACAACATACGGAAATGGCTCAACGGTTTCAACCCTTTAAGGGCTCTTTTTGCCTTACTGCTGTTTCCCTGGATATCTTATGATAGCAGTCATTTTTTGACTGCATAGATATCAGTTCATTTTTTAACCACCTTGGCAAGTGGCAGTATCAAGTGATGTTAAGACGGAACGGGATGAAGACCGTTTGGAATCGTGTGATCTGCGAACAGACAACTAGGCATCTTCCTGTCAAAAAAGAGCTACTGATCCTTGTGATCCTTGCTTCTGCTTTCTGTCTGCACTTTCGGGCTATCATATCACCCCGGCGGACAGTCCCAAACCACCTCAGTTCCGCCAGTCCCAGTTGCCTGAGACGTTGCGGGACCTCCAGATCTCAACTACCATAGCACCCTGAAAAAACCGGGTCCATCAGGATTAAAACTCGCATCACCGCCGGAGCCGGTGCTAAATGGGATGAGTAGCAGAAACAGGATCTGGATCGGGATCGGGATCAGCCCAGGTTCCGGAGCTGGACCGTCTGACCAGAAACTCCAGACAGACCGAAAACAGAATTGGAACAGCACAGGGAGGATAACCCATGAGCAAGGTAAGTTTCACACAGCGGCTGCTGCTGATCCTGATTCTCCTGGCCATATTCATGGTCTTCCGGGGCTTCATCAGTGACCACACGCAACAGGGCGGCCAGTATGGATCAGGGAAGGAAGTCCACAGCGTCCAGGTAGACTCCGGATCCCATCACAGAGGCCGCACTTTCCGCACTCAGCGCCATCTGGAGGATCACTACCGCCGCCATGGAGGAGAACTGGGCTACCGGAGCATGGACGACTATGTTAGCGGAGCCAATGCAGTCATCAGCCACCCGGGAAACATGAGTTCCCGCCAGAATGACGGGGACACCCAGTACCTCAACCCAGACACCTGCGAGTACGTGGTGGTGAGCCGTGATCAGTACATACGCACCTACTTCAGGCCCAACAGGGACTGCGTCCGCTATTTTGAACGCCAGAAATGATCTGACACCCCGGAACCGGAAAGTAAGATCAGGGGATAGCACCACTGCCAGTGACGCCCACCGGATCCAGCTTCCCGCCGGCGCCATCTTCCGGATCCGCCTTGCCGCCGGATGGACTCCCGCTCCCCTTCCCCCCAGACTCCTCCCCGCCATCCGGAGGCACTGTCCCTTGAAGGGACTCCTCCAGCATATCCGCCGCCTCCAGGATCCCTGTGACATTTCCCGGCTCCTGGAGGATCAGCCGGATCCCGGTTTCCGCGTCCCGGAGCACCACCGCCGGCACGGCTGAGAGCATCAGTTGCTCCCCTTGGCGGGCGGACTCCCGGATCCGTTCAACCACCGCCGGATCCCCGGAACATTCATCCAGTTCCCCCGCAGAGATCCCCGCCGCCGCTGCCACCCGATCCGGATCCCCGGTGTGAAAAAGCACTTCCGAGGCGTGCCAGAACCCCCTGTTGCCCCCGAGGCGGGCGGCACACTCCCCCAACACCGCCAGGCGCAAACCCTCCAGTCCCCCGGACTCCAGGGGAAAGGATCGGAAGGTGATGCTGAACCGCCTGGGCTCCCGATCTGCCAGCTCCAGCAGGGGGCGGAACAGGCTCCGGCAGTGGGGACAGGAGAAGTCAGCAAAAAGTATAAGATTGATCCGGGCATCCTCCCGGCCGTACTGATGATCTCCGCTCAGAAGGGGAGCCAGGGGAAACCGTCCTGCCCCACCGGTGCCACCCAGGGGACGCACGTCGCCCCGGCGCGAAGATCCTCCGGCGGGCATAGGATCCCCGACTTTATGTACTACGGCACCGCGGCCAAGATCCCCGGCAGCATGTGTTGCTCCCACCCCCGCCGTGGCCGGGACGAAGCCTCTTCTTCCACCGCCCGCCGCCGGCATTCCGTGGAAGCGCCCCAGATCAGCATCCTCACCGGAATACGACGCCACATCAGGAAACCGGTGCGGCTGACCGGGACAGACAGGCCCACTGTAAGCCCTTGCCGCAGAAGACGCCCCGCCAGGAAGAGCAGGGCGCATCTCAGAAGAGGCAGAGCCGCAGTCCCCGCAACTCCCGCCATCCACCGACAGCAGCTCCCAGCCCCTCATCACCGCCAGCAGTGCCAGCAGCACCAGGCATCCGCGGATCTCCCAGATCGGGAGCCACATCCCCCTGTCAGTACCGGCACTCATCCCGTCACCGGCCATGACACCCCGTCCCTGTAAGCATACCGCCCCCTCATTTCAAATTTCCTTCCCTGAAGACCGCACCGCCCTGCCCGGTCACGTTCCTGTGCCGGATCCGGGATCACTGCCAGCCTCCGGCAGCGGGTGAGGCGGCAGTCCGGTCCAGCATCACCACCCTGCCGGCAGCGGCCGATGACAGGGCAAAGTTCAGCAGGCTGCCACCATGGAAGTCCTGCTGCATGGCCGCCAGAAGCCGGGCCCGGTCCTCCATGCGGCGCATGCCCGCCCCGCCGGCGGCGGCAAAGCCGTTTTCCCTGGCATAGCGCCCCAGCACCGGATCCCGGAGGATATCCCGGCCTGACGTGGGGATCTGCCGATCGGACATGATCAGCTGCTGGATATCTCCAGGGAGATCCCCCATAAGCCGGCGCTTACAACCCCGATCATCCCCGGAGGGCGTGACCCAGGAACTGTCCGGAGATCCTGACACCTCTCTGAGAGCCCCGGCGGCAGATCCCAGAAGCCCGCCAGACTCCCGCTCCAGGGACTGGAGATCAAAGGCGCGGCCGTTGAGATAGGCGATGCTGTGGCCGGATGCGTCGGTGACTGCGGTGATCCGGGAGGACAGAGCCTCACGTATGGAGGCGTCAGCCAGGCTCGCACCCTGACCCCGGAGGAGTCCCCGGATCCGCTCCCCGCCTGCGGTCACCTCTCCGCCGGCACCGCTGTCCCCAAGAGCCGCCCCGGCACTTTCCCAGGCGGTGCTGAAGGCTGCCGACGCCTCCTCATAGCCGGTCTCAGAGGATCCGGCAGTCCCGGATCCCGCCGGGAGATCCTGCGGCGCCTCCAGACTGCCGAACTCTCCGGCCCCCAGGGACGTGACTCCGGCACCTCCGTTCAGGGACGTCCACAGGGCCAGCACCGACGCCCTCTGCTCCTCGGTGCCCTCATGGGCGGCCTGGAGCACCGCCATGTCGCCGGCGGTCACGGGATCCGTTATCCCGAAGCGGCGGCTGAAGTCCGCCGCATGCCGGGTCACCGCACCGGCTCCATTGGGGGAGGCCATAAGGGACCGGGCCAGGGTGTCCAGCAGTTTCGGAGAACTGCGCCGGGCGTCATAAGCAAAAGACTTGAGATCCGCACTGCGGCTCCAGGCAGATCCCGCAGCCCGGGAGGATGCCTCCTGGTACTGGATGGAGGATGAAAGGGAACGGGAAAAGCGCCGTCCGCGGCTCATGACTGAGCTGTGCTCCTGGCGGCTGGCGGCCCCGCTCCGGCTGGAATCCACAATGCCCCGGGACAGAGCCACCGACAGGGAGCTGCTGTCGGTGCCGGCGTGGGAAGAGGCGATCCGGGAGCCCAGCTCCTGGGCCAGGGACCGGGAGGCGGACACGGAGCTGCGCTCGTCAGCACTCTCGGCGGCATTGCCGGCGCTCCGGCTTTCTGCACTGCTTTCCAGGGTCGTGCCACCGGTCAGGGAGGCGGAGTCCCGGGCGGATCCCTGTCCCCCGGCAGCCAGGGATCCCCCGGCACTGGCGGTCAGGGATGCGCCCTCCCGGGTGCCCCGGGAGGAAGTCACCGAGGTGCCCGTCAGGCGGGAGAAGGCGCTGGCGAAGATATCTGTGGCATCGGCTCCGGTGCGCCGGGCATGCTCCAGGGACTCCTGCCACATGCTGGTGAGCACGGAGCTGCCGGAGGAGGACACCGCCTCCTGAACGCTCCGGGCACGCTCCAGGCCCTGGGATGTTCCCACCGCATCCAGCCAGCTCTCATTCAGATCCCGGGAGGCCGCCAGGGTCTCCGCCACGCCCTTCTGCATGGTGCTGGTGAGGGCCCCGGTGTCCGAGGATGTGAAGGAGATGGCCGGCAGCTGCGGTGCTCTGGACTTCAGTGCCACACCGGTGGCGGTGTTCACCATGGTTCCCTGCTCATTGGTGAGCAGAGGCGGCTGGCTCACCAGATCCGGGGCCAGGATCCGCTCGTCCACATGATCCCCGCCGGCCATGCGTCCCGCCACGGCGGTGAAAGTGTAGGATCCCGCCGTAACGATGAACAATGCGATCAGGGGCGTGGAGGCGGCCAGCATGCCGGCGGTGGCGGTCCAGTTCTCCAGGGAGGAATGAAGCCCCTCCAGAGAGGCGGCGGAATCCCAGGATCGGCCGTTCAGGGCCAGTCGTCCGGCCTCGGATCTGAGCCCCGAGGCCGCATAGAGGTTGATCACGCACAGGATGGGCATCCACAGCTGGATCCAGATCAGGGTCTGGAAGTACCTGGCGGCTGTGCCGATCCCGAAGCCCCCGATGCAGATCAGCACTGCGGCAAAGGGGGAGATGGCATAGACAAAGCCCTCGAAGAAGGAGGCCAGGGGCCGCACCGTGGTCATGAACACCGACTGCTCAGCGGCCCACTGGATGTTGCGCTGGAGCACCGCCTGCTCCACCATGGCCCCGGCGGCAAAATCGTGCTGGCTGTGGTAATAGTCCGCAGCAGCCCGGCGGAACAGGGGCAACAGCAGGGAGGCCCGGACCATGTCCGCCGCCGTCACCGCCGAAGCCCCCAGCATCTCCAGGGAACTGCTGATCTGCTGGTAGGGGGTCACTCCTGAAGCCGGGGACACCGTTCCCGCCCCGGCGCGGTTCACCAGATCCGGGGTGATCTTCTTCATCCAGGAGCCAATGCGGATCCCCGCCTCATGGCAGTCGGTCTCCTCCGCCCCGGAGGCGCCATAGGACACGGTGCCGTACACCCGGGAGGGGAAGTCACCCAGGATGGTGCTCAGAGACCGCTCCGCATCCTCACCGGCGGAGGATCCTGGGAGGAACTGGTACTTGACCATCATGCAGTCCCGCCAGAAACTGCCCACGGAGGACCGCACATCCGCCCCGCCGGCCTCCTTCCCCAGAAGCGTCCAGAGACTGTCATGGTATTCCCGCTCCCGGAGGCGCCCCAGGATCTCCAGGGACTCAAGAAAGGGCCGCCGGGTGATCCCGTGCTCCCCGGTGGCGCCCCCAAAGGACTGGTCAATCATCTCTGCCAGGCGGAATCCCAGGGCGGAAATGAAATGCCCCGGGGCCGCCACACCCACGGGAACATTGTCGGTGACATGGGTCTCGCCGGTGTAGATATCCTCCACCAGCACCGTGACCCGGGGGACGATGAGCAGCAGGTACAGGAGCATGGCGGTGAAAACAGCCCCGATCTCCACCCGGCCGCCGCTGTAAAGCCCCCGGAACAGCGCCGCCAGCACTCCCAGAAGCATGGAGGCGGCGCAGGCGGAGGCGAAGTCCCCGGCAGCGAAGATCCCTGCGCAGGCATTGAGGATCTGCCGGAGGAAACCGGGATCTCCCACAGAGTGGATCTCATAACACCCGTTCAGGGGCGTGCAGTTCACCCTCAGTGCCCCCGCACCGGCAGACGGCTGTCAGTGCGCCGCCGGATCTCCTCCAGCCGGCGCTCCATGTCCCCGGCGCCCCCATGCTGCCGGACAAACTCCCGGTACTGCCTGTTAAACTCCTCCTCCGACCGGTTCAGCACCCCGATGGCCCGGGACACGTTCCGGCTACCCGACTGGCTCAGGGCCACCCGGGCGGAACGGAAGATCCGGGCGACGATCTCATGGACTGCGGCGGCGCTGAGGATCCGGGAATAGTCATGGATGAAAGACAGCAGGAGCTCCGTGCTGCCGGACAGCCCCAGATCATGCATGGCTGCGGCCAGCACTGCGGAGCTGTCCAGCAGGGACTTCTGGGCGGGAGTGAGCTCCGCCTCCAGATCTTCCCCGTGAGCATATTTCCACACCGCCGAATCCCGGCCGCCGCTGAGCTCCTCCCCGCACAGCAGTTTCTCAATCCTGAGGGTGAGGTTCACAAACCCTCCCGCGTCCCGGCGCACCGGAGTCACCGTCAGGCAGTTGTCGTCTCCGCAGGAGTAGACCGTCTCCCGGAAGTCCTCCCCGGCGTCCATGAGCTCCCCGAAGCCGATGAGGGGCGGCTTCTCCTGGAAGTCCAGCTGCTCCTCCTCCCCGCTCTGGCTTCCCGGGGACAGATCCACAATCAGGGTCCCGGTAATGGACATGAGCTCCTCAATGCCCTCCCGGATGCCTCCGTGACCGAAGATGCCCGGGATGTTGCTGTTCTTCAGGGCCTGGTAGATCACATTCCCCGCCACCACCTGGTTGTAGGTGTCCGGCTGGTTCCGCCGGAGGCTGGAGAGCACATTGTCCTTACCCGACTGGTGCATGGCATCCAGGTAGTCGCTGAACCAGCCCGCCAGGGATCCGGCGACGCTGGCGGAAGTCCGGGCCCGGTTGGTCTCTGACCAGATCCCTCCGGTGAGATCGTTCACCAGACCCTGGGCCAGCTGGCAGGAGCCGGCCTGGGCGGTGTTCAGGCGGGTGACAATACCCTGAAGCCACTGGATCACCGACAGGATCTCCGGGGACATCTCCCCCAGGGCCAGGGCAAAGGCGTACCCGGCGGCATTGGAGGCCACGGAGCGCATCAGCTGGATGAGCTGTTCGGAATTGATGAAGGAGAAGGAGCCGGCGAAGATGTCGATGCCCCCGCAGCCTGCCGCCACGGCAGGAGGGGAAAAACTGATGAGCTGCAGATCGGAGATCCGGCTGCGGACGGACACGGCGCCCCCGGCCAGAACACCCCGGCGGGAGGAGCGGTAAAAGCCTGCCCCGGTGCGGTTGCTGATGAGTTCGTCAAACATCCGGTCAGTCTGCTCCGCTATGATCCCTGCTCCGGCGGCGGGGCAGATCAGGGCCGCCAGGAGGATCAGGACCGGCGCCCTCACCGCCGCCCCTCAAAATACTCCACCACTGCCGCCGGGGAAGGCGGCAGACCGGTGGGATCCTGCTTGAGAACCGCCCTCCGGGGCAGATCCGGCAGGGGCAGCACCGGACGGGTAAGAGCGAACTCCTCCGGGCTCAGGGCGCCCTCCCGCCGGGCGGCGGCAATGATCCGGCGCACCAGATCCTGCCGGGAGATCACTCCCTGGGACACGGGGGTGAGACCGCCGGATGGAGTATACAGGTACACCGCCGGCAGGGCCAGGAAGCCTAGGCGCTCCCGCAGATCCGGCGCTGCGGGGGCATCCGGGAAGAGCCCCGAGGGATCGTCCCCGGATCCGGTCCGGGCGCTCCGCACATGGATGCCGTAGTCCCGCTCCAGGGATCGTACTAGGGGTGAGAACAGGGGCGAGGTGCCGTCGCCGGGATCAAAGACGTAGATGATCCCCGCCCGGCTGCCCAGCAAGGACATCACCGTCTCCTCACCCCGGCGGGCCCGTTCATCCAGGAGCCGGCCGCCCAGGGTGGACACAGGCCGCCGGACGTTCTCGTCCAGGAGGGGGGTCCCAGCCACCTCCGCCGCCACAGCGGCGGCAAAGGCCGAAGCCCGGTCCAGGGCCAGGCGCTGCAGATAGAGGAAGGCCCGGACATTCTCCGGAGTGGGGTTGTCCAGTGCCAGATCCAGGTACCGGGGAAGATGGAGCCGGAGCCAGGCGGCAGTCAGGGGGATCCCTGCAGGATCCCGGGGACTGGTCTCTGCCGGAGGTTTGCCAGGCTCCCCGGCTTCAGGACCGGATCCATCTCCCATGGGCGCATAGAAGAACCACCCCTCGGCCTTGCGACCCCAATATCCTTCCGGATCCGTCACCCCGTGCTCCACCGGATCCGCCTGATCCCCGGCAAACGAACCGCTGGCCAGGAAGAACCCTGCGAAAGCAAGGTAACTGGCCAGTCTCCGGCCCGGCCGCTTCTGATCTGTCACCATACGCCACACCTCTTGCCGGGGATCCCCCCGGGGGACCACTCCCCAGCAGACATGAATTCCCGATGCTGAATTTACCTTAACACGGATCTCCAGGAACACATGGGACCGGCTGGCCCCACGGGGAAAGATCCAGACCGGGATCCCAGCAGATTACGCCTGCCTGAACCCCAAGCCGTCCAAAGTCCGCTGGCGGGAAGATGCAGTCCGGAGAAGACTGGCAAATGGAAAGGCGTCATCCCGGACCATTCAGCACCGCCCGGGGATAATTAAAACAACATCACAAACTTGCCACAAAGACCGGCTTCTTTGTTTGACATCATCTCTCTGATTGCAAATACTTAATCAAATCGTTTAGCCCGGGAAACAGTCGTCTCTCTGCATGTATGCCCCAGAGGCACACCTTGCAGCCCCGGGAAGGAGTTCCGGCGGCGCTGCGGCGCCGGCCCCGCTGAGACGGAGGGGCACTGCCGAGACACAGGCACCAACAGGCGGTAAGTTATGTCCTTTCTTTCGAACCTCAAAATCAGAACCAAAATTCTGGCAAGCTTTGCCATCATTATCATCTTTGGCATCATCCAGGGCGTCATAGCCATATCCGCCTTGAAAAGCACCCTGTCAGAGGTGAACACCCTGACCACCCACACCGACGACATCGTCATTCCCCTGAATGACATCAAGTCCGAGTTCCGCTCCATGCGCATTTACGGCATCCGGCTGTCATCCTGCGATAATGCCGACCGCAACGAATATAACGGCAAGATCGCAGCCGCCAGGGGCCGGGTGCAGACCGCCCTTGAAGCCATGAAGGGACAGGTGAAGGAGGAACTCCGCTCAGAGGTTCTGGACAACCTGAACAAGTATCAGTCCGCCTATGATCACATCAACCGCATCTGTGAAGACGCCAACCGCACACCTGATGTCAAAATGCGGGAGATCCTGAACTACACCAAGGTTGACATGCTGAAAGTGGGAACGGACACTGATGAGGCAGTGGAGCAGATGCTCAAGAACCAGAAGAATGAGGCCGATAGGATCCGCAAGGATGTGGAGGAGAAGGCCAGCAGCACTGTCATTGTGACCTTCACCATCATCAACATCATCCTGGCTGTGCTCTTCACCACCGCCCTGTCCAAGTCCATCAGTGTCAGGACAGCGCGTCTGGCTGAAGCCGCCAACCGGGTTGCCGAGGGCGATCTGACAGTACAGGTCAAGGCCAACAGCACCGACGAACTGGGTGTGCTCTCCGCCTCGGTTGCCACCATGGTGGATCACCTCAGGGGCATCATCTCCAACATGTCCACCCATTCAGAGACTATTTCCTCCTCTGCCGAGGAACTCCAGTACGCTAACAAGTCCATATCTGACTCCACCTCCCAGATCCTGACCCAGACTCTGACCGTGAGCGCGGCCAGTGAGGAGATGGCGGCAACCTCCAAGGAGATTGCCAACAACTGCAACTCTGCGGCCATGGCCTCTGAACAGACCAAGGAGACCACCCTCAACAGCATCGAGACCGTGCGCTCCACTGTTTCCAAGATCCGCGAACATTCCAAGAAGACCGAGGAAGACGCCAGCATCATCGCCAAACTGGGTGATGAGACCAAGCAGATTGACGCCATCATCGCCACTATCCAGGACATCGCCAACCAGACCAACCTGCTGGCTCTGAACGCCGCCATCGAGGCTGCACGTGCCGGTGAGCACGGCAGAGGCTTCGCAGTGGTGTCCGATGAAGTCCGCGCCCTGGCCAACCGCACTGCCCAGTCCACTCAGGAGATCAACAAGATGATCAAGGCGGTGCAGGACGAGGTGTCCTTCGCCAGCACCTCCATCGGCGAGACCGTGAGCCAGATGGAGGAGATCGCCAGCGAGACTGAGCAGTTGGAGCACTGGCTTGACACCATCATCAACCAGGTGAATGACGTGAACAACCAGATCAACCAGATCGCCGTGGCAACGGAGCAGCAGACCGCAACCTCCAATGACATGTCCCAGAACCTGCAGCGGATGGCCGATCTCACCAAGGAGGTGTCCACCAACGCCTCTGACACCGTGGAATCTGCCTCTTCCATGGCACGTCTGTCCAGCGAAATGGCAGAGGACGCCTCCAAGTTCCGGATCTGAGTCCGGTAACAGACGGCTTTCCAGAAGGCGGACCGGTTCCGCCTTTTTTCATGCCCAGAGATCTGCTCTGTCCATCATCAAGCCTGGGATCCTGACAGCCGCCACATATAAATTCCCGGAGCGGGATCCTGCACCACTGTTTAATGCCAGAACCTGTCTTAGCAGCAGATCAGGCGAACAGCAGGTCACCCGCAGTACCTAGGCACCTCCAATCCTGCGCCATATCCCAAGCCTTCCTACGCTGCGTCATATTGCTCATTCTGCCTCCACTGCCCCCAAAGGTGCCCGGAAAACTCTGGCAAAGCTGTGGCAAAGGCTGCACACCGGCCGGGTTATTCCGCACCAGAAGCGCCAGCAGGGCACTATTTGACTGTCACCTAAAAAACAATATAAAAATGAAGCCATCTTTTGCATGATCCACAGTAAGGGCATAAACTGAAAGAAGGATCTTCATCTACAACAGGAGCCAGCATGACATTCTTCACCAACCTCAAAATTGGCTACAAAATCCTTCTCTGTTTCAGTGTCATCATCCTTCTGTCCATGATCCAGGGGACTTCAAGTTTGACGTCCCTGACCACAACCTCTGATCTGGTTGACCGCATGAACACCCTGACCACCAGCGTGGGGATCCCGGTGACCGATCTCAAATCTCAGTTCCGGCAGCTGAGGATCTACGGCATAAGGATCACCAGCGGCAGGCCGGAACTGCTTAATGAATACCGGGGCAAGATCGCCTCCCAGCTCCAGGAAACAGAAAAAACCATCAAAAAGATCCTGGATGCGGAGATCAGTTCAGACACCCGAGGGAACATGCAGATCATCAGCACCGATCTGGATAAGTACAAGGATGCCTTCAGGCGGATCATTGCCATCCTTGAGGACAACAGCAAATCCCCCGAAGAGCGCCAGGCATCGGCCTTTGCCATCACCAAGGATGAAATGAAGATCATCGGCAACGAGGCAGACGCTCAGATCCACCAGATCCTGGACCGGGAGGCTGCGGCTTTTAAGGGCATTGATCAGAAAGTGGACACAGAGACCCGGCCCACCGTGGTGATCCTGGTGACAGTATTGAATGTGATCCTGGCAGTTATCTTCTCCATACTACTCTCACGTTCCTTCGGACACCGGGCCAACCGCCTGGTCCAGGCTGCCGACAGAGTGGCTGATGGGGATCTGACTGTGGAGCTCAAATCCCGTAGCCATGATGAGATCGGTCTCCTGACAACTTCTATCAACACCATGATTGAACACCTGCGTTCCATAATCAACAGCATGACCAGCCATTCCAGGACCATTGCCAACAGCATGGAGGATCTGGAAAGCTCAAGCCGCACCATCTCCGAATCCACTTCCCAAATTCTGACCCAGACCCTGACCGTCAGCGCCGCAAGCGAGGAAATGGCCGCCACCTCCAAAGAAATCGCCAGCAACTGCAACGCAGCGGCCCGGGCCTCCGAGGAAACCAGGGACACCACCCAGGAGAGCATTGACACCGTCAGGACAACTGTGGCCAAGATCCGGGATCATTCTCAGAAGACCGAGGATGACGCCCGGATCATTGCCAAGCTGGGAGATGAGACCAAACAGATTGACACCATCATCGCCACCATCCAGGACATTGCCAACCAGACTAATCTGCTGGCTCTGAACGCTGCCATTGAAGCAGCCCGGGCTGGAGAACACGGTCGTGGCTTTGCCGTGGTTTCAGACGAAGTCCGCGCCCTGGCCAACCGCACTGCCCAGTCCACCCAGGAGATCAACAAAATGATCAAGGCCGTGCAGGACGAGGTGGACACCGCCAGTCGATCCTTCGGTGAGACCGTGAGACAGATGGAGGAGATTGCCGCAGAGACCGAAAACATAGAGTCCAGACTGGACACCATTGTCAGCAAAGTCAGCGATGTAAGCAATCAAATCAACCAAATTGCCGTGGCCACCGAGCAGCAGACAGCCACATCCCAGGACATGTCGGCCAACCTGCAACAGATCGCCCAGCTCACCAAGGATGTGAGTGCCAACGCAGAAGATACCCTGAAAACCACCACCACCATGACCAAACTGTCCGCGGAAATCAATGAAGATACCAGCAGATTCAGGATCAGCTGACAGGAAGATCGATGCGGTTCTGGGAAGAAAACCAGAAGCTTCATGAAGGTCTAACTCCATGTTGCAATAGCCCGCAAGCATGCTGAGGTCAGAGGTACATATAGATCAGCGCAGCTGCAAACTCATGGAAGACAAGACGTTGTGCTGTCCCCACTAAATAATACGCCCCCTTTACGGGGCTTTTTTTTACAACAAACTGAAGAGTCAGATTATTTTGGGTCTGTCAAAAATAATCGGAGAGCAGTCTCCTGGAAACCTTGGAGTCTCCAGTGGAAGCTACTCTCCGGGGAAAAACTCTTTCAGAAGATCCGGTCAACGGTACATGTCAGCACTGTTGAGATAACGGGTAACATATTCACCCACACCGTCCTCAAGGGTGGTCATGGGCTTGGAATAACCGGCGTTCCTGAGACGGGTGAGATCGGCCTGGGTGAAATACTGGTAGCGGTCCCGGATGGACTCCGGCATGTCCACAAACACAATCTTCTCCTGCCTCCCCATGGCGTTCCAGGCAGCCTTGGCCAGATCATAGAAGGATCTGGCCTTGCCTGTGCCCACATTAAACAGACCGCAGACACCAGGATTTTCCAGCATCCAGACGATCACATCCACCACATCCTCCACGTAGACAAAGTCCCTGAGCTGCCAGCCATCCCGGTAATCCGGGTTGCAGGACTTGAACAGCTTCACCGGCTCATCCCGGCAGATACTGGGGAAAATGTGTGCTACCACTGACTTCTGCCCGCCCTTGTGGTACTCATTGGGTCCGTATACGTTGAAGAACTTCAGGCCCACATACTGCCGGGGGATCCTCCTGCCCTCAGCCAGTTCCCGGGCGATCTTCACATCAAAGGATGCCTTGGACCAGCCATAGGGGTTCAGTGGGCGCAGGGACTTGAGATAATCCAAGGAGCTGTCATCCACAAAGCCCAGGGATCCGTCACCATAGGTGGCGGCGGAGGAAGCATAAATGAACCGGGCACCGTGATCCCGGCAAAAGCACCACAGCTTCCAGGAAAGCTGCTGGTTGCTCCGGAGGATGAGATCCACATCCCTCTCCGTTGTGGTGGAGATGGCTCCCATATGGATCACCGCCTCAATTTCACTGCCATGGCGCTCCAGGAAGCCGTCCATCTGCTCCGGCAGGATGATCCCACCCAGCTCGTGCTTGGCCAGGTTCTTCCACTTGTCCTCGCAGCCCAGCCAGTCCACAGCATAGACATCCCGGATCCCCAGCTCATCCAGCCGGGCCACCACGCAGGATCCGATAAATCCGGCAGCGCCGGTGACCAGGATCATGATGCGCTCCCCTGTCCCGGCTCCCGGGGCTCCAGCAGGGTCTCAATGAGGCGGATCAGGATGTGGATGATCTTGATATGCACCTCCTGGGTGCGGTCGGCATATCCGTAATGCCGGACACAGATGGCCAGATCAGCCACCGGGGCAATGACGCCGCCGCTCATGCCAGTCAGGGCGATAACCTTCATGCCCTTTTCCTTGGCTGCGGTCACCGCTGCCATGACGTTCTTGGAATGGCCGGAAGTGGAAATGGCCAGCAGACAGTCGCCGGCCTTGCCCAGGGCCTCCACATAGCGGGAGAACACCTGCTCATAGCCAAAGTCATTGGCTACACAGGACAGATGGCTGGGATCTGAAATGGCAATGGCGGGATAAGCCCGGCGGTTCTCACGGTAGCGGCCGGTGAGTTCCTCGGCAAAATGCATGGCGTCACAGTGGGAGCCGCCGTTGCCGCAGGATATGATCTTGCCGCCTCCCCGGATGGAATCCGCCATCATCCGGGCAGCCCGGACCACCGCACTCATATTGGCGCCGTCACTGATGAATTTCTGCAGCACCTCTGCCGCCTCGTCAAAATCACCCTTTGCCAGGGTCAGAAGCTCCTGCTCATCTGCTGTCATATGAACCCCTCGTTCCTCACTCTTTCCAAAAAAAAAAGGCGCCCGCTTTGGTCCCTAACGGACATGAAACCCCGCCGCCGGCATTCCTGAATCGCGGATCATGAAAGATCTCGGGCTCCGCACTTCCGGACACACCAGGGATCTCTCACAGAAAAATCCCCGAGGACACAGTCCCGGACACCGGGATCTGTCAGCCCTCTTCCCCAGGCTCCAGATCTGCGGCTATTTTGACCAGGGCCTGCAGTTCCTCATAGGTGAGGGTCGCGCCCTTGCCCATCTTCTCATGATCCTCAGCCCAGTCCCTAACATCGTACTTGGCCTTGGCGCCGTTCCAGCTGATAAGGTTCAGCTCCTTGCGCCAGCCCTTTGCATTGGGCTCAGACAGATCTCCGATATGTCTGACGATCTGATAACTGATATCCCGTGCTCCTGCCATTTGCTTTCCTCCCGGGCGCCCCTGCGCCGCTCACTGAATTGCCCAACCCGGACAACTGATCTCCAGTTTCCAGGGTTCAGAAAGCACAGATCCCGCATGTCCGCCCAAAACCGAACCATGACACCGTGCCTTCACCAAAGATCATACAGCACTCCCCCGGACACCTGAAAGTCCCCGGAGCCGTTTCCGGCATCCGGCACTCCGCCCCGCAGCAGGCATCACGACATCAGATCTGGCAATCAGGCCGCCGGTGTAAAGCGCTGGGATCAGATCCGAAAGCAGATCCGGGATATAACAGTCTCTTCCCGCTACCCGGAGACCAAGTTCCGGTGAAAGAAAAGGCACCACTGGGGATCCTGCCATCCGGTACCCTTCACGGGCGCTCTCAGATCGCCATCTCGGCTCCGCCCGCTCAAAGCACCCTGCAAATATTCCCGGCACAAACTGCCCCGGGGGGGGCTCACTCCGCCCCCAGCTGCTCAAGGATCTTTCCGGTGAGTTCCAGATCCCTCTGCAGAACCTCCATGTTCTGCTTCAGGGTCCGTCCGCTGACAAAGCCCTGCTGATATTCCGCAAGCTCAAAACTGCCGTCAAGATAGACTTCCCGGAAGCCCGGGAGCCCATCTGGTAAGCCCGCCTTCTGGCACAGTGCCGCAAAATCCCCGGAATAAGGGCACCGGACAGTGGTGCGCTCCCCCTTTCCCGGCATAGGGCCGGTCACCGGACAGGTGATCCGCCATTCCTTCCGGATCTTCTGATCTCCTCCGGGAGGATTATAAGACAGCAGGACATCCAGGGAAGCCAGATGACTGCCCTCCAGGCGGTTGAGAACCTCATAGACCGCATCCTGGCAGCCACTCTCCATCCGTTTGATCACCGCCGGATCTGCCGCAGGATCCAGCCGCCGAGCCAGATCCGCAAGCTTCGCCATCCGGGCCTGGCTGTACTCCCGACGCTGGGTGACGCACTGCCGGGCATAGGCCACGGCCTCACCGGCATTCTTGCCGTGGACATTCTCCCTGAGCAGTTGGGCGAACTCCGCGTCCCGGTCAGATCCCCTCTCATAGGCGATCTCACCGGCCCGGATCCCCAGGGCAATATTGATCTGCTGCACCGCAGTGACAAAGGCCGGCTTCTGCAGATCCGGCAGGCGGGACAGGATCTCCCCGGAAGAGCGGACAAAGGCCTCCCGGGAGGAGCCGTCAAGGAGATCCTCACCGGCCTGGGCGGGAAACAGGGGACAGAGCAGGAAAGCGGTCAGCAGCACCGGAAGCAGACCCGGGCGTCTCAGGATGAAAAAGGGATCAGTCATGGGATGGGCACAGAGTCCGGAAAAAGACAGAAAGCGGCTGCTCAGAGCCGCTCCGGAAATAAAGACGTAACGAACAAAGATCCGGGAAGATCACTCAAAATCCCTTTGGACCATGATCTCCTGGGCCTCCTCAGATCCAAGCTCCGCAGCCCGGCGGAAATAGGACTTGGAGGTCTCGTGATCCTTGTAGCCGTAGTTGTCGGTGTAGTAGACCTCGCCCAGTTTCATCAGCGCAGGAACATAGTCCTTGTTGGCAGCCTTCTTCAGCCAGTCCACACCCTCCACGGGATCCTTGTGGGTGCCGGCACCGCTCAGGAGCATGCCTCCCGCCTGGGTCTGGCACTGGGGATCTCCCAGTTTGGCGCCGCTGTAATAGTAGGCAAAGGCCTTCTCGGCGGAAATAGGCACATGCTTGCCGTTGGTGTACAGATCACCCAGAAGCGTGAGAGCCTTAACATTGCCCATGGCGGCGGCCCGCTGGATCAGTTCCATGCCCTTGAGCACATTGGGATCAGTGCCCTGACCGTTGAGGTACATCATGCCGCCTTCAATCATGGCATCCTGGATCTTGTCCTTGGCGGCCTTCTCAAAATAGTTCAGGGCCTCCACATAGTTGATCCCGGTGCCCACGCCATCCCGGAGCATCCGCGCGGCGTTCAGGCTGCTCTGGGGCCGGCCCAGATCGGCAGCCTTCCGGTACAGTTCAAAGGCCGCCTGGGGATCCTTGCGCACCACCTCGCCCTTCATGTGGATATCGGCCATGATCTCCATGGCCTCGGCATTACCCTGCTCAGACGCTTTCTGCAGATAGGGGATGGCATCGTTGACTTCGCCGCCCTTCATCATCAGCACCCCGAGCTTGGTCTGGGCCAGGCTGTTTCCGGCGTCGGCAGAAGCCTTGAAATACTTTGCCGCCTGATCCGGGGCATAGTAGTCACTCTTGGGATTGGCGGCCATCATGCCCAAAGCCAGATTGGCATCGGTGTTGCCCAGCCGGGCGGCCTTCTCAAAATAAAAATGGGCATCCTGCTCATCAGCCCGGACTCCCTTGCCCTCCAGGTAGAGATTGGCCAGGTTGTTGTTGGCGTCGGCCAGATCCGCACTGGCAGCCGCCTTGTAATTGTCCGCCGCCTTGGCATAGTCCTGCTGTGTGCCCCAGCCGTTCTCATACATGGCGCCCATGAGGTTGCTGGCCTGGGGATCCCGGTAAACCGATGCGGCGCGCTCACAGTTTTTGAAGGCGTCATCGTAGGACTGGCTGTTGAAGCTCTCGTAGCAGGCGTTGACAGCCTTGATGAGTTCCTCGCTCTCAGGCGCGGCAACAGCCTGTGCCCCCGTGGCTGCCAGGGCAACCGCCGCAACCAACATGGTCCTTTTCATAACTCATCCCCCTGAGACAGTAATGTTTTGGTGATTATAAACGCTGCGAAATGCGCTTTCCGGGATCACGGGCTTTTTTAGCCCTTAAATGTGAGCATGCTTGCAGAACAACCCGGCAGGAACAGACAGATGGGAGGACCGCCGGAAAGGACCGGGAAAGGCTCCGGAAGGACGCCCGGGTGCCCGGCAGGGTGCCCCGGCAAAGAGGAGGAGTTACAAGGATCCAGGACAGACGGACCGGAGCTGAAGCCGTCTACCGCAGATGCTTCTCAAACCGGAACATCCCGTCCGGAAACACGGAACTGCCAGCTCAGCCCGGTATTCAGGTCAGGGATCCCCTGTCAGCTACCGGCAACCCGTGCTCCGGAAAGCCGGGCTCCAGCAGATCCTCCATCCGGCAGTGAAGAACCCGGCTGAGCTGCATGACGGTGACGGCCGCAGCTCGGTTGATGTCTCTCTGCCTCTGCTCAAAAAGCTGTATCTGACGCAATGCCACACCGGAAGAGGCTGCCAGCCCGGACTGGGACAGGCCGTTGTTTTTGCGGTGCATCCTAAGGCGGGTCATGGGATAGGCTTCCCTCATCAGTTCGTCCATGTGATCGGCAAACTGACGGATATCCATTTCGTGAAACACCGGATACATCCCGATGATGCGTGACAGGGGGACAGGAGTGAGGATCTCCATGAACGGACGACCAGATTGCCACTGATAATAAGCCAGCGCCCAGCCGGCCCAGTATTCCGGGGATCGGTCCTGGAACATGGCATCCTCACTGTCGGTGAAAGACATACAGGTTTCGGCAAGGATCTGCCGGACCAGTTCGCAGCCGTTCATGCCGGCAACATAACGGGGGTTGCCGGCGGCAAACTGCCGGGATACCCCGGAAACCATGAAGGATCCGGCAAACACATCGGGCTCAAGGCCCAAGGTCACCACGGCAAAATCCACAGCATGACCCAGGATATTCTGAGCAGAGGAAAGGTACTCCTCACTGTAGGCGCGGATCACCACTCTTCATACCCTCCCTCATGATGTCGATCATGAACAGATCGTTCACCATGCTTGGTGCCTTTTTGGTTCTTCGGTAGGCTTTGCGAGCCTCAAGATCTCTGGAAACTTTCATTTCATGCCAGATAGCGGCACTGGCCGGCTCAGCGCCGACAAAATGAATGTGGGCAAAGGCTTCTCGGCTTCTGAAAACAATCTGCTCGCCAAGTTTGCCAAGACGCATTGCTTCCGAAAGCTTTGATAAAGAAATTGCTCCAGAAACGAAATCCTGGGCAAATGTGAAGTAGGAATCATCGGCTCTATAGCCAATGACAACATCGTATGGAGTGGGATCAACAAAAAAATGCTGTTGAAGATAATCCTGGGCTTCCTCAGCCACACTGCCGTTCTGCCAGTAGGTTCTGAATTTTGCCAGGACAGCAAGCCAGTTGAGAATGCAGAACCCGGGAGCATTCAGGTTGAGGACAGACAGACCGTCTAGTTCAGCCTCATAACTGTTAGCAAACCCGTCGCGATTGTCAGAACACGCCCACTCTTTGGCAAGATCCAGACTCTCAGTGGTGTAGAAGCCACTGCCATAGTCATTGGTGCGCTTGCCACCGTTGTAGACAGGAACTTCTATAATGTGATCTGAACCATGATAGACTAGCATGACTGGCACCCCCAGCCAAACCATATCGCCACTGCGCTACCGAGTCAACGCTAATGGCTCAATGAGTTAATCTGTCACGCAAAATTGACATTCACGCCATCAGAATGAAGGACCGGAAAAGAAGCCCTCAGAGCCCTGCCAGACGGTGATCCTCCTGTCCGCTACCGGAGTCCAGGATCTGCCGCAGATCATCATAGGTGGCGCCCCCGGTCAGGGAAGCAGCCAGGGACCGTCCCTTTTCCATTATGATGTAAAAGGAGATCTCCCGGGGCATCCCCCCGGCTTCATCCCCTCCATCCTGATCCCGCCGGGAGCAGAAAAAGCCCATTTCCCCAGGGCGGCTTTCCAGTTCAGCGCACTGGAATCCATGATCCCGATAAAGGCTCAGCATCAGGGTGCCTATCTGCCTGGCGGTGAGATCACCGCCCTCCAGGGGAGCCAGGGTGACCGTCCTGCCATCCCGGGCAAAGGAAGCGGTTCCACTGCCGTCAGTGGCTTCAGTCACGGTCCAGCCGCCAGGCAGGGCCAGGGCACAGGAGGAAAAGGCCATGGACAGCATGGCCGGTAACAGACGTTGCACGGCAATCCTTAAAATTTGATCTACATCACTTTTTTGTCGCAAGTTTAGCACCCGCATAAGGGAATGCAAGGACAAAAAAATCCGCCCCTCTCTGATCGGCGTGTTTTCAGCCAGCATGGGCGCTGTCAGAGTTTCCGGGACGGAGACAGAAGGTATGTGAAGGGAAATTTCAGGGGACAGGGAAAGGAGGAGGAAGTCTGGCGGAGGATGCACAGGCGATGATGTGTTCACCACCAGCAGGCAGTCCACTGTGATGTGCTCTGGACCAGACGCTGGCAGACAGTTCCGGAACTTCAGAACGGCAGGTGAGGGAGCATCATCCCGTAACCATCAGGGAGGATCCGTGACGACGGACGTGCCACCCAAGAACAGGAACGTGCCGCCCAGGAACCGGATCGTGCGCTGCTCCTGCAGCACTCCCGACAGCCGGGAAAGTTGCTCCCGGGCGGGGATCTCCCAGGCACCTGGAAGCACATCCCTCCCCGGATCCGGAGGCTCATTCCACAGGCGATCCTGCCGGATTGTCATCAGCGCACAGGTTCTCCAGGCCGGATCACTTCAGCACCGAGGCGATGGTGGCAATCATCTCCTTGACATTCAGGGGCTTGGAGATGTGGGCGTCAATGCCGGAGGACTTCTCCGCCTCAACGTCCTCCACAAAGGCGTTGGCGGTCATGGCCACAATGGGCACCGATGCCAGTTCCCTGTTCCCCAGAGCCCGGATCTGGCGGGAGGCCTCATGGCCGTCCATCACCGGCATCTGGATATCCATGAGCACGGCGTCATAATATCCGGGCTCTGATTTCTTCAGCATATCCAGGGCCACCTGGCCATTCTCAGCGGTCTCCACCTCAAAACCAAAGCGCTTAAGGCTCATCACCGCGATCTCCCGGTTGATGGCAATGTCCTCAGCCAGCAGCAGACGCCGGCCGGCAAAATTCTCCGGAGCCGGGGGCGCTGCCGTCCCGGCGCCTTCCGCAGGCGGCGGGACAGGCGCAGCGGCATTGCCAGCATCAGCAGGCTCTCCGGACACCTGACCGGAGGCAAAGTGCAGGGGGACCCTCACCGTGAACTCCGTACCCTTTCCCTGGGCGGTCTTGAGGGTCACGGTGCCACCCATCATGTCAATCAAGGTCTTGGTTATGGCCATGCCAAGACCGGTTCCCGTGATCCCGCTGACCGTGGAGGTCCGCTCCCGCTCAAAGGGCTCGAAGACCTTGCTTGCAAACTCCTGGCTCATGCCAATGCCATTATCCCGGACGGTGATCACATAGAGTGCGGTCTCATCCTCCCGCCGGGGGATTGTCAGATCACTGAAATTATCCTCAATCCTGCCAGGACCGGCATTGCTGTCCTGCTCCCCTTCATTCGCCGCAGCGACCTCATAACGCTCCTGGGCAAGGATGAGCTCAACCCGTCCCTTCTCAGGAGTGAACTTCAGGGCATTGCCCACTAAGTTCACAATGATGCGCTTGAGATAGTGCCCGTCACAAAGCACGCGTCTCTGGCTGACAGCTGAGGTATCCACCAGGAATTCCAGCTGCTTCTTGCTCATTTGGTTGGAGAAAAGATCCCGGATATCCTCAATGATCTGCACAATGTCATTGGATTCCAGACGCAGTTCCAGGCGTCCGCTCTCAATGCGGCTCATCTCCAGAACGTCGTTGACCAGTTCCATAAGATGAGTGCCGGAACTGCTGATCTTCCTGAGATATTCCCTGATCTCCTCCAGGGAAACCCCGGGCTGCAAGGCTATGTCTGTGTAACCAATGATGGCGTTCATGGGCGTCCGGATATCATGGGACATGTTGGACAGGAAAGTACTCTTGGCACGGTTGCTCTGTTCAGCGTTGAGCTTGTCCATCTCCATCTGCATCTCCCGCCGCCGGATGATGGAATAGACGCTGAACATGATCAACAGTGCCAGCACCATGGAGAAGAACTGAATAAGACTGTTCTCATGCAGGGCGCTCTTGATGTTGGCCAGCTGCTCCCCCACATACTGGAGCCGGTTGCCGGCCTGGCCGTCAGTAAGGGGAAGCGTACTGCTGGCCACAGCGTTCTCGTAGAAGGTATAGATGTTGTTCACAGACTCCTTCACCGAAACAAAGGTGGCCTGGCGCACCCACATCAGCAGGGCAAAAAAGATCAGCGCCAGAAGCGCAATACCCACCACTGCTGAATTCCCGAAACGGCGATCCTTCTTGAACACCACCCGGAAGAAAAAGAAGCCGATGATGCTCCAGAACGCCAGCATCAGGTAAGACTCAGACTCCAGAATGTTGCCGGTGAAAATGTGGGGAATAAGCAGGAACAGCATGAACAGCGCAGAGATCGCCACTCCGGCAATGCCGGTGACCCGGTAGAGGGAAAACTTCTCCAGGGTGGCTATCCGCACCGCTGCGGCTGAGGTATAGGCATAGGCGAAGACCGCTCCGATAGTGGTCATGTCCACCGTCCAGCTGATCACCGTCCTTCCAAGAAATGGCATGCCCACAGAGCACAGGGCAATAAACAGAATCGCATTAGAGGGAACCCCGTCCCGGGACAGCCGAGCAAACCAAGGAGAGAAGATCTCATCCTTCCCAAGAGCGAACAGAAGACGGCTTGCGGCAACAGTGTTGGCTATGATGCTGGTGATCAGGGCGCCGGCAATCACCAGCCCGAGAACCGGAACTCCCATGTCCCCCAGAAATTTCCCGGCGCCGGAGAAGATCAGCATGGGAACGGAATTGTGTTCCCGGTGCATGTGATCCATATACTCCATCCAGTTGCCGAACTCATCCGGAATTGAAAGGGCTGACAGCAGCATCACCAGGATGTAGCAGATCACAGACACTATCACCGCCACCGCCAGGATGCCAAAGGACTTCCGCGGGGAAAACCTGAACTCACCAGATGAGTTTGACAGGGTTTCAAAGCCCACAAAAGCCCAAGGGACAAAGGCGATGCACATCCAGACCTGGGACACAGGACTGGATCCCGACGCAAACATGGGCTCCATGCGCTGTACGGGCTCATCTACATTCACAAAGGCCCCTACAGAGAGCACGACAATACCTAAGACCATGATCATGGCGAAAGCCGTAAGCACAATCCCGGCCAGGGTCTTGGTCTTCATGGCTATCAGGGAAAACAGGGCTATGGCACCGGCTCCCAGGCAGGCCTCCCCCAGATAGACATCATAGCCCGCCACCACGTAATGGGGACCGACTCTGAAAGTGTCACCGAAAAGGTAGCCGGCCAGCACCGAAAAAGAGGTGCCGTTGGCCCAAAGCATAGTGACATAGGTGAGCACCAGGAACACACCGCACAGGAAACTGTGATCGTAGCCGAAAGCCCGCCGGGCAAAGGCAAAGGCACCTCCGGGATCCTGGCAACGGTTGATGAGGTAATGATAGTTGGCGGCAATGACAAGGATCAGCACGGTTCCCACAAGAAACCCCAGGGAAGTGCCCACGGGACCGCACATTGGCAGAAGGGTGGTAGCCGGCATGACAAAAGCTCCCCAGCCGATAGTGCAGCCCACTGCCAGAGCGCAGGCCATAAGGGGAGTAACATAGTGGGACAGACCGGAAGTGCCGCTCTCTGACGGCGAATTACTGTTGACAGCCATAAATGTGGGAAAAAGCCTCAGGAGAAACTTGGAATAGCAGATGTGATCATACAGGCATTTTGTCGGATATTTGTGGACACAGTGCCGCTTTTTAAACAAAAAGGACCGGACCTCCGTACGTATGCGGCGGACGGAACGAACAAGGGAGCAGCCTGTTTTTTCAAAACGCCCCGGTTCTGCTAGAATACCGCCCGGAAAAGGATCCCTGCCGCCCGGAGCTGGCCTGGGATCCGGAAAAGCAGACACCGGAGGATCCCGTGAACAGCCAGACCGTCAGACATCTCCCCACCCTGTGGATCGCCCTCTCAGCCATACTCTTGGGCGGATGCAGTCTTTCCTGGTTCGGCGGCAGAAGCAGTGAAAGCGCAGCCCCCAGCGACGAGTCCCTGTGCGCCAGCAAGGCACAGATCGTGGCCAACCGGACCTACCATGACTCCTGGCAGGCTTGCGAGCGACTGGCAGCCAAAGGGGATCACAAGGCGGAATATGTGCTGGGTCTGCTTTACACCGACAAAAGCGTCCTGGGTGGTTTCCTGGATCCGGAAACCCGCTTTGACGAGGGGATCCGGCACATAAGGAACGCTGCGGATCACAACATTCCAGCAGCCCAGCGCTTCCTGGGAGAATACTATGAAAAAAACGGCCAAGGGGATCTGGCCAGGAGCTACCTTTCCAGAGCGGCGGATCTGGGGGATCCTGAAGCCATGATCGGCGTGGCCACCAGTTATGAGACCGCCGGCCAGTGCTCCCGAGCACTGCCTTACTATGAGCGGGAGATCACCGCCAACCGGGCCGCTGCCGAAGGCTGGATCTACCTTTATCTGATGACTTACAACGGCTGCGGGGATCTGAAGAGCAGTCCGGCCCTGGCCTGCGGCTACTACCACAATGCCCTGAACAGTTCCGCCCATAACACCGTCCTCTCCCTGATCAGCTACGAAAAGAGCAGCGGCACCGCAGCCAAAAACGGCAGCATAACCAGAACAACTGCCGCAGTTCAGGAATACTATAAGAAAAACCTGCAGTCCTGCGTGGTCAAGGGACAGGAGATCAGATCCCGCCTGCTGCCGGAAAACTGAAACGACTGAACATCCCATCTGCCGGATCTCTGAAGGTAGCGCTGTCTGTGTCCAGTCACCCTCCGGTTCATGATGCAGGCAGTCCCATAGTCGCAGGCCTCCTCTTCAGATCTTCAGATCAGGAGATCAGGTTTGTGTCAGTTCCTCACCAGATCTTCAGCACATCTACAGCGGTGTTTCCGTATGCGCAGTTTCTCTGCCCCAGCCCTTCACACCGGAAGTCCCGGGCTTCAGTTCAGTGCATTTCTGTCTCCGGCTTGCCGGCCGGCCAGGCATGACCTGTGAACATGGAGTCCGACAGTTCCATGAAGGGGATCATAGCGGCAGCCATCCCAAATCGGACCCTGCTACAATGAGGCCGTTATGGGGATCTCCTGGAGGTCTTTGAAAAGGACAGGGCATGAAACTCTACATCTGCGAAAAGCCAAGCCAAGGACGGGATCTGGCGCGGATCCTGGGCTGCGGTTCCAGGGGCGAAGGATGCCTCAGGGGCGGTGACATCACCGTCACCTGGTGCGTGGGGCACCTGCTTGAACTCCAGGAGCCGGAAGAGTACAACAGCGCCTTCCGCCGGTGGTCCCTGGAGGATCTGCCAATCATTCCAGAACGGTATGCCTACCGGATCAGAAACTCCGCCGCATCCCAGTACCGGGCAGTCCGGGATCTGGTGGCGGCAGCAGACACGGTGTTCATTGCCACCGACTTCGATCGAGAGGGCGAGGCCATAGCCCGGACCCTCCTGGACCGGTTCCGCTATCATGGTCCGGTGTTCCGGGTATGCCTGACAGCACTGGATGACGCCAGTATCAGGAAGGCCCTGGCCGCAGTCCGGAACGGGCAGGAAACCGAGCCTTTGTACCGCTCAGCCCTGGGGCGCTCCCGGGCCGACTGGCTGGTGGGCATGAACCTGAGCCGGCTGTTCTCGCTCCTGGGCCGGGGCACCGGCTATCCGGAGGTTATCCAGATCGGAAGGGTGATAACCCCCACCACAGCCCTGGTGGTGCGGCGGGATGAAGAGATCAGTTCCTTTGTCCCGGTGCCCTACTTTGAACTCTGGATCACCGCAGAGACACCCCGGGGGAGTTTCCGGGCCCGGTGGAAGGTTCCTGAAGGGGCCGCCGATCCCGAAGGCAGATGTCTGCGGCGTCAGGACGCCGAGGAAGCCGCCCGGCGGGTGGACGGACGCCAGGGATCCGTGACCATGGCCGCGCGGAAGCGGATCCGGGAGGCTCCGCCCCTGCCCTTTGATCTCACCTCCCTGCAGCAGTACGCCTCCAGACGCTGGGGCTACACCGCCGAGCGCACCCTGAATGCGGCCCAGAGTCTGTATGAGAAGCACAAGGCCGCCACCTATCCCCGCTCCGACTGCCGGTACCTGCCGGAAAGCCAGCTGGCCGACGCCCCGGGGATCCTTCAGGCTGTGCGATCCGCCCTCCCGGGAGTCTCTCCGGATCGGATCAGCATCCCACCGTCCAGGGCACCCCGGTGCTTCAACACATCCAAGGTTGAGGCCCACCATGCCATCATCCCCACCGGAAATCCGCCGGACATGGGAGCCATGACCCCGGACGAGCGCAACATCTACACCGCCCTGGCCTGCCACTACCTCATACAGTTCATGCCTGACGCCCAGTACGACAGCACCAGTCTGGAAGTCACCTGCGGCCAGGACGTATTCACCGCCAAAGGCAGGATCCTGGCAGATCCCGGGTTTAGAAGCCTGCTGTCCGCCTGCGGCCTGATCCGCCCGAGCGATCAGGAGGAGGATCAAGAGCAGTCAGGAGAAGGCGAGGACCGCCGTCTGCCCGATGTCCTGCAGGGTGATGCAGCCCTGATCCGGGATCCGGAGATCCTGGATCGGCAGACCACGCCGCCGCCCCACTTCACCGAGGCTACCCTCCTGGCGACCATGGAGCACATAGCTAAATATGTGTCTGAGGAGCGCTACCGGAAGATCCTGAAGGAAACCGCCGGCATCGGAACCCCGGCCACCCGGGCAGCCATCATCGAGTCCGCCCTGAGGCACGGCTACCTGGTCAGAAGCGGAAAACACCTCCTTTCCACCGGCAAGGCCCGCACCGTGATCCCCGCACTGCCCCCCGGGATCCTGTCGGCCGGTCTCACCGCCGCCTGGGAGCAGGAGCTGGATCAGATTGCCCGGGATCAGGGATCCCTGGAGCACTTCATGACCGGCATCGAAAACTGGATCCGGGAACTGATCGCTGAATACCGGCAGCCCGGACGGTTCCGCCTGACGCCGGTTCCCGGTGCTCCGGAAGGCAGATCCCCAGCGGACGGGACACGGGGCAGAAGGCGCACATCCTCCCGGCGGGGTCCCCGGAAGACTGCGAGCGACTCAGCCCCTGTTGAGGGAGCCCCGTCCTGTCCCCGGTGCGGCCAGACCATGGTGCGCCGCCAGACCCGGCAGGACGGCCGAGCTTTCTGGGGCTGCTCCGGCTATCCCTCATGCCGGGGAACGCTGCCCCTGGACGGCGGCGCCGCATCATCACCAGGAGCACCCCTGGTGTCCCGGACACCCCAGGCTCAGAACAGCATGACAGAAAACTTGGCAGCCGGATCCCCCCAGACCGGAGCTGGCAGTTTCAGCACCGGCTTTCCCCCACCATCCGCGACCGTGGGCATGATGGGCCTGGCCGCCGGAACAGCGGGAGCACCCCGGGAAGGTGCACAGGCACCCTCCACTCCGGCTCCCACAGACATACCCGCCCCGGGCAGAACTGCCTCATCACAACCGGAGACCGGGAGTCCCCTGTGCCCCCGGTGCGGACAGCCCATGGTGCGCCGCCAGGCCCGGAAGGACGGCAGTGCCTTCTGGGGTTGCTCCGGCTATCCTGCCTGCCGGGGAACACTGCCATTGGGATCCCCGGATCCTGCCAGATCCCCGGCAGACGGAACTCCCGGCAGGCAGATGCGATCTTTAGGAGGATCCTTTTCCGGAGTGGCACTTTCCGGAGCAACCCGGCTCGGAGCCAGACCTGGAGCAAGGCAGCCAGATCAGGAGGAGGCCTCCAGGATCCCGGACTGGCCGGGATCTGCACCCCAGGAGACGATCGGCATGATCCCTCCTCCGGAAGAATGTCCGCCCTGGGCAGCACCGTCTGAACCCGTAGTGCCCAAGTCCGGTATGACACCGCAGCATCAGGAGCCAGCAGCGGCAGATCCCGTAACACCGCCCCTGTGCCCCCGGTGCGGTCAGCCAATGGTGCGCCGTCGGGCCCGGAAAGACGGCAGTGCCTTCTGGGGATGCTCCGGCTATCCCGCCTGCCGCGGCACCATGACCAATGACGGCATAAGTCATGAAGGAGGACAAGGCCAGAGCTCTGACAGGAGGCGAAGTCCGCCCGGCAGATCTCAGACAAACAGGAAAAATGATGAGGGCTCCCCGACTCCCCGGTGTCCCCGTTGCGGCGCACCCATGATCCTGCGCCAGGGCAGGAGCGGACGGGGCTTTTTCGGCTGTTCCCGCTATCCAGCCTGCAGGGGAACCCTGGAGGCTGACGGCCATCAGGGATAAGGTTGCCTGAAAAAAACTTCATCTCCGGCTCATCTTTTTGCGGCAATGACCAGCGAATGCCCATCAGCAACTGTCCCACAGAGCCGCAAGATGATCAGGGAACATCCCGGTAGGAACCAAGGGCGCAGTCAACTGCCAGTCTGGCACCGCCGGAGTCATACCCCACAATTAAGAAGGACCGCCGAAGCGGTCCCTGTGTTTCTATCCAAAGCTGAACTTGTGTCTTGCTGCGTTATCAGCCTAGCAGTGACAGTGCAATCTGCGACTTCATGTTAGCCTGGCTCAGGATGGAGGTGGAGGCCTGCTGCAGGATGGACTGCTGGGTCATCTTGGCAGTCTCGGAGGCGTAGTCCACATCACGGATCCGGCTTCTGGCGTCAGACACGTTCTCGATGACATTCTCCTGGTTGCTGATGGAGGACTCCAGGCGGTTCTGGACAGCACCCAGGGTGGCCCGGTAGGAATCAACACTCTTCAGCATGTCATCCAGTTTAGAAATGGTGGCTGCACTTCCTGCTCCCACAGAGATGGTGCTGACATTAGCTAGCAGAGTACTCATCGCTTTGGTATCGAACCTGATAACGTTGCCACTATA
>FLNX01001800.1_pt1 | contig 62974 bp, 43 predicted proteins | sample 1140341 | NCBI WGS metagenome assembly FLNX01 (sample SAMEA3878208, study PRJEB12797) | bioreactor metagenome | biome: Moose rumen | place: Sweden | collected 2011-10
CAAATTTTTATTTTTATTGTCGAATGAAATTTCGTACCTTTGCAAAAAACCATGGAGTTATGAAAAGACATTATAACGTAGTTTGTGCCGTCATCAGGGACGGTGAGAAGTATCTGTGTACACAACGTTTACGCTCACACCGCAAGTATGAGAGCGAGCTATGGGAGTTTCCCGGAGGAAAAGTCAAGGAGGGGGAAAACGATTATGAGGCACTCATCCGTGAGATAAAGGAGGAGATGGACTGGGATGTGTATGTGGGACAAAAGCTCGGCACCGTAGAGCATGAGTATCCCGACTTCACCATCACCCTCACGGCATTCCTCTGCAAGGGTGGTGACGCTGACTTCAAGCTCTTCAACCACCTTGACGCCAAGTGGCTTACCATCGACAAGATGCAAAACCTCAGATGGACTGAGGCTGACCGTAAGCTCCTCACATTATTGTAACTCTTGCAGAATAGGGTTTGCTCCGCAAAGAAATCTTTCTTTAGCACGCTAAAGCGTGCAAATCCACCCGAGCGAGAAAAAAAAGAAGTCAGCCTTTTGAGCTGACTTCTTGAGTGTGTCTTATTCGTTTGTTCTTACTCATCCCAGACGCTTGAGTTACTTGGGATGTCATCACCCCATACACCTTTGGCTGCGGCATCGTCACCGTTACCCTCGCCAGACTCGTCGCTTGGGATGGTGACGTCACCGCCACCCGACATCGAAGCCAGAAGCTCCTCATCCATCTCTGCTGCCTTGATGGCAGGTACAATATAAAGTTTCTTTTCCATAATCTTTCTCAATATTATTTCAATAAACTTGAGCCTCGCCCGGATTCGTTCACGTTCGGAAGAACCCGAGCAAGCTCAGCTCTTCTCTTACTTAATCACGAATTTCTTACCGTTCTGGATTACCACACCCTTGTAGCTCTGACCTACACGCTGACCAGCGAGGTTGTAAAGAGGAGCGTTAGCGTCGAGAACAGGAACACCGTCGATAGCGTTGATTGCTGTTACATCGTCACCGAAGGAGATGAAGAACTCCTCTGGGGCGCGACCGCCGCCACCGCTACCGCTACTGATTGCTGATGTAGAACGCATGTATGCGCGCAGACCCTTGATTGTTCCATTGGTAGCCAACTTCTTCACCGTACCACTTGTAGTGAAGTAATATACAGCTGTTGGAGTACCGGCAGTACCTTTGTAGGTATAGGAGTCAAGAGTTCCGTCGAATGAGTAGTTATCACCCATAACAGAAGGAGTGATTATCGTAGGCTCTTCAACAATCGTTGCGCCCTCAACGGTGAAGCCGTTGACGGTTGCTGCCGGCTTAACGAGGTATGCCTTATGTGCAGCCATCTCAGTTACATTTTGGAAGTTGAATGTGGTTCCGTTGCTTGCCGTACCTGTGAATGTTGCCACCTGAGCACCATCGCCAAAGGCTGCAGTAATCTGCTCTGCGCTCATTGCAAATGGCAAGAACAGTGTGTTGTAGTAGTCTGGAGAGAGCGTGCGCTCAACTGTTGCGTTCACTTTCTGACCATCGTTTGCAGAAATGATTGATGAATTATCAGAATCACTATCATCAGTTAGAGTGATATCAGGAAGTTCAACTACCTTCTTATAGAGTTGAACAGCCTGCTGACCACTCTTGTAATAGCGGAAGCGCAAGTTGTCACTAGCATAATTATAGCGTAAAGTGCAACCACCTGATGCTGTTATTACAGCATTTCCTGATCCATCAATTGTGATTGACTTATTAACCATTTCAGTTGTTTTTGCATCTAATCCATTAGAATTAGCTGTTTTGTCAATATACAAACCAGAAGCACTCACAATCGTATAACCACCCTCCACAGCGGTTATCGTGAACGTTGCTGCATCAATTTCATCAGAACCTTCTATTTCATTATTAGCAATTGATACTGCAACGCCATTGTTTGCTGCATCAAGCGTTTTAAGAGCACCATTGAATGCTACAGAAGAATGAGTTTCATCACCTGCATAAACAATCAGATACTCACCATCCGTAATGCCTGCCGTTGAAGTCACCTTCTCATATACGTTAACCTTTGCATTCGGGTCAACGACCTTAATAGTATAGCTTGCCTCAGCAGGCTTGTACTGGCTGTCACCTCCGAAAGAAGCGGTAATAGTTGCCGTACCTACTGCCATTGCTGCAATCTCACCTGTTTCATCATCTACCATTACAATGTTGTCATCGGAAGAAGAATATGTAATACCTGTAACGGCAGGTGTTGCCGTAGCGGTATAGGTAGCCGTTGCATCGAGATTGATAGTTTCAGGAACATTCTCGAAAGCAAGGGTTACGGCAGAACGGCTGTCTGTAACGTTCACCGTCAGCTGAGCTGTGGTTGCCCAATAGTCATCGTTACCTGCAAACGAAGCGGTAATGGTGGTTGTTCCGTCTTTATAACCCAGAACATAGCCATCGTCATAATCAGCAATCGTTGCGTCTTCTGATGAGAAGGTCAGCGTTACGTCACCGGCAGAGCAGGTGGCACTTACCTCTACCATGTCATTCATGGCAACATCAACAGATGTAATTTCCTCGTTGTTTCCGTCCTTGAAGGTAATAGTAGGTGTCGGCTTACGACTCAAAGAAACGATATAGTTGTTGGCGGCAACCTCTTTTGTGCTATTATAAGTTGTCAGTCCGCCATAAATAACCACCTGGTCGCCAATCTGAAGGTCGTCGGCACTGCTGAAAGCGACATTATTCAAGCCCTTACCTCTGTATACGAGCAGCTGATTCGTGGTTGTGCCGTCGTCGGAGATATAGTAGCGATAGTTTGTGCCATCACTTACGATGTCGGTGCTATAAAATGCAGATACTTTACCCTTGATATATACGTTAGCAGATGTACCACTCGACGGAGTATTCTCGATAGCCTGAGCTACAGTGTAAGGATTATTCGCTGTACCTGGAGCGTTCGGGTCTTCGTTCGTAACAGTCAAAGTATAGGTTGCAGATGAAGGCTTGTAATTGGTTTCGTCACCTTCGTAAGTAGCGGTGATTACCGTAGAGCCTGCACCAACGAGTGTTACAGCACCTGTGCTTGCATCAATAGTAGCGACACTCTCAGTTTCAGAACTCCAAGTAACGCTTGCGCCATCAATAGTAGTCTCACCATCCTTGACAGTTGCACTCAGCGAACCAGCATCGGTACCATTGAAAACATTGGTATTGGTAATACCCGTAGCGTCAATCGTTACAGTCGTAGCTACGCGAGTGTCGCTTGGGTCGGCCTCTTCGTAAGTAATTGTAACACTTTTAATGTATATGGCTTTTGATGTAGATGATTGTGTCCATGTTAACACAACATCTCCACTTGCCTCTCCCGTGAAAGTATAGTCTGCTGCTGATGTCTGAAGAGTGGCTGTGTTGCCATTATTACATTGAAATGTTGTAGAGCCTACTACAACTCCAACCGTTGTCGTGCCACCACTTGCAACTGAAGAATTCACTTTTACACTTTTTATTGTTCCTGGTATATTTGTTCCTGTTAGAACAATACTAGTTGCAGGCTTTGAGCCAGAACCGACCTGACTACCTTTAGTATTATTCATCGCTTGCCAAGATGTTCCGCTTTTCCATGTTACGGCAAGCGACCAGTTAGCATTTGTAAAATCACCTGTCTGAGTGAACTTAGATGTGACATCTCCCGTTGCACTAAAAGTCGTAGAGACCGTGCTTACGTTCTGTTTATCCTCCGCACTTGCAGAATTTACACCCCCAACAAGCATGCAAAGCATGAGTAGAAGCCATGATTTAAAATGTAATTTTTTCATCATAAGTTTTGAATTAATTTATTATTATTGTTTTATATTTATATCAGTATTATCACTAATCCCAAATAGCACTATTCATTTTTACTCTTTGCTCACTAAGACGCTTACGGGCAAGCTCTTCTGGTGTCAGCTCACCTGCCCATATACGGTGAAGATGCTTGCGAAACTCACGGGCAAACTCTCCCTCCATGGGTCTTATTTTATGCTCCTGTATAAACATCGTTTCACTCCTTTTTACTTATGACAGCATAATTCTGGTGCAAAGGTACGACTTTCCTACGTATAACCCAAACGTTTTCGGCAGTTTTCTATAAAAAAAACATAATAATTGATTTATATTATCCTACTTTCGCAAGTAAGAAAGAACCACGGATTGAACGGATTGAACGGATTTTCCCTGATTCTTTTGCAGATTCTTTTGGATTATAGCGGTTAAAACCACGATTCTCTGCGGCATAGGAATCCGTAAAATCTGCCGCTTGCGGCTTAATCAATATATGGGAAATCCGTTCAATCCGTTTAATCCGTGGTATAAAAATTTTTAAACCATTTTTTGCATAAAGCATCATATTTCCTTATAATCAATTGTATATCAACCATTTAACCACTATGACACTTTTTAAAAAGTATCATAAATTTCATATATCTAAGCAATATAATTGCAAAAGTCTTGCATTTCACGCAAGAAAAGGATTCTGTTCTTTATCCAAAAGAAGGTTTCTGTATACCAAAACAAGTTGTTTTGGTACCAAAGAAAATATCTACATAAACCGAGAAAGGCTACTTTATGATACCAAAACAACTTGTTTTGCTTTTATGTAACTTATGTAACTTTGACAAAAAGGTACATACAGCCTAACAGAATGATAGTGAGATAATTACAAAGAATTATGTAACTTTGTGAAATTTTCTACTTTTTATTATGACAGTCTTGTCGCGCACTCCTCCATGAGCCACTTCGGTGTGCTCGTAGCCCCACATATACCTACAGTCTCCACCCCTTCGAGCCATTCCTGCCTTATCTCGGCAGGGCTCTCGATATGGTGACTGTTGCCGTTCACCCTCCTGCATTCCTCGAAGAGCACCTTTCCGTTGCTGCTCTTCCGTCCCGACACAAAGAGGATGAGGTCATGACGAGCGGCAAAAGCCGCGATGTTAGGCATGCGGTTCGCCACCTGTCGGCAGATAGTATCGAAGCTCTTGAAGGTTGCTGTTGGCGAGATGTGTCCTTGTATATACTCTATTATACGGTGAAACTCATCGAGCGACTTAGTAGTCTGCGAGTAAAGGTATATATCACGGGTGAAGTCCAGTTTCTCCACCTCATCGAAGTGCTCTATCACGATGGCAGTGCCATGTGTCTGTCCGACGAGTCCGAGCACCTCCGCATGACCGTTCTTTCCGAAGATCACTATTTGCGAGTTGTTTCCGTTGTCAGCCACATTAGCGTCATACTGCCGTTTTATCCTCTTTTGCAGTTGGAGTACCACGGGACAGGTGGCATCGATGATCTCGATATTGTTACGCCGAGCCAGCTCGTATGTCTCCGGCGGCTCGCCATGGGCACGTAGCAGCACCTTCACATCGTGCAGGTGCCGCATCTCCTCATGGTTGATAGTCACCAGTCCTTTGGCGGCAAGCCTCTCCACCTCCATGCCGTTGTGTACGATGTCACCAAGGCAATATAGTGGAGTCTTGCCATCCGCCAGGACCTCCTCGGCTTTCTGTATCGCTGTTGTCACGCCGAAGCAGAAGCCGCTGCCGTTGTCAATCTCTATAGTCATCGAAACACTATTCTACCGTTATTGTCACCGCCTTGGCACGACCGCTGTACTCAGGAGAGTAGGCACACTGTGCCGTACACGAGCCAGTCTGGTATGTTCCCGTACGGTCTACATAGTATGTTGTCTCCACCTTATGCGTGCCTTTCGCCATCATATTGAAATAATAGCTTGTTGAGAAGTCCTTCGGTGCACAATAATATCCCCAGTGGTAGCCACTGAGCTGTCCCACCGGCTCAAGGCAAGCCGCGCGCTTGTCGACAACCTGCACGAAGTCATAGTCACGGTCAGCCTTTACGGTTATGCGAGTTACGACCTTCTCACCCACGTGCAGTACCGTGGTTGCAGGATCGATAACCTCTCCGTTGCGCAGCCACTCACGGGTGACGGTCAGTCCTGACGCTGCCGCGTCAACATCCGTCACAGGCTGTACAAACTGAGCATAGACCGCACCCCATGACGTACCGCTATCGGTCTTGCGCACCTCCATGGTCTGTGTACCCTCGTCTATGGCAGTCTTGAAATAACCTATCCCGGCAGAACCCTCCGGCAGTGACATCTCATGGCTGTCGAGCGTCACCACAGGAGCAGACGGGGCGACAAGTACATTCGTCTCCTGCGGATAGAGGAACGCATATACGGCATTGACACTGTTCACCGGTGTGTCCCAAGCCTGCGTACGCTTACACTGCAAAAGCCAGCGTTGCATCTCCTCAATGGTCTGCCTGTCGTCCGGCTCCAGCATCTTCAGTGCCTCTATCGCCGCCACCTCCGTAGGAATCTTATAGTCACACCAGCTGTAGTAAGCCTTCCGGGTGTCGTAGTAGCGTCCCATCTCCTCGGTGTAGACACTATACTCCTTCATACTCTGGATAAACTCCCTCGACTTCTTCTTGTCACCGCTCTTGGCAAGAATCACCGCCACGTTAGCCTTTCCGTAGATGGTGAGGTTCTTCGACTGTTTCTTGAGCAACTCAATCATATAGTCATTGTCGGCTTGCGCCTTTGCAGGCAGCTTTCTTCCGTCGAGCACACAAGTATACAGATAGTCCATTGCCAGCTCACTTGGCAGTGGGTTCTTGATACCCTCCTTCACATATTTCTTCAGATTCTCCACCTCTTTGTGGAAGTACTCCGCCATATACGGGAACGCCTTGTCGAGCATCGATGTCGTGGAGCTTTGGTTACCCAGTATGGCATTGAGCCTTACGAGAGTCTTACAAACCTCAACGGTCATATAGATACTGCCGTCCATACCTTTCCACCAGCTCCACGAGCCGTCGCTGAGCTGTAGCTTTCTCAGCTTAGACACACCGTCAGAGAGGCGGTTGGCAATGGTGTTCTCGTCGAAGTAACGCGACAGCGCACGCTTCTGTGCCGCCTCACCCTCAGCGTCAGCCACCCATGGCGTCTCACTGAGTATCAGCTCCTTGAGGTCTTCGTTCTTCTGAAGGTTACTCATCAGCGAGTTCTCCTCACCCTTCTCCATTCGCCATTGCTCCATCACCTTCTTTATCTGCGGAGAAGAGAGGAGTATGCTCTTCGCTATCGTGTTGGCATAGAGAGCAGTGGCAAGGTTTATGGCATTCTCATCAGTATAGTCACCCATTACAGGGAGAGCCTGCAACAACAGCCACACCGGATTTGCGGTATATTCGAGTGTCACCTTCCGCTGTGACGCCGTAGGCGGAAGCATCTTAGCCACCTCGATGGTCTTCACACCCTCGCCATGCTGCGTGAACGGCATGGTGTTGAGCACCTGCTCCCATGCCGGCAGCACTGGCAGGTAATGCTGTTCTCCGTCGCTGTAGCCGTCACCGTCTACCGACACACGAGCGATGAGCAAAGACAAGTCTGCCGGCAGTTCCGCCGTCTCTATGTCGAACGTCACCGTCTCGCTGCCCTCAGCCTTCAAGACATAGTCCTTACTCTGAGAGAGCACCACCTTCTCCGTGAGAGGTTCAAGGAGTTGCAAGAGAGCCTTACCCTGTACCTGTTTGTCGGAAGTGTTGAAGACACGTGCCGCCAGCGATGCCTTGTCGCTATGGCGTATGAACCGTGGCACGTTAGGCTGTACCATCACCGTCTTCTTAGCCACGGCATCCCCTTCTATGTATCCGGCATTCATCTCTTTATCATGAGCGATACCTAAGAGCCGCCATGTGGTGACGCTCTCGGGCAGCGTGAACGCAATGGTTACGTTACCTTTGCTGTCGGTGTGCAGCTGCGGATAGAAGAATGCCGTCTCGTTAAGGTTCTCCCTTACCTGTCCGTTGTTCTTTGCAGTGCCAGCGTCCTCTGCCGCGTCTTCAGCATCAGCCGAATACATTGCCGCGTCTGTCAGTTCAGCACTTTCCTCCATCATGCCTCTTCCCCTTATCTTTACGCCGTTAGCCATCGAACTCTTCATCACCATCATACGCTCCTCGAATACTTCCGGATAGTAGTATCGCAAGCCCGCAAGATATCTCTCATCAAACCTGCTGAAGCTCAGGTCCTTGGTCTTCTCACGCTCATACTCAGCCTGGTAATATATCGAGAAACCCGACGAGGATGGTCTGCCGCACCATGCCAGCGACGGCAAGCTGTTGCTGATAGATGTCTCGAACGTCCATGAGTGCTTGTAGATCTGGTCGAGCGACTTGTCATAGAGCGTAGCCATGAACTGTGCGTCTGCCGGTTTACCGTCAGGACGCTGTACTGTAAGCACCCATTCCTCCTTCTGTCCTGGTGTCAGTCTGTCGCGGAAGGTCTTCCAGGACAGCTTCAGGCTCTTGTCTGGCAACGGACGTTCTATCTCCGCATGATGGTAATACATCCTTCCATCCTTCACCCACGCATAGGTTACCACGATGCCTTGCTCATACTTCTCATCGTATGTGAACTTATGTGTGGTGATGGCATTGCTCTGGTCTATCACCCCATGCTCGATAACCTTATTGCCTGCCACGACAGAATATACTATATGCTGCTGCGGAACGGACGCTCCCACCTGTACATAAACAGGTTTACCGTCGCGTGTGAACTTGTTGGAAGACACATAGAACCAGTCATCGGTGTCGGTGACAGGTCGTTTGTCGGTCATGGAGAACACTATGAAGTCATATTCAAGAGTGTCGGTGCCACATGTCGCAACCAGATGATGCTTGCCGGATGACAATGGCTGAAGGGTTACAGGCTGATTGGTCTTGAAAGCCTTGTTACCCATGAAAGGCTTACCGTCGATGGAGAACCGTACCACATCGTCGATCTCCTGTCCAGCCATGTTACGGTAGCTGAATGTCACCTTCCTCAGTTTCTCTGCGAGTATTTTCTGCGGGATGTCACACCCAAGGGATGTAGGCTTTGAACCAAGCGGCAGACTCATGCTGCCCTCATGGGTCTCCCCACCCTGGTCGGTAACCTTCACCTCCGTAATGATCTGGTAGAACAGTCTGCTGTCATCATAAGGCAGCTTCATAGGCATCGTGACATGGAACGCACCGTTCTCATCCGTGGTGGTCTCACCGGTAGACAGCTCAACGTCATTGTCGGCACCGCCATACCACCAGCACCATACCGCCCTGCGACGCTTGACGGTGTACTTGACAGCCGCGTTCTGTACCGGCACACCGGCGTATGTCTTGGCATATCCCGTCACCTTCACGTCGTCACCAGCCTTATATGGCTCTTTATAGTCTTCAAACTCCACCTCGTATGTAGGACGTTTATATTCCTCCACATGGAACGTGGCGGAGCCGTATGTCTGGTAATATGCCTCAACGGAGTACCTGCCGGTAAGACCGCCCTGCGGCAAGGCGAAGTCGGCTGCTGCCGTACCATAGTCGTCAGTGGTTACTTTCTTCTCCTCCACCACCTTATAGTTGGCATCCTTGAGTCTCAGCGACACCGACTCACCCACAACAGCCTTTGTGGTTGTGTCATCTTGGTTATATACGACCAACGACACATGCACATCCTGTCCCGGACGATATATGCTTCGGTCGGTATATACCGCTATACGATGTCCTGCCGACTTACGGTCATAGAAGTTAAACCTGTTCTCAACGTAGCTCTCCTTGAATGCTTTGTCGGTATCAGTATATGCAAAGACATAGTCTGGCAGTCCCTTCTTGTTCTTGCTATAGTCATAGAACACATCACCCTTGCCGTCGGTCGTAAGCGTCACAGGCTCCACATCATTGTTATTGCCGTATCTCCGGTAGCTTATGCGTACCTTCGCACCTGGCAGAGGCTGTCCTGTGGTGGCATTGACAACCGCAAAGCGGATGGTCTTCACGGGCACGCCCTCCATCATAACATAGACGTCACTGACATAATACAAATGACGTTTTTTCTGGAGCTCCTTTCCGTCAGCATGGAACTCAATGACATATACTCCCACAGGCAGTGCCGGCAGGAGAAGGGTGTCTCTGGTGCTCTCGTAAGGATTACGGTCGGCAAACGAACAGTCCACAGAGACTGTGTTCTCAATAAGATGCTTGTAGTTTCTCTTATCCTCATACTTCTCGACGTCAATGTCATCGCCACCCGTGGCGTTCAGCTTATGTATGACTAACTTCAGTTCGCGGATGTTACGCACTCCCGACAGCACCACCTCCTGCGTCTGTCCTGGCAGCGAGAGGTCACGTTTGAAATGAGCGTCGAAATTAGGATTCAGAAGTTCACGGCGCGCATTGACAAGCTCCTCCATCTGCCATGACGGGTATTTCTCCAACATCTTGTTGACAAAGTCAAGGCGTTCCTGTGGCTTGCCATACATCATGCTGTAGCGTACCTTTGCCAGCTCGCCTGACTCCTGAAGGTCACCGTACACATTCATTAAAGAGTCAACGTCGTCGATGCTGCCACTACGTCGCATGTACATAGCAGCGGCTATACACGCCGCCTTGCGGTCGCCACCTTTGCTGTAGTAGTCGTACATCACCTTGTAGTTCTTTGTCTCCATGCAGACCACATGCAACAGGTCGTCATGGAAGATACGGCTGTCCTGCTCCTTTGAGATCAGCGGCTCGTACTCACTTATCTGATGTCGCGCCAACAACTCAGGATGCCTGACTGCCTTTTCGTATGCCATCTGTGCCTTCGCCCTGTTCTCCACATCATGTCGGGAGGCGGTATTCTCCCACACCTTTCCAAGGGCAACCTGGAAGATGGCAGCCATCACCGGGTCTCTCTTCTCGGCAAGGTCAGCCTCCATCTGCAACCTCTTAACCTCCGGTTCAAGGGAGTCTGGTGAGATCTTCACTTGCAACGACGCCCGCATCAGCTCGGCAGAGAGCAGATGACCATAGTCTTTACCCTTCTGTGCCTTTGCGACAATCTTGTCAAGCACCCCTATCTCAGTCCTCGGCTGGTCTTTATCCTCTGCATCCTCGACCTGTTTCCATAGAGAGTCATAGCTCTGGGCATATAACAAAAACGGGAATAATGCCATCATCAATAAAAGAATGTTACGTTTCATCTTTACCGTGTGTTTGTCTTTACGTTATCACTTTTAAAGTATTCAGCTCAAAGAGCCATCATATAGATTGCCTTCATGTCGTCAGGACGAAGCACCATGATAGAGCCTAATGTGATGGTTCCGCCACGGCTCGCCTTGCTTACCATAAGGTCGATATCGTCTTCGGTGATAATCTTACCTGTCAACTCATGGATGCTCGTAGGCATACCAATGTCGTGATAGAACCGCTCCATGGCACGCACACCACGCTCGGCAGTGCCGCGAGGGTCGGTGTAGTCGTTCTCCACTCCCATCACATTGACGGCGAAGCGCACAAACCGCGCCACGTTAGCCTCATCACGCATCACATAGCGCGCCCAACTGCCCCAGAGAGCCGCAAGACCGGCACCGTGGGTGACACCATACAAGGCACTCAGCTCATGCTCCAGGCGGTGAGTGGCAAAGTCTTTCTCTGTTCCGCACTCCGTCAGGTCGTTATGAGCCAGTGAGCCAGCCCACATTATCTGTGCACGGCTACGGTAGTCCTCGGGATTACGCAACACCTCATAGGCACAGTCCTTAACGGTGCGCAGCAATGCCTCTGCAATATTGTCGGTAAGGGTCATGTCCTGATGCTTGTTGAAATAACGCTCCATAGTATGCATCATTATATCAGTGGCACCGGCAGCCGTCTGGTATGGCGGCAACGTAAAGGTGCGCTCAGGGTTCATAATGGCAAACCGGCAACGGCACAGGTCACTGTTGACGCCACGCTTCACGGCACCGTCATCCTTGGTGATGACACAGGAGTTGCTCATCTCGGAGCCTGCGGCTGGTATCGTCAGGATAACACCGACAGGCAGACAAGCCTCCGGAACAGCCTTCCCTTCCCAGAAATCCCACACGTCACCATCGTAGGGCACACCATAGCCAATGGCCTTCGCAGAGTCGATGACGCTGCCTCCACCTACGGCAAGGATGAAGTCTACTTGCTCCCTGCGGCACAGGTCGATACCCTCATTGACCTTCGACAACAAAGGGTTGGGCACCACACCTCCTAACTCTACAAAGCTGATGCCTGCGGCATTCAACATATCATAGACATCATCAAGCAGACCTGAGCGGCGGGCACTGCCTCCGCCATAATGCACAAGTACTTTCTTTCCACCATACTGTTGGATAAGCTCCGGCAGACGTGCCTCTGCACCGCGTCCGAACACAACCTTAGTGGGAGCATAGAATACAAAATCTTTCATTGCCAATGTTTTTTAAAAGTTTGAAAGCAAAGATACATATTTTTCCGTGACACTACATAACCTTGCTATGATATTTCGTGTTATTTAACTTTCAACGTGAGTTTATTGTCTTTTTGACATCATACAACGGCCACAAATGCGGAAATGCACAATTTTTTCTTGCCTGATAGTTGGCGAAAGTAAAGAAAAGGTGTATCTTTGCAAAAGAAATGCCACATCTCAGCAACTTAAAACCATAAAAAACATGAGAACTACTATTATCCTGAATATCCTGATGGTAATACTGACCGCAGCAATGTCACATAAGGCATCGGGACAGACAACGGTGAGCCAGATGGCTGCCGCCATACCAGCAGGCACAGAGACGTTCTGGCTCGGAGCCGACATTAGCGGCACCACGGAGTTAGAGGCAAGAGGCATCAAACTATATAACCAAAAGGGAGAGATCAGGGAGAATACCGCCCTGATGAGAGAGCTCGGACTCAACGCCATACGACTGCGTGTGTGGGTCAACCCACGTGGCGGCTTTTGCAGCAAGGAGGATGTGCTCACGATGGCGAAGCGTGCCAAATACTATGACATGGCTGTCATGATTGACTTCCATTACAGCGACTGGTGGGCAGACCCGGGCAAACAACCTATTCCCGGCGCATGGCAGTACTTCAGCTACGATGAGATGCGATATGCCCTGGCTGAGCACACCCGTGAGACCTTGCAGCTGTTGAAAGACAACCATATCGACGTGAGATGGGTACAGATAGGCAATGAGACCACACATGGCTTCCTCTGGCCTATGGCACGCGCCGAAGAGCACATGGAGCAATATGCCGGACTGACGGAGGCAGGATATCAGGCCGTGAAACAGGTCTATCCAAACGCTACATGTATCGTCCATCTTGACGGCGGCTGCGATGAGAAACGCTATGACTTCATCTTCGACGGACTGAGAAAATATGGCGCACATTGGGATATGATCGGCATGAGTGTATATCCTTACTGGGACATAGACTCAAAACTGACAAAAAGCGAGGACGAGACATTAGAGAAGGTCATTGCCAACATCAAGCACCTTCACATGAAATATGGATCAGAGACTATGATTGTTGAGACGGGAACGCTCGTGAAAGAGCCTGCCGCAGGCAAGGCATTCCTGACAAGACTAATCCATGCTGCCGCAAACGACACAGACGGGCACTGCCACGGTGTGTTCTATTGGGCTCCGGAGCTGGAAGGCCAATACCCGTTAGGGGCTTTCGACAACCACCGTCCCACCGCTATCATGGATGCTTTCTCTGAGTGCGGAGGTTTTACAAGACAATAATAAACAATTGAACCATAAAAGTTATCACCATGATTAACAGACAGTTATTACACCCCAAGAGTATTGTAGTCATCGGAGGCTCCAACAACACCCACAAGCCAGGCGGCGCAGTTGTACGCAACCTGCTCAGTGGAGGCTACCAGGGAACCTTACGGATAGTAAACCCAAAGGAAGACGAGATTCAAGGCATAAAGGTATTCCACAACGCCAATGAACTGCCGCCTACGGAAATGGCAATACTCGTCGTGGCGGCAAAGTACTGTCCAGAGTACGTGAGACTGCTTGCCGCCGAGAAAGGAGTACGGGCATTTATCATTATCTCCGCCGGCTTCGGAGAAGAGACCAAGGCTGGCGCTGCACTCGAGCAGGAGATCCTTGACATCTGTGAGCAATACGGTGCCGCCCTGATAGGACCAAACTGCATCGGCTTGTTAAACTCATGGCATCACAGCGTGTTCACGAAGCCAATCCCACAGCTCAATCCAAAAGGTGTAGACTTCGTCTCCGGCTCTGGTGCAACAGCTGTATTTATTCTTGAATCCGCAGTTATTAAAGGTCTGGCTTTCAACTCCGTATGGTCGATAGGTAATGGTAAACAAATCGGCATTGAGGACGTATTGCAATATATGGATGAGACCTTCGACATAGAGCAATCACCACGTGTGAAACTACTCTATATCGAGAATATCTCCGACCCTGACAAGCTGCTGTTCCATGCCAGTTCACTGATAAGAAAAGGCTGTAAGATAGCCGCCATAAAAGCAGGCTCAAGCGAGAGCGGAAGCAGGGCGGCGTCATCCCATACCGGCGCCATAGCATCGAGCGACTCCGCAGTAGAGGCATTGTTCCGCAAGGCCGGTATCGTAAGATGTTTCTCCCGTGAGGAGCTGACGACAGTAGGTTGTGTGTTTAAGGCTATCATGGATGGCTTTGCCGGTGCCCCTCTTCCGAAAGACGGCATCGCCAGTGACAACTGGATTGGAAGGAACTTCGCCATCGTCACCCATGCCGGTGGTCCTGGCGTGATGCTCACCGATGCCTTGTCGAAAGGCGGTCTTAACGTCCCGAAGCTCGACGGCCCCGCTGCTGAAGAACTTAAGTCAAAGCTGTTCCCCGGAGCCTCTGTCGCGAACCCCATTGACATCCTTGCCACCGGCACACCTGAGCAGCTGGGTATCGCCATTGACTATTGCGAGAAACGTTTCGACAACATTGACGCCATATTCGTAATCTTCGGAACCCCAGGACTGGTTACGGTGTTCGAGACATACGAGGTGCTGCACCAGAAGATACTCGAATGCAAGAAACCTATCTTCCCTATATTGCCAAGCCTCCATACAGCCGGACCGGAGGTTGAGGAGTTCCTGAAGAAGGGACATGTCAACTTCAGTGACGAGGTGACCCTTGCCACGGCACTGACCCAGATGACAAAGACACCGAAGCCAGCCTCTCCGGAGATTGAGCTGTTTGGCGTTGATGTCCCGAAGATACGTGAGATTATTGGTAACATCAAGCAGAGCCATGACAGCGACAACGGTGAGAGACAAGCAGACAGCTGGTATCTTGAGCCGCAACAGGTCCGCGACCTGCTCTCGTGCGCAGGTATACCAATGGTACCCGAGATGGTGAGCGACTCCAAGGATGAGCTGGCAGCGTTCGCCACCAAGGTAGGCTATCCCGTCGTGGCAAAGGTTGTCGGTCCCGTACATAAGAGTGACGTTGGCGGCGTGGCTCTCAATATCCGTAGCGAGAAGCACCTGGCACTGGAGTTTGAGCGTATGATGCAGATCGACGGTGCCAAGGCTGTCATGGTACAGAAGATGCTGCAAGGTACTGAGCTGTTTATAGGTGCCAAGTATGAGCCGCGATTCGGACATGTGGTGCTATGCGGTCTCGGAGGTATCTTCGTAGAGGTGTTGAAAGACGTATCAAGCGGTCTTGCCCCCCTGTCCTACCCAGAGGTATATTCGATGATAAGGTCATTGCGTGGATATAAGATTATCAAAGGCACACGTGGACAAAAGGGAATCAACGAACAGAAATATGCCGAGATTATCGTACGGCTCTCTACCCTCCTCCGTTTCGCCACGGAGATTAAGGAAATAGACCTGAATCCGTTGCTGGCAGATGACAAAGAGGTGACAGCTGTCGATGCGAGAATACTTATAGGCATGTGATTTCCGAAAACGTTTACGTAGATTTTTTGTACATTTTTTTATTGCAAATTTGATTTATATCAATTTTATGTATACCTTTGCGCAAGTAAAAAACGATTTTCATAAGGATATAACTACATAAAACTCAAACTGCTGAAACATTCAAAAACTTGAAAACGCTCCGACGAGATGTCGGAGCTTTTTTATGGCAGCCGGAAATGTTATTTTTTATAAATTATTATACTGCCTTTATTCGTTTTTTTTCAATTTATATTACTTTTGCAGCAACAACAAAACACCTATTATAATATAAGTATTATGCGATTAATTATTGAACCTAATTATGATAAGATGTCCCAGTGGGCAGCTAATCATGTCATCGAGAGAATTAATGCGGCAAAGCCAACAGCGGAGAAGCCATTTGTATTGGGTCTTCCTACAGGTTCCTCACCAGAGGGTATGTATGCTTGTCTTGTAAAGGCATACAAAGAGGGACGTGTGTCTTTCAAAAACGTACTGACATTCAACATGGACGAGTATGTGAACCTTCCTGAGGACCATCCAGAGAGCTACCACTCTTTCATGGCACGCAACCTCTTCGACCACATTGACTGTCCGAAAGAGAACATACATATCCTCAATGGTAACGCAGAAGACCTGGAGGCAGAGTGCGCACACTACGAGGAGATGATACGTGAGGCTGGCGGCATTGACCTCTTCCTCGGCGGTATCGGTCCTGACGGACACATCGCCTTCAATGAGCCTTACTCATCACTGACCTCACGCACACGTGTAAAGACTCTTACCACAGACACCATCATTGCCAACAGCCGTTTCTTCGACAACGATGTCAACAAGGTTCCAAAGCTCGCCCTTACCGTAGGTGTGGGCACGGTGATGGATGCCAAGGAGGTGATGATTCTCGTAAACGGACACCATAAGGCTCGTGCCTTGAAAGCCGCGGTAGAAGGTGCCGTTACCCATGAGTGGACTATCTCTGCCTTGCAGATGCACCAGCATGGTATCATCGTCGCTGACGAGCCTGCCGCTGACGAGCTGAAGGTTGCTACCTACAAGTATTTCAAGGACATAGAGAAAGACAACCTATAGTGAGCATTATTCGTTTTATAAAGGATTGGACACTGCCTGTATCCATGGGCATGGGTTCAATCCTTTATCTGTTATTCGCATACACACCGGCACTCGACGGAGCTGCGGTTTTCTTCGCGCCAATCTTCGACACGATTCTGCCGCTGTTTATGTTCCTTATCCTCTTTGTGACATTCTGCAAAGTGGACTTCCGCAAGCTGCGCCCAGTGGGTTGGCACCTGTGGATAGGACTGTTCCAGATACTTTTTGTCGCAATAATAGTCGGAGCTATTGTCGTTTTCGACATACAAGGCAAGAACCTCATTCTGCTTGAGGCAATACTTACATGTATCATCGGACCGTGTGCCGCCGCCGCTGCCGTGGTGACGCAGAAACTGGGCGGCAACCTGGAAGAGATGACCTCCTACACCTTCATCTCCAACTTCATCACAGCTGCCTTGATACCTGTATGCTTCCCGATGATAGACAAGGCAGCCGACATGTCGTTCACGGCTGCTTTCCTGAAGATCCTATATCAGGTTTGTATCGTACTTTTGGTTCCCATGCTGCTGGCATACATAGTGAAACACCACATGCACCGCTTCCATAAGACTATTATAGGAATAAAAGACCTCAGCTACTATATGTGGGGAATCTCGCTGATGATTGTCACTGGCACCACGGTAAAGAATATCTGCCATGCCAACACGTCGGCAGGCTTTATCCTGTTGATAGCACTCTTGGGACTAATCCTCTGCATCATACAGTTTGCCGTTGGACGCTATGTGGGACATTTCTTCAACAGGACAGTGGAAGCCGGTCAGTCGCTGGGACAGAAAAACACGGCTTTCGCCATCTGGATAGCATACGCCTACCTGAACCCACTGTCATCAGTCGGACCGGGCTGCTATATCCTCTGGCAAAACATCATCAACAGCATTGAGATATGGCAGAAGCGAAAGACGGACTCCCGTCGCTGACGGGAGTCCGATAAAACATTGTCTATGAGTCTGCCGCCGCAGATGGCAGACTCCCGTCACTGACGGGAGTCCGATAAAACATTATCTCTATAGCTTCTTCGTTTTTGTTGCCATTACAAAGTATACTATAAGAAGGATATAGGCTACGAGTGAGCAGACCTGTGACATCGGGTTCTCAAGCCATACATTGTTTATCAGGTCTACACCGCCAAACTTCAGCAACGCACTTACCACACCCATGAGGGCACCACCGGCGATGAAGCCACTGGCTATCAGCGTACCCTTGTCACCACGAGCCTTGTTTACCTGTTCGTCCTTGGAGCGTGTAGTAACATACCAGTTGACGGCACCACCGACGAGCAATGGCAAGTTAAGCTCCAACGGAATAAACATACCCAGTGCGAATGCCAAAGCCGGGATCTTGAAGAACGTGAGTACTAACGCTATCAAAGCACCGATACCATATAGCAGCCATGGTGCACCGGCACCGTTCATCATCGGCTCAATAACGGCAGCCATGGCATTAGCCTGTGGAGCGACAAGGTGTCCGTCGACGTTAGGGTCGAAGCCGTATGTCTTGTTCAGAAGCATCATAACACCACCGACGGTAGCCGCCGACACCAGTGTTCCCAAGAACTTCCAAGTCTCTTGCTTCTTAGGAGTGGTACCGAGCCAATATCCTATCTTCAGGTCGGTGATAAAGCAGCCTGCCATAGAGAGAGCCGTACAGACGACACCACCCATTATTAACGCTGCCAACATACCTTCGGAGCCTTGCAGTCCTACTGCCGCCATGACCACCGACGCCAGAATCAGCGTCATCAGCGTCATACCAGAGACGGGATTGCTACCCACGATGGCAATGGCATTGGCTGCCACGGTGGTGAAGAGGAAGGCAATGATCGTTACGAGCAGGATGGCGACGATAGCAAACAACAGATTATCCATCACTCCCAACCAGAAGAATATGAAAGTTGCAAGGATGGCTACAAGGGAGCCGATGCCTATAAACTTAAACGACAAGTCACGGTTAGTACGCACCGTGTCGGAAGTCTGTGAGGCGGCACCGCCTTGTATCTCCTTTGCTGCCAGTCCTACGGCACTCTTGATGATACCCCATGACTTGACAATACCAATGATACCTGCCATGGCGATACCACCGATACCGATGCTACGGGCATAGGTCTTGAAGATCTCCTCAGGACTCATCTGTCCCACCGCCATCGTCACTGCGCTACCGCCAACATTAAGCACGGTGTCGGAGAAGAGTATGGACATACCTGGAACGATGAGCCACCATACCGCCAACGAGCCGAAACAGATATAAAGCGCATATTTCAATCCGATGATATAGCCTAAGCCTAACACTGCCGCACCGGTGTTTATCTTAAACACTAACTTTGCTTGGTCGGCAAGCTGCTCGCCCCATCCCACCACGCGACTGGTGAAGTTCTCATTCCACCAACCGAAGGTTGAGACAATGAAGTCATACAGTCCTCCCACGGCTCCGGCAATAAGCAACGGCTTTGCCTGGTCACCACCCTTGGCGCCACTCACCAGTACCTGAGTGGTGGCGGTAGCCTCCGGGAACGGATACTTGCCATGCATGTCGCTTACGAAGTACTTCCTGAACGGTATGAGGAACAAGATTCCTAAGATTCCTCCTAAGGCAGACGCCATGAAGATCTTGACAAACGACGCCGTCATCTCCGGGTACTTTGCCTGAAGAATGTATATTGCCGGCAAGGTGAAGATGGCTCCAGCCACTACTGCGCCAGAGCAGGCTCCGATGCTCTGAATGATGACATTCTCACCGAGCGCCTTGCTACGCTTGGTAGCCGTTGACACTCCCACGGCAATGATGGCTATAGGTATGGCAGCCTCAAACACCTGTCCGACCTTCAGTCCTAAATAGGCTGCGGCTGCGGAGAACAGCATTGCCATAATGACACCCCATGTCACTGACCACGCATTAACCTCCGGATATGTCTTCCGTGGATCCATTACCGGCTCATAACTCTCACCATCCTTTAACTCCCGAAACGCATTGTCGGGCAGCTGGATATTCAACTTCTCTTGCTCTTCCATTTTCTATATATTTTCACATCTGCTTGCAAAAGTAATAAAAATATTTGGGAATGTCAGCATAAAACTATATTTTTGCATACTCTTCATATATGAAAATCATGAAAGAAATAAAACCTATCGCCATATTCCGCTCGCCTTTCACATCCAAATTTGGAGTACCAAGGCAGAGTGGACTGGTGAAAGAGCTGAGGGGAGAGATTATCCTCGAGCCGGAATACAACAACCCGGATGCCATAAGAGGACTGGAGAAGTTTGACTATCTGTGGCTGATATGGGGATTCTCTGCCAACAAAGACACAAGAAACCTTACCGTACGCCCGCCACGGTTAGGAGGCAACGAGCGTTTAGGGGTGTTCGCCACAAGAAGCCCCTTCCGCCCCAACGGTCTCGGACTGTCGTCGGTCCGTATCGTCAGCGTCGGTGAAGGGGTGATAGTAGTCAGCGGGGCTGACCTCATGGACGGCACTCCGATATACGACATAAAACCGTATATTCCTTATACCGACTGCCACCCAGAAGCCAACGGTGGCTTTACTGAAGAGCGCGAATGGAGAGAACTCACCGTGGATATTCCCGAGGATGTCAGCAAGTTGTTCTCTAAGGAACAAGGCTCCGCCCTCCGCAACACCCTCGCTCTCGACCCACGTCCACATTATCACACCTCCGAGGAGCGTATCTACGGTATGCCGTTCTTTGACTATGACATACGCTTCCAGGTCAAGGGCAACACACTGAAGGTTATAGAAGCAAAGAAGATAAAGACTACTTTAACTACGGATTTGCAAGAAACATTCTCTTTTTAACTCTTTCCCTTGGAATAATTTCAAAAAAACAATAACTTTGAACCCATGAAACAAAACATCCTACTATTGCTTATCCCGGTGCTAATCAACACATGCACCGCAAAGACTCCAAAGACATCATTCGCTGCAGACAACGACACAGCTGTCACAGCCACCGCCGGAGCAGTAAAACCCACCGATGACGAAGTAATCAAAGACACAAGGGATGACGCAACCGACTCCTCCCCTTCCCTATTTAGCGATGCTACTTGGGTTGATACAGGCTACGGCTTCAGCGTTCCCAACATTATGACGCAGTCAGATGAGATATGGGTAGACGACGTACCAGCCTACTTAAACAAATGGAACTACGAAGAGGTGTGCCTCGCCCACTGGCCATTACTCGGAACCTGGGCTGTCACTAACTACCCGGACATAGACTTCTTCCTCACAGAGACTGTCAAGATTAAGACCATCACCTACGTAAACAGCAGTGAAACCATATTCTCCGGCTATGCCGACGACGGACGAATCTGGTATATGAACAAAGAAATACTGAGGGGTGGCGTAGTAGACCATGCAAAAGTCCTTGTGCTCATTTATCCCAAGGAAATGCAGTCAGACGTTGAAGAACTAATCGATATTGTTAAGCGATGGAGGTAAAAGCTCCACCATCAGAAGACTATGGACAAGAAATTACTATCACTGGCAATAGCCTTGATGCTGAGTGCCAGCATGACAGCCCAGAAGCTCTGGGACAACGGCAGACTTAAGGTGTCTGACAATCAACGGTTTCTACAGTTTGAAAACGGCAAGCCCTTCTTCTGGTTGGGTGAGACAGCCTGGCTGATGCCGGAGCGTCTGAACCGCGATGAGGTAGCCTTCTACCTGAAGAGCTGCCATGACGCAGGCTATAACATGGTGCAGGTGCAGGTGCTTAATGACATTCCCTCATTTAACATCTATGGTGCCCCCTCCCATGACAAACAGGGAAGGCTGATAAGCTCAGATTCCAGGAGTCAAAACCAACAAAGCTACACTTACTGGGATCACATGGACCATATCATTGACATAGCAGAACAAAACAACATATACATCGGCATGGTATGTATCTGGGGCAGTCTGGTAAAGGCTGGTAAGCTCAACGCAGCCCAAGCCAAGACCTACGGCACGTTCCTCGCCAACCGCTACAAGAACCGTCCGAACATTATCTGGATTATCGGTGGTGACATACAGGGCGACATAAAGCCAGAGATATGGGAGACTCTTGCCACAACCATTAAGTCGATAGACAAGAACCACCTTATGACATACCATCCCCGCGGGCGTCACACCTCCGCCCAATGGTGGAGTAAGGCTAAGTGGATAGACTTTCATACCTTCCAGAGCGGACACCGCAGATACGGGCAGCGCATGGGTAACAAGGAATATCCGATACCCGACAATACCGAGGAGGACAACTGGATGTATGTAGACTCGACATGGGCATACAAACCCATAAAGCCCGTACTCGACGACGAGCCAAGCTATGAGGAGATACCACAAGGATTGCACGATGCTGACGAGCCATACTGGAAAGCCTGTGACATACGCCGCTATGCCTACTGGAGTGTCTTTGCCGGCAGCTGCGGTCATACCTATGGCAACAATGCCATCATGCAATTCTATCGCGACGGATATCCTCCCGCCTACCATTGCATGAAGACATGGACAGAAGCACTCTATGACCCAGGATTCCATCAGATGAAATACCTGAAGCATCTTATGCTCACACTACCTTACTTTGAGCGCATACCAGACCAGAATGTCGTGCTTGACAACGGAACGCAGTACGAGCGTCTGTCAGCCACACGAGGCAACGACTATCTGTTGGTTTACAACTATACCAGCAGAGAGATGAAAGTAGACCTGCGCAAGATTACTGGTGAGAGAAAGAATGTATGGTGGATGAGTGCGGACACCGGTCTACTGACATGGTTAGGGGAATATGACAACAAGGTACTCGTCTTCAGTCCGCACAAGACACATGGAGGTATTGAAGACGGTGTACTCATCGCCATCGATTCATCAAAAAACTATATTGGAAAAGACCAAAGGCAGATAAACGACATTTAGTTCTCTATCTGCTCTATCTTTGGAGTAGGAGCCACGATAGGAGCGGTCTCCTGTGAAGAGGTATTACCACTTTCCTGTGAGCTTCCTTTGGAAGAAGCCCCCTCGGAAGAGTGTTCCTTATTCTCCTCTACCGTTTCCTCACTCTTTGGCTTCTTACGTATACTGTTGTATATCTTCTCTGCCTCCTTCTTCTCCGCCTTATTGATAGAGTCATTCTTCAGAGTATCCCTTACAAGCGTGTCGAAGGTAACAACGGTTTTGTCGGCAAGCGTCGTGTCAGGCTCTATCATTGTACGCGTATATTCAGGATCATTCTGATGATTAATGAAATAGCCTATGGCAAACAGAATAAGGAACAACGTACCGGCGATGATAAATATAATCATCCCCTTACTTAACCTTGGCTCATCACTTTTACTGTTTTGCTTCTTGGCATTATCCAAAGGAGCCCCACAGTTTGGACAGGCTCTCAGCTTCAGATTAGTAATCTCAGTATTACATTCCGGACATCTCATATTTATAATATATTTATATACTTTACAACTCGAAATTAGAAATCCACAATAGCCGTCCAGCCGCCACCAGGAGCAAGGTGGATATCCAGCTTCTGCCCTGGAGTCACCGTAACGACAGACTTCTTATAGTCTGTAGCATCACGATGCGCGTTTATGCCGTCGGCAAAGATCACCGCGGAAGAGCTCTTATGGTCTCCCCCAACAGAGGGAAGAAGGCTGAGGTCTACGGTGAGGTCGCGCGGTACCCAGTTGGTCATAGCCGCCAGATACCATGTCGCACCCTTCCTCCTTGCCAGCAGTATGTATTCCCCTATCTTGGCATCAAGGACGACAGTCTCGTCAAAGGTGGTCGGAATCTTACTTATGAAATCAGTACACTCCTGTTCTTTCTCATATCGAGTAGGACTGTCGGCAAGCATCTGCAGGGGTGCCTCGAAGATGGTGTACATTGCCATCTGATGAACACGTGTTCCCTGACTCATAGGATGATTGTTGTTACCAAAGAACTGGTCACGCGTGGCATTGCTCATTGCACCAGGTGTATAGTCCATCGGACCGGGCAGCATTCGCAAGAAAGGTGCTGTGACATCATACCGTGGCTGATCATGCAACGGTCCGTCGCCCTTACGCGGCTCCCACTTGGAATTCTCCAGTCCTTTCACTCCCTCGAAATTAACGATATTAGGATAGGCACGTTGTATACCAAACGGCTTCAAGCCATGCAGGTCAAGCAACAGATGGTGCTTCGCAGCACATTCAGCCACCTCGTATGCAGAGCGTATCACCTCCTGGTCGTCACGGTCGAAGAAGTCAACCTTGAAACCCTTTATCCCCATTTGCTGATAGTGAGCCATCACCTCATCCAAGGTATACACCTTACCGGAGTCGGCAGGTTGCTCAAACTCCAGTTTGGCATTGTTCAAGGAAACGTTATTGATATTATCCTGTGCCGTCTTACCTATCATATTACGCCAGCTTGACCATAGTATTATACCGATACCACGCTCCTTCGCATATTGTACAAGAGCAAGCAAGTCGATTTTCTTACTAAGAATCATCAGCGACTCCGGAGAGCTCCATCCCTCGTCAATGATGATATACTCCAGACCATTACGTTTGGCAAAGTCGATAAAATACTTATAGGTCTCGGTATTTATGCCAGCCTCGAAGTCCACGCCCGTGAGATTAGTATTATTCCACCAGTCCCATGCCACCTTACCGGGCTTTATCCAGGAAGTATCTTTGATGCGGCACTTGGGAGCCAGCCGCTGTGCCATATCACAGTTGAGCAAGTCACCATCGTTGTTGGTGACGACCACGGCACGCCAGGGAAACACTTGGTCTTTTTCTGCCTTGGCGATATAGTCAGCACGGAGTGTAGGCACAAGGTTGAGACGGGCATGTCCACCTATCGCTGTCTCCAAAGGATATGGTGCGAAGGCAGCCTTCAGCGCATAGTCTTCGCCTTTGAGCAGAAACATTCCCGGATAGTTCTCCACACCAGCATCCATCACAACCGCTTTCTTTCCATTTGGCAGACATACCGCCAATGGTGTGATGGCAAGAGAGTCCTTATACATCTTTGACAAAGGCTGCTCGTCATAGTACGACTCGAAGGAGTAGCACCATCGCTCCCCTCCCCTGTTGTCGTTGATATATGGTATGAAAGCCTTATAGTCGCCTTCAAAATTGAAAAATGCGTTCTCATTAGTTACCGTAAGCTCCTTCATATCGCTCTCAAAACGATATGCCGCACCGTCGTTATAAGCACGGAACACCACTCTGTAACCATCGCATTTCAATATCAGTTCTTTGTATTCATCTTTCACGGATGCTTTCTTATAGAAAGGAGTGTCGAAAGACTCCGACACCTGAGCCTCCTTGGTCTTCTCAACCTCCATGTTAAGACCGAAGTCGCCCTTGTCTGTCTCCATCCAAATTCCCGAAGGCAGGATTACCGTTGTACCGTCATATTCTATCTCCCACGTCAACACCTCGTCTGTCTGAATTCCTATCTTCAGCTTGCCGTCAGGAGAGGTCAGCGTGTACTCTTCCGCCGACATGTTTACGAATCCAGCCATCAACAATAATACAAAGACAATCCGTCGCATAATTTTTATTATTTGGTTATAAAGTGGCAAAATTACAATGTTTTTTCGGTTTTTCAAAATAATTTGTGTATGTTTGCACAAAATTCAGCAATTTTGCAATTGAAGTACAAAAAAATATCACTGCGCCGAAGGCTCGGACTGGAAATACAGAGACTGGTTCAGAAAGAAATCGTTGAGGAGCACCCACTGAAACAACTGTTCTGGGAATGCACCCTACGCTGTAACCTTTCCTGCCGTCATTGCGGCAGCGACTGTAAAACTGTCTCAGGACATCCTGACATGCCTATGGAGGATTTCCTAAGGGTGCTCGACAATATAAAATCACACACAGACTCCCGTCTACGGCGGGAGTCTGATAAAACATTGTCTATGAGTCTGCCGACACAGACGGCAGACCCACGACAGGTTTTCGTAATCATCACTGGCGGTGAGCCTCTCATGCGTGACGACCTTGAGACCTGCTGTCAGGAGATCTATGCACGAGGTTTCCCGTGGGGACTGGTTACCAATGCGCAGGCACTCACACCAGAACGGTTCCACCGTCTTGTCAATGCCGGCATGCATGCCATGACCGTAAGTCTCGACGGACTGGAAGACAGCCATACCTGGATGCGTGGAAAGAAAGACAGTTTCCGTCATGTCGTGGATGCTATCCACATGCTGAGGGATGAGCCACGCGTGGTTTGGGATATAGTGACATGTGTTACCGAGCGCAACTACAATGAGTTAGATGCCATGCGCGACTTCCTGCTGTCGGAAGGTGTCACCACATGGCGGTTGCTCGACGTGTTCCCTGTGGGGCGGGCAGCGACGAGTCCGGGTGTGCTGCTAACGGATGAACACTTCCAAGGTATGCTCGACTTCATACGTAGGAATCGCAAGGAAGGTACTATTGACGTGGAATACGGCTGTGAGGGGTTTGTGGGAGAATACGAGCTTGACGTACGTCCGTATGCATTCTTCTGCAAGGCAGGTATCTCTGTAGCCTCTGTACTCGTAGACGGCTCCATCTCCGCCTGTTCCAGCATACGCTCCGACTATCATCAAGGCAATATCTACACTGACGACTTCATGGATGTATGGGAGAGACGCTTTGATGTTTACCGCAACAGAGAATGGATGCGCCGTGACGACTGTGCCGAGTGCAATATGTTCCGTTATTGCAATGGCAGCGGCATGCATTTACGAGACGGAGATGGCAAGCTGTTGCAATGCCATCTCCGAAGAATTTAGTTTCTGAATACCAAGCCCTCGCCAAACGAGTCGATTATTATAGGCTTGTCGCGCGTAACCCTGTCTGCCAATAACTGTTTTGACAGTTCATTGAGCACATGTGTCTGTATTGCCCTCTTGACGGGTCGGGCACCAAACTCAGGATCGTATCCTGCCTCAGCAAGGAACGCTATCGCATGTGGTGTAGCCTCCAGCTTGAAGCCTTGCGGTTCAAGCATGTTCTTGACACGGTCGAGCTGTAGCTTGACTATATTCTCAATCTCCTCTTTTGACAGAGGCTGGAACGTAATAATCTCATCAATACGGTTTAGGAACTCCGGCCGCATAGTAGCGCGCAACTGTTCATAAGTGGCATTGCTCGTCATGATAATGATAGTGTTCTTGAAGTCAGCGGTACGCCCCTTGTTATCGGTAAGACGCCCGTCATCAAGTACCTGCAACAAGATATTGAACACATCAGGATGAGCTTTTTCTATCTCATCGAAGAGCACGACGGAATAGGGTTTACGTCTTACAGCCTCGGTGAGCTGTCCTCCCTCGTCATAGCCGACATATCCCGGAGGTGCTCCGATGAGCCTTGACACACTATATTTCTCCTGATACTCACTCATATCGATACGAGTCATCATTGTCTCATCGTTAAACAGATATTCCGCCAATGCCTTTGCCAGCTCAGTCTTACCGACACCCGTAGTACCGAGAAAGATAAAGGAGGCTATCGGACGTTTTGGATCCTGCAAGCCTGCCCGACTGCGGCGCACGGCATCAGAGACTGCGGTTATAGCCTCGTTTTGACCGATGACTCTTTTGTGGAGCTCATCCTCTAAGTGCAGCAGTTTCTCACGCTCGCTCTGCATCATCCTTGTGACAGGTATACCTGTCCACCGGCTCACCACCTCTGCGATATCATCGGCAGTAACCTCCTCTCTCACCAGTTTATTCTCAGGTGAGTTAGTCTGAAGATCCTCGGAGATACGCCTGATGTCTTCCTCAAGCTCCTTCAACTTGCCATAGCGGATCTCTGCCACACGCTGGTAGTTGCCCTCACGCTCTGCACGCTCTGCCTCAAACTTCAGGTTCTCTATCTCCTGTTTGTCTTGTTGAATTTTGTTTACAAGACCTTTCTCACCTTCCCACTTAGCGCGGAAGATATGCTCCTGTTCACGCAGCTCTGCGATCTCCTTGTCAAGCTGAGCTATCTTCGGCTGGTCGTTCTCACGTTTTATCGCCTCGCGCTCTATCTCCAACTGCTTCAGCTTACGTGTAAGTTCATCAAGCTCCTCCGGTACGGAGTCACGTTCCATACGCAGCTTGGCGGCAGCCTCATCCATTAGGTCAATAGCCTTGTCTGGCAGGAACCGCTCAGAGATATACCGTTCGGAGAGTTTCACAGCTGCGATACAGGCATCATCTTGTATACGTACCTTATGATGGTTCTCATAACGTTCTTTCAAGCCACGGAGGATGGAGATGGCACTCAGTTCGTCGGGCTCGTCAACCATCACTGTCTGGAAGCGGCGCTCCAAAGCTTTGTCCTTCTCGAAGTATTTCTGATACTCGTTCAGAGTCGTGGCACCAATGGCTCTCAGCTCGCCACGTGCCAGTGCAGGCTTCAGGATATTTGCGGCATCCATCGCTCCCTCACCGCCACCGGCACCCACCAGTGTGTGGATCTCGTCAATGAAGAGTATTACCTGTCCCTCACTGCTTGTAACCTCCTTGATGACACTCTTGAGGCGTTCCTCAAACTCACCTTTATACTTAGCACCAGCTAACAAGGCACCCATGTCGAGTGAGAACAGCTGTTTGTCACGAAGATTCTCAGGAACGTCACCTCTCACCACTCGCTCTGCGAGCCCCTCTACGATAGCAGTCTTACCCGTTCCTGGCTCACCTATTAATATAGGATTGTTCTTTGTACGCCTGGAAAGTATTTGTAGTAACCTACGGATCTCATCGTCACGCCCAATCACAGGGTCGAGTTTACCGGCACGGGCATCCTCCACGAGGTTACGGGCGTACTTAGCCAGACTCTGGTAGTTGTCATCTGCGCTTTGGCTCTGTACCTTCTGTCCCTTGCGCAACTCCTCAATAGCCTTATTAAGTTCTTTCTCATTAATGCCGGCATCTTTCATGATACGACTGGCAGTTGACGACACCTTCAGCAAAGCCACCAACAGAGGTTCCACCGACACAAACTCATCGCCCAGCTTCTGGGAGATGTCCTGAGCCTGTATCAGTACTTTATTAGCATCAGGAGAGAAATATGGCTCCCCTCCCTGTACCTTAGGCAGGTGCAGAATCTCACTGTTTACCAACGTCTCCACCTGCTGAGCATTAACACCCAGCTTCTGGAAGAGGAACGACATCACATCCTTAGCTTTATCCAGCAAACCAGCCAGCAGATGCACAGGTTCTATGGTCTGCTGACCATTACGTTGCGCTATGAACACCGCCGCCTGGACGGTTTCCTGCGCCTTGATTGTAAACTTGTCAAATGTCATTTTTAGTCTCCTTTCTTGTTTTATTCGTTTTTCTAAACATCCTTACTTCAAATGTTATTCCAAAATGAAAACAACAAGAAAGAAAATAGTTGAGCTCCGGTCTTTGTCTGTCATCTTGTCAGCAATAATGACAGTTTGTCAATCATTATATTTGTCCTCGCTTATGCGTACCTTTGACTTCATCGAAAGTACTCCCGCTCGACAAAGCAAAAGAAAAAAGGATTTTCTTTTGGTTTTGTCCTCGCTTATGCGTACCTTTGCAGCGAGTTTCCAAGGGGTGCCGCCAGTTGGTGGCTGAGATGATACCCTCGAACCTGATGCGGGTAATGCCGACGTAGGGAAAGGTTAAACGAGAAAATGCCCCTTTTTATGTATTATTTTAAAAAAGGTATTCAATGAAAAAGATTGTAGTTATGACGGCTGTCCTGCTGATGACAGGAGCTGCCTATGGTTCAATGAGAACAGGCAACGACAATGACTCGCTTCGCATGGAACAAATGCAGGAAGTAGTGGTAAAAGGTGTATGGGTTCCCAAGAACGCACCATTCGCCGTGGCAAGTGTAAAGAAGCAAGAACTCTCAGAGTTTTCCAAGACCGGTAAGGAACTGCCGTTCCTGTTCTCACAGACACCCGGTGTACTGGCATGGAGTGAGAACGGCGTGGGTAGCGGCACGACATACATGCGCATCCGCGGAGCCGGTGACTCACGTATCAACGTGACCCTTGACGGAGTGCCTATGAACTCACCAGAAGACCAGTGCGTGTTCTGGGCTAACATGAACAGCTATGCCTCGTTGCTGGGAAGTGTACAGATACAACGTGGTGTGGGAACCTCAACGAATGGCGACGGAGCCTTTGGCGGTACGGTGGCATTAGTATCTAAGGTACCTTCAGACGTTCCCACGGCAGAGTTCTCCGCCTCCTACGGTTCATACAACACCTATAACCTTGGTGGCAGCTTCTCTACGGGACTGCTATGGAACCACCTCATTTTTGACGGTGCATACCATGAGACCAACACTGACGGTTTCATACATGGTACCAGTGGTCGTTCTGGAAGCTACTACGGTGGTCTCACCTGGCTTGGCAACAAGTTTACGCTTCGCTACAAGAACTTCGGTAACTTTGAGAAGACTGGTCTGGCATGGAACGGTGTCACTGCTGGCAACGACGACCAGAGTATCATGGACGGCACATACGGCGAGAAAACAGGCATAAAGACATACAAAGACCTGTATGACGCCGGCTTCGGACAGTTCAACAGTCTCTATGAGGCCTTCATCATTGACCATAACGGTTGGCACACACAACGCTATAAGTTTGCCGATGGCAGTTATTGGGACAAGACCACTGACAATTTCTGGCAGAACCGCAGCATCTTGTCCGGCGCATGGACAATCAACGAACATTGGAACACTGCGGCATCGCTCCATTATACTCACGGCTATGGCTATTACAATGAGTTCCGTCCCAACAACAAGATAAAAAAGATAGGACTTCCAAATGCCGAGTTCGGCTATGATGCCGTTGACGGCGTGAAACGTACCGACTGGGTACGCAAGAAGGGACTAAAGCAAGACTCATACGGTGCAGTATGGAGCCTTAACTACAAGGATGACACATGGGACATCGTAGGAGGATTAAACTTCCAGAACTTCAAAGGCAACCACTTTGGATATGCGACCTATATCTCTAATGAGCAGCTGAGAAACCTGTTACTTGCAAAAGGAGACTACAAATATTACGACTCCGACGCAAAGAAGCTTGACGCCAGCGCCTACGTAAAGGCATCATACTCCATAACACCGGCATGGAGCGTCTTCGCCGACATGCAGTACCGCCATGTGGGATATACGACCGACGGATACAATGATAAGTTCATATACAACAAGGAGACATATCTTTATGACAAGCATTTCCTTGACATCGACAAGACTTATGACTTCTTCAATCCTAAGGCAGGATTCAGCTTCAGTCAAGGCGGTCACCGCTTCTACGGTTCAGCCGCACTGAGCCATCGCGAACCTGAGCGCAATAACTTCACAGACAATGGCAACTACCCCGCACCGACAGCCGAGTCACTGCTTGACTATGAGGTAGGCTATCAGTTCACTGGCAGCAACTGGCGCGCAGGTGTGAACCTCTATTATATGGATTATACCGACCAGTTTGTGCAGACAGGTGCCGTGAGTGACATTGGTGAGGCGCTGACCACCAACATCAAGGACTCCTACCGCATGGGTATCGAGCTGACTGCCGGATGGAACGTTACTCCATGGCTGACACTTGAGGGTAATGCAGCCCTAAGCAAGAACAAGATTAAGGATTTCGACGAGATGGTGGAAGACTGGGACGACTGGGAAGGCAACCCTGACGCAGCGACATACCACTGCGACGGCAACGGTGATGAGCTGAGGCAGATACACTATGACAACTCCACTTTGGCATTCTCGCCATCGATGATTCTCAATGGCTTCGCCAACCTGCACTACAATGGCTGGCAGGCTGTATGGCATACCAACTTCGTCAGCCGACAGTATCTTGACAACACCGAGAACGCAGACCGCTCCCTCCCCTGCTACTCTCAGTCAGACCTTGCCCTGAGCTATACCACCAAGGTTACAAAGGTTTGTCCTTTGAAGGAAGTTGCTATAGGACTGAACTTCAACAACTTGTTCAACCGCCATTATGCAGCCAGCGGATGGGTATACTCTGCCGTGGCAGAAAGCTATGGTCATACGCCCGACAACCGCTACTATCAGATAGGATTCATCCCCATGGCCGGATTCACCACGATGGCAAGTCTCACGCTTAAATTCTAAGATACCACGACGATAATGGAATTTCTTCTGAGCCATTGGTTAGACATCACCACCACAGTCTTGGGGCTGGCATATATCCTGCTTGAGTACCGTGCCAGCCACTGGATGTGGCTGGCAGGATTCATGATGCAAGCCTTAGGTATTGTGCTATACTACCAAAAAGGGTTGTACGCTGACTGCGGCATGGAATTCTACTATATCGCCGTGACGGTATACGGATTCGTGAAATGGACACGGAGCAACAGGAAGACTGGAACGTCTGACGAAAAGGAAAGCGCCGTCCTTCCCATCACACACTTCAAGCGGAGCCTCATACTCCCATGGCTCATTGTCACTGCCTTCATCTGGGGAGTGATCTGGTGGCTGCTGGTAACATATACAGACTCACGAGTACCTGTTGCCGACAGTTTCACCACTGCACTGAGCATCGTAGGAATCTGGGCACTGGCACACAAATATCTGGAGCAATGGTTCATCTGGATTGCCGTAGACGTTGTCACATGCGTACTCTACTTCTATAAGGATATACCCTTCAAGGCCTCATTATACGCGCTATACGTTGTCATTGCCGTAATGGGGTACTTCAAATGGAGACGCATGATGAGGTTAGAGGTTAAAGATTAAAATTAAGGGTTATCGCCGATTAGCGATAACCCTTAATTCTTAATTCTAAACTCTTGATTCACTTTTACATCGTCACTTCAACGATATGCTTGCCTGGAGTATAAGGAACAAGGGCACCATCGAGTGGCTTGCCATCGACAGTGACCGCCTTTACACCTTTCTGGCTACCATTTGGATGTACGTTAATCTCATACTCCGCATCACGGAACTTACGTTTGATGGTATAGTCTTGTGCCGACACAGGCAGACAAGGATCGATACACAACCCGTCGTATTCCGGTTTAACACCAAGGATATATTGGCTGACAGTGAGCCACATCCATGCGGCTGTACCAGTAAGCCATGAGTTCTTTCCCTCACCAGGCTTAGCCGCATCCTTACCAGCAACCATCTGACAGTTTACGTATGGCTCCACCTTATGCAGCGTCTGGTATTTCTCCTCAACATACGACGGTAGGATCTTGGCATAATGGCTCCAGGCATCATTGCCTCGTCCGGTAAGCGTCTCACCGATAATCACCCATGGATTGTTATGACAGAAGATACCTGCGTTCTCTTTGTATCCTTCCGGATAAGAAGAGATCTCACCATACTCATATACATACTTCGTGAAGGCAGGATTGTTCAAAACGATACCATGCTCACACTCCAGGTATTTCTTCGTAGAGTCGAGACTCTTGGCAACCATACCCTCCTCAGCACCGATTTCAGCCATAGTACACCATCCTTGTGACTCAATGAAGATCTTTGCCTCATCACACTCATGAGAGCCAATCTTGTTGCCGAAGTAGTCGTATGCACGCAGATACCACTCTCCGTCCCAGCCATCTTTCTTGACAGCCGCAACCATAGCGTCGACAGCTTTCTGGGCACGGTCGGCCTCTTCTTCACGTCCAGTCTTACGACAGAGTTCCACATATTGTTTTCCTGTTACGACAAACAAACCTGCTATCATCAGTGACTCAGCCTTAGAGCCCTCGCTCTTGTTCTCTGTAGTCTGGAAGCTCTCATTCGGATCCCAAGAGAAACAGTTGAGGTTCAGACAGTCGTTCCAGTCAGCACGTCCGATGAGTGGCAGACAGTGAGGACCGAGATTGTTGACTACGTGGTCGAAGCTAACCTTCAAGTGTTCAAAGAGCGAAACCTCGCTACCTGGCTGATTATCAAACGGAACCTGTTCATCTAGAATTGAGAAATCACCAGTCTCTTTCAAATAAGCCACAGTTCCGAAAATCAGCCAGCATGGGTCATCGTTGAATCCGCCACCGATATCGTTGTTACCACGCTTGGTTAGCGGCTGATATTGGTGGTAGCAACCACCGTCAGGGAACTGTGTCGAGGCGATGTCGATGATACGCTGACGCGCGCGGCTTGGTATCTGATGGACGAACCCCACAAGGTCCTGGTTGCTGTCGCGGAATCCCATCCCTCGTCCGATGCCGCTCTCAAAGAACGATGCCGAGCGTGAGAAGTTGAATGTCACCATACACTGGTATTGGTTCCATATATTCACCATACGGTCGAGCTTATCGTTGCCAGTGTTTACGATATAGATATCAAGCAGGCGGTTCCAGTAGTCTTGCAACTGTGCAAAGGCAAGATCCACCTTCTCAGTGGTATCAAACTGCTCCATCAAAGCCTTAGCCTTGGCTTTGTTGATAACCTGCGGTGCGGAGAACTTCTCTTCTTGCTCGTTCTCTACATATCCCAACAGGAAAACAAAGTCACGACTCTCACCAGGTGCCAGCTCAACCTCAATATAATGTGAGGCTATGGGACTCCAGCCATGCGCATGACTGTTACGTGGCTTGCCTTCGAGCACAGCCTCGGGCTCATCAAAGCCGTTATACAGACCGACAAATGTCTCACGGTCTGTATCATAGCCGTCAACTGGCGCATTAACGGTATAGAAGGCATAGTGGTTTCGACGCTCACGGTATTCTGTCTTATGATAGATGGTGCTACCCTCTATCTCCACCTCACCAGTAGAGAAGTTACGCTGGAAGTTCTCCATGTCTGTAGCCGCGTTCCATAAGCACCATTCTGCGAAAGAAAACAGCTTTAGCTTCTTTGTCTCTGATGAGTGGTTGGTAAGAGTAAGCTTCTGCACCTCAGCCCATGTCTTCAGAGGTACGAAGAACAATACAGATACCTCAACATCATTCTTGCGCCCTGTCACACGAGTGTAGCTCATGCCATGACGGCACTCATAGAAGTCGAGTGGAGTCTTACATGGTTTCCAGCCAGGATTCCATACGGTATCCCCATCCTTAACATAGAAATACCTGCCGCCATTGTCCATTGGGACACCATTGTAGCGGTAACGGGTGATACGGCGGAACTTAGCATCCTTATAGAAGGAGTAGCCACCTGCCGTGTTACTGATTAGAGAGAAAAAATCCTCATTGCCAAGGTAGTTAATCCAAGGCCAAGGTGTCTTCGGGTCGGTAATCACATACTCCCGATGTTGGTCGTCAAAATGACCATACTTTTTGTTTTCCATTGTGTTATGCATTACAATTTAGAAGTTTTCCACAAAAGTATGAAATTTATTTGAATTAGAAAAGCGATTTGATTACTAATTTTTGTAATTTGTTCACATTTTTATCTCGACTGCCCCTATAATCTCCGAAATTTTATTTACCTTTGAAGAAGGTACTTCCATTCAACAATAAAAATAAAAATGACTTTTTATTTTGTATTGTGCTCATTTACTCGTACCTTTGCAAAGATTATACTATTCAATACTATTAGATGAAAGAATTTGTAATTTCCGAAGTCAAGGCCGAGACGGCCGTCCTTGTTGGTTTAATCACCAAGCAACAGGACGAGAGCAAGACAAAGGAATACCTTGACGAGCTGGAATTTCTTGCCGATACTGCCGGTGCCGTGACAATAAAGCGTTTCACTCAACGCGTCAGCGGTCCCAGTTCCGTAACATACGTAGGAAAGGGAAAGCTGGATGAGATAAGAGACTTCATCAAGATGCGTGAGGACATGGCGGAGCAATACGAGGCAGATGGCATAGAGCTCACTCCAGAGAACAGTCCTGTGGGAATGGTCATTTTCGATGATGAGCTTACAGCCAAGCAGATCCGCAATATAGAGAATGAGCTGAAAGTAAAGATACTCGACCGTACATCGCTCATTCTCGACATCTTTGCCATGCGCGCTCAGACCGCCAATGCCAAGACACAGGTAGAGCTGGCACAATACAGATATATGCTTCCGCGCCTTCAACGTCTGTGGACACACCTTGAGAGACAAGGTGGAGGCTCCGGTAGTGGCGGAGGCAAAGGCTCAGTAGGCTTACGTGGTCCTGGAGAGACACAGTTGGAGATGGACCGTCGTATCATTCTCCAGCGTATCACCCTACTAAAGCAACGTCTTGCAGAGATTGACAAGCAGAAGACCACCCAGCGCAAGAACCGTGGAAGGCTCATCCGCGTTGCGTTAGTCGGCTACACTAATGTCGGCAAGTCAACGATCATGAACCTTCTTTCCAAGAGTGAGGTGTTTGCGGAGAACAAGCTCTTTGCCACTCTCGACACCACAGTAAGGAAGGTCACCATTGAGAACCTCCCGTTCCTGCTTGCCGACACCGTTGGTTTCATCCGCAAGCTACCCACCGACCTGGTAGAGTCGTTTAAGTCTACCCTTGATGAGGTTCGCGAGGCCGACCTTCTGTTGCATGTGGTAGATATATCCCATCCTGATTTTGAGGAGCAGATCTCTGTTGTGGAAAAGACACTGGCAGACTTAGGCTGTGCCGACAAGCCTTCAATGATTGTTTTCAACAAGATTGACGGTTACACATGGGTTGAGAAAGAAGCCGATGACCTTACTCCTGCCACAAAGGAGAATGTCACCCTTGAGGAACTCAAAAGAACCTGGATGGCAAAGCTCAACGACAATTGTCTGTTCATCTCCGCTCTCGAGAGAGAAAACATAGAAGAGTTCCGCAAGATACTTTATAAGAAAGTACGCGAGCTACACGTACAAAAATATCCCTATAACGATTTCCTTTACAATATTGAAGAATAACAACTAAACACAATAGATATGAATAACTACAGGTCACTAACTCAAGAAGAGATTCAGATCCTTGAAAACAACAACTGTTGGGCAGAAAGCTGGGACAACGTAAGTGTCGCAGAGAATTTCAAGCCATACTCCTTCCATCGCGTCATGTTCTATGGTACGATAAGACTTGGCGAGTTTGAGAAGCAAGTAGAGGTAAGCACCGGTTTTTTCAAACATGCGGGAATCAACAACGCCACGCTACGCAATGTCACAGTGGGCAACGACTGTCTGATTGAGAATGTTGGTAATTTCATTAATAACTATACCATTGGCAATGACTGCTACATATCCAATATCTGTACTATGGAGACCACAGAGGGAGCCACCTATGGAGAAGGACATTTAGTATCAGTGCTCAATGAGATGGGTGACGGAAATGTAATCTTGTTCAACGAGCTTAACAGCCAGCTTGCCGCCTTCATGGTGAAACACTTCAATGACCGTCAGCTTAAAGATGCCATTCACCGCATGATAAGCGAAGAGATAAAATTGTCAAATCCAGACCGTGGCACCATAGGTAATAACGTAAAGATTGTAAACACCAAAGAGATTACCAACACCGTCATAAAGGACGATTGTGAGATTAGCGGTGCGGCGCGTCTGAGCGACTGTACGATTATGAGTAGCAATGATGCCAGCGTATATATCGGTACAGGTGTCATCTGTGAGAACTCCATTATATCCAATGGCTGCTCAATCACAAATTCCGTGAAGATGCAAGACTGCTTCGTTGGCGAGGCCTGTCAGATCACCAATGGATTCACGGCTGAGGCAAGTCTGTTCTTCGCCAATTCCTTTATGGCAAACGGTGAGGCATGTGCAGCCTTCTGCGGTCCTTTCTCAGCAAGTCACCATAAGTCAAGTTTGCTTATTGGAGGAGAGTTCTCGTTCTATAACGCTGGCTCCAACACCAATTTCTCCAACCATGCCTATAAGATGGGACCGATGCACTATGGCACTCTGGAGCGAGGCACAAAGACTGCCAGCGGCTCCTACGTATTGATGCCGGCAACCATTGGTGCCTTCTCTGTCTGTTTCGGTAAGCTGATGCACCACCCGGACACACGCTGTCTGCCTTTCTCCTATTTAATGGCATACGGCGACACTATGTATCTTGTACCGGGACGCAACATCACTACGGTAGGACTATACCGTGATATTAAGAAATGGCCGAAACGAGACAAGCGTGCCGCCAGTTGCAGGAAAAGCATTATCAACTTCGATTGGCTATCACCATTCACCGTCGGCGAGATTGTGGAAGGCAAGCAAATCCTTGAGAACCTCCGTGCTGCCAGCGGTGACAATGTGTCAAGCTACAACTACCATGAGTATGTCATAAACGCCTCGTCACTCCGCAAAGGAATCAAGTATTACGATATCGCCCTGCGCATATATATGGGAGCCGTACTAAAGCGTGCCGTGAAAGGCGGTTGGCTGGGTAAGCCACAAACCGAGATTGGTTTAGGTAAGTGGAACGACCTTTCAGGACTACTCTTACCAGAGAGTGAGGAGTTACGCATTATTGAAGACATCAAGAGCGGTACCCTTGAGACCATTCAGGATGTCAGCAACCGTTTCCGGGAGATCAACGACCACTTCCGCGAATATCAGTGGACATGGTCTTACAACATGATTCTCGACTATTACGGACTGGAAGAACTTGACGAAGAAGCAATGAGACAGATACATAAGGACTACATCACCGCCCGTCGCGCATGGATTGCAGAAATCAGGAAAGACGCAGAAAAGGAATTCGCCATGGGTGACGTTGAGCAGGATGTGTTTGACGACTTTATCTCAAAGCTCGACCATGAGATCGACTACGAAGAGTAACATCAAACCAGATAAGATTAAAACTTAATACAAACAATAATGGAAACAACGTACAAGAACACCGAGATGCGGTACCTAACTGCCTTTCTCCTTTTATGCCTCTTTTCTTTTATGCCTATGATGGCTCATGACTATGAGACAGTTGCGGGAGATCCAATGCAGACACGTATCTACACACTAAGTAACGGACTCAAGGTTTACCTCTCTGTAAACAAAGAGAAGCCACGTCTGCAAGCTAACATTGCGGTAAGGACAGGTTCGCGCAACGATCCTGCCGAGACAACTGGTCTTGCCCATTATCTGGAGCACCTGATGTTTAAAGGCACTAATCGGTTTGGTGTCACTGACGCAGCAGCGGAAAAGCCTTACCTTGACGACATCGAGGCACGATATGAAGTATACCGTACGCTGACCGACCCAGAAGCAAGGAGACAAGCATACCATGAGATTGACTCTGTGAGCCAGCTTGCCGCCAAGTATTTCATTCCTAACGAATACGACAAACTCATGTCGGCTATCGGCAGTGAAGGGACGAACGCCTTTACGTCTAACGACGTGACTTGCTATGTGGAGAACATTCCATCGAATGAGATTGAGAACTGGGCGAAGGTACAAGCAGACCGTTTTCAGAACATGGTAATCCGTGGGTTCCATACTGAGTTGGAAGCTGTATATGAGGAATACAATATCGGACTTGCCAACGACATGCGCAAAGAATATGCCACTATTCTGAAGATGTTGCTGCCTGGACATCCCTACGGTACGCAGACAACCATCGGTACTCAGGAACACCTTAAGAATCCATCCATTATCAATATCAAGAATTATTTCAAACGCTACTATGTACCCAACAATGTAGCAATCTGTATGGCTGGCGACTTCAACCCAGACGAGGTGATAGAAATTATTGACAAGTATTTCGGTTCATGGAAGCCGAGCACGAACCTCTCTCGACCAGAATACGGACAACAACCAGCACTGACACAGCCAAAAGACTCAACCATTGTTGGTCAGGAAGCAGAAAACCTGATGATGGCATGGCTCTTTAAAGGAGCCAATGACGCACAAGCCGACACGCTTGATGTCATCTCCTCGATTCTTGCCAATGGTAAGGCAGGTTTGTTTGAGGTGAACCTCGAGCAGACTATGAAAGCTCAAGGTGTGAGTGCGTTTATCTATGACATGACCGACTACTCCGGATTCATCGTCTATGGTATGCCGAAGGCGGGACAGTCTTTGGAAGAGCTTCGCACACTGGTATTAGGAGAAATCGACAACCTGAAACGCGGCAACTTCTCAGATGAGCTGTTGCCAAGTGTCATCAGCAACAAGAAGCTACAATACCTCACAAGTCTTGACAACAACCGCAACCGTGCAAATATCATGGTTGACGCGTTTATTAACAACCTGCCATGGGCAGATGTCGTAGGAAGACTCGACCGTCAGGCAAAGATGACAAAGCAACAGATTGTGGATTTTGCCAACAAACACTTCCTTGACAATTATGCATGTGTATACAAGAAGGTTGGCGAAGACACGACCCAGAAAAAGATCGACAAGCCAACCATCACCGCCATACCGACAAACCGAGACCTCAGTTCCACGTTCCTAAATGAGATTAAGAACAGTGAGGCGAAACCAATAGAGCCTCGTTTCCTTGATCTCAATAACGACTTAAAAGACACTAAGACCAAAGCGGGGCTTCCACTACTTTACAAGCAGAACACAGAAGACGACCGCTTCACTCTCCGCTTTGTCTATGATTTTGGTGACGAGGACGATTTGGACATTGGCTATGCAGCCAGCTACCTTAATTATATTGGCACCAATAAGAAAACCGTCAGTCAAATACAGCAGGAATTCTACAAGCTTGCATGTAGCTATGGTATCTCACAGACAGAAGACAAGACTACGGTATGGCTGACGGGTCTTAATGAGAACCTGCCACAGGCCCTAACCCTTGTGGAAGACCTGTTGCAAAATGCCAAGGCCGACAATGACTCATACACCAGTTTCGTTGACTTGGTTCAAAAAAGCAGGGATGACAGCAAAAAAGATCAACGCGAGAGTTTCCGTGCCTTGATGACTTACGGACAATATGGCTCATATAATTCCCAGCGTAACATTTACAGTATAGAACAGCTACGCGAGATGAACCCACAGAGCCTGCTCGAATGTCTCAAGAACCTGCGCAACATGGAAAAGACCGTGCTGTATTATGGTCCTATGACAGAAAAGGAGCTTAGCAAGCTTCTCGGTAGTGTTCACAAAACGAAGAAAAAGCTTACTCCTGCTCCACGAGGACCGGAATACACTATGCAGCCGACACCAGAGAATGAAGTATATATTGCACCGTATGACGCCAAGAACATCTACATGGTACAGTTCCACAATGAGAACAAGCCATGGAACAAGGAAGAGGCTCCTCTTCGCGCCCTTTTCAATGAGTATTTCGGAGGCAGCATGAACGGTATTGTATTTCAAGAGCTTCGCGAGAGCCGCGGACTTGCATATAACGCATCCGCACGATACAGCAGTCCTTCACGAAAGAACCAACCTGAGTCATTCTACACCTTCATCATCTCACAGAATGACAAGATGGCAGACTGTATCAAGACATTCAATCAGATTGTAGACACTTTGCCTCAGAGCCAGGCAGCCTTTGAGATAGCCAAGCAGAGCCTTACCAAGAGTCTGCAAAGTGCAAGGACAACAAAGTTCTCCGTACTCTCCACCTACTACTGGCTGAAGCAGATGGGTCTCGACTACGATACTAACGAATATATTTATAAGGCACTGCCATCGCTTACTTTGCAGGATATTGTGAATTTCGAGAAAGCCAATATGGTAAACAAGCCTTATAAGTATCTTATTCTCGGTAAGGAAGAAGACCTTGACATGGAGAAATTAGAGAAAATAGCCCCGGTAAAGCGTCTTTCCACAGAAGAAATCTTCGGATATTAAAACGAGATAACGTAATAACGAATAAACAATAAAAACAACCATGGCAACAACAGATTTCAAGTACGCCCCCATGTTCCAGATGGGGAAAGACACAACAGAGTATCGCCTGCTGACGAAAGAAGGCATCAGCCTCAGCGAGTTTGAGGGAAAGGAAATTGTTAAAGTATCACCAGAGGCACTGACCCTACTTGCACAAGAGGCATTCCATGATGTGGAGTTTATGCTACGTCGTGAACATAATGAGCAGGTCGCTGCCATCCTAAGTGACCCTGAGGCAAGCGAGAATGACAAGTATGTGGCATTACAGTTCCTACGCAACGCAGAGACAGCCGCCAAGGGTATACTACCCTTCTGTCAGGATACCGGAACCGCTATTATCCATGGTGAGAAAGGTCAACAGGTCTGGACTGGCTTTGAGGACGAGGAAGCACTCTCGAAAGGAGTCTACAACACCTTTACCATTGAGAACCTTCGCTACTCACAGAACGCTCCTCTCAACATGTATGATGAGGTGAACACACGCTGCAACCTCCCTGCACAGATTGACATCGAGGCTACTGAGGGTGCGGAGTATCGTTTCGTAATGGTTGCCAAAGGCGGCGGTTCTGCCAACAAGACATACTTCTATCCTATGACAAAGGCAACCATACAGAATGAAGGAACACTTCTTCCTTTCCTTGTAGAGAAGATGAAGAGCCTTGGCACCGCAGCCTGTCCACCTTATCATATTGCCTTCGTCATTGGTGGAACAAGTGCCGAGAAGAACCTGCTCACTGTGAAACTCGCCAGTATAAAGTATTACGACAGTCTGCCTACCACCGGTGATGAGACAGGACGAGCCTTCCGCGACATCGACTTAGAGCAGAAACTTCTTGTAGAGGCACAGAAGATTGGCCTGGGTGCACAGTTTGGCGGCAAGGCTTTGGCACATGACATCCGTGTTATCCGTCTGCCACGTCATGGAGCATCCTGTCCTATAGGCATGGGAGTAAGCTGTTCCGCTGACCGTAATATCAAAGCTAAGATCAACCGTGATGGCGTATGGCTTGAGAAGATGGACAGTAACCCGTCAGAGCTTATACCAGAAGAGTTCCGCCGTCCTGGAGAGGGAACGAAAGGTATTGAGATTGATCTTGACAAAGGCATTGACGCAGTACGGGCAGAACTGACAAAATATCCTGTAAGTACCCGTGTCAATCTGAGGGGAACGATTATTGTTGCTCGTGACATCGCACATGCGAAGCTGAAGGCACGCCTTGACGCAGGTGAGGAGATGCCACAATACTTCAAGGATCATCCGATACTATACGCTGGACCAGCCAAGACGCCAGAAGGCTATCCGTGCGGGTCTATGGGACCGACCACAGCAAACCGCATGGATCCATATGTCGATGAGTTCCAAGACAATGGAGCCTCACTTGTAATGATTGCAAAGGGCAATCGCTCACAGGTAGTTACGGACGCCTGCCAGAAACACGGCGGTTTCTATCTTGGTACCATCGGTGGTGTTGCCGCAGTCCTCTCACAGAGCAGTATCAAGAGTATCGAATGTGTTGAATATCCTGAGCTGGGCATGGAAGCTATATGGAAGATCACCGTAGAAGACTTCCCTGCTTTCATCCTCGTTGATGATAAAGGCAACGACTTCTTCAAGCAACTGAAGCCTTGGTGTCCGAACGCTAAATGTTAAGGACTTTGAGTAAAAAAAATAAGAGTTAAGAATATCGTTTCTTAACTCTTATTTTTATATCCATCAAGATGAGATGAATTATAATTGTCTTTTTATCTTGAATGAATTCTCGATACTTGTTATCTCATCCATAAAGGCATGATCAACCTTCATGCGTTTTTCTATTTGAGAACAACTATGAATAACCGTAGAGTGATCACGTCCACCAACAAGTTTTCCGATACGCGATGCCGGCATCTTTGTATACTTCTGTGCAAGATACATAGAGACTTGCCGTGCCACCACATACTCTTGTTTACGGCTTCGACTCGACACATCTGAAGTTCGGACATTAAAATGATTACATACCGTCTCCACGATATCATCAATGGTAAGAGGTTTCTCATCAATCTTCACAGCACGCTTGATGACGCGCTCAGCCAAGCGCATGTCAACACTGCTGTTATATACAACGCTATATGCGAGCAAAGAATTGATGACCCCCTGTAGGTCACGAACGCTACCATTAGCAGTCTGAGCGATAAACCGCACCACTTCGTCAGGTATCTGTAACCCCTCATGTTGTATCTTATGATTGAGGATATCAATACACAACTGTATGTTTGGTTTTTCCAACTCAGCTATTAATCCGCAAGAGAAACGCGTAAGCAAACGCTCATTCATACCTTTCAGATCAACCGGAGGGCGATCAGAAGCCAACAATATACGTCTTCCATTACGGAAAAGGTGATCGAAGATATGGAAGAATGTGTCCTGTGTCTTCGCTGCGCTCACCCACTCCTGTATGTCATCAACCAAAAGCACATCTATAGTCTGATAGAAGCTTATAAAGTCGTTAACAGTATTCTGCAATACGGAGTTAGTATATTGAACCTGGAAAAGCTTTGCGCTGATATACAATACACGTTTCTGAGGATACAGTTTCTTTATGTGCAGTCCTATAGCATTCATAAGATGTGTCTTTCCACATCCTGATGGACCATAGATAAACATTGGATTAAACTGCGTGGTGTTTGGATGTTCCGCAATAGACAAACCTATAGAACGAGGCAGTTTATTACTGTCACCCTCAATAAAATTAGCAAATGACTTATGCGGATCTAATTGTGAGTCAATATCATGTTGTGCAGTATCGAGCTTGGTACGAGGCTGATTAGCCCTGCCAGTAGGACGTTGCGAGTCAATGTTTTCAACTGGCTCAGCCTGAATATCTTGCGTCAGATGATTTTCTTTATCTGTGACAACCCGATATGTCAGGCGTACACCTTTTCCATATACACGCGTAAGAACCTTGCTCAACAGGTCGATATAGTTCTCCTCGAGGTACTCATACACGAATGGACTTTGTACCCGTAGCCGCAAAGTCTTGGTCTCTTCCTGGAAGGACTCACAGACAATGGGTTTGAACCAAGTATCGAACTGCTTTTCCGTGACGTTATCACGGATAAGTAGTAGACATTGCTCCCAGAGTTTCATAGGTTTTACGTTCATATCCAGTTAATACATTGTTGTCTTACATCGTTCTCTCACGAAAGACTTTGCAAAGGTAATCAACAATTTTGAAATTTACTAATGCGCCAATTTGTCGAGTCATGGCATTTTTAGCTAAATGCCCTATTGATAGTACTTTGCAACGCCATGTATTTTGGCTTTAATATTTTTACGCTTGCATTATTCTAACACTCTGATTTCCAAACTTTTTTGCACATTTCAGTCACTTTTACGATAATTTGAAAAACATTTTATAAAATGCTGAAAGTCACTGACAATTCACCATTTACATATTTCTCTTAAAGTGTGGAACTTTAACAAACTTATTTAGACTTAATTTAAATACCGCATTATTTGTCTTTTTTTCCGAATACTGAGAAGTGTATATATCTCTTGGGATGATCCTTGAAGTCAACTAGTAACGCATCGGCATCTTGCATCGTCTGTGTCAGGTTTTGATAAAGAGTTTTGTCATTCATCAGCAATCCCAGTGTCCCTTGGTTGCTATTGAGTTTATCTGTAAGGCTCTGTACATTCGCAAGAGTCTGGTCAACCTTAGCCATGGTTCCCGCGACATCTATTCCTCCGACCTTATCGTTTAAGGTTGTTATCATATTATCAGCATTAGACATCGTTCCGTCAGCATGCGTAAGCAATCCGTTTGCCTTCCCAGTCAGTCTGGGTAATTCCTTGTTTACTGTAGCCATAATCTGATTCAGCTGGCGTGTTGAGGTTGTCAGGTCAGATGTAATAGTATTGATATTATGCAATGACGCTGCTATTGACGGGTCAGCCACCAGAGTATTTATGCCTGTGAGAATAGAATCCATCTTAGGCAGCAGTTTTTGTATCTCCGGCACCATCGACATAACCGCATCCATTGTGCCTTTCTCTATACCACCTTCAATTACACCACCTACAGGAAGTCTTCCGTTTTTGATATCGCCCAGCCTGAGTACAATCTGAACATTTCCGAGCATATCACTTACGATCTCAGCCTTCGTACCATTTGGAATAATCATATCCTTATCTATATTGACATCGACTTTGATATCCTCTGGCGAAGAGTAATCATAGTTTACTGTCTTTACCGTGCCTACCCGGAAACCATTGGCAGTGATTGGACTTGAGGTAGACAACCCTGTGATGTCATTAAACTTCATCACATATATCGTGTCAGAGGAAAAAAAGGAAAGTCCTTTAAGGAACTGCATACCAAAAAACAACACCATTATTCCAATGATTGCGACTATAGCTATCTTGACTTCATTTTTAATTTTCATACTTCCGTTATAATAGACTATTATTTTATTTTTAACTTAAATATCAGTGTTTTTTACTTTCCTTTATAGCCTGATGCAGATCCATGCGTTTACCGTTTTTAAGAGCGATGACAAACGATCCCGGGAAATCACTCTTCAAGGAATTATGTATCCGGCATATTTCATCATAGCTCCCACTACTACCTATAGTATATTTAGTCATTCCACCTTCGGAATAGCTCTCCACATCCTTGCCATGTCCCTTAAACTGAGGATGCTTGGCTGGCAGTGGACTATCAGAGACAAAAATCTGGACCTTGAAAACCGGAGCATTTGGTAATGGCTGAACCGTTGACATCAAAGGCTCGGGTTTTACCTGTTCCTCCTTAACCTCATGCACCACATGTTTCACCGTCTCAACCTTACTCTCCATTTTTTCCTGCTCCAGTTCTTTTTTAGATGTATTCCTCTCCTTACTGGAAGAAGGAGTGTCATCCTGCGGGAAGAGATGATGCTGATCCTCAAAACTATTGGACTTTGGAGCCACGTAAGGAACCACAACCTTACCACTATAACGGTTCTTATAAGTCACAAACGCCTGATATATTCCACGAGCCATAGCGTCGATGCCTTGTTCCGAATTAAGGAAGTTCTCTTCATCCGGTGTACTGATAAACCCGAGCTCTATCAGGCAACTTGGCATGGAAGTCTCACGAAGCACAAGGAAGCCTGCCTGATGCACACCCTTGTCAACACGTCCTGCCGTGCTACACACCGTACGCTGTATGATTTTTGCCAATTCGACACTCTTCTCCATGTTGGCACTTTGCATAAACTCAAACATGATATAGCTCTCTGACGACCTTGGGTCAAAGCCTTGATAACGCTGTTTGTAGTCTTTCTCCATGGAGATAACACTATTCTCACGCATAGCCACATCAAGATTGTCCTTTGCGCGGTGCATACCTAATGTATAAGTCTCAAATCCTCGTGCTATTCTTCCCGCAGGAAGTGCATTAGTATGTACAGAGATAAACAAATCAGCATTGTTGCGATTTGCAATGTTGGCACGTTCCTTCAGGGTTATAAACACATCAGTCTTACGAGTATATATCACCCGTACATCAGGACAGTTACGCTCTACATACCTTCCAAAAGCCAATGCAATATTAAGGTTGATGTTCTTTTCTTTTGAGAAGGCACCTGGAGCGCCTGTATCATGTCCTCCATGCCCAGCGTCAATAACAAGTGTAAATTGCTTATTTGCACCATCTGCAACAGCAATGCTTGTCATAAAGGCAAAAAACAAAAAAAATATCTTTCTTATCATAAAAGTATCTATATCGTTAAAAAGAGAAGCTATCCTATTGATCGTTAATCAAAGGCTCTCCTCAGGTAAAGAATCCCAATGCATTTCGACACTCGCTCCTTCGCAATATGCGCCTATCGGAGGATTCACCTTCGTCAGTTCCAAGTCCAAGGACTGTATTTTCGTCCATCGTGCAAAAAGAGCCCGTGCTATACGCTCTGCCACATGTTCAAGCAATGCCGAAGGTGACATCATCTCATCTCGTATCATGTCATAAGCCTCACCATAATGCAAGGTATCGTTGACATCATCACTCTCTGACGCGGTTGCCAAAGGATATCTTATACGTACATTGACAACATAGTCGTTACCGATCTCACGCTCCTGTGGGAGGACACCATGAAAAGCATGAAACCGAAGTCCTTTCAACAAGATATACCCGCATGTCAACCGCATCATCTCATTAAACATGAATAATTATTAACCTTAGCTATTCAAGAGAATCTTCCACGTCCTCACCGCCATTGACATATTTCTTCAAAGCCCGCTCAACACCCGTTTTCCAAGTGTTAATGCTTTCATCTTTCAATGATAAAGAAGCGACCAGTTTTATAACGTTTTCTATAGGCATGCGATAGCGAAGGACACCAGAGATAAGCTTGGCATAATTCCAATACTCTGGATTGAACTTCTCAGAAAGACCTTCAACAGTAGTCTTATATCCCCGTTTGTTCTCAAACTGGAAGTCATAACGACTTGAGCCATCCTCATTAACCTGCTTTATTATCTTTCCTTTAGTAACGGTTTTAGGAAGCACTATTCCCTCCTCGTCATCCTGCAAACCAGTAAAGATCTCGTATGGGCGCCCGTCCAGCAAACCTACAAATGCCACCCATTTCTCCTTATTGTTTTGAAAACGCACAACATCGCAAGCCAGCTCTTTAGGGCGAACTTCAACAACATGTGAATTCTCTCCAGCGTTTTGATTATTATTCTCCATGATTATTGTGAATTCAAATTCAGTTGCAAAAATAATAAAAAAAACACATTTATAGTTCAATATAATGTGAATTATACGATTTTAACATTACCTTTGCAGCATAAATACTGAAAGAAACTATATTATGGCATCAATAAACAACAGACGAACAATCAGAAAATACTCCACGAAAGCCGTGGAACAGAATTTGTTATACCGACTACTGGAAGAAGCGGAGCGAACACCTACAATGGGTAACCTGCAACTGTATTCTGTAATTGTCACACGTGACAACGAAATGAAACATCGTCTGGCACCAGCACACTTCAACCAGCCAATGGTGACACAAGCACCAGTTATGCTAACCTTCTGTGCCGACTTCCGGCGCACTACACTATGGGCAGAGAACAGGAAGGCAAATCCCGGATATGACAACTTCCTATCCTTCATCAATGCCTCTACCGACGCACTGTTATATTGTCAAACATTCTGCAACCTTGCTGAAGAAGAAGGGTTAGGAACTTGTTTTCTTGGAACAACCATATACATGCCAAAGATGATAATTGACATACTTCAGCTACCCAAGTTAGTATTCCCTGTCGCTACAATAACGCTCGGCTGGCCAGATGAGACACCAGCCCTCTCCGACCGGCTGCCACTGGAAAGTATAATTCATCAAGAGATATATGAAGACTACACATCGGCACGCATCGACTCTTTTTATAAAGCCAAGGAAGAGCTTGAGGAAAACCGGCATTTTGTGGAGCTAAACAACAAGGAGACACTTGCACAAGTCTTCACCGACTGCCGATATACAAAAAAAGACAACGAGAAAATGTCAGAGACCATGTTACAGGCACTTCGTGACCAAGGATTTCTTGACTAATAGAGAATCCACATTATGGCGTATGCTGTAACATGTTTTGAAGTTTTTGATTTGTTTTTTGAACAATTGAAGAATAATCAATGAGTACAATAATTTATCCATCACCTATCTTCGGTCCAGTACACAGCCGGCGTTTAGGTATCTCACTCGGCATCAACCTCATGCCTGGTGACGGAAAAATCTGCACATTCGACTGTCTTTATTGCGAATGCGGACTTAACAAAGACTTTCGTCCCTCTATGCCACGCCCTACTCGCAAAGAAGTGGCAGAATCCTTGGAAAAGAAATTACAGGAAATGTCTAAAGACAATGCTCTCCCAGACGTACTGACCTTTGCCGGTAATGGTGAGCCTACAGCCCATCCTGATTTCGCCGGTATTATTTACGACACTATTAGTCTGCGTAACAAATATTGTAAGGAAGCAAAAGTGTCGGTTTTGAGCAATGCAACGATGTCCTATAAGAAAGATGTGCATGAGGCTCTGAAACTTGTTGACAATAATATTCAGAAGCTGGACACTATAGATGCAGACTTCATACGACGCATAGACCGTCCTGTGTCTCATACATACGATGTTAATAAAGTCATTGAGGAGCTGAAGGCTTTTAATGGTCATGTCATCATTCAGACAATATTCCTTACAGGAAAAGATGACAGAGACGGAGTACCAATTGACAACACTGGAGAAAGATATGTCAAGCCATGGATTGAAGCCTTGAAGGAAATCCATCCGGAATCCGTTATGATTTACACGATTGACCGTGAGACTCCCATAAAAGGACTAAAAAAAGCAAGTCGCGAACAGCTTGATGCCATCCGCGACCGTGTTATAGCTGAAGGTATACATTGTACAGCCTCCTATTAGGCTCACATTCGTATCCTTTTACGCCTAATTACTATCATTGTCTTTCATTGCCTATTTACCTATTATACCTTGGGTAGTATGCTTTATGAAATCCATGATTTTTGTAATCTCCTCACTCTCAGGAACCTGCTCCCTAATTTGGCGGCGGGCATCCTGAACATCTGTCTTTCCATTGAATACCAGACGATAGGCATTGGCTATGTGCTTCAGCACCTTGTCACTGATGCCATACGCCTTGCACATAGTGACGTTGACACCACCATACTCAACAGGTGTACCTCCTGCAATGATATACGGCGGCACATCTTTTGAGAATGTAGTTCCCGCTTGTATCATTGCGCCCTCTCCTACTCGCGTTCCGGCGTTTTCTATGACACTTGACGAATAGATAACACCGTTTCCTATCTCACAGTCACCGGCAATCTTTGTTCCATATCCGAAAACACAGCTGTTGCCAACTTTTGTATCATGGCTGATATGAGATCCCTCCATCAAGAAATTATCATTGCCGATAACCGTCTGGCAGCCAGAATGTGTAGCACGATTGATGACAACATTCTCTCGGATAATATTGTTGTCACCGATCACAAGCTCACTCTTCTCACCACGGAAGTTGAAGTCTTGTGGCAGGGCGCCGAGTACGGCTCCCTGATGTACTTTGTTCTTTTTTCCCATACGTGTGCCATTAAGGATACTTACAAATGGGAATATGATACATCCATCGCCAATCACCACATCGTCCTCTATATACACGAATGGGAATATTTTACAGTTGTCACCGATCTTTGCCTTGGGGCTCACTTCGGCTCTTGGACTGATTTCACTTGCCATATTTATTTACGATTTGACTATTTACTATTTACTACTTAACTCATCAGTTTACCCCACCGCCAAGTGCATAATACAAATTTACGACAGCTTGCATCTTCGAGAAATCATCCTGAACTTTAGAGATCTCCACGTTTAGCAATTGCTGTTGTGCTGTAATTACCTCCAGGTAGGTGCTGGATGACTGTTTGTATAGCATTGTGGTTTGCTCTACATTTTTCTTGAGAACCTCAATCTGCTTGGTTTCCAAGTCACTCTTCTCAACAGCGGAGTTATACTGTACAAGTGCCTTACTTACCTCACTGCCAGCTGTCAGAATAGCATTCTGCCATGTGTTGTAAGCTTGTTTATACTGTGCCTCTGCGACACGAAGACCAGCTACAAGCTGCCCTTTTTGGAAGATTGGCTGAGTAAGTTGACCTACAACGCTAAGCAGTATCTTACCTGGATTTACAAGACCATTGCTATTAGTGTATGCGCCTGTTGGAGAGATAGTTATCTGTGGATAGAAACGGCTACGCGCAGTCTCCATTCCATAGAAACATTGTGCCAACGCCATTTCTTTTGCGTGAATGTCAGGACGGTTAGCAAGCATGTTCAGACCGACACCTGTGGCGTATTGCTCAGGCAGCACCTGACTTGCAAGGCTACCCCGTTCAATACCATGTATTGGCTCACCCATGAGCAATGACAACGAATTCTCAACCTCACGAATATTGCCCTTCAATGTCACACTTTGTGTTAGTACAGAATAATAAGCAGACTCCGCACTCTGAACACTTGTTGAGCGGGCACGCCCGAATGACATCTGTAATTTCATCATTTCCCAAGTATCCTTGGTCAGCTGTTGCATCTCATTTACAATCTCCATCTGGCGGTCAAGCATCAGAAGAGTATAATACAGATTTGCGGCATTACAGATAAGGCTCGTCTTCACAGCCAACTGGTAATCCTTCATCTGTATCAATGCAACCTGAGCTGACTTCTTCTGGCTGCGTAACGTGCCGAAAAGGTCAAGATTCCATGAAGCTGCAAGTGGGATGGTATATGCCTTTGTGGTAGTACCATCGGAACCTCCGAAATGTGATATTGTGCCTTGTGGCGCAAATGCTATTGATGGCAGGAACGCCAGTTTAGCTGCTTTCAGCTGTGCCTCAGCAATATCAATGTTAATGGCAGCATTCAACAAGTCCGGATTATTGGCAAGTGTCCTCGATATGATATCCTGCAGTATCGGATCAGTGAAGACCGACCTCCATGGGAGGTTGCCAAAGCCTGTCGTATCGGTATTCAGATACAGATTATCGTTTATTGGCGAACGCACAATACTATCAGTCCTGACATCCGGACGCTCATAATTGTCATAGAGCGAATGGTATGCCTTACAGCTGCTCAGCAGAACAGCCGTAAGACCTATTGTTATTATATTTCTTGTTTTCATTATCACTTGTCTGTTTGATAATTAGATACCTGTCAAGATATTATTGTTCTATTTTATACTCTTGGATAGGACCGTGGGCATATTGTTCCAACTCCCGTTCAACTTCCACATTCTCCTCATTCTCGAAATTCATTGGTTTGAACTTCTCCTGCAATGACTGGAAGATGACAAACAACGTAGGTACGACAAAGAGCTGGCACAAAGTACCGATCAACATACCACCTACAGCCGCGGCGCCAAGAGTCTGGTTACCATTCTTACCTACGCCAGAGGCGAACATCATTGGAAGCAAACCAATAATCATAGCAAGAGAAGTCATAAGGATTGGACGCAAACGTGCTGCGGAACCCAAGACAGCAGACCACGATATTGCCATACCGAGCTCACGACGCTCCAATGCGAACTGCACGATAAGGATTGCATTTTTAGCCAACAGACCTATCAACATAATCAATGAAATCTGCATGTAAATGTCATTGGAGTGTCCAAACAGCTGTGTAAAGCCGAAAGCACCCGCAAGACCAAACGGCACAGATAGAATTACAGCCAACGGCAGAATATAACTCTCATACTGTGCAGACAAGATCAGATATATGAACATAATACAAAGCAAGAAAATCAATGCAGTGGAGTTGCTCGACTTTGCTTCCTGACGTGTAAGACCTGAATACTCATAAGCATATCCCTGTGGCAGTATATCAGCAGCGACTTCTTCTACAGCCTGAATAGCCTCTCCTGTTGAATAGCCATCATTAACAGTTACGGTTGCATTTATAGATGTAAACAAGTTGAAACGGTTGATGTTAGCCGGACCATAAACCCGCTCAAGGGTACAGAATTCACCCACAGGTGTCATTCCTCCATTTGTACGAACATAGATTTTATTCATACTCTCAGGAGTCATACGATCCTCTGGACCAGCCTGAATCATCACACGATACAACTTTCCATAAGCATTAAAGTTGGAAGCATAAAGACCACCGTAATATCCTTGCAGGGTAGTGAGAACCGTTGACGGACCAATACCAGCTTGCTTACATTTAGCCACATCAATATGAATCATATACTGTGGATAATTCGGATTATAGGCAGTCATAGCCATCTGTATCTCTGGACGTTTGTTGAGCTCTTTAAGATAATTCTGTACAATATCAAAGAACTTTCCTAAATCACCACCAGTACGATCCTGCATAACCAATGACACACCACTGTTTGCAGAGAATCCAGGTATCATTGGTGGTGCGAATGCGAGGATTTGCGCATCTTTGATGCTTGCAGTCTGCTTGTATATCATACCCAATACAGATGTTGACTCCATTGGATTGACAAAGAAGCGCATAATACCATCACCTTCCCAAAGTCCTGAGAGCTTATACCAGAATCCGCCAGTACGTTCCTCAAAAGGCTTTAGTTTGATGATAAACGTTGCCTGGTCGGAGCCAGCACCAGCTATGAAGTTATATCCTTGTATCTGCTCACGGTTCTTGATTGCCGGATTAGCACCGAGCATTGAGTCTACTTGTGCTATGACCTGCTTGGTGCGTGCAACAGATGTTGAAGGAGGCATTGAAACGGTACAGAACAGAGTTCCGGTATCCTCATCTGGTACCAAACCTGTCTTTGTCGTCATCATTGTCACTACAAGTGATGCTATACCAACAACAACTAACAAGAGTATGAGAATAGGCTTATGCACAAGTTTCTCTACATAGCCTTTATATTTATTCATCGTCTTGTCATAGGTACGATTGAAAGCAGCATGGAACCTGTCTACAAATGACATCTTTTTCTCTTCCTCACCATCATGCGGTTTTAAGAAGATAGCACACAAGGCCGGTGACAGAGTCAAGGCGTTCAAGGCAGAGATGAAGATAGACACAGCCATCGTAATACCGAACTCACGATAGAATGTTCCGCTGGTACCGCCGATGAACGACACAGGAATAAACACTGAAGCCATCACCAGTGTCACAGAGATGATAGCGCCAGAAATCTCATTCATGGCATCAATGGCAGCTGTCAAAGCACTCTTATACCCCTGGTCAAGCTTGGCATGCACAGCCTCAACAACTATAATAGCATCGTCAACAACAATAGCTATGGCGAGAAGCAATGCCGACAATACCAGCAAGTTGATAGAGAATCCAAACACCTTCAAGAAGAAGAACGTACCAATAAGAGATACAGGAACAGCGATTAGCGGAATAAGTGTTGAGCGGAAGTCTTGCAAGAAGATATATACCACTAAGAACACCAAGAACAAAGTAAGGATAAGCGTGAATACTACCTCCTCAATACTTGCATAAAGGAATTCCGTGACATCATAGTTAATCTTATACTCAAGACCTGGGGGAAAGCTCTTTGCTTGCGCCTCAAGCTCTTTCTTCACGTTCTTTGCGATTTCATTGGCATTGGAGCCGGCAATTTGCTGAACCATACCCATGACAGAAGGTCTGTTGTTGTTCTTCATGGCAACAGAGTACTGCAAGCCTCCAAGCTCTACTTTCGCAACATCCTTCAACTTAAGAGTCTGTCCGTCACTCGTTGTCTTGATAATGATATTACCAAATTCTTCTGCCGTCTTCAAACGACCTGTATAGCGCATAGTATATTCGTATGCGACATTACTGAGTTCACCGAAGGAACCTGGAGCAGCCTCTATATTCTGATCTGCCAGCACACCACTAATATCTGTCGGCATTAGACTGTACTGTTTCATTACGTCAGGCTTAAGCCATATACGCATAGAATAGGTCTTCATACCAGGGCTTTGTACGTCACCGACACCTTCGATACGTTTCAAAGCTGGAACAATATTGATATTAGCATAGTTTGTCAGAAACTCATCATCATAACGGCCATCTTCAGAGGTCAGGGTATACATTATAACCTGTGATGTCTGGCGCTTCATTACCTGCACACCTGCACGAGTCACCTCTGCCGGCAACAAAGCGGATGCCTGACTGACACGGTTCTGGACATTCACCGCACACATATCCGCATTCATTCCCTGACGGAACATAACCGTAATACTTGCAGAACCTGCATTTGATGCCGATGAGGTCATATAGTCCATACCCTCCACACCATTGATACTTTCCTCCAATGGTGCAAGCACAGAGTTCAGCACTGTCTCAGCGTCAGCTCCTTGATAACTTGTTATCACCATAACGGTAGGCGGCGCAATGTCTGGATACTGCTCAATAGGGAGCGTCACCAAACCGATAAAGCCCAATATTACTATCACAATAGAGATTACCGTTGACAGCACAGGGCGTTTTATAAAATTCGTAAATGTCATAATTCTCGAATGTTAGCGTTGTCTTTAGAATTGTATTTCTATTTTTTTCTCGCTTCTTATTTCTTACCACCGCCCATAGCGTCAATGAAGCCTTTTGCAGTTCCTTGGTTCTCTCCAAGTTTCTCTGCATCCTGAATCTTCTTGTCATATTGCTCCTGGGAGATTGGCTTGATATCCATCGCATCGGTAAGCTTCGTAAGACCTGAGGTCACAATCTTATCGCCAACCTTCAGACCGTCAGTAACGATGTACGAATTACCGTCATTCTGCGGATTAACCTTTATCTCAGTATAGCGTACTTTGTTGTTTTGATCTACTTTATATACAAAGATCTTGTCCTGAACCTGTACGGTAGCCGACTGAGGTATCATCATGGCACGGCTATCATTTGTAGGAACAATGATTGAGCCAGAGCCACCACTCTTAAGCAAATGCTCTGGGTTAGAGAAACGGGCAATCATTGACACTGAACCTGTGGTAGCATCAATAACACCACTTACCTTCGTCACCGTACCCTCATGGTTGTATATACTACCATCTGCCAACTGAAGCTTTACTGGTGGATAAGCGTTTACCGCAGCTTTAATGCCACCAGCGTTCTTGGTCATTGCCAGCAAGTCCTTTTCAGTCATTGAGAAATACACTTCCATAGTGCTGATATTTGAGACTGTCGTCACAGCAGGATTTGACGAGGGGCTTACCAGAGCACCCTGTTTGTATGGAAGATTTCCTATTACACCTGCAGCCGGACTGGTAACAGTACAGAAACTAAGAGTCTCCTTGGCATTAGTTAGAGCAGCCTGAGCCTGAGCTACTGCTGAACGAGCCTGATTAAGACCTGCCTGAGCAGTCTCCATCGTATTTTTTGCCGTTTGCAGTTCATAGCTACCTATGACATTATTCTTAAACAGCTCCTGACTGTTCTTATATGTCAGGGTTGCTGTATTCAATTGAGCCTGAGCTGAATTTACTGAGGCCTGAGCCTGACGTACGGCTGCCTCAGCCTGACGTACAGCTGCCAGATAAGTAACATTATCGACAGTAAACAACACCTGTCCCTTACCTACCGCCTGACCTTCTTGAACGGCCAGACGAGTAATAAAGCCTGATACTTTTGGACGGATTTCCACATCCTGTACACCTTTGATTGTTGCAGGATATGTGGTCTGCAACTGTGTGCTTTGTGTACCTACAGTCATTACTGGATACTCATTGTCTCCAAAATTGGGACGTCCTCCAGACTTCTTTCCACAGCCTGAAAGAATCACTGCTGATGCCAAAGCAACATACAACAAATACTTGTTTCTTTTCATACCTATTCTATTATTAATATTCTTCTTGTCAAGAGAAAACCGAGCAACATTCGTTCGGTTTTCAGCCTACAAAATTACTCATTATAAATTTATTTATACAAAATCTAACCTTGTTTTTAATAAACATTATCGTTTTTTTATAGTTTAAATTACACCTTTTTACTATTAATAAGATTTTATCAATCTTTAAATTCAGATTAGCCCCATTTGAGAAGCCTTTTCTTTCAATAACAGCATCAATGGTTCACGCTCATTAGGCACCTTATTGTCTAAAACAGCATCCTTAAGGTAACGCTTCAGTTCGCCGACCTCCCTACTGGGTTGTAGGTGGAACATCTCCATTATCTCATTTCCATCAATACACGGTTGGAGCAAGCGAACATAGTCTTTTGCTTTCAAGTCGGCAAGTTTCTCACGAACCATACGGAAATTCTCAAGAAACCGTGCCTTTCTCATTTCATTCTTACTAGTAATATCAGCCTCACAAAGCATCATAAGGTCATCAATATCCTCACCTGCATCGTTCAAAAGACGGCGCACAGCACTGTCTGTAACCTCTTCGTCAGCAATAACAATCGGACGCATATGGAGGTCTACGAGCTTCTGAACATATTTCATCTTGGCATCCATTGGTTGTTTGAGTCTCCTGAAAATAGCGGGTACCATTTTCGCTCCGATAAAGTTATGATTATGGAAGGTCCATCCTAATGTTGGATCCCATCGCTTACTCTTAGGCTTACCAATATCATGCAGCAATGCTGCCCATCGAAGCCACAGACCATCGCCTCTTATAGCCTCACCATCCTCCCTGACAGTCTCGTTGCGCGACTTAATCCGAGCTACGACATTTTCAAGAACCTCAAGTGTATGATAGAAATTGTTCTTATGCGCGCGTCCGTTACGCGTTTCCACGATGTCGAGCTGAACTAATTCTGGCAGGATAAGTTCCAAAAGTCCACATCTGTATAGGTCCATAATTCCTTTTGACGGATGTGGTGACAGCATTATTTTATTCAGTTCATCAGATATTCGCTCTCCACTGATAATTTTTATACGGCTGCGGTTACGTCCTAATGCCTCAAAGGTTTCTTCCTCAATGAAAAAATCCAGTTGTGTGGCAAAACGGACACAACGTAGCATCCGCAACGGATCATCAGAAAAAGTGATGTCAGGATCGAGTGGAGTACGGATAATACCATCTTCCAAATCATAAAAGCCATCAAAAGGATCCACAAGTTCGCCAAAACGATTTTTATTCAGGCAAATCGCCATGGCATTTATAGTAAAGTCACGACGATTCTGGTCATCTTCAAGCGTACCGTCCTCAACATGGGGTTTACGCGAGTTATGACTATAGCTCTCTTTACGGGCACCTACAAATTCAATTTCGAGAAAAGAATTAGCTTTATCAGATGTCGATGATTTGTAATGAGAACATACTGGAATCTTCACTTGTGCCGTACCAAAATTACGAAAAATGCTCAGATTTGCTCTTTTCCCTATCGCTTTTTTCAATTCTTCCGCCACTCTAATACCACTACCAACAACAACGACATCTATGTCATTGGAAGGACGCTCGAGGAAAAGGTCACGAACATATCCTCCGACGACATAGCATTCCACATTAAGCCGGTCAGCCACTGCGGAAATCTGATGAAAGATATCTTGGTCCAAAAGCTTTGCAAGTTCAGCATCACTAAGGTTTCTCATGTGTATAATATCTTTTTAGTGCGCAAAGTTACTATTTTTTTTGCAGAAAGAGCTAAAAAAATCACAAAAGGTGCATACCAATACTTAGTTAATAATTGTTGTAGTTCTAAAATGAGAATAAAGTTGGTTGAACATTTGGATATGTGAAATTTGTTGCCTACCTTTGCAACGGAATATATTCAAGACTATGTCAAATAAGACGCCAAATACAGAAGAAGAATTCAAGGAAGTAATGTCGGAATGCCGCTCGCTTTTCGCAAGTAAGCTACACGACTATGGAGCATCCTGGCGTATCATGCGCCCGTCGTCGCTTACCGACCAGTTGCTTATAAAAGCCAAACGGATCCGTTCTTTGGAGATAAAGAAAGAATCGCTGGTAGGTGAAGGTATACGCCCTGAATTCATCGCACTTGTAAACTATGGCATTGTTGGACTGATACAGTTAGAATGCGGGTATGTAGACAAGACCGACATCACCACATCAGAAGCTTTGACACTGTATGACCGTTATGCGTCAGAGACTTTAGGACTGATGTTACGCAAAAACCATGATTACGATGAGGCATGGCGTTCCATGCGTGTCAGCAGCTATACAGACTTCATTCTCACAAAGATCCAACGAGTCAAGGAGATTGAAGATCTTGATGGGAACACGCTGGTATCAGAGGGTATCGGTTCAAACTATCAAGACATCATAAACTATGCCGTCTTCGGTGCTATTAAGCTAAAAGAGAAGTGAGAACAATAGCTGTCAACGTATGTCGACTGATACTTGCTGTTGTCTTTATCCTATCAGGATTTGTCAAAGCAGTAGACCCGTTGGGAACGCAATATAAGCTTCAAGACTACCTTGAAGTATTCCACCTTGAAAAAAGCGTAGCCGACTGGATGACACTTGCGGCATCAGTCTCGTTGTCTGCTTTGGAGTTTTGCATAGGTATATTCTTACTGTTTGCCATTCGACGCAGGCTGGTATCAAAGGTTACCTTTGTGTTCATGGTCGTGATGACTATAGTGACACTATGGTTGGCAATATTTGACCCAATCCAAGACTGCGGATGTTTCGGAGATGCGCTTAAGCTGACAAATGGTCAGACTCTTGCAAAGAACATCGTACTGTTGACCCTTGCAGCAGTTGTGGTACGCAACCCTCTTCGGATGAGACGCTTCATCTCAAAAACCAATCAGGGAATTGTTATCAACTTCACTGTATTGTTTATCCTCATGACAAGTACATGGAGTTTGTACCGCTTGCCGATGTTTGACTTTCGTCCCTACCATATAGGAGCGAATATCAAAAAAGGTATGGAGATTCCCAAGGGCGCCAAGCAGCCAAAATTTGACACGACGTTCATTATGGAGAAAAACGGGGAGCAAAAAGAATTCACACTGGAAAACTATCCCGACTCCACATGGACGTTCATTGACAGTAAAACAGTAATAATAGAAAAGGGCTATGAGCCGCCAATACATGACTTTTCCATCACGGAGATAGCAACTGGTGAGGACATCACCCAGCAGGTTCTTGACGACAAAGGATACACATTCTTGCTGATAGCCCCATATCTGGAACATGCCGATGACGGCAGCTTTGGCGATATTGACCGTATCTTTGAATACGCACAGGACAACGGTCACAAGTTCTATTGTCTTACTGCCAGCGGAAATGACGGTATAGAACACTGGAGTGACATGACAGGAGCGGAATACCCATTCTGCACTACTGATGCCACCACATTAAAGACGATAATAAGGAGCAATCCAGGATTAGTACTACTAAAAAACGGTACTATCATTGGAAAATGGAGTCATAACGCACTCCCTACCAATAAGCAGATTATGGTCCACCAAAAGGACAATGTGGCTATGAAGCTTACTACCATTATTTTATGGTTTGTCCTTCCCCTTACGCTCTTGACAATCGCCGATCGTTTATGGGCATGGACAAAATGGATAAAGAGGAAAAAAAGATCTAACAGATTATATCAACTTTTAAAACGACAAAAAATGAGAAAAAAAATCGTAGCAGGAAACTGGAAAATGAACATGAACCTGCAAGACGGAGTAGCCTTGGCTAAGGAACTTAACGAGACACTTGCGGCAGACAAGCCTAATTGCGGTGTTGTCATCTGCACACCGTTTATCCATTTAGCAAGTATTGCCCAGTTCCTGAATCAAGACATTATCGGGTTAGGCGCAGAAAACTGTGCTGACAAGGAAAAAGGAGCTTATACTGGTGAAGTAAGCGCTGAGATGGTTAAGAGCACTGGTGCACAGTACGTCATCCTTGGACACTCTGAGCGTCGTCAATACTATAATGAGACTCCTGAGATTCTTAAGGAAAAGGTATTGCTCGCTTTGAAGAACAATCTGAAAGTAATCTTCTGTATTGGAGAGACTTTAGAAGAGCGTGAGGCTGAGAAGCAGAACGAGGTTGTGAAGGCTGAGCTTGAGGGCAGTGTCTTCAATCTTAGCGCAGAGGACTTCAAGAACATTATCATTGCATACGAGCCAATATGGGCTATCGGTACAGGTAAGACTGCTACTGCTGACCAAGCAGAGGAGATCCATGCCTATATCCGTTCCATCATTGCTGAGAAGTATGGCGAAATCGTAGCCGAAGATACTACTATATTATATGGTGGCAGCTGTAAGGCAAGCAATGCTCCTGAACTGTTCGCAAAACCAGACATTGACGGTGGACTGATTGGTGGTGCCTCCCTCAAGGCTGCCGACTTTAAAGGCATCATCGATGCTTGGAAATAAGTGGCAATAATATTTGTCAGGGGTAAGCGGTTAAACCTTTACCCCTGACAATCATCGAATTAATATACAATTAAAAAACTATGCCCATGAAACGACTTATTGTCTTATCCTTAACTATGTTGTGTTGCGCTGTATTCATCAAAGCACAATCGAATGGTTCTGTATCTATAAAACAGAGTGCAGAGATTGACGCTTTGGTATATGGCAAGAAAAAAGACGTGCCAAAGACCAAGGAGCAGATGAGAGCCGAGAAGAAAGCGGCAAAGCAGGCAGAGAAAGAGGCAAAGAAAAAAGCAAAGGAAGAAGAAAGACGCCAGAATGAATTAAGACAGAACCGTCCACCTGAAGTGCCACGCATCACAATGAACCCAACCTTGCCAAAAAAGGAAATTGTCATTGCTCCAGACAGGAAACTGGACATTACGCATGACAAGAATGTGCAACGGACCCGTACAAAGATGGTACGCAAGCGTGTAATGAACCCAGACGGAACCCCAAGCACACACAAAGTGATGAAAAAGGTAGTGTACAAAGGACGGAAGAAGACTAATGGCTATCGCATACAAGTATTTTCAGGTGGCAACACCCGTGAAGACAGGCAGAATGCTCAACGTGTTGGACACAGGATTAAAGCCGCATTCCCTGACGAGCCTGTATACGTACATTTCTATTCACCAAGATGGATTTGCCGAGTAGGTAACTTCACTGACAAGAAAAAGGCTGCCGCTATGCTAAGGAAAGTAAAAGACATGGGCTTTAAGTCTGCTATTATTGTAACAGGCAAGATTTCGGTTCGGAATGCTGAGTATCACGACATAGAATAACATCATGAATCCAGAAATAGAATTCCGCAATGGACTTGAAGAACTTGCGGAACATTACAAGAGAATTATAGAATTACTTGGTGAGAACCCTGAGCGTGAGGGAATTATCAAAACCCCTATGCGTGTAGCAAAAGCTATGCAAATTCTAACACGCGGCTACTCACAGGATCCTCATAAGGTTCTTACTGACGCATTATTCGAGGAGAAATATAACCAGATGGTTATAGTAAAAGACATTGATTTCTTTTCAATGTGCGAACATCACATGCTACCTTTTTACGGGAAAGTACATGTCGCATATATCCCCAATGGCTATATTACCGGATTAAGTAAGATCGCGCGAGTCGTTGACATCTACAGTCACCGCATGCAGGTTCAAGAGCGTATGACTCAGCAGATTAAAGATTGCATCCAAGAGACTCTCAAGCCTTTGGGTGTGATGGTCGTCATTGAGGCAAAGCATATGTGTATGCAGATGCGCGGTGTAGAAAAGCAAAACAGTATCACCACGACAAGTGACTTCAGTGGAGCCTTTAATCAGGCTAAGACACGTGAGGAATTCATGAATTTGCTACGTGGAGAATCAAAAAGGATTTGAGTTTTGAGCCTTTAATTATGTTATTTTAGCTTTAAGCAATAGTTCGTTAAAATTTCAATATACGGTGTAACGGCTAAGCCGCGCAGCCAAAGAGTTCTTTGAAAATGTGATTAATTAAAGTTTGGTTCGGTCGGTATCGGGATGCGTCAAAAATTCGTTTCGTCAGAAACGTATTGGTCATCAGCAACTTGAAGTTAGACATGGAATATTCCAT
>FLNX01004375.1_pt1 | contig 62793 bp, 54 predicted proteins | sample 1140341 | NCBI WGS metagenome assembly FLNX01 (sample SAMEA3878208, study PRJEB12797) | bioreactor metagenome | biome: Moose rumen | place: Sweden | collected 2011-10
AATTGAAAATAAGTGTTTTACAAATAAATAGTATTAGATATTCATGGTTGTTTATACCCGTTTAGATACAATTATAGAACGCAGAACTGCCGATGCTCGTCACGCTGTTGGGAATGGTGACAGAGGTCAGACCGCTACAATCAGAGAACGCTTTAACGCCAATGCTCGTCACACTACTGGGAATGGTGACGGAGGTCAGACCACTGCAATTATAGAAAGCACGATTACCTATGCTCGTCACACCGTCAGGAATGGTGACGGAGGTCAGACCACTGCAACCAGAGAACGCAGAACTGCCGATACTCGTCACACTGTTGGGAATGGTGATGGAGGTCAGACCACTGCAACCAGAGAATGCAGAACCGCCAATGCTCGTCACACTGTTGGGAATGACAGTATTCTCACATCCAGTTATCAGCGTGTTGCTGGAGGTATATATAATGGCATTACAGTTATCACGAGAATCATACTTTGGGTTACCATTTTCAACACTAACAGAAGTCAGACCACTGCAACCAGAGAATGCAGAACTGCCGATACTTGTCACACTATTGGGAATAGTGATGGAGGTCAGACCAGTGCAACCAGAGAACGCATCATAGCCGATACTTGTCACACTATTGGGAATAGTGATGGAGGTCAGACCAGTGCAATCCGAGAATGCATAATTGTCGATACCAGTCACTTTATATGTTTTACCGTTGTAAGTTACTGATTCAGGTATAGTGATGTCACCACTATATTCATAACGAGTGACAATGAATGTCCATGATTTCCATTGTAATTCCATTATGTAGCAAATCGTTTTGCCATCAGCATTCGCCATTTCAATATTATTGGCGGATGCACTTGTTCCAACCATGCACATCAGCATGACAAGGAAGATCGAAATGTTTAAGTGTTTCATATTTATAATCTTTTAGGTTTTCATATCATGTCCCTCAGCAGCCCAAACAGAGACGGTTTAGTCATTAGATTTTCAGTATGGCATAGATATGAAAAAAGCGGGGCAACTGTACCTGTTACTCGTCCCGCTATTCGAGGCCTTCGCATTGCCCATCACTGTAGAACGAGCAACGCAGAAGCCCACGCCGAATGTAATATAAATGCCCTCAGCCCTAAAATCGGACATGGGCTAATATACACCCTAATAGGCATCTACCGTTGCCTTGTTCTTTGGCAGTGATTGGAAATTGCGAAGTTCCGAATAGCCAAAGACAAAGCGTCAGATAAACGCTTTTCCAATAAATATGCATCCTCTCTTTCGTATCAGCCTTTCGGCATCAACATCGGAGGAGGATGATGCAAAGATAGCGATTATTTCTGAAACAAAAAAGAAATAGGCAAGGAATTTGTATGAAATCCTTGCCTTAGTGTATGAAATGAAATCTTGGTTAAGGAATGAAGGAGGAAATATCTGCATACAAAAAAATGCTTCCGTTGCGGAAGCATTTTTGTTATTGCATGTCGTAAACCACTTGCATCAGTTTCTTGCCGATAGTGTCAGCCTCCTCCATCGTGGCTGCCTCGCTATACACACGGATAATCGGCTCGGTATTCGACTTGCGCAGATGCACCCACTTATCAAGGAAATCAATCTTCACACCGTCGATATCATTCACCTGTGCTGTCGGATCAGCGGCAAACATCTCCTTCACCTTCACAAGAATAGCATCCACGTCTGTCTCCGGTGTCAGGTCGATACGATTCTTGGCTATCTGGTAGTCAGGAAAGGTAGCACGTAACTCACTGACCTTACAGCCCTTCTCGGCAAGGGAGGTCAGGAAGAGGGCGATACCTACCAGTGCGTCACGTCCATAGTGACTCTCTGGATAGATGACACCACCATTTCCCTCACCACCGATAACGGCATTCACCTCTTTCATCTTCGTGGTCACATTGACCTCACCCACAGCGGCGGCAGTATAGACACCACCATACTTCTTCGTCACATCACGGAGGGCACGGGTTGAAGAGAGATTCGAGACGGTATTACCTGAAGTCTTGGAGAGTATATAGTCTGCGACACTCACCAGTGTATACTCTTCACCAAACATCTTACCATCCTCACAGATGAAAGCAAGACGGTCAACATCGGGATCCACGACGATACCCAAGTCATACTTACCCTTCTTCATCTCGTCCATGATACCCTGTAAGTTCTTCTCCAGAGGCTCAGGGTTATGGGCGAAATCACCTGTTGGCTCCCCATTCAGGATATTGTATTCCACTCCTAACTTATCTAACAATTTCGGCAGGATGATGCCACCCACACTATTGATGGTGTCCACACATACCTTGAACTGCGCTTTCCTGACTGCCTCCACGTCAACCAGTCTTAACTGGAGGACGTTCTCTATATGACGGTCATCGAAAGAGTTGTCTTGAGTATAATGTCCCAGATGGTCCACATCAGCATATTCGAAATTCTCACGTTCCGCAATAGCAAGCACGATAGCGCCATCGGCGGCAGACAGGAACTCACCCTCCTGATTCAGCAACTTCAAGGCATTCCACTGACGAGGGTTATGCGAGGCTGTGATGATGATACCTCCATCCGCTCCCGACATCGTGACAGCAAGTTCCGTGGTCGGTGTGGTGGCATAGCCAATATCTATCACGTCATAACCAACTCCCATCAGCGTACCACATACCACATTACGCACCATATCACCAGAGATACGGGCATCACGACCCACCACAATCTTGTTGGACGTACCTTTTCCGTTGCGATGGATAAACTGTGCATAGGCAGTGGTGAATTTCACGATATCCAAAGGATTCAAAGTATCGCCCGTAGAGCCTCCTATGGTTCCACGGATACCAGAAATTGATTTAATAAGTGTCATGTTCTCTTGGTTTTAATTATCTCTTTCGTAAGTAATCTCGTAATAACAGGGGTAAACACTGGAGGAAGCATCTACCGTTCCCTGAGAATGAGGAACAATCAGACGAACCTTGGCTATTTCGTCACCATCTTCCTGCGGTCGCCCTACATTGATATATAACAATGGAACCAGCCAGCCGGCAGGAACAGCCGCAGAACCATGTGTTCTATACATTACCCCCGACACGAAAGTTCCCGTGAAAGAACTCCCAACGCGCTCCACCGTCATCTTGTCAGGAGCTCTGGAATAGTCGTAAGTCACATTGGATATCATCACATAATAGGGAGCGTCGTTTCTTACCAATAGGGTATCCTGTTTGATATTATACTCCGAGAAGCGGCACAGGATTTCCAAAGACTCATTCTCTTTTACTTTGGAGCCACAGCCTTTACGCACAATCTGCATATAGACACCGCTCTTATTCAGGTAGACATACTCATTCTTACTAAGATCTGTCGTCTCACCTTGTGAGGTGAACTGTGACTCATCAATCACCTTAATATTATTCTTTGAGATGTATTGATTGATGGCATCACGCTCCGCATCTTTCAAGTCAGAATAGGTCTCACCACTATTGCAACTGGCAAGCAGCAACATGCCACAAAGCAGTATCAGCAAACTATACGTTTTCTTCATATCAGGTCTTACTATTAATTTCGGGCGCAAATTTACAAATAAAATACCAATTATCCGCAATATTAGGCTACTTTAACGTGTCTTCAAAATGCAGAATGGCACGTTTGACCACTTCCACGGCTTCCTCCATCGTACAATTTAGTTTTCCTCCTGAGGCATTCAGATGACCTCCGCCATGGAAAAACATCTCCGCCATTTTATTACAGGGGAAGTCATCGACTGACCGCAGACTGACCCATATCATATTGTTACGTTCCGTATCCTCACGCAAAGAGATGCTCAGTTTCAAGCCTTTAATCTGCAAAGGCATATTCACCAAGCCCTCAGCATCACCCTTGATAAAATGGAAACGCCTCAAGTCATCACGGGTCAGCGTATAGAAGGCGGCATGTCGCTGTTCATCCACCACCAACTTATGACAAAGCACATATCCTACCATGCGGATACGGTGCTCACTATAGTTATGATAGACATTGCGAAAGATTTTGTCCTTGTCGATATGCTTTGTCAGCAACTGACTGATGATAAAATAGATATCTGGTGAGGAGGAGTTATAGGTGAACCCGCCAGTGTCTGTCATCATACCACAATATACAGGGATGGCGAAATGCTTGCCTAACTGCTCAAATAGCCCCATCTGCCAGACGATGCGGAACACCACTTCACAGGTGGAGGACATCTCTGGGTGAGATATTGACAATACGGTATCTACACTGGGTTCCAAATGATGGTCTATCAATACTTTCTTTGCCGGTGACTTCTCTATAGCCTCAGCCATTGCCTCTGTGCGTGATAGGGTATTGAAGTCAAGACAGAATATCAGGTCGGCAATCTTCAAGACCGTGTCAACAAAGTCCTTCCGCTTGTCGTAACGTACTATTTTCTCCGAGTTAGGCAACCACTGCAGATAATCCGGGTATTGGTCAGGAGCGACCACTAATGGTTCCTTCCCCATGGACTTCAACACATCTGCCCATCCTAACATAGATCCTAATGCGTCACCATCGGCATTCACATGGCAACACAATACGATAGTCTCTGCGGTATCGATAAGGGAGCGCAGTTGGCTGCACTCCCTCTCTGTCATAATCTCTTCCAGCATCAGAACAATTTGTTCGGATAGATACCCTCGTCTACCAGTTTCTGAATGCGCTTCACAGTATCCTCACGGTCTGCGGCATATGTCACGCCAAACCATTTGGATGTCGTATCAAGAACCTCTACGGTAGCCGTCTTCTCATTGATGAGTTTGTTGACCATCAACGGGATAAAGAACTCTGCCTTCAGGTTCTCCATATTCGTCGGATCACTCAGAAACTCCTTGAAGAATGTCTCAGAATGCTCGAAATAGTCGGGAGTAAAGCCCCACATATTCATCGACACAGGGGTATTGTCCTCGACAACGACCCACTTGCCATTCTCATCCTTATAACGGATAGGCTGGTCTGCGACACCTGCCTGTGAACCGTCCTCTGCGCAACGTACAATCTCCGTACGCTCCACCACTGTTGTCAAGTGTCCTTGCTCGTTCTTCGAACAGATACCACGAGCCACGGTACCATTCTCGCTCAAGGTGTTGCCTACACGGAAGCCCACCATCGCATACTGGTTCTTGGCTCCCTCTGGCAGACTGCTCAGGAACTTGCCGATCACCATAAAGGCATCACGATTGTAGAAGTCGTCACAGTTGATGACACAGAACGGCTCCTTGATGACGCCCTTACCCATCAATACGGCATGGTTGGTACCCCATGGCTTTACACGTCCCTCTGGCACCTTAAAGCCCTCGGGCAGCGCATCGATACCCTGGAAGCATAACTCACAAGGAATCTTATCCTCATATTTTGAGAGTATCTGGGTGCGGAACTGCTCCTCGAAATCCTTACGGATGACCCATACTATCTTACCAAAACCTGCCTGAATAGCATCATAGATAGAATAGTCCATGATGGTCTCACCGTTAGGTCCCAGACCATCCAACTGCTTCAAACCGCCATAGCGGCTTCCCATACCTGCGGCAAGGAGAAATAATGTTGGTTTCATATCTTATTTAATCTTTAATGTTTAATCTTTAATCTTTAATGTTTAATCTTTAATCTTTAATGTTTAATCTTTAATCTTTAATGTTTAATCTTTAATGTTTAATCATCAAAAGTCTTTTGTCATCTCAGCGACCTCAGCATTGATGTGGTCGATGAACTCCTGAATGGTCATGACTTTCTGCTCGCCACCACCCTGTGGACGGACAGCGACAGTACCGTCAGCCTGCTCTTTCTCACCGACAATCACCATATAAGGAATACGCTTCAACTCGTTGTCACGAATCTTACGGCCCAGTTTCTCATTACGCAGGTCGATCGTCGGACGAACACCACCCTGCTCAAACTTCTTAGCCACCTCATTGGCATAGTCGTTATACTTCTCTGACAAAGGCAGGATGGCAACCTGCTCAGGAGTCAGCCACAAGGGGAAGTGTCCGCTGGTGTGCTCAATCAGCACGGCACAGAAACGCTCCAATGAGCCGAAGGGTGCACGGTGGATCATCACCGGTGTCTTCTTCTGGTTGTCCTCATCCGTATACTCCAACTGGAAGCGCTTTGGCAGGTTATAGTCTACCTGGATAGTACCCAACTGCCAGCGGCGACCAATGGCATCCTTAATCATGAAGTCGAGTTTCGGACCATAGAAGGCTGCCTCACCATACTCTACCTTGGCAGGAAGTCCCTTCTCACGACAAGCCTCTACGATAGCAGCCTCGGCAAGAGCCCAGTCCTCGTCGGTTCCAACATATTTATCATGGTCGTTAGGGTCACGCAAGGATATCTGTGCCTCAAAATTGAAGCCAAAGGCGGTCAGCACGATGCCAATGATATCCATCACATTCAGGAACTCCTGCTTCACCTGGTCAGGACGACAGAACAGGTGGGCATCATCCTGTGTGAAAGAGCGTACACGAGTCAGTCCGTGCAACTCACCACTCTGCTCATAGCGGTAAACGGTACCGAACTCTGCGATACGCAATGGCAGGTCACGGTATGAACGGGGCTTCCATGCGAATATCTCACAGTGGTGAGGACAGTTCATGGGTTTCAGCATATACTCCTCATCCTCCTCCGGGGTATGGATAGGCTGGAATGAGTCCTTTCCATAGTGGGCATAGTGTCCACTGGTGATATAGAGGTTCTTGGAACCGATATGCGGAGTGATGACCTCCTGATAACCGAAACGCTTCTGTACCTTACGGAGATGGTCTTGCAGGCGCAGGCGCAGGTCTGTACCTTTCGGCAACCAGATAGGCAGGCCCTTACCCACCTTATCGGAGAACATGAACAACTCCATCTCCTTACCAATCTTACGGTGGTCACGCTTCTTCGCCTCCTCTAACATCACGAGATACTCATCGAGCATCTTCTTCTTGGGGAACGAGATACCATACAGACGCTGCATCTGCTCACGGCTGGCATCACCACGCCAGAAAGCACCGGCGACATTCGTCAGTTTGATAGCCTTGATGGCGCCAGTATTCATCAAATGTGGACCACGGCAGAGGTCTGTGAACGCACCCTGCGTATAGGTTGTGATACTACCATCCTCCAAGTCCTGCTCGATATGCTCGCACTTATAGGTCTGACCGTCAGCAGCAAACTCCTTCAGGGCGTCAGCCTTGGCGACCTCCTTGCGTACGACAGGCTCTTTCTTAGAGGCAAGTTCACGCATTTTCTCCTCAATCTTCGGGAAATCACTCTCCTTGATGCTCTCACCGTCTTTCAGCAGCACATCATAGAAGAAACCGTTCTCGATGGCAGGACCGAATCCGAACTGAATACCAGGATAGAGTTCCTGCAATGCCTCGGCAAGCAAGTGGGCACTGGTGTGCCAGAATGTGTGTTTACCCTCCTCGTCATCCCATTTATAGAGTGCGATCTTCGCATCCTCCATAATAGGTCTGTTGAGTTCTACTGTCTCGCCATTCACGCCGCATGACAACACGTCACGTGCCAAGGCAGGCGAAATACTCTCGGCAATCTCAAGTCCCGTTACGCCCTGCTCATACGAGCGAACAGATCCGTCGGGAAAAGTAATCTGAATCATATCTACAATATATGTTTAAGTTTAATTCGCCTGCGAAATTACAAATAAATAGTGATATCACCAAATATTTTTCACATAATAACACATATTTGTAACGTTCAAACGAGTCAAATCAAACATATAGTCGTCACCATACTACCTGCTGACTTAGAGTCAAACAATCGGTTGACTTAGAGTCGAACGATTGGTTGACTGGAGTCGAACGATTGGTTGACTGGAGTCAACTGGTAAGGAGGATGCTTCCAACGATTGATTACAACGGCACTTCACATTGAACACATAGGGACTAATAAACGCAAAGGATGGCACCTACGTTTTGTAAGTGCCATCCTTTTTAATATATCCAATCAGGTAACTTCACAATCACCTTACGACCGTTGATGAAACAACAAAAGATTAATAAGGAAAAAAGAACCAATAATATTTTGGGGTCTGCTCACTTCTTCGTATTTTTACAGAAAAATAAAAACGATTTTAATTGAACTATTAGAATTAAGTATGAAGAAGTATGCTTCTACGATTACTCCCAACAAGCAATATCCTGCGCTATCTCCGGCAATTGGGTACGATGGAAGGTTGGCTCTTTAATGCCTTGTCGCTTCTGCTGCCGATAGTCATCGAGCAGGCGGAACACATATTTCCCTAACAGGGCGATAGCAACGAGGTTGCATGCCGTCAGCAATGCCATACAGAGATCTATCATGCTCCATACCACTTCCAATGTCGTCCAAGCGCCAAACATCACCATCACACCGCCAGAGACTAATCTGTAGGCGGTCATCACCTTCCGACTGGAGGTCATAAAGCGTACGTTTGCCTCACCGTAATAATAGTTGCCAATCACCGAGGAATAGGCGAAGAGGAAGATGGCAATAGCGACGAAGATAGGTCCCCACGAACCCACCTCAGACTCCAGGGCCGCCTGCGTCAACATGATACCATTCAGTTCTGGAGAGGTATAGAGTCCACTAATCAAGATGATAAACGCAGTACAGGAGCAGACCACCAACGTATCGGTAAACACGCCCAACGCCTGTATCAGTCCTTGTTTGACAGGATGCGACACTGATGCCGTTGCCGCAGCATTAGGTGCGCTACCCTCTCCTGCCTCGTTGCTGAACAAACCTCGCTTCACGCCATTCATAATAGCGGCTCCTAACGTGCCACCCACAGCCTGCTCCACGCCAAAGGCACTCTTCACAATGACGGATATCACGTGGGGCAGCAACTCGATATTCATCACGATAACCACGACGGCAAGGATGAAATAGCCGACAGCCATCACAGGCACCAAGACAGAACTGACATGGGCAATGCGCTGGATGCCACCAAAGACGATGACAAGTGTCATGACCATCAGTACCACACCCGTCACAAGGGGATTCCAACCGAAAGCCCCCTCCATAGCGCCACAGATGGTATTCGTCTGTACAGAGTTATTCGCCAAGCCGAACGAGACGGTAATCAGGATAGCGAAGAGTATTGCCATCCATCGGCAGTGCAGTCCTCGCTGGATATAATAGGCGGGACCTCCGATAAACGAGTCTTTGTGATGCTGCTTGAACAATTGTCCTAAGGTCGACTCCACGAAAGCCGTCGCAGAGCCTACCAGTGCCATCACCCACATCCAGAACACGGCACCAGGACCACCTACGGCAATCGCCGTTGCCACTCCCGCCAGATTACCCGTTCCCACTCGTGAGGCGAGTGACACGGCAAAAGCCTGGAACGATGAAATGTGCTTTTCACTGCCTTGCGGTTTTACTGAGGAGTCTGTCAACAGGCGCAGCATCTCCCCTATCATGCGGAACTGCACGAAGCGGGTGTTCCATGTAAACCATAGTCCACACCCTATCAGTGCCCCTATGATCAGGTAGCCCCACAATGCGTCATTGATCTGGTTCAACAACTCCAACATAACTTTACTATATAGTATTAATTTCGATATCTTTTGATGATGCTATATGCGGTATAAAGTCCTAACTCCCCTGCCTTCGAGAGATCGCTGATTCCCTCTGCCTGCTGCTTGTTGGCAATACGGGCAAGTCCACGATTGTAATAGGCTTCTGCAAGATGACCATCCAAGGCTAACGCATGCGTGTAATCCTCGATGGCATGCACAAAATCATTGCGCTCCACATAAACATTGCCACGGTTATAATAAAGATAGGCATTCTCATTATAGCGTATCGCATCCGTCAAGTCTGACAACACGTTTGCCGTCTTCATACGGACATCCGTACCTTGCGAGGCATTGAAGGCATTGAGTTTCGATTGGCATGCGGCACGCTGCCAATAGGCAAGTGATGAGATGGAGTCGATTTGCAGATAGGTCGAGAGGTCATCAATAGCGGCATCAAAATTCTGGATGACACTATAGGCGACAGCACGCTTGAACAATAAGGCGGAAGCCCTTTGCGTGTTCCGCTCACGGTCTATTTGACTCGATAAAGTGTCGATATAGGCAAAGTATTTCCTCGTGTCCTCCTCGTCCAAGGCAGGGTTACTGCTGACGATATGCAACTGATGCTGTCTTGCCTCCAAGGCATTATAGGCATCCACCTGCTTATCGAAGGCAATATACTGTTTGACCTGATTCTGTTCCTGCTCATAAGACAGAATATACATAGGCAGATAATCCAAAATGACCCGCCGGTTCTGCACCCTACCCCGATACTCGCTCTGGTACTCATGCTCCACCTCTTGCTCATCGGCAACAGCAAGTTGGTTGTATTTCTCGATATCCAGATCACTACGCTTACGCATCTGTTCTTTCGAGAGGCGTGGTTGTCTGCCCAGATAGCGCTTGTCCATTTGCGCCTTGAGGATACGGAACTCATCCGCCTCAGCCTGCTTTGTCATGCCTATACGACGGTAACAAGAGGCACGGTGTTGCAAACCAAACCAGAAATTGGGAAACTCCTCGATTACTTTTGAGTAGTCACGGATGGCACCCCGCAGGTTACCCGTGTTCTCCAACAGCAAAGCACGGTTGAAAAGAGCCATCAAGTTGTTGGGCTCTAAGTTCAGTACGAAATCGAAGTCAAGGATGGCACGGTTATCATCACCCACCTGTGCACGAAGCAGTCCTCTGTTGTAATGCCCAAGAAAATTATTAGGGTCAAGGTCGAGTGCCGTATCATAATCCGCCATCGTACCACGCAGGTTATTCTGATTAAACCTTGCCAACGCACGATTGATATAATTGGTGGCTTGTTTAGGAAGCAGGTGGATTGCCTTAGACAGATACCCCTCACTCTCCTTCCATTCTTTTCGTGAGAGACTAATAACGGCACGCTGACTCCACAGATTACCATCATAAGGGTCCATCTCCAGACTCTTGTCAAGGGCGATGATAGCCTTGGTAGTATCCTCCTGTAACATATAGACTTCCGCCTGCATGGCATAGGCTGGTGCATGACGACTCCAGCGTGTCAGGATTGTGTCAAGTTGTAGGAGTGCCGTGTCATAGTCTTTCTCTTTGATATGACAGAGTACACGATTATGCCAAATACTCTGATTCTCAGGGTCATAGCGTAGCGCCTGATTATAGTCCTTAATCGCCTCACTGTATTTCTTCTGCTGGATGCGACTTAGTCCACGTAACTCATACATCCCTATCACATAGGGATTTCTTCTGATTGCCTCCGAGCAGTCAGCCTCAGCCCCGGCAAAATCATCGAGATAGTATTTGGCGACCCCCCGATAGAACCAGGGCTCATACAGATAAGGCTTGGCAGAGATTGCCTGATTAAAATACTGAATGGAAAGAACGTAATCCTCAAAATAGAGTGCCGAGCGCCCTATCATCACCAGCCGGTCGGTCTTGAACTGGGCAAGCGCAACCAATGGAAATAATAATAGAAGGAATACAATCTTTCTATTCATGGATATTTATTTCACGCCCCCTTTGGTCTTATAGCCACAGCGATAACGACCTTGAGTGAGAGCACGCAACTTACTCTTAATAAGTTGTTTACGCAACGGGGTGACACGATCCACAAAGACTTTTCCCTCCAGATGGTCGAACTCATGCTGCATCACACGAGTCAGATATCCTTCCACCCACTCGTCATGCGGTTTCAGTTCCTCATCAAGCCATTGTACACGAATACGAGTAGGACGTGTAACCTTCTCATGGATAGCAGGAAGCGACAGGCATCCTTCCTCCATGGAAGTGGTCTCTGTATCATCGTACTCTATGATATGTGGATTGATATATACATGGCGGAATCCCTTGTATTCTGGCATATCATCACTGATAACGTCCAGGTCGATGACCACCACACGAATAGACTTGCCAATCTGCGGGGCAGCAAGTCCGATGCCCTCACTCTCAGCAAGCGTATCCCACATGTCCGTAATCAACTGTTGCAGATCGGGATAGTCCGCAGGAATATCCTGGGCAACCTTCCGAAGCACAGGATGACCATATATATAAATAGGTAATACCATCTTGATACTCTTTTAAGTTATTTATCTTGTTTACTTTTTACGGAGCGCATATAGTCTTGCAGGATTATAGTGGCACTGACCTCATCGACAAGAGCCTTGTCCTGACGCGCCTTTTTCCTCAGTCCTCCCTCTAACATTGCCTGATGCGCCAATACAGAAGTAAAACGCTCATCATAGAACTCAATGGGAATCTGAGGCATCGCCTTACGCCAACGATTGACAAACTGCTGAACACGCTGCAGGTTCTCACTGGGCAACCCGTTAGGTTGACGGGGCTCACCAATCACGATACGCTCCACCTCCTCACGGGCAATGTATGCCTGCAGATAATCAAAGAGTTCAGAAGTAGCAACAGTCGCCAACCCTCCCGCTATAATCTGGAGAGGATCGGTGACTGCTAAACCTGTACGCTTCTTTCCGTAATCAATCGATAATATCCTTGCCACGCCAGCGCCTTTCAGCCTTTAACGGGCATTATAGAGCAACCATGCACCTGCATATTTCGTCTGCAAGTCGTTACGGCTGGCAGAAGCCTCTTCCTTTGTGTCGAAGGTTGTGGCAACCACACGATACATGTTGCGCTCCTCATTCTTTACAACCTGCGCATTATAGCCGGCATTATTCAACTGCTGCTGAAGTCCCATCGCATTAGCCTCAGACTGGAATGAGCCAACGACAACGCTGAAATTCTTCAGTCCATTACCAGAAACCAAAGAAACTCGCTCCTGGGTAACCTTCACGTTGTCCGTATTATCAACCACCTGAGTATTGTTAGCGGCTTTCTCCTCCAAAGGCACTACCACATTCGTCTCAGGCTGCTGAGTCTGAACAACAGCAGGCTGTTGCTGAATCTCCTCCTGCTGCTTTGCCTTCAGATATGCCTGCTTATAGGCACTCTCGCTTGATTTACAACTTGTGAAAGCCATTGCTGCGCATAAGCCAGCGCATACTACCATGTACTTTTTCATTTTCTGTTTATTTTTAATTAGACGTTATTTCAATATCACGTGCGAAATTACAAAATATCGGGCAAATAGAGCGAAAAAACGTGCATAAAGTTTGTTAAATAAGGAAATTCTAACCCTTTTAACAAAAAATGTCTCTCTTTTTGTCATTTATTTCGAAAACTTTCCTTATATTTGCAGATACAAATTGTAACATATATAACTAAAAATTTTTAAGACTATGAGAAGTTTAGGTGTTTTAGGCGCATTCTTCGGTGGCGCTATTGCCGGTGCAGTGATTGGTTTGTTACTCGCTCCTGAAAAAGGAGAGGACACACGTGAGAAGATTACAGATGCTGTGGACGACTTCATGAAGAAGCACAACATCAAACTGAGCCGCAAGGAAGTGAGTGACCTCGTGGACGATATCGCAGAGGCTGCTCCTGAAGTAGACTAATCAAGATGTTATCTAGCGACAAGAACGTAGAGACCATCGCGCAACTGGCGGAGATTGTCAAGCACTATTTGGGTATTCAGACCGAATATCTGAAACTGGATGTGGTTGATAAGTTGGTTCGCCTATTGACATTTATCGCTCTCTCAGTTGTGTTTATACTGATTATACTGGGAGTGGCGATGTTCTGTTCGTTTGCTTTCGCTTTCTGGCTTGCCTCATACACGGGGACGGCAATTGCCTTCCTCGTGGTTGGGGTGCTTCATCTGTTGCTGATCCTTCTTTTCTTTCTCAAGCGAAAAGCATGGATTGAAAAGCCCTTGGTTCGTTTCTTTGCCAATCTCCTTCTAAATAATTAGTTCGATGAAATTGCCCGTACAAAGTCCCAAGACAAATAACTACCAATCGCTTGAAGACATTCAGGCGAGGAAGGATGAATTGCTGGATCAACTCCAAACAGAAAACAACCACTTTGGTACGAAGTGGAGTCAGTTGTTTGTGTCGAAGGAGGACAATTCTAAGACAGCGTATATCGGGGGACTGCTTGCCAATGGCATTACTGTCATCGACTTTATCCTTACGGCAAGGAAACTCTACAAGAACTATGGGTCAATCTTTGGCTTAGGAAAGAAAAAGAAAAGGAAATAGGGGTTCTATCCTATCTCTATCACTTGTCCGTCGTACGCCATCTGAATATCAGAGGGCAAGGACGCATTGACCTCAGCATGTCTTCCAATGTCATGACTGCTATGGATGAGCCATGTCTGGCGGGCACCAATCATTCTGGCGAAATCCACAGCCTCGGCTAATGTTTGATGGGAGTGATGCGGCTTATGGCGAAGGGCATTCACCACGAGAGTATCCACCTCTTTCAGATACTCCAATTCTCCCTCATCAATTGTCTTCATATCGGTGATATATGCTAATTCCCCTATCCGATATCCCAGAATTGGTAAGTCGTGATGCATCACCTCAATAGGCATAATCTCTAAGTCTCCAATCTGCAATTGCTCATGTTTGTGAATCTCATGCAATTGGATTGCGGGCACCCCTGGATAGCGATGCTCCGCAAAACAGTAAGGCAGCATCTGCAACAGTCCCACTCTTGCTATAGGGTCAGCATAGACATTTATCTCACCAAACTGACAATAGGGACGAATGTCGTCCATCCCTCCCATGTGGTCATAATGGGCATGGGTAATCAGTATTCCGTCTATTTTACGGAAAGGCTGCGGCATGATCTGCTGACGGAAGTCTGGACCACAGTCTATCAAGATACGTGTTGTTTCCGTCTCCACCAGTGCAGAGCAACGCAGTCGCTTGTCATGCGGATCCTCGCTTGTACAAGTATAACACTGGCAACCGATTGTCGGTACGCCACACGATGTTCCCGTTCCAAGAAATGTCAACCTCATATGATATTCACTTCTGGGTGTATCTCTATTCCGAATTTCTCTTTGACATCATGCTGGATAGTCTCACACAGAGCAAGAACCTCCTTGCCCGTGGCTCCTCCAAGATTCACCAATACTAATGCCTGCTTGTCATAAACACCCGCCCGTCCCAACGGCTTACCTTTCCATCCGCATTGGTCAATCATCCAACCTGCGGGTATTTTCTCATGGTCAGCGTCAATGGTATAATGTGGCATGTTTTCATATTGCGCGGCAAGTTGCTCATACTTCTCACGAGTCACAATAGGATTCATAAAGAAACTACCTGCATTACCTATCAGTTTGGGATCAGGAAGTTTTGCCTCCCGGATATCAATAATCACTTGACGTAACTGCTGGGCTGTAGGCGATAGAATCTTTTTGCGCTCCAACTCTGCACGGATATTGCCATAGCCAAGATGAGGCTTGAAGTCTGTCTGAAAACGATAGGTGACATGCGTGATGAGATAGCGGTTCTTCCATTCACCTTTAAAACGGCTTTGCCGATAGGCAAACCCGCACTCGCTGTGAGGGATGACGCACACTTTGCCTGTTGCAATCTCCACAGCCTCGACCTCCACAATCAGGTCTTTCACCTCCACACCGTACGCACCGATATTCTGAACAGCAGTGGCACCCACATGACCTGGTATCAACGAGAGGTTCTCGGCACCATACAGATTGCTGTGTACGGCAAAATTCACAACCTCATCCCAAATCTCACCACTACCACAACACATCTGGAAACCAACGATACGAATACCCGGGATGACAGAATGTACTACGATACCATTAAAATCCTGCGTCAGCAGAAGATTACTGCCGCCACCTATAATAATATAGGGCGATGCCGACGCTCGAAGGATAGCCGCCACCTGTTGGGCTTCCTCTATTGTAGCATACTCCAAATACCTTCGACATTTTGCGTCTATGCCGAATGTGTTACGCGTCAACAGACTATAATTCTCGATATCTCTCATTACGTCGTCATCTTCTCCAGTTTCCACTTTCCACCATCATGCTTGAAGACCAGTTCCATTTCCAGTCCATTGGCAATGCCACGAAGTACGAAAACCTTACGTCCTGTCTCTTTCTGCGGCTCACCATATACAATATTGAAAATCATACCAGAGGGCAGTTCTGGGGCAAAAGCCTCCCACGTATCGGGTGTGATGACTCCCTCCATCTGACTAAAATCGTCATCCGGGTCGGGACCTACAAACTTCACACTCTCCATCAAATGGCTCTGTTGATATTCTGGTTCTGAGGCAAAATGCTCATAAAACTCCAAGAAAGAGGCATTGCGTGACTCACTCATTGGTAGGTGAATCACCTCTTGGAGCACCCACAACCCATTGACACGGTCAAAAACATATTGCTTGACTGTCTTCGCTTCTAAATAGATTTTCTCTACGATGGCATGGTTGATGTCCGTAGCCTCCTTCACATGCTCCATCTCCTTCTCACTATCAAACAACAGCGTATAGGAATCCTGCTTCATGAAGAAATACTCCATCTGCCATTGTCCGTTCTTGACATAACTGACTTCTTCACCACGCTGCACCTTCAAAGGAAATTTAATACGAGAGGATTGCAAGTTGCGGTTTGCGGCGAAATTGAAGATAAAGTCATCAAACAACTCATCGGCTGCCTTGGGCATAGGAGTCTCTGAATCCACCTCCTCTTCCAATGTTGAAGCGGTCGTATCTGCCTGCTGAATAGAATCGGCAGTCACATTCTCTTCTGAACCTCCGCTTTTATGTCCTTGACAGGCGGATAGCAATAATACAGCAACAAAAAAGACAAACAAAAATTGTTTCATCTTTGACTTCGCACTTAGATTCAACTCTCAAATTTGATGCAAAGGTACAAATTATTCTTAATTCTTAATTCCTATTTGATATTTTTTTTCTACCTTTGCACGCAAATTTTATTTTAACATAAGATTATGATACTTGATAAGATAGATGAACTGCTCAAAGAAGTGCAGGAGATGAGCGCCAAAAATGCAGAGGAAGTGGAGCAACTCCGACTGAAATATCTCAGCAAGAAAGGTGAGATTACGTTGTTGATGAACGACTTCCGTAATGTGGCTGCTGACCAGAAGAAAACCGTTGGAATGAAAATCAACGAACTGAAGACGCTTGCCACAGAGCGTATCAACCAGTTGCGTGAGGACTGTCAGACCCAAGAGAGCGATGGTGATGCTATCGACCTGACACGTACGCCCTACCCTGTCAAGTTAGGTACACGCCACCCTCTGACCATTGTCACCAACGAGATTATTGATATCTTCTCCCGTATGGGCTTTGTGTTGGCTGACGGTCCTGAGGTGGAGGACGACCTTCACGTGTTTACCAAGATGAACTTCGCCGCCGACCATCCTGCCCGTGATATGCAGGACACCTTCTTTGTCAGTCAGCATCCCAATGATGTCACCAAGAATATCTTGTTACGCAGTCACACTTCCAGTGTACAGGCTCGTGTTATGGAGCATATGCATACAGAGGATGGCAAGTTGACGGCTCCAATCCGTGTTATCTGTCCTGGACGTGTCTATCGTAATGAGGCTATCACTGCCCGTGCCCATTGTTTCTTCCATCAGGTAGAGGGTCTGTATATTGATAAGAATGTATCGTTTACCGACCTAAAGCAAGTGTTGCTCAGTTTTGCCCGTGAGATGTTCGGAGCGGATACAAAGATTCGCTTACGTCCCAGTTACTTCCCCTTCACGGAGCCCAGTGCAGAGATGGACATCTCCTGCTTCATCTGTGGCGGTGAGGGCTGTGGCTTCTGTAAGCATACTGGTTGGGTAGAGATTCTTGGATGTGGTATGGTTGATCCCAATGTCCTTGAGCAGTGTGGCATCGACTCCAAGATTTATAGCGGCTATGCTTTCGGAATGGGTGTGGAGCGTATCACCAACTTGAAATATCAGGTCAGCGACCTCCGTATGTTCTCAGAGAACGATGTCCGCTTCCTAAAAGAATTTGAGGCAGCCAACTAACGGTTTGCATTAAACAACTAACGGATATAGGTGTTCTCTATAAATTTCAATTCGGCTTCGAGCATTTCCAGTTTTGGCATCTCGAAGCCGACTTTTTTTGCCTCTGCTATAGGACGAGTATAGAGATAAGGTATTTCCATATGACGATGATTGTCATAGTCCAACTTCATGGATGGACTATATGGTACCATCGCATCTGTCATTGCCATCATTTTATCAGCAAACTCACTTGTCAACGCCTTCACGCCAATAGCATTGGCAGCCCCTATCACCTCCATCATCTGGTCGTAGATGAGTTGGCGTGTCAAAGGATTTTTCAACAGTTTATCCGTTGAGGTATTCAGTGCCACCGTCATTCCATTAAAGGGCATATTCCATACCGCCTTACGCCATCGCGCTTCCAGATAAGGGACCTCTGCCGCCTCTATGCCTGCTTCTTGGAAGTCTTTGAGTATCTCTTGGAAACGCTCCTCAGGACAAGAATAATTACCTAAATTAATAGAACCATAACATTGGTGAGATATATGTCCTGGACCCACCTTTGCTGAGCAGATAAAGGCAAGACCTGCCACAATATGCAGATGTGGGAACACCGCTTGCAAATCATCTTCCAATCCAATACCATTCTGGATCAGTACGATTACCATATCCTCATTAATGATGGGAGACAGCATTTCCTTCAATTTATCATTATTGATTGACTTTAGACACACCAACACCACATCAGTATTAGGCATCAGTTTCGTATCATTATACGCCTCCACACTATCAAGATGGAAACTCCCTTCATAGGAGTCTATCTGCAATCCGTGCTGCTTCACAAACTCATAGTCCGAGCGCAACAAAAATTGTACTTGTCGCCCTGCCTTCATCAGTCTTCCGCCATAGAATCCTCCGATGGCACCTGTCCCTATAATTGTATAATTCATCTTTTTGATGCAAAAGTACAAAGAAATCTGAAAAATCCCAATGATTGTGACGAAATATTTTTTGAAGTGGAATAAATGTTGTATCTTTGTATGCTCTATAGAGAATAACGAACTAAAAACATCTATCATATGAAAACAAAACTAATAGTAACAACACTACTGAGTTGCACGACCTTTGTAGCACATGCACAGAAACCTGCCATTCCACGAGACGCGGCATTAGAGAGCAAAGTTGAGAAGAAACTGTCAGAGATGACCCTCGATGAGAAAATCGGACAGATGCTCGAATTGAACCTCGACGTGATGGGCACGATGGACTGGAGCACCCGTACATGGACCCTGAATGAGGTGATGCTCGACACTTGTATTTCCAAGTGGAAGGTGGGTTCTATCCTAAATGCGCCAGGGACTCGTGCCGCTACCGTTGAGCAATGGCAGAAGTGGATACGACTGATACAGGAGAAGTCCATGAAGTATATTGGCATTCCTGACATCTATGGTCTTGACCACAACCACGGTGTGACCTACACACAGGGTGGCATACTCTTCCCACAACCTATCAACTTGGGTGCGTCATTTAATACCGAACTTGCCCATATCGGTGCGGAGATTACTGCCTATGAGAGTCGTGCCTCCAACTGTCCGTGGGTTTATAACCCTGTAGTAGACTTAGGTCGCGACCCCCGTTGGCCACGTATCTGGGAAAGTTTTGGCGAGGATGCTATTGTCAACTCAAAGATGGTAGTCGCTGAGATCAAGGGTTATCAAGGTGATGATCCTAACCACATCGACCAGTATCATGTGGGAACCAGTACAAAGCACTATTTCGCTTATGGTGCCCCATGGACGGGTAAGGACCGTACTCCTGCCTATCTGCCTATCCAGATTCTGCGCGAGAAATACTTCGAGCCCTTCAAACAGGCAGCCCTTGCAGGAACACTGACCATGATGGTCAACTCTGCCTCTATCAATGGGGTACCTGTCCATGCCAGTTATGAATATCTGACGAAATGGCTGAAAGAAGACCTGCAGTGGGATGGCATGATCGTCACCGACTGGGCAGACATCAATAACCTATACACCCGTGAACATGTTGCCAAAGACAAGAAAGATGCCATTCGCCTTGCTATCAACGCTGGTATTGATATGTCGATGGACCCCTATCGTGTTGACTTCTGTGTCCTTCTGAAAGAACTGGTAGAGGAAGGAAAAGTGCCCATGAGTCGTATTGATGACGCTGTCCGCCGCATCCTTCGTGTAAAATATCGCCTCGGGCTCTTCGAGCGCCCCAACACAGGAGGCAAAGGCTTCGAGAAATTCGGCTCTGACGAATTCGCTAAACAGTCACTATTGGCTGCCGAGGAGAGCGAGGTCCTTCTAAAGAACGAGGAAAACATACTGCCACTCTCCAAAGGTAAGAAGATTTTATTGACAGGTCCTAATGCCAACCAGATGCGCTGTCTGCATGGCGGTTGGAGTTACACATGGCAGGGGGCTCATGCTGAGGACCTCGCAGAGAAATACAACACGATCTATGAAGCACTTTGTAATAAATATGGTAAGGGCAATATCATCCTTGAACAGGGCGTTACTTACAAGGAGGACGGTGCTTACTATGAAGAAAACGAGCCACAGATACAGAAAGCCACAAATGCCGCTGCCAATGCTGATATCATTATCGCCTGCATCGGAGAGAACTCCTATACGGAGACCCCTGGTAACCTCACCGACCTCTGGTTGTCGGAGAACCAGCGCAACCTTGTGAAGGAACTCGCCAAGACAGGCAAGCCCATCATACTCGTGCTAAACGAGGGACGTCCAAGACTGATTGCCGACATTGAGCCACTCGCCAAGGCTGTGGTGGATATCCTGATTCCCGGCAACTATGGCGCTGATGCCCTTGCCAACCTGTTGGCGGGTGATGCTAATTTCTCGGCGAAGATGCCCTATACCTATCCCCGTGAGATCAATTCCCTTAACACTTACGACTATAAGGTGAGCGAGGAAGTTGACACAATGGCAGGTGCATATAACTACAATGCGAAAGTCAGCCTGCAGTGGCCATTCGGTTATGGAATGAGTTACACTACTTATGAATACGCCAACCTGAAGGTCGACAAGAGCCAGTTTACCGCTGACGATGTGTTGACTGTTACCGTTGACGTGAAGAACACAGGCAGTCGTGCTGGCAAGGAGGCTGTTTTGCTCTATTCCAGTGATCTCGTAGCCTCTATCATTCCCGACAACAAACGGTTACGCGACTTCACGAAGATCGAGTTGCAACCTGGTGAGACGAAGACCGTCACCTTCCAATTGCCTTCCAAGAGCCTCGCCTTTGTCGGCACTGATGGACGCTGGACTTTAGAGGAGGGAGACTTCATTTTGAAAGTAGCCAACCAAACGGTGGGTACAGCATGTACGCAGACTAAGGTCTGGGATGAGCCTAACATCTAAGAAAACGACGATGAAACGAGGACTGGTACTGGAAGGTGGCGCCATGCGAGGGCTGTGGACGGCTGGTGTGACGGATGTGATGATGGAGCATGGTATTGAGCCTGACGGACTGATTGGAGTATCAGCAGGTGCCGCTTTCGGCTGTAACTATAAGTCACGACAGATAGGTCGTGCCATCCGCTACAACACCCGTTTTGCCAAAGACCCACGCTATAGTGGGCTGCGCTCGTTAATCAAGAGCGGCGACTATTTCAATGCGGAATTCGGTTACCACATCGTACCTAAGCAATATGACATCTTCGATGATGATGCCTTCGAACAGAACCCGATGGAATTTATCGTGGTATGCACGGACGTAGAGACGGGAGAGGCGGTATATCAGCCGTTGACGAAAGCCGAATATGACACCTATGAGTGGATACGTGCCTCCGCCTCGATGCCCCTTGCTTCGAAAATCATCGAATTGGGAGGCAGAAAACTCTTGGATGGTGGAGTTGCCAACTCTATTCCCTTAGAGTATTTCGAGTCACTGGGCTACGACCGTAACGTGGTCATCCTCACCCAGCCAAAAGGGTTTGTCAAAGAGCCCAACAAACTAATGCCGATTATGCGTATCGCCCTGCGGAAATATCCGAATATGATTAAGGCGATGTCAGAACGGCATATCATGTACAACCAAGAATTAGCGTATGTGGCAAAGGCTGAGGAGGAAGGGCGCTGTCTCGTCATTAGTCCTGACGAGAAAATACCCATCGGGCACATCTCCCACGACCAGGAGGAGATGCGCCGTGTATATGAGTTAGGGCGTGCTATCGGCGAACGCTATATTGAACAGATCAAGGAATTTTACCAATGAGAATAGATATCATTACTGTATTGCCCGAGATGCTGGAGGGCTTTGTCCACGAGAGTATACTGGCTCGTGCTGAGAAAAAAGGACTTGCCGAGATACGGTTACATAACCTACGTGACTATACACTCGACAAATGGCGCCGTGTGGACGACTACCCTTACGGAGGCTCGGCAGGTATGGTGATGCAGTGTGAGCCTATCGACCGTTGCATCACGGCTCTGAAGGCGGAGCGTGACTACGATGAGGTTATCTTCACCTCACCAGACGGGGAGCGCTTCGACCAACATATGGCAAACGAGTTGTCATTGAAAGGTAACCTCATCATCCTTGCAGGACATTATAAAGGAGTTGACCAAAGAGTACGCGACCACCTGATTACCAAGGAGATATCCATCGGAGACTTCGTGTTAACAGGAGGCGAACTGGTAGCGGCAATGATTGCCGATGCTATCATCAGGGTAGTGCCCGGTGTCATTGGTGACGAGCAGTCGGCACTCAGTGATTGTTTTCAAGACGACCTCCTTGCCGCCCCTATCTATACCCGTCCAGCCGACTATAAAGGGTGGAAGGTACCAGAGATTCTACTCTCAGGTAATGAGGCGAAAATACGGAACTGGGAATTAGAACAGGCGATGGAACGTACCAAACGGCTCAGGCCAGACCTTCTGAAAGAATAAAACGCTCACCTAACTGGAACCCTTCTTCATAGAGGCGTTCCAGTTTTTCTACATCCTCACAGATACGACCAACCTCTAAGGGACGCTCTGGGCGGATAACGATAATCTCCCCCCAGTCCTCCATGCGCTCTATCAAGTCGAGTTGTTTGTTATATTCCTCCGTACGACGACTCAGTGCCACACGCAAACGGGGATAGTTCTTGTAGATGAATTTCGGAATCTTGACATCTGGCTCCGAGGAGCGGTAGCCACGATTACGTGTCAGTACCACCACATTTTCCTGATGCCCTGTGTCGATTGCGCGTACAATAGGAATACTATCGACAATACCACCATCCAACATTGGAATACCATCAACGGTCGTGATTTGTGCCACAAAAGGCAAAGAACTGGAAGCCTTGACAATTTGCGTCAGACGCTGATGGTCATAACGCTCTGAAAGATACATGGCACGCCCTGTCCTGCAATTCGTCGTGACAGCCTCGAACACAGCAGGATTACGCTCGTAAGTATCATAATCAAAGGGTACTATCTCATTGGGGAAACGCTCATACAGAATCTCAGGATCGAAGATACTGCCATTGACTATCAGGCTCTTCAAAGAGATATAGTCATATTTCTGAAGCATGTCAATATTAGACCAACGGGCACGACGGGGCTGTCGACTCATATACGACAAACCATTGCAAGCACCTGCAGATACTGCGACCACATAAGGGAAATACACCTCATGTTTCATGAATGCGTCGAGAACGCCAGAAGTGAACACACCACGCATGCCTCCTCCCTCAAGAACCAGTCCTGTATTGGATGTTATTTGCATTTTAATGCTTTTTATGATGCAAAGGTAGTATATTTTCATAAATATTGTGTAACTTTGCGAACAAATTGGACAATATTACCGAATAACTGATTTATGTTTGATAAAAATACATACGTTCAGCGTAGGGCTGAACTCAAGAAACTGGTAGGTGACGGCATTATCGTGCTTTTCGGTAACAACGAGGCACCCTGCAATTATCCTGCCAACTGCTATGCGCCAATGCGGCAGGACTCTGCTTTCTTATACTATTTCGGACAACACCGTGACGGGCTGGTGGGCGTGATAGATATTGACAATGATGAGGAATGGCTCTTCGGTGACGATATCGATGTAGAGGATATTGTGTGGATGGGCTTCACACCTTCAGTCAAAATGCTTGCTTTCGAGGTAGGCATTGCACATACAGCCCCATTGTCAACCATTGGCAATGTAATTTGCAAGAAGTCAGGAAATCGACAATCGTTGCGTGAAAACATTCACTTCTTGCCCCCCTACCGCCATGACACCAAGATACAAATCATGGACCTGTTGGGCATCCACCCTGCCAAGCAGAAAGAGGCGGCATCACTCAAACTGATACATGCCGTTGTGAAGATGCGAGCCACCAAGGAGCCACAGGAGATTGCGGTTATCGATCGTGCCTGTGATGTAGGCTACGCCATGCATACCACCGCACAACTCCTTATCAAACCTGGAGTGACTGAACGTTTCATTGGCGGACAGGTAGACGGTATTGCCCGTTCCCTTGCCAACGGTACGAGTTTTGCCACTATCTTCTCACAGCATGGTGAGATTATGCATGGCAATCCCTCTGAGGCAAAACTGGAGGCTGGCCGTCTCGCCCTCTGTGATGCCGGCTGTGAGTTGGACGACTATTGCAGTGACCATACCCGTACAATGCCCGTTACGGGTAAGTTCGACCAACGTCAACTGGAAATCTACTCTATCGTAGAGGCATGTCACGACTATGTCTTGGAAGTGGCAAAACCTGGTGTGAAGTATATGGACGTGCATTTTGCCGTATGCCGCATGATGACAGACCGTCTCAAGGAACTCGGACTCATGAAGGGTGATACGGAGGAGGCTGTACGTGCCGGTGCCCATGCGATGTTCCTGCCTCACGGACTGGGGCATATGATGGGTATGGACGTTCATGACATGGAGGGACTCGGACAAATCTATGTGGGCTTTGATGAGGAGACTCGTCCTAACCTTGAGCAATTCGGTACCAACTGCTTGCGTATGGGGCGCCGACTGGAAGAGGACTTTGTGGTCACTGACGAGCCAGGCATCTATTTTATCCCTGCCCTCATCGACGAGTGGAAGGCAAGCGGACACTGCAAGGAGTTCCTGGACTTCGACAAGTTGGAGACCTACAAGGACTTCGGAGGCATCCGCATTGAGGATGACGTACTGATCACAAAGGACGGCTGCCGCTTCTTAGGAACAAAGCGCATCCCTTACCATCCCCACGAACTGGAAGAATATATGAGTAATAATTAAAAATAAAAAGACAATGAGAAAGATTTTAACCCTTGCGCTACTTGCTTTTGTAGCAGTAGGCGCACAAGCGGAGGACATTAAGATGTCTGCGTCCGACGGAAAGTCGGACTCCGTCAACAAGAACAAACCCGTATTCACGGTGATTAAGGAGAACCCTATCACCTCTATCAAGGACCAGAACCGATCGGGTACGTGCTGGGACTACTCTACCCTCTCTTATTTCGAGGCAGAGATCCTGAAGAAGACTGGTAAGACCTATGACCTCTGTGAGAGTTTCGTGGCAAACAAGAACTATATGGATCGTGCCATTCAGGTTGTTCGTCTGCATGGCGACTGCCAGTTCTCTCAGGGCGGTTCTGCCTACGATGTACATTACGTACTGCAGAACTACGGCATCTGTCCTGAGGATGCCATGCCTTTCCCCGGCTCCCTGTATGGTGACTCATTGAACAACTTTAATGAGTTCTTCTCGCTGATGGAGCCATACGTAGAGGCTGTATCCAAGAACAAGGCCAAGAAGATCTCCCCACAGTGGAAAGTCGGTTTGCAAGGTATCCTTGACGCTTATCTGGGCGAGTGTCCTGAGACCTTCACCTATGAGGGAAAGACATACACTCCAAAGACCTTCGCCGCAAGTCTGGGTCTTGACTGGAACGACTATGTAAGCATTACCAGTTATACCCACCATCCCTTCTACACCGCTTTCGCTGTAGAGGTGCAGGACAACTGGCGTAATCCGCTCAGTTATAATGTACCTATGGATGAGATGATGCAGATCATCGACAATGCCATCATGCAGGGCTATACCGTAGCATGGGGTGGTGATGTGTCAGAGGACGGTTTTACCCGTAGTGGTCTTGCCTATGCTATCGACACTAAGAAGACAGAGAGCATGCAGGGCTCTGACATGGCTCGCTGGCTGAAACTGTCTGCTGCCAAGAAGCGTAGCGTTATTGACTCTCTCGGTTGCACCGTTCCAGAAATTATTCCCACCCAGGAGATGCGTCAGGAGCGTTATGACAACTGGGAACTGACGGACGACCATGGTATGCTGATCTACGGTATTGCCAAGGATCAGAACGGTAAGGAATATTATATGGTAAAGAACTCTTGGGGTGAGAGTGGTGACTACAAAGGTATCTGGTACATGACCAAGACCTTTATCGCCGCCAACACGATGGACTATACCGTTAATAAGAATGCGATTCCCAAGGATATCCGCAAGAAACTCGGACTGTAAATGCACTATCAATGGAATTACGAACCACCTACATCCGAGAGACAGCAAGCGGCTAAAGAACTGGCGGAGAAGATTGGGATGAGTCCAATCGTTGCCGACCTGCTCATCCAGCGAGGCATCAAGACAGAGAGTGCGGCAAAGCGGTTCTTCAGACCTATGATGAACGAACTGATTGACCCTTTCCTGATGAACGACATGGATGTTGCCGTCGACCGCCTGAATGACGCAATGGGACGCAAGGAGCGTATCATGGTGTATGGCGACTATGATGTTGACGGATGTACAGCGGTGGCACTGGTATACAAGTTCCTACAGCAGTTCTATTCCAACATTGAGTACTATATCCCTAACCGTGAGGAGGAAGGCTACGGGGTCAGTATCAAGGGAATAGATTATGCGAGGGAGACTGGTGTAAAACTGATTATTGTCCTCGACTGCGGTATCAAGGCAATCGAGGAGATTACCTATGCGAAACAGCAGGGTATCGACTTCATCATCTGCGACCATCATGTCCCTGATGAGGTGATGCCACCTGCCGTTGCCATTCTCAATCCTAAACGGGCAGACTCTACCTATCCGTTTAAGGACTTATGCGGCTGTGGCGTAGGCTTTAAACTGATGCAGGCGTTTGCCAAGAACAACGGCATTCCTTTCGCACGACTGATTCCCCTACTCGACCTCTGTGCGGTGAGCATTGCCGCCGATCTGGTTCCTGTGACGGGTGAGAACCGCATCCTTGCGTTCCACGGACTAAAGCAACTGAGCCAGAGTGCGTCTATAGGACTGAAGGCTATTATCGATATCTGTGGACTCACTGGTCGTGAGTTGACGATGAGCGATATCGTCTTTAAGATCGGTCCCCGTATCAATGCCAGTGGACGTATGCAGAATGGCAAGGAGGCTGTAGAACTGTTGGTGGAGAAAGACTTGCAAAAGGCACTCACCGAGGCGAACCGCATCAACGAGTACAATGAGCAGCGCAAGGATGTCGACAAGGAGATGACCAAGGAGGCAAATGAGATCGTGGCTCGTTTAGAGAGCCAGCAACATATGCAGTCTATCGTACTTTATGACGAGGGCTGGAAGAAAGGCGTAGTGGGTATTGTCGCCTCCCGTCTGACAGAACTTTACTACCGTCCTACTGTCGTCCTGACAATCATTGATGGCATAGCCTCTGGCTCTGCACGTAGTGTGGCGGGCTTCGACATCTATGACGCCATCAAGAGTTGCCGTGACCTGTTAGAGAACTTCGGGGGACATACCTATGCTGTGGGACTGACACTGAAACAAGAGAATATCCCAGAGTTCCGTCACCGCTTCCAAGAGTATGTCAGCGGACATATCCTGCCTGAGCAGACACTGCCGACACTCGACATCGATGAGGAGATAGACTTCAAGGACATCTCCAAGAAACTGCATAACGACCTGCGACGGCTGGCTCCTCATGGTCCTGACAATCCTAAGCCATTGTTCCTGACCCGTAATGTCTATGACTATGGTACCTCGAAAGTGGTGGGTAAGCATCAGGAGCATATCAAACTGGAACTTGTTGACTCGAAATCGGCAGTCGTCATGAACGGTATTGCCTTTGGACAGAGTGCTGAGGCACGCTATATCAAGTCGAAGCATTCGTTTGACATCGTCTACACCATCGAGGAGAACACGTACAAACGTGGTGAGGTACAGTTGCAGATAGAGGACATCCGACCATCGGAAACTGATAGTTAAAGTTGAAGACTGAAAGTTATCAATCAATATTAAAGCAATACTGGGGCTACGATGACTTCCGTGGCATTCAACGGGAGATCATCGAGTCTATCGGTGCTGGACATGACACGCTGGGACTGATGCCTACAGGTGGTGGTAAGTCCATCACCTTTCAGGTTCCGGCACTTGCCATGGAGGGAGTGTGTATCGTTATCACCCCCCTGATAGCCTTGATGAAAGACCAGGTGCACCACCTGCGCCAACGGGGTATCATGGCGGCTGCCGTCTATAGTGGTATGCAGCGTGATGATATCCTGCGCATACTGGAAAACTGTATCTTAGGAAGCACCAAACTCCTTTATGTCTCCCCTGAGCGTTTGGGCAGTAGTCTGTTTCAGACGAAACTCCGTCACATGCAGGTGAGTTTTATCACCGTGGATGAGGCACACTGTATCTCACAGTGGGGCTACGACTTCCGTCCCTCCTATCTACAAATCGCAGATATCCGTCGTATCTGTCCCGATATCCCAGTCCTTGCCCTCACGGCAACAGCGACACCCAAGGTCGTGGATGATATCTGCGACAAACTAAAAGCCTCCCCTAAACAGGAGAGGTTGGAGGGGTCTCCTTTCCACATCTTCTGCATGTCGTTCGAACGTAAGAACCTCACTTACCTTGTCTGTCATGCGACGGACAAGCGGACGGAGTTGATACGACTGTTGGAGGGTGAGCAAGGATCCTCCATCGTCTATGTACGCAGTCGTCGTCATGCCCGTGAGATTGCGGAGTTGTTGACGGACGCAGGACTCAGTGCCACTTTCTATCATGCCGGTCTTGACCATGCACAGAAAGACCAGCGGCAGCGTGACTGGCAGCACGACCGCATCCGTATCATGGTTGCCACCAACGCCTTTGGCATGGGTATCGACAAGCCTGACGTACGTATTGTTGCCCATTACGACTGTCCCGACTCCATTGAGGCATACTTCCAGGAGGCAGGACGTGCTGGACGTGACGGACAACCGGCACGTGCCGTTCTGCTCTATAACGCCGCTGACGAGCCGAAACTGAACAAGCGCATCAGCGATAACTTCCCTGAGAAAGACTATATCCGCAAGGTGTACGACCATCTTGCCTACTATTACCAGATAGCCACTGGCGACGGCTATGGCGTATCCCGAGAGTTTAACATTGATGACTTCTGTCATAAGTTCAACCACTTCCCCATCCGAGTACACGCTGCCTTGCAGATCCTGCAACGTGCCGGGTATATCGAATACACGGAGGAGCAGGACAACCAGGCTCGTGTGAAGTTCCTGGTAGGACGTGACGACCTGTATCGCCTGCGTGGTGACTCGCCCAACGAGGAACGTATCATCATTGCCTTGCTCCGCAACTATGGAGGACTGTTTGCCGACTACGGCTACATTGACGAGAGTCTGATAGCCCAGCAGTGTGGCATGAAACCGAATGACGCATACCAAGTGCTGAAAGTGCTCTCCATGAAGCACGTCATCCATTTCATCCCTCGCAAGCAAGTGCCGTATATCCGTTATATGCAGCGACGGGAAGACAGTGAGCACGTATCACTACCCCCTGCTGTCTATGATGAACGGTTGGCACAATACCGCCAACGCATCGAGGCGATGCTCCACTATGCCAAGAACGATAGTAAGTGTCGCAGTCGCCAGTTATTGGAGTACTTCGGTGAGAAAGGCACCAAGGACTGTGGACAGTGTGATGTCTGTCAGTCTAATCACCCTCATGACACCAAACAGGCACAACAGCAGATCCTCACCTTATTATCCGACCATAAGCGCCACCATGTCACAGAACTCCTGCGCCTGCAACTCCCTCATGAGGAAACGGATGCCGCCCTACGCTACCTCCTGCAAGAGGAGTATATCATGCAAAAGGACGGCTATCTGATGATTCCCTAATTATTTCTCGTCTTTTTGCTTAGGAAAAACAATGGTTCGTTTGTATATAGAGTAAAAAGACCAAGTGACAGATGAAAGACAAGCAAGAGTTTGAGGCTGTATTCCGACACTATTACAAAGGGATGTACGCTTTTGCACTGCGTATGCTCCATGACGAGGCGGACAGCAAGGACGTGGTAAGCGAGGTGTTCACCCAACTGCTGAACAGCACCGTCGACCTCCACTCCGCAACTCTTCAAGGATTCCTGCTGACCAGTGTACGCAACCGCTGTATCAACCTGCTGGCTCATCAACAGCGGACACAAACAGTCTTAGCAGACTTGCATCCCATGACGACCGATGTGGACGAGGAACTGTTGGGGACAATTCACCGCTTTGTCAGCAACGAACTGCCTCCCCTCTCCCAACAAGTGGTCCGTCTGCGCTACCAACAAGGACTGAAATACAGGGAGATCGCCGAGGAGTTACAAGTCAGCGAAGTCACTGTTCATAACCATCTGTCACTGTCGCTCAAACGAATTAAAGAACACTTAAAATCCTTAGGTTATGGAATCAAATGACAAGTTAGAGGAGTTGCTTCGGCAGATGTATGCCGAGGAGCCACAGGTGGATATTGACGAGGAATGGCAGAAGTTCGAGGCAAAACACTTTGTCCCTAAGCGCAAGTCATGGGGATGGATGCAGATAGCAGCCATGTTTATCGGTGTATTGATGCTGTCAGGGATTGCCTATGCCGCAATACATATCATCAGCAATAGCCGCTTGCAGAAGACTGAAGTCCAAGATACGACTGCCGTTGCTCACAAAGCAACGGAAACTGCTGTGAGGCAGACCTCACATGAGGGGGTGGCACTTTGTGAACCGAAAACCTTTGAGAACGTTTCGCTCAAGGACATTACAGCGGAACTGGCAAAGACTTACCATATAACCATCAAGATAAGGAATGACGAGACAGCCGCCTTGCGACTCTACTACCCGTGGAATCCGCAGATGCCACTCCAACAGGTCGTGGAGGAACTGAACCGATTCGAGAAAGTACACCTGACGCTTAACAACGACACGCTAATCATCGAGTAAGCCATGAGACATATATTATACCTTATTATATTATGCCTTGGCATCGTCGAAGCACAAGCGCAGAAACTGAGTAAACGTTACACCGAAGTCTCGCTCTCCGATGTGCTCATTGACCTGAACCGTTCGCAGACGGACAGCCGCATCAGTTTCATCTACAATGAACTGGAGGATTTCACCGTCACCACCAGTTTCCGCAACCAGACCGTCGGCAATGCTGTACGCCAAGTGGTAGGTTTCTATCCAATGAAGATTACAGAGACCGACAGCCTCATCACTGTGGAGTGCATCCAGAAGGAGACACAGAAAGTGATCGGACGCGTGATCGACGAACAGGGACAACCCGTGGAGTTTGCCAACGTGGCATTGTTGCAGCCTGCCGACTCCTCTTTCATCAATGGTGGTGTCAGCAATGCCAACGGCGACTTCGTGATTCCCTGCCGTCCAGGTCACATGCTTATCCGTGTATCGTTCGTCGGCTACAAGACGCACTACCAGCCCTGCACCGTCGGCGAGGTGGGCAATATCCGCCTCCGTCGTGATGCCATTGTACTGCAGAACGTTGTGGTGAAGGGAGAGATTCCGCAGTACAAAGCCACTACTGGCGGCATGACCGTTGAGATACAGAACTCCATCCTGAAAGACGTTGGCACTGCAGACGACCTGCTCTCGATGCTGCCTCGTGTGGAGGGCAGCGACGGCAAGTTCACCGTCTTTGCCAAAGGCGAGCCAGAGATTTATATCAATAATAAGAAAGTACGCGACGCGAAAGAACTGAAGCAACTCAAATCCTCGGATATCAAAAGCGTGGATATTATCACATCACCTGGTGCCAAATACAATGCAGAGGTCAATGCCGTCATCCGTATCAAGACTATCAAGCGACAAGACAACGGACTGAGCGTAGAGGCATATACCCAAACAAAATACAACGACTGGTGGACCAACTATGAGGACTTCACCCTAAGATATCGTACTGGCGGGTTGGAAGTGTTCGGCACAGGCTCTTTCTACAACCACCATTATTCAGAAGACCCAGTTCTTTCATCGGAACTTCTGTTCGACAATAACCCTATCCACATCGACCAGACTGCCCCCAATACTGTATGGTTTACCTCTGTGTACGGCAAGGCTGGACTCAGTTACGACATCGACGAGAACAACTCCATAGGAATGACATACGGTTGGAATGGTGAACTTTACGGCGGCGGTGAGATGAACGGTTCGCAAATAATCTATAGTAATGGACAATTGGAGGGAAGAGTAGACCAATGGATGAAGATAGACCACAGAACGATACCCGACCACGACGCCAATATCTACTACGTCGGCAAGATAGGCAAACTGGGCATTGACTTCAATGGCACCTGGCACTGGCAGAAGACTGTTCGCAGAGACATCGAGACGGAAAGAAGCACAGAACTGGAAGACCGCGACATCCACAGCAATGCCGAAGACCGCAACCGGATGCTGGCTGCCAAACTCGTTCTATCCTATCCCGTATGGAAAGGCGAACTGAGCGTCGGCTCTGAGACCACCAGCACCCACAGCAACGGCATGAGTAAGAATATAGAGGGATGGGTACCTGCCTCTGAAAACCATATCAAGGAAAACAATCTGGCGGGTTTTGCCGAGTACGAAGTGCAGTTAGGCCACTGGAGCCTCGATGCTGGACTGCGCTATGAACACGTCAGTGCCGAGTATGAGTCATATAGTATTCGGAGCGACATCCAGCCAGAGCCAAGCCGTACCTACAATGACCTCTTCCCTAATGTATCTATAGGCTGGCAGAAGGATAAGTGGGGACTGCAACTCAGTTATACCAAGCGCATCAACCGCCCCAGTTATCGCTCATTGAGCAACTATGTGCAATACGACAACCGTTATCAGGTAGAGGGTGGTAACCCGATGCTGCGTCCAGCAATCCGTCAGGACATCGACTTCAGTGCCACCTACTCGTGGCTCAGTTTCAATGCTGGCTTCGAGCACTACAGCGACAAGATTCTGAACTTCAGCAGCCTCTATCAGCAAGGCAGAGACATCATCATGTGGCGCAACGAAAACTTCGACGATTTCAACTGCTGTCATGCCTCACTCGTCGCCTCACCCAAATGGGGCATCTATACCCCGACACTTACCCTCGGCTACTTCCAGCAGTTCTTCGATGTAAGGCAATATGGCATTGACCATGGTCTCACCAAACCAGAGTGGAGCATCAACCTGCGCAACTGGCTGGCACTGGGAAAGAATGCCAAAGCGATGGTCTATATCCACTATGCCACCACCCACGACTATGGCTTCAGCCGCCGGCACCATGAGTTCAATGTGAATGCCCGCGTGCAGAAGACTTTCATGAAAGGGCAACTGACGGCATTACTCTTCGCCAACGACATCTTTCGAACGCTCCGTGACAAATGGGAAGGCTACTATCCTATAGAGGTTTTGACCCGCGATGCCTACCAATATTCCAGAGAAATCGGCATATCGTTGCAATACAACTTCAACGCCACCCGCTCGAAGTACAAAGGCACTGGTGCAGGAAACGAAGAGAAGAGCCGACTGTAAAAGTCTGTTATGCCACTCTTGCATTCCTTATCTCATTCTGCAAGAAAGAATAAACATAGCCTGCACTCTGGTAGTACAATCCTGATGCATTGTCTTGCAATCGTTCAAAGGTCTCTGAGGTGTACAGCATGTCTATAGCCTCTTGTGGCGCCAGTTGAAAGTCATCCACCAGAAAACCTGTAAGTTCGACCGTCAGTTCGTCTTTCAGCAGTTGAATCTGTTCAGATGTCAGTCTTGAAGTCATATCGTTTTCAACTTAATCATCTCAGCCCTCCTCCATTATTTGCACACACCTGAGCCAATGCCTCAATACTGTCAGAAAAAGACTGTGTGTGCAAGACACCATAATGCTGCTGAAGATGCTCTAAACCCTTGAAACGCTTCAAATAGGCATAGGCTTGTCGTGGGTGAATGCCATAATGATTGGCAAACTCACTGATAAGTGCCACTGTATACCCTATAATATTTTTGTATTCTCTTGACATACTCTATACCCTTTTGGTTGCAAATTTACAAACAAATCTAATAACTTCCAAGATTATCCGATAATTAATTTGACCATATTCCATAGAATTTGTATTTATGACAAAGATTAGAAACGTGATTTCCCAATACCTTTTGTCAAGGAATTTGGTCGAAAAACGTGTATGGATTTTTGCGCATTCTAGGATTGGAGGAAGCAAAAAACAGGGTTGTTGGGGGCTCAAATGGAGGAAGGACGTACCTTCGGAGGGGTTAGTCGGTACCTTCCTACCCTTTAGGTGCCACCTTCTGCCCCTTTAGGTACCGCCTTTCAAATTGGAAAAAGGCACCTTTTGAGGGCTTTTTGGCGGGTCTTTAAGGTGGTTTTCGAGGGTTTAAAAGGTAAGAAAACGGGAAACATGCTCAGTATCAACGGAATACAAAAACCTCTCAGATTTTGCGTATTTGAGACCAAGTAAGGACTTGGTGGATTTCACGCGAAACCTGAGAGGTCTTTTGTCAAATATTTATCAGTCGATTAGTCTTCCTGATTCTCTGGGCGCAACTTACGGACGGTCTCACCAGCACGCCACATTTCCTGGTTGCGCATAGCCTCCAGTTCCTTCTCCAGACCGGCACGATAGTCGGGCTTAGAGTTAGCGTCGATGGTGATCTGAGCCTCATTACCAGTCTTCACAGAGTAATACAGCCACTCCATCACGGGCTTGATTGCATCGTGGAAACGAGGAGCCCAGTCGAGAGCACCACGCTGTGCGGTCGTAGAGCAGTTAGCATACATCCAGTCCATACCTTTAGCACCGAACAACGGACCAAGGCTCTGAGTCAACTCCTCAACAGTCTCGTTGAAAGCCTCAGAGGGAGAGTGACCATTCTCACGGAGCACCTCATACTGTGCGAGCAGCAGACCCTGGATAGCACCCATCAGTGAGCCACGCTCACCTGTCAGGTCAGAGGTAGCCTCACGCTGGAAGGTTGTCTCAAACATATAACCGGCACCGATACCGATACCGAAGGCAAGTGTCTTGTCCTTAGCCTTACCGGAAGCATCCTGATAAACAGCGTAAGAGCAGTTCAGACCACGACCCTCGCAGAACATCGTGCGGAGAGAGGTACCAGAACCCTTAGGAGCCACCATGATGACATCCACGTCAGCAGGAGGAACAACACCCGTACGGTCGTTCCAGTTGATAGCGAAGCCATGGCTGTAGTACAACGTCTTACCGGGCTTCAGATATTTCTTAATGACGGGCCACTGCTGAATCTGACCAGCATCAGAGAGCAGCATGCAGAGGATAGTACCCTTCTCGGCAGCCTCCTCGATAGAGAACAAAGTCTTACCGGGAACCCATCCGTCAGCAACAGCCTTGTCGTAGGTCTTACCCTGACGCTGTCCAACGATCACATTGAAACCATTGTCACGCAGGTTGCAAGCCTGTCCAGGACCCTGCACACCATAACCGATGACTGCGATAACCTCATCCTTCAATACCTCACGTGCTTTCTCCAAAGAGAACTCTTTGCTGGTGACTACAGTCTCGATAACGCCACCAAAATTCATTTCTGCCATAATCTTATTTAATTTAATGTTTAATTATCATTGGGGTTGCAAAGATAACAAATTGCATGGAAACAGCCAAATAATCTATTAGACTTTAATAAATTTTACCTTACTTCTGCATACTTCGACATCATCGTCCTTGCAGATACGGATGCTGAAGGTGTCGTCCTCCTCCTTCTCCACATAGAACGACAGACGGTCACCTGCATGTGCCTCAGCGACATAGGCGATCTCGAAGCGTTTGATCTGATGCGTACGATACCACTCCATATCCCAGAGGTCAAGCACATGCTCGATATACTTCACGGAGTTGATATGTCCGTTGATGTCCACATCATTATAATAGGTGTCGATGGTACGAACAAGTTTCGCCTCGTCCGACATCTTCACTCGCCCACCCTTGTCGATGGGACATTCCTTGTCTTTGACTATCCAGTTGTCGATGGCACCATTGTCGATAGCGTAGATATCTGTCGGTTGACGGCTCTCGGTGTCTATCATCGCCCAGATGCTACGACCATAGCCGTAAACCTTGCCAGCCTCATCGACAACAGCGAAGTTACGAGAAGTAAAATAGCGCATGGCACTCTCCACCCATGTCTCCACATTAAACTTGGTGTACATCATGGGCATCTCGTCCATCTCGATAGCGAGGCGTGACAACACCCACGAGCGCTGGATAGTCAGGAGGTAGCGCATGCCGAAGCCACGATCGGTGGAATGGAAGTCGGCGGCATTGAGCATGTGGTTGCCCAGATGTCCTATAAAGAGTCTGCCACTGAAGTCACAGTGGAAAGGCTCCGCCATAAAAGAATAACTTCCTATGCCCCCTAAGTTAGGGGGCTGGGGGTCTGAGCAGACTTGATGAGTATTATCCATATTCTTAACTTTAATTACCTGAGGGTTTGTTCAGACCCCCTTCCCCCCTAACTTAGGGGGTATTGTTACGCTCCCTTTCCTCTAAGAACTCGCTCACCTGCTCCTGCATACCACGAGTCACGGCGATACGTCCACTGCGGGTATACTGTAGGACACAACCGAACTCATCCAATGCACGATATAAGGAAATGATATCCTCGGTGCGCCCACTCTTCATCACGATGATATAGGTGGGGTTCACCTCCGTGATCTTCGCGTCATGGCGACGGATAGTACGGGATATCTCCGGGTTCTGCATCACTAAGTCGGTCTGTAACTTATACAGTCCTGCCTCACGGATAAACAACTGGTCGTCCGTGAAATAGTTCGCCTTGATGACATCCACCTTCTTCTCTATCTGCTTGGTAATCTTCACAATCTGGTCCTCGTCACTCCAAGCGGTAATGGTGTACTTATGCACGCCCTCAATACTTGAAGCCGACACGTTCAGACTCTCGATATTCACCTGACGACGGGTAAACACGGCAGTCACCTGATTCAGGATACCCGCGATGTTCTCGGAGTAAACCAGCAATGTATATAATCTGGAGCCCCCTAAGTTAGGGGGCTGGGGGTCTGAACACCCTTTCTTATTATTCTCTTCTTTCATAATCAATTATTTATTAATAACGAGGAGTCTGCACTTGTTCAGACCCCCACCCCCCTAACTTAGGGGGCTACACCTCCAGCATCATATCATTAACATTCATTCCCGGAGGAGTCATCGGCAACACGTTATCTTCCTCCTTAATCGCACACTCCAGGATATACGGACCTTTCGTCGCCACCATCTTGTCGATGGCTGCGGAAAGGTTCTTACGGTCGGTCACTGCCTCATAGGCAATACCATAACCTTTGGCGATCTGCTCATAGCAGGGATTCAGCATCTTAGTGAACGACTTGCGACGCATCCAGAACATATCCTGCCACTGGCGCACATTACCCAAGTAGTTGTTGTTCAGCAGGATCATCTTCACGGGAGACTGCTGTTCCATGATAGTACCTAACTCCTGGATGTTCATCTGGAAACCACCATCACCCATAAAACATACCACGGTACGGTCGGTGGCAAAGGTGGCACCGATAGCGGCTGGCATACCATAACCCATTGTACCTAAACCACCACTGGTACAGATGCTACGCTTCTCGGGATACTTGAAGTAACGAGTTGCAAACAACTGATTCTGACCGACATCCGTCACAAGGACAGTACCCTTCGGAGCATACTCGGCAACAGCATTCACCACCTCACCCATCAACAGCGGTCCTTCCGCAGGATGGATGGCTGGCTCGATGACTTTCACACGCTCCTTCTCATCCAATGCCTTGAACGACTCACGCCACTCCTGATGGTTATTCTTATTCAGCAATGCCGTGATGGCTGGCAGCGACTCCTTACAGTCGGCAACCACAGCGACATCGGTCTTCACGTTCTTGTCAATCTCGCTACGGTCGATATCCAGATGGATAACCTTCGCCTGTTTGGCATAGGTCTTGGTATTGCCCGTCACACGGTCACTGAAACGCATACCGATAGCAATCAGCACGTCACACTCCTGCTCTTTCAGGTTGACGGCATAATTGCCATGCATACCCAGCATACCTACATTCAGCGGATGGTCGGAAGGTAATGCGCTCAGCCCTAACATCGTACGACCTGCTGGAATATCTGCCTTCTCCAAGAAAGCCTTCAACTCCTCCTGTGCGTTACCCAGTTCCACACCCTGTCCAACCAAGGCAAGGGGACGCTTCGCATGATTAATCAGTTCGGCAGCCTGACGGACAGCCTCTTCTTTCAGTTTCGGCGTTGCGACATAGGAACGGACGAAGTCCACCTTCTTAGGCTCCCAGTCGATTTCCTCGACCTGTGCGTTACGAGGGAAGTCAAGTACCACAGGACCTGGGCGACCGCTGCGTGCGATATAGAAAGCACGACTGACAGCCCACGCCACATCCTCTGCATGACGTATCTGGTAAGCCCACTTACAGATTGGCTGAGCCACACCCACGAGGTCAACCTCCTGGAAGGCATCAGTACCCAGGGCACCAATAGCGACCTGACCGGCTATCACCACAATAGGTGTAGAGTCGAGCATGGCATCTGCCACACCCGTCAACGTGTTCGTGGCACCAGGACCGCTGGTCACCAAAGCGACACCCACATCCCCCGATACACGGGCATAGCCCTCGGCAGCATGGACAGCACCCTGCTCGTGGCGCACCAAGATATGATCAAAACTCTTCTTTATACCTCGAGTATAGTCGAACAGTGCATCGTAGGTGGGCATAATGCTGCCTCCAGGGTAACCAAAGATGGTCTTTACCCCTTCTGCCTGCAATGCCCTCATCAGCGCTTTAGAACCTGTTATTCTGTCTCTCATATTCTTCTTTTTTATCTATAGTTACTATAGTCACTATAGTTCCTATAGTTCCTATAGTTATTCTATAATCCTTACTCCTCCCTTATCGGCACTTGACACGCTCTGGGCGTATGCTCGCAGTGCCTTGCTGACGGTGCGGTTGCGCTTCAGCGGTTGCTGTGGGCGCGCTGCCAGTTCCTCGTCAGAGAGTTTCACGTTGATCTGACGGTTGGGGATATCTATCACGATGATGTCGCCATCCTTGATCTTTCCGATATTACCACCTGCGGCAGCCTCTGGGGAGATATGTCCGATGGAGAGTCCACTGGTACCACCAGAGAAGCGTCCGTCGGTAATCAGCGCACACTCCTTACCCATGTGCATACTCTTGATATAAGAGGTGGGATACAGCATCTCCTGCATACCGGGACCACCCTTCGGACCCTCGTGGGTAATCACCACACAGTCGCCTTTCTTCACCTTACCGCCAAGGATTCCCTCACAGGCATCCTCCTGGGAGTCGAAGCAAACGGCTGATCCCTCGAAGTGCCATAACTCCTCGTCCACGCCAGCGGTCTTCACAACACAACCGTCTTGGGCGATGTTACCAAAGAGTACGGCAAGACCGCCGTCCTTCGTATAGGCATGTTCCAAGTCACGGATACAACCGTTGGCACGGTCGGTGTCCAGTGTACCCCACTCCGCACTCTGACTTCCCATCTTTGTGGAGAAGCGGTTACCTGGAGCCGACTGGTAGATGCGGTTAGCGTCATAGTCAACACGTCCGTCAGTGATACAATACTTATCCATTGCCTCACCAATGGTCATACCGTCCACACGAGGAGCCGACTTGTCAATCAGTCCTCCTTTGGCAAGTTCGTTCATGATACCAAGGATACCACCTGCACGGTTGCACTCCTGCACACTGTATTTCTGAGTGTTCGGAGCCAGTTTGCACAGACAAGGTGTCTTACGGCTCAATGCGTCGATATCGTTAATGGTAAACTCAGCACCAGCCTCCTGAGCCACGGCAAGGAGATGGAGCACCGTATTGGTAGAGCCACCCATGGCGATATCGAGTGTCATGGCATTCAAGAATGCTGAACGGGTAGCGATATTACGAGGCAGTACGCTCTCGTCGCCATCCTCATAGTATGCGAAGGCGTTCTTCACAATCTGACGTGCTGCCTGCTTGAAGAGTTCGATACGGTTGATATGGGTGGCAAGAATCGTTCCATTACCAGGCAACGACAGTCCGATAGCCTCCGTCAGCGAGTTCATCGAGTTAGCGGTGAACATACCAGAGCAACTGCCACAACCCGGACAGGCACATGCCTCTATCTGCTGCATCTCCTCGTCAGTCACCGAGGGGTCGGCACCTTTGATCATCGCCGTGATCAGGTCGGCATTCTCACCATGCCACTTTCCTGCCTCCATCGGTCCACCTGAGCAGAAGATGGTGGGGATATTCAGACGCATGGAAGCCATCAGCATACCCGGTGTCACCTTGTCGCAGTTGGAGATACAGATCATAGCGTCTGCCTTATGGGCATTCACCATATACTCCACACTATCGGCGATGATGTCACGTGAGGGCAGCGAATAGAGCATACCGTCATGTCCCATGGCAATACCGTCGTCAATGGCGATGGTATTGAACTCAGCGGCATAACAACCCATCTTCTCAATCTCCTCACGGACAATCTGTCCTATCTCATGCAGATGCGTATGACCGGGCACAAACTGGGTGAACGAGTTGACGATGGCAATAATCGGCTTGCCAAACTGCTCTTGTCTCATACCCGTGGCAACCCAGAGCGCACGCGCTCCTGCCATCCTTCTACCCTCTGTGCATACCGCACTGCGTAACTGATGTTTCATATCTATCTTTTAGTATTTGTCTGTTATGAGTTTGCAAAGTTACACCTTTTTATAATAAAAACCAACGAAAAAGCGGATTTTCTGCAAACCCGCTTTCAATTCATCACTTAAATCAACGATTAAGTTTCTATTTCAAAGTATTAATATCAGGTTTACCACCAAGGATGTAGATAACCGGGGAGTGTATCTCCTTGCGTCAACAACAATGATGCATCGTGTCAACTATAAAGATGCCTCCGATCGCAGTTAGAGATGCCTTGCGTAGGGGTAACCGATTACCGTTGTTGGGGTATCAGGTACGTCCTTCGAGGGGTAAAGTGGCATCCTTTCAACCGTTCGGCTATAGCCAAACAACTGAACGGCTCCAGCCGAACAACTGAACGCCTATAGCCGAAAGCAAACCAATCAAAAAACAGTCGCTGTCTGGTTGTAGGATGGTAGCAGGATGGTAGCACGATTTTTCAAATCCCACTACCAGCCTGCGCCCTTTGTACATCGGCATTTGAGCCACATTGGTAGCACGATAGCAGGATTTTTTATCTTTGCTCTTATGGAGAAAGAAAAACGACTGGCAGAGTCATTGCCCTGCCAGTCGAAAATTTTATGTTAAAGATTACTTTTTACTCGTATTCATCTTCTGGATCAAATCTTCTTGCGCCAAGAGCACCACTATAACATATAACTTGTTGAGATTCCATTCGTATAACCTCTTGCTGAGGCTTTTGATATCTTTTCTTCATCTTATTTATTATTTTATATAGATCTTTTTACCATTCTTGATTACAACACCCTTCGTGTTTTTAGTGATACGTTCCCCTTTCAAATTGTAGGAGGCTCCATCCTCATTCATAATCAACTTGACTTGTCCTATACCAGTAACAGAACCGTCAGCATTGACAAGAACAATATTCATAGTTTGTGGAAGTGTGTCATCATCACCAAAGCCACGAGAAGCAGCGGCTCCTGCCGCATCCAAATCCGCATTGCATACCAGATAAGCACGAAGTCCTTCGATATAAGCACCGTCACTACATTTCACAAATGAGCCGACACCGCTTCCACCATGACCGTCCTCAGCGGCAAATCCATAAATACCACTGGCGATTTCGGAAGAAGAGAACTCTTTTTTCTCGATAGTACCTGTGAAGGTAAAACTTGTTGAGCCTTCTTCATTTCCTTTCGTTTTAGTGGCAGCATCACTTGCAGCAATCGTTACATTAACATCTGAGTTCGCAATCTCTGTGGCATCAGTAGAAGGTACAAAGATGTAAGGTTGATAGGCTGTCAGCGAAGACGCTGTCACCTGCTTCATTTTGACGGTTGTTCCATCGACAGAATGGAAGTAATAGAAAGTACCAGATATTCCTGCCGTAGGTAGTGCATAAGGCAGACATACAGTACTAGTCTTTCCACTGGTAAAATCACGAGTCAGTGTAACGTTGGTAGCAGTAAAAGCCACGGGAATGCTATACGATTTCTCGTCTGTCAGAGCGAAGTCAGCACATACAAGATTATCTGATGCGTCTTTCACTATCACATTCTTCTCACCTGTTGCAGCGGTATTGCCAGCAGGCATGTAAATCAACGTCTCTTCGGGGAATCCTGCAAAGACACCACTTGTACGGTCAACCTCCACACCTGTAATCTGGGTAGCAGAAAGGTCGATAGACTGAACAGCGGTCTTATCTGCCACATGATCAAAAGCGTCATCTGCAATATATGCGACATTCTTACCATCAACAGCGGCTGGTATCGTCAAAGAAGTCGCTTCTGCGTCTGCCTGAACTTCTGTTACAACAGCCTTATCGCCAACAATTGTGTAACTCTGCTCCTTTGCGTCGTCGTCTGTCTCTTCCTTGACAATCTCCTCTCCAACCAAATACACATCATTTATTTTTACTGCGCTATAATTGTTTGCAAGATAATCACTGGGATCAGAACTATAAGTACCTGCTGTGATGAAACCTGTTACTGTTGTATGACCTTCAGTAGCGTAACTGGCAATAGCATCAGCATTGGTACTGGTGAATGTACCACCTGAGATGCTGACAGTTGGATCACCACCAGGATAACCACAGTTCTCAATCACCAAGGCGTCGCCTGTAGAGTTGACTCCGTTGTCATAATGAGCAAAATCTTCCTTAGCACCAGTACCATTGATTGTTCCACCTGTAATGGTTAGTGTTCCAGACTTTTGATAGACACCAGTGGAACCTGTGATGGTTCCTCCAGAAATGGTTGTCTCAGTTTTTCCTGGCAGATACACCGCAACCGTGTTTGATGTAATCTGAGCACCATCTTTGATGTTAATGCTTCCGCTTGTGGTTGTAGAACCGTTGGTTGCAACTGCAAAGTCACCTGTAACCTCAATGGCAGCCTCAATGGTCAGTTCGTTACCACTCTGATCCACATAGATCCCATTGTTAGAGACAATTTTTCCAGTCTTCCCTTCTGAACTATCTGTGATGGTAAGTTTTTGATTAGTCCTTATCAACCCGAAACAATAATTAGACGACGAACTTGCCGCTGTATTAGTAAAGGTATGACCATTCAAGTCAATAGTTACATTTGATGCAGATATTCCTAATGGATAGGTTTTAAAAGAAACAGTTATATCTTTCAACAATTTGTAAGTACCATTTCCTGGGGCGGAAGGCATTGCACTAAGAGAACTAACCACTTCGCCATTAGTGTATTCCACTGAAGCGGTCTCTACGGTATAAGTATCTACCCAATAGCCCTCAACCTGCGCAGAGGATTTTGCAACAACATAATTCGCTGGTGCGTTAACCGTTATGGTATAACTGTGATCGTTTCCTTCTATAGTACATCCAACTCTTTTCACCTTCAGTGTTTGTTCTGTAGTCATTGTATAGGAAATACCGCTCTTAAGCAATGTGATGGTCTCCCCGTTAGTAGCGGCTTCTGCTGCAGCGGCAAAGGTTTCGTATTCTGTATCACCAATCTTAGCCTCTTTAGTGTACACAGACTGGTAACGATAAGGATAGGTTGTGGTACCTACGAGCGTTATAAGTTCACAAGCATCATCATCAGTCATTTTAGCAAATAGTCCGTTCACATCCTTGTCTGTACCAGCGATAATATCACGTCTCAGATATATTTTGTGCCCATTAGTAGTCAAAGAAAAGTCACCCTGTTTAATATAAAGGTAGGCAAGTGTACCGATTCCAGGACTTACAATATCAGTAGAAAGGCTGACATTTGATAATAATGTAATTGTTGTCTGGCTTGTTGAGTTGGCATAATAGGTGATGGCATCTTCCAGTGTTTCAAAGAAAAAATAGGTGTTCTTTGCCACGGCTGTTGCCACATGATAGGAATAACCTGACTCAAGACGCTTGTAACAAACATTCTTGTTTTCTACAGAGGTGGTAAATACCGTAGTACTCTTACTTGTAGTTACTTTCACATCATCCCCTAAGGCGATAGAGTAACTACCTTTGGTGATGCTATAGTCGCCAAGTTCTAATGTGAAACTGTGACTACAATTAATATTATCAGTCAGAGTAATCTTTGCCCCAAGGGTGATTGTTTGATCATCTGTCGTCAGCCCCTCAACGGCTGTCTTTAAGTCGGCAGCAGTGGTAATCCCATCTGCCCATGCACCTACTGACATCATTCCAAACAATGCCAGTAACCATAGTTTACGAAATTGTTTTGTCATAATTAGAATTTTTAATATAGGTAATCATTTGAATTGTCTTTTATGAACTGCAAAATTACCCAATCATAATCTGATTTGACAACAAATGGTGTAGTCTGTCTGGCTACATGTAGTCAAACCCGCTACACTTTACCATGCTCCAATAAAGATGAGTATTGTTTAAAGAAATCAATATCCATTATACGACAGATACGCAAAAGAACACCTGTATCTATTGTTCGTTTTTCGTATATATTATAAAGATTAGTACGATGACACCCCAACTGTTCCGCAAGCCAGACCGTTGTTCTGCCTTGACGGTTCAGTTCTTCCTTGATTGCGGAGCCTATGTGTATAGACCTCTTCTCGTTGTCAATTGCCATCAGCCGTCATTAATAATCAAAGTGAGGACTCCCTAACTCACAAAAGATTAATATCAGCAGATGAAACAAAAAAGGCATGGGAGTTTCTACTTTCGCCCATCCCTGATCTCAGGCCTTCGCATTGCCCCATTCCAAGGATAAGCAACGCAGCCAGCCCACGCCAAGTGATTATATATACACCTATATACTATACATTATTATATTATATATAGTAATAGTTGGGATATAATCTACCCACGCAGACGCTTACCGTTGCATTATATCCTGTGGAATGATTCTAAGTTGCGAAGTTAGAGATCACAGAATGATAACGTCCGTAAACGCCTTTCCGAGACCAGCCCTACAAACGACTTGGTCTCTTTCCATCAATGTCTTGACCCGCCCTGTCCTAAAAGGACTGGCTTAGTCAGTTGCAAAGATAAACAATATTTCTGAAACAGCAAAGGATTCAAAAGGAAAAAATAAAGACCCACTCTTGACCTCCCCCTGTTGAGGGGGGGAGGGAAAAAGAAAAAAATAAATTAATAAATTTGGTTTTCTTCTCACTTAATCGTACCTTTGCACGACACAATCGTAAAGATGAGAAAGAAATGACAATAGAGGAACTTATTAAAACTATTCTGACAGATATCCGCCAGAAAGGTTACTCGTCTGTACAGCCTTTTAGTATAGGAAAGGTTGAAAGTAGGATGATGCAATTTGCCAATAATAACAATATTGAGTTAGGAAGTGACGAACTGTATATGAGTGTCAAGCAACTACGGCATAGTATACGTCCTTCAAAAGTGGCAAAAGGACTTGTAGTGGCAGATGAGGATTTTGTCAATTTTCCTCGAAACCGTTTAAGTATGGACCTCTATTATGACGGAGAGTGCTTTATCTATACTGATGGAGTTTCAAAGTTCATTGTACATCCGTATTACAAAATGAAAGTAAATCACGAGATCATCAAATTGGTGAATTTCATTACCGCAACACGAAGAACTGACAAAAAAGAATTTAATGGTAAACGGTATATAAAAATAAAAGACGACCAAATCAATCAATGATTTGGTCGTTGTTGGAGTGAAAGAAACCAAGCGGCAAGGTCGAATTGCTCATCATCACGCAGATGCCACCGTTCCGCACATCGTGGCTCTACTTGGTTTCTCCTTTCACACTGCAAAGATACGAATAAGCGAGCAAAATACAAAATAAAAGAGGAACTTTTTTATTTTTAATTTCGAGTGAGAGTATCTTCAAGGCTTCGCAGAAGACTAAAAGATACGAATAATTTCTAAAACTCCAAAGGATTCAAAAGGAAAAAAGTTAGAAGACCTACTCTTACTCCTCTTAAAGATCTTATCTGTTTCGGAATGTCTCCAACTCCTTGACAATCACATCGAGATCACCAGTAAGGGTCAACAGTAACCCTTTCATCATCTTGTTCATCTTCTATTGGTTTTTGGTTAATATTTTGATTTTCTACTATTTAGAGACTCCCGTATAAGCATCCATAATGATGGTAGGACGATGGTTCTGAAAGGCACCCAAGCGATAATGGCGGTCTGCCTCTGGAGCCCAATAGAACACGCCTTTACAATGTCCGTTCGTCTTGTTTTTTGCGGCATTGATGATGGCGGAAAGGATTTCCTTACCCTCTACAGGTTTTGCCGACTCTACACCTGTCTCAACCACCATCAAGGGTTTATGGTACTTCTCCCACAGACGGTTGATATTCGCAGTAGCCTTCGTTACTGTCTCCTGCCATGTCTGTATATGATGGTAACGGATATCCCAATAGGGATAGACACTCAAGCCAATCATATCATAATGAGCCTTATAGGTACGGAGTCCATCAAAGATAAAGTCGTAGCGATGAGGATCAAAGGCACCGTCAAGATGGATAATAACCTGCGCATTGGGATAGACCTCTTTCACGGCATGATAGCCTGCATCTGTCAGACCTGCATACTGTCGCATATTCTCCTCGGCATGTCCCATGGGCCACAGGAAACCATGTGTCGTCTCATTGCCTACCTGTACCCATTGGACCTCCACCCCAGCCTGTCTGATAGCAACAAGTACTTCACGAGTATGGTTGGCAAGTGCCTCTTTCATCTGCTCATAACTCATATCTTTCCATGCGGCTGGAATATTTTGCTGTCCCGGGTCAGCCCACCAGTCACTATAATGGAAGTCTATCATGACAGCCATACCCCAGTCTTTGGCACGCAATGCCATACGGACGACATCCTCCTTATTACAGAAGTTTCCATGCTCGGCAGGATTGACCCATACTCGGAGGCGAATAGCATTGAGTCCTATTTCACGCATCAAAGCGGTATTCTCACGAGGCTCTCCTTCCACATTATATAATTGCACACCACGAGCCTCTAACTCCGTGGTGCCACTGATGTCCGCACCAAGCCAGAATTCCTGCGCCTTAACAATCAGAAATACGCAGAAACAAAGAAAGAAAACAATGATTCTTTTCATATCTGATTGCAAATATACAAAAAAATGATTACCTTTGCAAAAATCTATAACTAAAAACAGAAATGAGAAAGAAATTAATACTATGGGGAATGACATGGCTGTGTGCCACTGGTTATGGACAGCCCAGACAGGAAATCAATTTGAAGACGTGGGATTTCTCTCGCAACGGTCAGTCTTGGGAGCAAGTGGACATCCCACATGACTGGGCGATAGCCGGTCCTTTCGACAAGAAATGGGACTTACAAAAGGTTGCCATCACACAAAATGGCGAGACAGAGGCTACAGAGAAATCCGGGCGTTCTGGTGCTTTACCATGGATAGGTAAAGGCTACTATAAACGCTCGTTGGCTATTCCCCCAGGTTACCACCACGCAGAACTGGTGTTTGACGGAGCGATGGCAGAACCTCATGTCAGAGTGAATGGTCAAGAAGCCGGTTACTGGGCATATGGTTACAATGCCTTCCGATTGGATATCACTGATCTGGTGAGAAAAAGTGGAGGTGAGGGTGATGACTATGGGTGGCATCCTGTGATTATGGAAAAGGATAATCTGTTGGAAGTTGACTTACAAAATCTGGAGGAAAGTTCACGCTGGTATCCCGGAGCCGGACTTTACCGACCTTTAAAACTGATACTGACTGGTGAGAATTGGATAGACTCATGGAAGACTTTTATACGAACCACGGCTATTGACAACGGCAAAGCCACTATAGAGATTACGGCAGGTTGTGGTGGTCCTCTTGACGCTGGGTTGTTTTTTGAAATAGAACTGCATGACCAGCAAGGTCATATTGTTGCCACCAACCATAGTAAAGAACCTGACAACGAGGGAAAAGCAACCATGACCTTGAGCGTTGACAATCCTCATTTATGGACACCAGAGACACCTTATTTATATAAGGCACATATCAGATTCTTGCAGGGAGACAGCCTACTCGACGAGATTACCCAGAATGTAGGTATCCGCACTGTAAAGGTATCAAAGGAAGACGGTTTCCAACTGAATGGTGTCACCAGAAAACTGAAAGGTGTTTGTCTGCATCACGACCTTGGTCCTTTAGGCGCAGCCGTCAACAAGACCGCACTGATCCGCCAGATCAGGATTCTGAAAGATATGGGTTGCGACGCAATCCGCACGGCTCATAATATGCCAAGTCAGATGCAGATGGAGATTTGTGACTCTATGGGCATGATGGTTATGGCAGAGAGTTTCGACATGTGGCTTTATCCTAAGTGCAAGAACGGCTACGCGCGCTTCTTTGAGGAATGGAGTGATAAAGATATTGAGAATCTCATCCTAAGCAACAGGAACCATCCCTGTATCGTCATGTGGTCGATAGGCAACGAGATTCCAGAACAATGGAGCAAGGAAGGCAAGGAAATAGCATCTCACCTGCAGGACATCTGCCACCAACTTGACCCTACCCGTCCTGTGACACAGGGAATGGACAGGGCGGAGGACGCTTTAAAGAGTGGCTTTGCACAGGTGATGGACATTCCCGGGTTCAATTACCGTGTACATAAATACGAGAATAATATCAAGCAACTTCCTCAGGGATTTCTACTGGGCAGCGAGACTGCATCTACGGTAAGTAGCCGTGGTGTCTATAAGTTTCCTGTCGAGATTACCGACAATTCCCAATTCGCATCCTACTCACCAAACTATGACCCTACGGCATTAGAGAAAGCCGATGGACAGTGTTCCAGTTATGATGTGGAATACTGTTCCTGGTCAAACCTGCCCGATGACGACTGGCGTTGCCAAGACGACTATCCCTGGGTGATTGGCGAGTTTGTATGGACAGGATTCGACTATCTGGGAGAGCCAACCCCCTACGATGAATACTGGCCTTCACGAAGCAGTTATTTTGGCATTTGTGACTTGGCAGGACTTCCCAAAGACCGTTATTGGCTTTACCGCTCGAAGTGGAACACGAAAGAGCACACCGTCCATCTGCTACCCCATTGGACATGGACAGGACGTAATGGGGAGAAAACCCCTGTCTATTGCTATACTGACGGTGTGGAGGCAGAACTCTTCATCAATGGTAAAAGTCAAGGACGCATCCACAAGAATCCTGCCGAGCGACTGGATCGCTATCGCTTGCGGTGGAATGACGTTAAGTATGAGCCAGGAGAAATTCGTGTGGTAGCATACGATGCACAAGGTCATGAGATTGGAGAAGACCGCAGACGGACAGCAGGAGACCCCATTACCCTAATTGCAGAGGCAGACAGAAATAGTTATCTTGCGAATGGAGAAGATTTAGCGTTTGTGACGGTCAGTGTAGAGGATGCCAAGAAGACTCCTGTCCCAACTTGTGATAACGAGTTGCTTTTCTCTGTTGAGGGAACTGGACGTTTTGAGGCAGTTTGTAATGGAGATGCTACCTCACTGGAGTCTTTCAAACAACCACGGATGAAACTATTTAATGGCAAACTGGTCGTTGTCCTGCGAACCACATCACATGCAGGAAATATCCAATTGACCATTAAGGATACTAAAGGTGAACTACAACCTGCAACATTAATTATTCCCACACATTATTAGACAAAGACAGGTCTTTCATCACGAAAGACCTGTCTTCTTATTCCTTATAAACAATCTTTTTACCTTTAGAACTTACCCCCATTTTCTTTTTCTATGCTTTTTCTTATGCAAATTTACATCATTTGCTTCTTATTTATCATACTTCAAAACCAAAAAACAATTCTAAGGCACTATTTTTGACCTGCGTCAATCCGACAGGGCGACTCGTCCATAAAGAGATAGGAAGGACGATAGCCGCCCGCATCCACCACCACTTTCTCGAACACAATGGCTGGATCATCTGGTCTTAAAACGAGTGTATGTAAATCACCTTCTCCCACAGGTAATTCCACCACACTCTCTACTACACGACGTGCGACAGTAGGATAATAAACAGAATAGATATTCTCCTTATCCTCATTGAGATTCTTATTGAAATTCACAGTGACAGGAGTACTTCCGTCAAGTGATACCTGATAAGTCAATCCACCTTTATTGAGATAGTCAAGTGTCGATTTCACTATCACATGGACTTTCACATTACCTGCTATTTTCTCAGATGTCTTGAAGCGGTAGACCAAAGCATCACCATTTGGCGTTTGAGTATATGGCATTAAAACGACTCCACTGCGAGTACGTCCCATATCTGGGATAATTGTCCATGTTGTCTCCGCATTACTCTTTGCCTCATAATAATGTTCTGCCTCCATCGTCACCACATCATGTTCCATGGTAAAAACGAATCCTCCTTCTCCCACAGGTAATCGTTTTACCTCTGGCATGCGGTCGGCAGGGAAATCATCGTTCCAAGAGGTATAGCCAATATGTTTCTGCGTCATCATACCATTCCATTTGCCATGCGCTATTTTATGATTATAATCAGAACACAGTAACGAGTCACGACGGAATGTCTGTTCTACCTTATCAGCCCAAAGGTTGCAATCTGGGTTCCCTTCCTCGTAAAGTCTCAAATTCATCGCTTGGGCATAATACATCTGATAGATGTTAGACATCGCCTGTATAGGGAATAGTATTAACTGCTGATAGGCATCATGGTAACATTCATCAAGCGTCAAGTACTGGCGTAATGCCTCCGCTTCAAGTCGCATAAAGTCATCTGCTACCTGACGCCATTCACCTGTATGAATGTTATAGGTATGCGCATCTAACATCTCTGCGGTGATGCGTCCGTTCATCTTACATGAGAGGTTAAGTAGACGTGCTGCCTCAGCAGCCTGACTCTCGCCAAACTGCTGACGGCAAAACGCCAACGAATGATTGATAATTAGTTTAGAATTATATTGATTGGGATTCCATGCCATGTCCATGAAGAAAGTGATGGGATACTCCATCGGCTTCAGGTCACCTACATTTAGAATCCACATACGCTCTATACCATTAACATAAGCAAGGTGCAATTGCTCCCACATATTTTGAGTCGGTGTCACATTCAACCATTTCGTGTTACGAGGGGCTCCCACATAGTCAACATGATAGTAAAGTCCCCATCCACCAGGATGCTGACGCTCCTTCATGTTGGGGACACGACGCACATTCCCCCAGTTATCATCACACAACAACATGATAACATCATCGGGCACACGCATTCCTTTATCATAATAATCCAACACCTCTTTATATAATGCCCATACTTGAGTCGTCTCCTTCGCTTTCTTTCCCGTTACTTGACTAATAATACGACGTTGGTTTTCCACAACACGTTGTAATAGTTTTGTATCTGCATCTTCGCTCATCGCCTCGTCACCATCACCTCGCATACCGATAGTGACCATATCTTCCGTATTCTTCATACGCTCTATTCCCTCACGGAAGAACTGGTCGAGTTTCTGTTGGTTCTTCTGGTAGTTCCATGGTCCCCATTCCCCTCGACGACGTGCATACTCCTGATGATTACGTGCCATAGGCTCATGATGGGATGTCCCCATAATAATACCCATATCGTCTGCTGTCTTGGAATTCAAGGGATCGTCAGCATAAAAAGCCCAGCCCCACATCGCAGGCCACATCATATTACCACGCAGACGAAGTATCAGTTCAAAGACTTTCTCATAGAAACGGTGGTCTCCATAATTTGTACCAAAGGTGTTCTTGACCCACGATGTTAGACATGGTGCCTCATCATTCAGGAAGATGCCCCGAAACTCAACAGCAGGTTCTCCATCTGTAAATATACCTTCTTTAATATATATATGATCATGATGAAGCACTGGAACATCAGCCCAATAATACCAAGGAGACACTCCCATCTGTTGAGATAGTTCATAAATGCCATAGACGGTTCCACGACGGTCACTTCCAGCGATCACCAACTGACCATCTATTATCGTGATGACAAATTTCTCCCGTTTATCTTTCAACAATGAGACATCCAATTTCTTCTGCTTAACAAATTGGTTGATGAACGAAGACTGTCCCAAGGTTCCAACTACGATCCTTGCTTTAATCGTACTTACCAGCAGAGCATCTTTACCAGTCACTTTCCCGAAATCCTGCGCTAAAGTCTTGGCAGCGATTGCAACAGCCCTGGCATCTGACACATCATAACCTATTGTGACTGTTCCGTCTGTAAGCAACATATCCCCAGTTGAGAAACCAACAAAGTTCTGAGCGGCGAGACCTGCCATACTTTTTGAAAACAAAGAAACAATTAGTACAATATGGAAAATACGCATAATTTTATTCATATTACTTTTTGTCATCGTTATTGATATTGCAAAGTTAAGACTAAAAGTAATACAAAACAAGGAAAAAAGTAAAAAATATAAAGGTATGAAACAAATTGAAACGTATTTGGCACAAAAATAAAAATTCCCCACAGGAAAACCTGTAGGGAATTATTCTTTAAATTCTGTTTATGATTACTTAGTAGTATCAACAAACATTGCTACACGGTTGAAGTCAACCTCCTCAGAGAGTTTATCAGTTGCGCCAAGACCCTCAGTTGTGATGCGGTCAGCAGCAATCTTATAACGCTTGATGAGAGCAGTCTTCACTGCAGCGGCACGAGCCTCAGACAGTTTCTGGTTCAACTCAGCGTTGCCCTCTGGAGAAGCATAACCACGAACGAGGACCTTAGAATCCTTGTGGTTGCGCAGATACTTAGCAACCATCTCAACACTTGCATACTGAGCAGCGTCGATAGTGCTCTTACCCTGACGGAAGATAACAATTGGCTGGAGAACGGTCTCAGTCTTCTCAACAACAGCAGCGGTTGTAGGACGAGCCTCGCAGTCAGCGAGTTTCTTCTTCAGGTCAGCGATTGTCTGGTTAGCAGAATTCAACTGACCATTCTTAGCGTCTACGTCAGAACGGAGTTCGTTGATCTTAGCGTTCAGAGCATCAATCTCAGACTGGTCACGGAGTTCAGCAAACTTGAAGTTGTGAGTACCGTTGCTTGTACCGAACTTGTAGTTAACACCAACCTTCAAAGAAACAGCACCATTCCACTTCTTACCTGCAGTAGTCTGCATCTTACGGAAGGGGTTTGCATAAAGAGGATAAGGCTCACCCAGAACAAGACCTGGCTCCAAATATACCTGCCACTGCTTAGCATCACCAAGGTTCAGAGCGAGGTCGATAGCAGCCTTAGCATTGATACCACCAACTTTCTCTGCCCATGCACGGCTGTAACCACCACCAGCCAAAAGGATTACCTCGAATTTACGGGGCTGTCCCTGATAACCAGCAAAAGCATTGCTCAGATTCCAAGTACTCAAAATGTCAAAGTCTGTGGCGTTAAAGAAAGTCTTACTTCCAAACATAGACTTAGCGTCTGTCTTGTTTCCAAAATAGTTGTTGATGTCCAAAGCCAAACCGAATACGGTGGTCAGGTTCTTACCAACACGTACACCAAATTCAGGAGAGAAGCCCTTGAAACGACCATACTCTCCAACTTTCATCACAGGAGTAGCGGCACCAGCATTGATACCTACATACCAGTTGTCACCAGCCTTGTTGGCAGTTACAGCAGTGTTCTGTGCAAAAGCAGACGCTGTCATCATTGAGACAGCAAACATTAAGAAAAGTTTTTTCATCTTTTTACTAACTTAAATTAATTTATAAATAAATCTACCTATTTACGGTTTAATTTCGCTGCAAAGTAAATAAAAAAAACAATAAGTTCCAAGAAAAACGTGTAAAAAGTACTTCCAAAAGTGTAATTTTTGATTAAAATCAGTGATTTATTCGATTTTTTACCGTATTTTTGCGAATAATATGGAAAAAATCATACTAATCACTGGTGGACAACGCTCGGGAAAGAGTCAATATGCAGAGAAACTGGCACTGAGTCTGAGCACACATCCTGTATATGTTGCTACGGCACATATTTGGGATGAGGAATTCCGTCAACGGGTCTTGAGACATCAGGAACGCCGTGGTCCTCAATGGACGAATATTGAGGAGGAGAAAATGCTGAGTCGCCATAATATCACAGGACGTGTTGCCGTTATTGACTGTATCACATTATGGTGTACGAACTATTTTTTCGACCGCGATAAGTCGGACAACGAACAACCTTCTGGGGACGAGGCACTGGCGGCTATCAAAGAAGAGTTCGACAAATTCACAAGCCAAGACGCCACCTTTATCTTTGTCACCAATGAGATAGGCTGTGGTGGCGTTAGTCCAAATCCCATACAACGTCGCTTTACTGATATGGAGGGATGGATGAACCAGTACGTTGCCTCCAAGGCGGATGACGTGATTTTAATGGTAAGTGGTATCCCCGTAAAAATAAAAGGATGAGAGCATACAATATAGAACCTCTGAACGAATCGTTATGTCCTGTTATCCAACAGAAGATTGACAACCTAAATAAGCCCAAAGGCTCACTCGGAAAGTTGGAATCACTTGCCAGGCAGATATGCTTGATACAACAGACACTCTCCCCTAACCTCACGCATCCCTGCCATCTACTTTTAGGGGGCGATCATGGTATTGAACGGGAGGGAGTCAGTGTCAGTCCTCGTGAGGTAACGTGGCAACAGATGATCAACTTCACCAAAGGAGGTGGCGGTGTGAATATGTTCTGTCGCCAACATCATTTCGATTTGAAGATAGTGGATGTGGGAGTTGACTATGACTTGAGTGCATATCCACAGATTCTCAACTATAAGATAGCAAGGGGAACGAAGAACTTCCTTTATGAACCTGCCATGACGGAAGAAGAGTATGAGCAGGCTCTTTCTGTTGGGGAACTACTCGTTGACTCTTGCTATAAAGAAGGATGCCGTATCCTCTCTATTGGGGAGATGGGCATAGCGAACACCTCACCCAGCAGCATCTGGATGCACCTCTTCACACAGATTCCTCTCGAAGAGTGCACTGGTGCTGGCGCTGGTCTAAATAAAGAGGGTATCCGTCATAAATATGAGGTACTGAGTAAGGCTTTGGAGAACTATCATGCCAATAGCCAACAGCCAATAGCCTACTTTGGAGGTTTCGAGATGGTGACGGCAATCGGAGCCATGCTGCGTGCCGCAGAGTTACACCTCATTATACTAATAGATGGATTTATTATGACAGCATGTGCCTTGGCTGCATGCCAACTCCATCCGCAGGCTCGTAACTATATGATCTTTACACATTGTGGGGATGAGAGTGGACACAAACGGATGCTGGATGCCTTAGGAGCAGCCCCTCTGCTGAACCTTGGGTTACGACTCGGTGAGGGAACAGGCGCCCTATGCGCTTTCCCTATTGTAGACTCTGCCGTGAGGATGATGAATGAGATGAATAATTTTGACAATGCGAATATAACCAAGTACTTCTGATGCAAGTTTCAATAGACAACACCAAATGGTACGACCGCATCTGGGCGGCACTTATTTTCTTCACCCGACTGCCTTTCTGGCGTATTCACCAACCCTCAAAGGAGGCATACAAGACCGTGGTGGAACACTGGCCATTGACAGGCTGGCTGACAGGTGGCAGCATGGCTGCCGTCATCTGGTTTGGCAGCAGTATTCTCCCCTATCCCGTTACCATCCTTCTTGCCATCCTCACCCGCCTGCTCATCACAGGTGCCTTGCATGAGGATGGACTTGCTGATTTCTTTGATGGCTTTGGCGGAGGAGGCTCAGACCGTCAGCGCATCCTCGACATCATGAAGGACTCACATATCGGCACTTATGGGGTTATCTCATTGACCCTTTATTTCCTACTTCTCTTTTTCGCTCTCTGCGCTATGACTCCCCTCTATGCGGCGCTGACTGTCATTGCCGCTGACCCCTATGCCAAGATGCTGTCGGCACAACTCATCCAGATGATGCCCTATGCCCGAACAGAAGAGACTGCAAAGAACAAGACTGTCTATCGTAAGTTCAGTGTATGGGCTGGTGTCTGTCTCGCCATACAAGGACTGTTGCCTATAGGCATCTATTTCTATTACCTACATGAAAAAATAGACTGGCAGATGTTGATTTTTCTGCCAGCCCTCGTTTTGTACTTTCTGTATTTGCTAATTTGGCGACGACTGAAAGGCTATACTGGAGACTGTTGCGGAGCACTCTTCCTGCTCACAGAATTGTCCGTATATCTCATCGCCACCTATTATTTGGCATAATCAAAACTTATAGTCGATACCGATACCTATCACGTTGTTAGTACGGGAATAGACATCCTTACCCGCATAGGGTGTGCCAAGGTAATTGTCCTGTTGCTTGGTATAATCACTATAAAGTGTTATAAAATAGCCTGCGTTCAGGCGAATCTTCTCGTTGATGTTCCAAGCACCACCGAGTCCGACGGACCAACTGTCACAGGCAAAAGAGGTATTTTGCTGATAACCGTCAGAAAGTCCATAGTCTGTACGCTGACCGCCACAACTGATAGTAAACTTCTCGTTGATATCATACTCCACACCAGCCAAGAACTCATGAGTGCCATGCTTCAGTTCTTCCTGACGGTCACCAGCCATCTTGGCGTTCTTGTCGTCAAAGAAATGATACTCTAATGTGGCACGCAGTTTCGGGGTGAATTCATAGCCTGCGGCGATGGAGAGTAAGGCAGGCATATCGTAACGTGTCCTGACACCATCTGCGTAAGCGGCTGTATAGGCTTCGAGTGCAGAACTGATGGCAGCCAGTTTGGCTGGGGCACCCGTTGGGTCGGCAGCCATCAATGCCGCTATGGTATTGGTACCCAGACTGGCATCCAGTACGTTAGTATCGTTCTTGGGATTGACTTTAGTGCGGAACTCATAACGTGCCGTCAGCGTCAAAGGACCTTTGTGGAAGTCAAGGCTCACAATAGGCGTAAAGCCCCACCCTTTCTGGTCAACATCCAGTAGCAGTTTGGCTACCTCGCCTAATGCGGGATGGTCTTCGGCAATAACATGTCCACGATAGTACCCGTCATAATAGTTGGCACGCAAGCCCACTGCGGCAGAGAAGTTGTCACTGATGCGGTAGGTGAAGTTCAGTTGTCCTCCGTAGATATACTGCTTACCCTTCATCTCCGAGTCCATTTTGTACTGGTTAGGCATAATACCGTTGCTGGCAAGCATACTGTTCAGCAGGAGGTTGAACATAGGAACACCCTCCTTATACTCCACAAAGCCACCACTGCCTACTATTCCGATCATTGCCGATACGGCAATGCGGTCTTTCTTGTAGGAAGCGAAAAGGGCCGGCACAATAGGAGCCGATGCCTTGCCATGATATTCCTGATGGAAGTCTGAACCGAGAAAGCCATTAACTGTTGTCTCTATATCACGGTTCTGCCATGGCTTCTGGAAATTCAGCGAGAGTTGGAAGCCCTCCTGTCCCCAGGCAAGTCCTGCGGGATTGCTGTAGGCGGCATCAATATCAAAGGTAGCACCACGTGCCATCATACGGTCAAAGGCAATATGATAGTTGGTGTTGGTCATCAGTCCACCTGCGCGGACTGTCAATGATGTAAACAAGATAACTGCAAGAATAATACTCTTCCTCATTTTTCTCTTTTAATGGTTTGCGGCTGCAAAGGTACAAATAATATTGGTAAAAACAGAAAAATCGACAACAAAATTACGGAAAACGGACAAATCCGAACAATAAGTCCCCTTTCTTTCTTAATTATTATAAATAATGTGTATCTTTGTAACGGAAATAGAAAAATTACATGACATGAACCAGAAGAAGATTTTATTCGTTGCGATACTGATGATGGTATCTGCTATGACTTTAGCACAGTCAAAAGTTTATTATACCAAGGAGATCACTCCTGAGTCACTGGTGAAGATATACAAGGCGCTTGGCGTAGAGGCAAAAGGGCGTGTAGCCGTGAAGATATCTACAGGTGAGGGTGGCAACACGCACTATCTGAAACCTACTTTCATCCGCAACCTCGTGGAGGAGGTCAACGGTACAATCGTGGAGTGCTGCACGGCATATGGTGGTACCCGTCAGGACAAGAGCAAACACTGGGAGACCATCCATGACCATGGCTTTGACAGCATATTCGCCGTGGATATCATGGACGAGTTTGGAGAGATTCGTATTCCTATTAAAGACCATAAATACCTGAAATACGATATCGTGGGGGAGCACCTTGCCAACTATAACTTCATGATCAATCTCGCCCACTTCAAGGGACATGCCATGGGTGGCTTCGGTGGTGTTCTGAAGAATGCCTCCATCGGTGTTGCCTCTACCGCAGGCAAGGCATATATCCACTCTGCTGGTAAGACAACAGACGCTAAACTCGCTTGGACGCCTGGATATATCGCTGCCGGTAAGACACAGGACTCCTTCTTAGAGTCGATGGCTGCCGCTGCACAGGCTGTACATAACTACTTCGGGGAGAATATCCTATACATCAATGTGATGAACAACATGTCAGTAGACTGTGACTGCGATGGGCATCCCGCCAAGCCAGAACTGCAGGACATGGGTATCATGGCGTCACTCGACCCCGTTGCTGTTGACCAGGCTTGTCTCGACATGGTATTCAACTACCAAGGAAAGCCCGGTGACGACAACAAACCACTCATCCAACGGATCAATCGCCAGCACGGCACCTATATCACCGACTATGCGGAGAAAATTGGACTGGGCAGTAAACAGTACACACTAATTAAATTAGACGAATAGAGAAGAATGAATAAAAGAAGAACATTAACTTTGCTCACGGTAGTCACCGTGGGCATGTCTCTCTTTGCACAAACAGACTCCCTGCAACTACAGGAAGTCGTTGTGACTGGCACACGCAACGCCACTGACCTGCGCTACCTGCCTATGACAATTAACGTGATAGGTCGTGAGGCACTTACAGAACAGTATCAGACCAGTATTCTGCCTACCGTAGTACAGCAGGTTCCCGGTTTGATGGTCACCAACCGCTCTATGCTAGGCTATGGCGTGTCGGGTGGTGCCGCCGGAGGTATCAACCTGCGCGGTATAGCCGGTGGTAGCGGACAATTGATGGTACTCATCGACGGACACCCCCAATATCAAGGCATCTACGGACATCCTATCTCCGACTGTTACCAGACACTGATGGCTGAGCGAGTGGAGATTCTGCGTGGACCAGCCTCCGTGCTCTATGGTTCCAATGCCATGGGTGGTGTGCTGAATATCGTGACTCGTGGCATATATCAGGATGGTGTCCGTACACAGATCAACCTCGGGGCTGGCAGTTATGGCACCATTCAGACGGAAGCCTCTAACCAGGTGCGTAGTGGTAAGTTCTCCAGTACCGTTTCCGCTCAATATGGACGTACTGACAACCATCGTCCACGCATGGGGTTTGAGCAGTATGGCGGTTATATGAAACTGGGCTACGACTTCTATCCACATTGGAATGCCTATGTTGACGCAAACATCACACACTTCAACGCAAGCCAACCCGGCAGCATCACTTCCCCACTCTACAATGCCGACCAGTGGATAACCCGTGGCATGATCTCTGCCGCTCTTGAGAATCACTACGGAAAGACTAGTGGTGCCCTGAGTGTCTACACAAATTTCGGACGACATAAGATTGACGACGGCACTGCCGACCCTACCAATCCTACGGCACGCTATTTTCGCTCGAAGGATGCCCTGACAGGTATCTCTTTTTACCAGAGTGCCCAACTCTTTGAGGGCAACCGCACGACAGTAGGTATCGATTATCAACACATCTACGGTTATGCGTACTATACCTCTAAAGAGACTGGTGAAGTACTCGACACACCTAACAAGCAGAGTGGCAAGTCATATCGCAATGAGATAGCAGGCTATATTGACTTCCGTCAGGACATCACGTCATGGTTGACCCTCGACGCTGGTATCCGTCTCGACCACCACAGCATTACCGGTACCGAATGGATTCCACAGGGTGGTATCGTCATCCGACCGATGGATACGGGTGAGTTGAAGGCAATGGTCAGCAAGGGATTCCGCAACCCTATCATGCGTGAGATGTACCTATACCCACCCTCGAATACCGACTTGGAACCTGAGCGCATCATGAACTACGAACTGGCGTGGAAACACCGTCTCTGTGCCTTCACATACGGTGCTAACCTCTTCTACCTGAAGGGCGACAATATGATTCAGACCATACCGATCGACGGTAAGCCCCGCAATGTGAATACGGGAGAGATAGAGAATTATGGCGCTGAGGTAGAGGCTGCCTATCGCATCAACAACCACTGGAATATCACCACCAACCACTCGTTCCTCCACATGAAGAACCCCGTCCTTGGAGCCCCACAGTATAAGGGTTTCCTCGGTGCCGACTTCCGCCAGTGCCGTTGGACGGTCATAGCAGGACTGCAATATGTCAATGGTCTCTACACCCAAGTGGGCGATGAGGAGCAGAAAGAGAACTTCCTGTTGCTTAACGCCACCGTCAGTTACCAGGCACTGAAGAACCTCAGTCTATGGGTACGTGGCGAGAACCTGTTGGCACAGCGATACGAATACAACCTCGGCTACCCCATGCCCCGAGCCACCTTCATGGCTGGTGTGCAGTGTCGTTTCTAATTACACCTGCTCAATGATCTTGCCACCCTCTTCGATAGCCTGCATATTGAGGGGGATGAGAGAGTGATGACGTTCTGGCAGTGTCTTGTAGAGGGCCTTCTCTACGCCCTTGGTACTGACAACAGGGGCGACTTTGAGAAGTCCACCCAGTACGATCATATTAAACACCTTGGCATTCTTCATCTCTGCCGCCTTGTCCATCGCATCAATGCGGTAGATGGTAATATCCTTACGTGTCGGGGGATTCAAGATACCATAGCCATCGTAAATCAGAATACCGCCAGATTTTAGTTTCGACTCAAACTTCTCTAAAGAGGGTTGATTGAGCACGATGGCGATATCGAACTTACTGAGTATAGGAGAACTGATCTTCTCGTCGCTCACGATAACAGTCACATTTGCAGTACCACCACGCTGTTCTGGACCATAGGCAGGCATCCACGTCACCTCCTTGTCGTCCATCAGTCCAGAGTAAGCAAGAATCTTACCCATCGACAGCACACCTTGACCGCCGAAACCACTGATAATTATCTCTTTCTTCATTTTGTCGTGTCTTTTAAGTCTCCTTTCGGATAGTAGTTGAACATGTGTTCCTGCATCCACTCATTGGCAGCCTTAGGTGACATCTTCCATCCGCTGTTACAGGTTGATACTATCTCCACCAGACTGCTACCCTTACCTGCCATCGATGCCTCGAAAGCCTTGCGGATAGCCTTCTTTGCACCACGGATGGCGGCTACCGTCTCCACCGATTGGCGAGTGACGTAGCAAGTACCCTCCAGTGTGGCTGCAATCTCGGTGATATGCAAGGGATAGCCGTGCAGGTCTGCCTGACGACCATAGGGGCATGTTGATGTCTTCATACCCATCAGCGTGGTAGGTGCCATTTGTCCACCTGTCATGCCGTAGATAGCATTGTTGATGAAGATAATAGTGATGTTCTCACCACGGTTCAGCGCATGAATCGTCTCACAGGTACCGATACAGGCAAGGTCACCATCACCCTGATAGGTGAATACAAGGCGGTCAGGCCACAGGCGCTTGATAGCGGTGGCAACAGCGGGAGCACGTCCATGCGCTGCCTCCTGCCAGTCGATATCTAAATAGTTGTATGCGAAGACAGCACAGCCCACAGGACTGACACCCACTGTCTTCTCTTCCATTCCCATCTCCTCAATGACCTCAGCCACGAGTTTATGCACCACGCCATGCGAGCAACCAGGGCAATAGTGCATGTGGTTGTCGTTCATCAGCGTTGGTTTCTGATATACCAGATTCTCTGGTGCTATGATATTATTTTCCATTAGACTAATTTCTTTAATGCTTCCACAATCTCCTCGGGCTCAGGAACGATACCGCCCAAACGTCCAAACTGCTCTACAGGCTGGGCACCATTGATGGCAAGACGCACATCCTGCACCATCTGTCCGGCATTAATCTCCACCACAAGTACCCCTTTCTTACCCTTTGCCGTCTCAGCGACAGCCTTCGAGGGGAAGGGCCACAATGTGATAGGACGAAGCATGCCAACCTTGATACCCTCCTCACGAGCCATCTCTATCGCTTTCTGTGTCAGACGTGCCGCAGAGCCGAAGGCTACGATCAGCAATTCCGCATCGTCACAGTCCAATAACTCATAGCGGGGTTCTTTCTCCTGAATCTCCTTGTATTTCTCCTGCAAATGGATATTACGAGCCTCCATGACCTCTGGTTTTAATTCCAGCGAGGTAATGATATTGGGCTTACGGTCCTTGGTACGTCCAATGGTAGCCCAAGGACACTCCTTACGAATTTGCTCCTCTGTGCGACGGGGCTTATAAGGAGGCAACACGATCTTCTCCATCATCTGTCCGATGACACCATCAGCAAGAATCATGGCGGGATTACGAT
>FLNX01002703.1_pt1 | contig 62610 bp, 48 predicted proteins | sample 1140341 | NCBI WGS metagenome assembly FLNX01 (sample SAMEA3878208, study PRJEB12797) | bioreactor metagenome | biome: Moose rumen | place: Sweden | collected 2011-10
GCCTCGAAGCCCTTCTGGATAGAGGGGATGAACTCCTTAGGAATGTTACCACCCTTCACCTCGTTCACGAACTGCAGACCGCCGTTCTCCTTGATATCCCAGTCAGCGTCAACCGGACCGACGTTCACGATGATGTCTGCGAACTTACCGCGACCACCTGACTGCTTCTTATATACCTCACGGTGACCCATGACGGTCTTGGTGATGGCTTCCTTATAGTTCACCTGGGGCTTACCCTGGTTACACTCAACCTTGAACTCGCGCTTCAGGCGGTCAATGATGATGTCGAGGTGAAGCTCACCCATACCCGAGATAATGGTCTGACCACTCTGCTCGTCGGTACGTACGGTGAAGGTCGGGTCTTCCTCAGCCAGCTTGGCCAGACCGTTGTCTAACTTGGCAACGTCAGCCTGTGACTTCGGCTCAACGGCGATAGAGATCACGGTGTCGGGGAAGGTCATTGACTCCAGCACGATGGGGTGCTCCTCGTCGCAGAGGGTGTCACCCGTGCGGATGTCCTTGAAGCCTACGCCAGCACCGATGTCGCCGGCATCGATAGACTCCATGGGAATTTCCTTGTTAGAGTTCATCTGGAACAGACGGCTGATGCGCTCCTTCTTGCCCGAACGGGGGTTGAAGACGTAGGAACCGGCCTTCACGCTACCTGAATAGACGCGGAAGAACACCAGACGACCCATGTAGGGATCAGTAGCAATCTTAAAGGCCAGGGCAGCTGTCGGCTCGTCCTCGCTGGGCTTGCGGCCCTCTTCCTCCTCAGTGTTGGGGTTGGTACCCATCACCACCTCCACGTCAACGGGAGCAGGCAGGAAAGCGCAAACATAGTCGAGCAGCGGCTGTACACCCTTGTTCTTATAAGAAGAACCACAAATCATCGGCGTGCAGGCCATCGAGATAGTACCCTTGCGGATGGCGGCGATGATTTCCTCCTCAGTGATAGAGGCGGGGTCGTCGAAGTACTTCTCCATGAGGGCCTCGTCATACTCGGCAGCAGCCTCTAACAGCTTGTTACGCCACTCGTCGCACTCGTCAGCCAAGTCAGCGGGAATGTCCTCAATGTCGTACTCAGCACCCATGGTCTCATCGTGCCACAGGATAGCCTTCATCTTAATCAGATCGACCACACCCTTGAAGTTCTCCTCAGCACCGATGGGCACCTGGATAACAACGGGGTTAGCACCCAGGATGTCCTTCATCTGCTGAACAGTCTCGAAGAAGTCAGCACCAGAGCGGTCCATCTTGTTCACGTAGCCGATACGCGGAACGTTGTACTTGTCAGCCTGACGCCAAACAGTCTCAGACTGGGGCTGAACGCCGTCAGCGGCACTGTAGGTAGCTACGGCACCGTCGAGCACGCGCAGTGAGCGCTCTACCTCGGCAGTGAAGTCAACGTGTCCCGGAGTGTCAATCAGGTTGATTTTAAAGGTCTTGTTGTTCCAAGTCCAGTTACAGGTGGTAGCAGCCGATGTAATCGTGATACCACGCTCCTGCTCCTGAGCCATCCAGTCCATGGTGGCTGCACCATCGTGCACCTCACCAATCTTATGTGTTTTACCCGTGTAGAAAAGGATACGCTCCGACGTGGTGGTCTTACCAGCATCAATGTGAGCCATAATACCAATGTTACGGGTTAAATGTAAATCGCGGTTTGCCATTTATGTTTTCTTTATTTACCCTTTTACTTTTTTACCTTTTTACCTTTCTATTATATTAGAAACGGAAGTGTGCGAAGGCGCGGTTAGCCTCAGCCATGCGATGCATGTCCTCCTTACGCTTAAAGGCACCACCCTGATTGTTATAGGCGTCCATAATCTCAGCAGCCAGCTTGTCAGCCATTGACTTGCCACTGCGCTTACGTGCAAACGAAATCATGTTCTTCATGGACACGCTCTCCTTACGGTCGGGGCGAATCTCAGTAGGAACCTGGAACGTAGCACCACCGATACGGCGGCTCTTCACCTCTACCTGAGGAGTAATATTGTCGAGAGCCTGCTTCCAGATTTCCAGAGCCGACTTCTCCTCGTTCTGCATCTTGGCCTTTACGGTATCAAGAGCATTGTAGAAAATCTCGTACGATACGGACTTCTTTCCGTCGTACATCAGGTGGTTCACAAACTTCGACACTTTCTTGTCGTTGAAGACTGGATCCGGCAGGATCACTCTCTTCTTAGGTTTTGCTTTTCTCATTGTTGTTTTTGAATGTTTTGTTAAAATTCTGCTTGGGGCTGTTCTTTCTTGTTCTTCAACGCTCGCTCCTGAGCATTTACTCAACCTGTCGTTAACTCCAGCAAAACGGGTTTTCTTTTTTTAAGTTTCTGAGTTTCAAAGTCCTTGAGTCTCTGAGTTCTTATTCTCTGAGTTTCCGGTTTTGAGTGCCGCTCCTCTCCGAGCCAACTCAAAAACCCAAAAACTCAAAACTCATCAACTCTTTTCTTACTTCTTCTGCTTCGGACGCTTAGCACCGTACTTGGAGCGGCGCTGAGTGCGGTTAGCAACACCGGCGGTATCGAGCGTACCGCGAACGATGTGATAGCGTACACCGGGAAGATCCTTTACACGACCACCGCGAACAAGCACGATTGAGTGCTCCTGCAGGTTGTGTCCCTCACCGGGGATGTACGAGTTAACTTCCTTCTGATTTGTCAGACGAACACGGGCTACCTTACGCATAGCCGAATTAGGCTTCTTCGGGGTCGTGGTATAGACACGAACACAAACGCCACGACGCTGGGGACATGAGTCCAGAGCGGGCGACTTGCTCTTGTCAACGAGCACCTTTCTGCCTTTTCTTACCAATTGTGAAATTGTAGGCATAATACTTTTACTTTAAATTTATTTATATATTATTTTGTTTATATTCAGCATATTACGCAGATAGCGCGCCCTTTATAAAGGCGTTTCGGGCTGCAAAGGTACAACAATTCCCCGAAACTACCTAATATATTATGAGAAAAATCTTTCTGCGATATTGTTATTTAAACAAAAATAACATTATTAACAATTTTTGGGCTCAGTGGACTAAGGTCGAAGGTCTAAGGGTTGAGCGTTGAGGGTAGAGCGTTGAGCGTAGGCTGGCTCCCTTTGACCTTTGACTGGTTCCCTTTGACATCAGTCCCCAAGCCTTTGACCTTAGACCTTAGACAGGTCCCCTTTAACGCTCAACGCTCAACCCTCTACCCTCAACCCTTAGACCTTAGACCAAAAAAATCACGCCTGTCCCTTGTTGATGTCAAAGGGAGCGATGGTGCCGCCCTTCTGATCGGGGATGCGGATGGGACCGAAGGCCCGCTCGTAACGCATAATGTTCTCCTGCAGGGCACCCAGCAGACGCTTAGCATGCTCGGGAGCCAGCAGCACGCGGCTCTTCACCATAGCCTTTGGCACGCCGGGCAGCACCCGTGCAAAGTCAATCACAAAGTCACTCGACGAATGAGTGATGATAGCAAAATTTGCATATTCTCCCTGTGCCACGTCCTGCGGCAGTTCCAGTTGTAATCCCTGTTTTTTGTTGTCGTTTTCGTTCATTTCCTATTCTTATTTATATATAGCGATGCAAAAGTAAGTCTTTTTTTTGAATTACCGCACTTTTTCGACCGTTTTTTTCAAAAAGGGCGAAGGGTTGAGGGTTGAGCGTTGAGGGTTGAGCGTTGAGCGTCAAAGGTCAAAGGTCAAAGGTCTAAGGGGACCGGTCTAAGGTCTAAGGTCAAAGGTCTAAGGGTTGAGCGTTGAGCGTCAAAGGTCAAGGGGGGCGGTCAATGCACAATGTTCAAAGGTCGAAGAGAGACGCTCAACACTCAACGCTCAACACTCAACACTCAACGCTCAACACTCAACACTCAACAAACTTCCTTCAAAGAAGAAGTCCGCGAGGTCATAGTTGTCGCTCGTCTGCACGTCGAACATCGTGGGTGTCTCCACCTTGATGTCACGCATGATGATGTTGTTACAGCGCGAACGGGGCATGTCGGGCCGGTTGCCGGGCTTATAGAACTGCGTCCACGGGTGAATGAAGAGGAAGCGGCCGCAACGGCCCGTGATGTCCTCCACCAGCACATACTCATAGTGCTGCGGCGTGTCAGGCCTCATCTTCAGCCACAGCACGCGGTCGGCAGCCTCCGTGTGGCACCGGCGCAGAATGATGTTTCGATCGTGCAGCGACTCCGACCCTAACGTCAGGCAGCCGTGCACCCTGCCGTAGCGGCAGTCCTCTATCAGAATGCGCTCGTTAGGTCCGTTAGTGCTGTCCTTGTCGGCCCAGGTACCTTTGCCGCCCTTCAGCACCACAGCATCGTCGTTGACGTGCATGAAACAGCCCCTCACCAGCACATCACTACAGGCATCAATGTCGATGGCATCCGACGACGGGGCGCCACGTGTGGGATCCTCGCTCCATACGTCCTTTGTGGGAGCATAGATGTAACAGTCTATGTAGCGCACATGGTGGCTCTTATAAACATGGTTTGTCCAGAACGGGCTGTTCACCAAGCGCACATCCTGAATGGTGACGTTACGTGAGTTCGACACGTAGGTAAGCCTTGGCCGCTGCGAGTCCTTGTTCGTACACTCAGGGTTCCACCGCCGGCGGAGCCAGAAGTCCCGCCAGTACTGCAGCCCGTTGCCGTCGATGGTGCCCTTGCCCGTAATGGTGAAGCCGTCGAGTCCGTCGGCATTGACCAGCGCCGCAAAGTAGCGGCACGTCTCACCCTCTATGCGGGTGGTCATCACGGGGAAGTCAATGATGCGGTCAGAGCCCTTCAGCCGTCCCTGCCCGGTAACGTGCAGATGCGTGCCCTGCCGGAAGAAGAGCGCTCCCGTCAGGAAAGTGCCCTCTGGCACCACTACCACGCCCCCACCCTCCTGGGCACAGCGGTCGATGACGGCCTGAATCATGGCCGTCTGCACCATGTTGCTGTCACGCCTCACGCCATAATCGGTCAGCACGTATCGCCGGCCCAAGGTGTTCACATCCACCCTGCCCGACTGCATGAACCACTCGTCCATCGGCGTGCCGTCAGGCCACGTCTGTCCCACGGCAGCCACCGTGGCCAGCACCATCCACATCATTAAAAACCTTTTCCTGTTCATCTCTTCGTCAGTCTGTTTTCTCCTATTTATATATATAACGCTCGCAAAAGTACGAAAAGTCAGGAAAAGAACAAAATAAAAACCGGAAATAATACCGAAAAAGCGCCACCTACCCTCACAGGCAGGTGACGCATCTTCACATATAGATTCATGTCATACAGAGCATACTGACATGAAACATTCCTCGTTGATTACCAGTCTTCTTCTTCGTCTTCCTCTTCGTCGTCAACATAGCCATGTCTTCCGCTGAATCTGGGAGACTGAGCCTGACTAGGATCAATTTTATCATTACTCTTAGGAAGAGAACCAGCCAAAAGGCAGCTTCCCACCCGAAGGTTCATCACATAGACCTCTGGATTCAAATACATCTTTTTCATAATTCTTCTTCTTTTATTTATCCGTAGGCACTCCCCGCCCCTCTCAGGGGAGGGGCAGGGGTGGGGTACGTTTATTATTTTACCATTACCTTTTTACCATTCACAATGTACAGTCCCTTTGTAGGCTGAGCCACACGGCGGCCGTCCAGTGTATAGCATCCCTCAACGCTCAACGCTCCACGCTCAACGCTGTTGATGCCTGTTGTACCCTCGCCATTGAAGTCAAGACCAAGTGCAGGAGCCTGGCCTCCATCTTCAACACGCAGGTATGCCTTGCCTGCTGCTAAAGTACCTGCATTTGAAGCATGGAATGCACCTTCATACAGAATGTAGTCCGTAGCATTTGTGTTACCAATTTCCGTTGCCACGGTAACGCCCGTGAGCAAGTTGCCCTGAAGTGCAGTAGCCTCAGCTACAATAGGAACCTCAAACGAATTAGCCGTTCCCGTTTTCCTCAGGATAACGCCAGCACCAGCAGGTACAGTACCCTCTACCTTTTCTGTAGTAACGCTGGCCTCATTCACCTTCGTCACGATATAAACTTCCAAGCCATCAACACCAGAAAAGTCAAGATTGCAAGCTCGACTCAATGTAATATAATCATAAGCAGTTTCTAAAGCGATAGTAGTCTGTTCTGGACTATCATCATCATCACGCTCATAGAGGTAAATGTCTCTCTGGCCTTGTTCGTAGCAAGAGAACAGACCACTATTACCGCTATTATATCTTATTATTTTACGTTTGATATTGGGATTTGTTGCAGTAATAATTGCAGCACCGCTTTCAGAATTAAAATCAATCGTCCATGAGCCATTACCATTTGCATCAAGCTCACTTTCTGTTCTCATGTAATTTCCTGTACCAGTACCTTGAGCTGCATAGAGATAGCCTTGTGCATCTTCATCATAAAGTGTATAATAGCCGGTAGTATTGTCCACACCTATCTGTACCTCATATACCTTCTTATCAGAAGTAACTGTAGCGACATCACCTTCAACACTTACCTCTACAGCTGAACGGTTATTAGTATTCTGAGCACCCATAGCCTTATAAACATCGTTGTTCACACCGACAATGATATAATGCTTACCAGGGGTAATGCTTGTAGCCAGCGTATAGGTTGTAGCCTCAACATACTCGGCTTGCGTAATAGTAACTACATTAGAATAAACATCGTTAGTTTCGCTATCGAGTCCATACACTTTCAAGTAAGCGGTACGAGATTCACCTGCATTCGCCTCGATAACGTATTCAATGTTTTTGTTTGCGTCAAAGTCAGCAACAATCCAATCGTAGGTTGCATCTGCCCCTTCTGCATCGCAGAACTTAATCTCAACAAGATCTGTATCTACATTTTTGTATGTCACAGTTAGCGTACCCTCTGTTTCAGCAGCGTTTGCATTTACCTCTACAGGAGCAATAGTTATCTTTGGGGTAGTGTCTTCAGGACGATTCAGAGAAACGATATAGTTTCCCGAAGCAACCTCAGGAGAATCTTGATACATTGTCAACATACCATAAATCACCACTTCGTCACCAACTAACAGGTCATCAGCATTGCTGAAAGCTTCATTATTCAGGCCTTTTCCCTTATAAACAAGCAGTTCTGTTCCAGTAGTACCATCGTCAGAAATATAATAGCGATAATTTGTCCCGTCACCAACAATACTTGTATTATAGAAACTAGACACAATTCCCTTGATATAAACTTCTGCAGATGTAGGTGTAGCTTCTATAGCCTGTGCAACAGTATAAGGTTTATTCTCTGAGCCAGGAGCATTCGGATTTGCTGCCTGTATTACAGTAGCATCCTTTGTCAAAGTGCCGTATGTCAGCGTAACGGTTGCTGTACGTTCCGCACCTTCGTTAGCAGTTGTCGTGAAAGTCACCTTGTCGGTAGCAACTCTAACATTAGAAATCCATTCTGCTTCAGTTCTTGCACTCAAAGATGTACCATCAACAGGGTTATTGATAGTATAAGCAATCTCACCGCTGGTTGCATTGTAAGCCAATTCAACCTCTCCATTAGCAACAATCTGCGGGTCAGTTGAAGGCTTGGCAATTGTAATTGGTCCTACGCCAACATTGGAGCCCTTAGTAAAGACAAGCTTTACATATCTGTCATTAGCACCAAAACCACTCGATGTTTCAAGAGTAAGGACATCATTCTTTGCTCCACTGATAGTCAACTCTTCAACATCAGTAAATGTCTCACCATCCGAAGAACCCTGTACGGTGATTTTTGATGAGTCAGATCCACCCAGCATCTTTACACCGATGGTCACCTTACCCGGCTGACTATCCGTCTTAATCAGAATATAGTCGCCTGTTGTATCGAACTTAACAAGATAAGGAGCATTGCCTTGTGAATAGTTATCTCCAAGACCATTTGCTGTAACACCATCCAAAGCCGTCAAATCTGCCTTTGTTCCACCTTCCCATGAGAAAGGAAGGGTAACATAATCAACACCAGAAGAAACAGCCTTCCACTTTGCATAAAGAGTGGTATTGCCTGTTATGGAGAATGTTCCACCAGCATTATAACTGTCACCTGAGCCATCGGCCTTTGTGTTCCAACCATCGAACTCAAAGTTACTCTTAGCCAAATCGCCAGTATTTCCTTTTACTGTAACTTGCGCGTTAGCTTCGTATTCTGTTTCATCAACAGGAACAGTTCCCGAAGTGGCGCCATTAGCATCATAGGTAACTGTATAAGTAACTGTTTCACCAGCCTTAGTTCCTGTAAGTGTTATAGAATTAATACCTGCACCATGCGAACTACCTGCAGAGGTCGCATTAGTACAAGTAAACACCAATACAGCTTTAGTCATGGAGGAAGAAGGCGTGAAGGTAATGTCTGTCAACGAAGTAGTAGCGCTGGTACCTGTTGCATCTGTCGTGCCGACAGAATTGCCCCCAATTGATGCATCAATTGTTGCCTTACTACCTATTAAAGTTCCATAGCGGCGTGCCTTAATTGATATAGTCACCTTAGAATATCCTGATAAATCAAAAGCAGGAGAAGTGATATTCTCTCCAGCACCAATAATAATACAGTCAGTACGACCTGTACCTGTACCTGTAGTTGTCCAACCTTCTGTGTAAGTCTCATTCTTACCGTCAAAGGTTGCTGTGGCGATTTCTTCCGCCCACACTTTCCCGACACCTGCTATGATGGCGAATAGCAGGAGCCATGATTTTAGTAAAGTTTGTTTTCTCATTTTGTTTTAATTTTATTATTAGTTATAAGTTATTATTGCTCTTACTTCATCATTCTTTTTTTTGAGCAAAAAGCATGTACAATGATTCAATTTGCAAAAGTAATGTTTTTTTCTGAAATAAAGAAGAAAACAACCGACTTTTTTACTTTTGACCTATAGGGAAGAAAAAAACAGCAACAAATATTGGTTATGGCTTCAGTTCGTTGAACATCTCAATTTCTTCTTCAAAACGTTGGATAATTTCTTCGAATTGCGGATGAGTCCTCTGCACAATCAGTGCAACATATTCACGTCGGCCCTCACCCTTCACCTCAGAAGACCTTATTGCATATTTCTTCTGTTGCTCATAACCGCTAAACCAACGTAAGAAAAGGCGATTACGCATTGCCTGCTGCCCATTATCCGTGCTGCACATGTAGAGCAGCACTTCAGGATTCAGTCTAAAGAACTCTTCGATAATGCACACTACCGTTTGGGCAATCTTTGCATCACCAGGCGATTTTGCATGATTGGGGTTGGTCAAGTTGAACCAGTAGGCTGTATAGTATGGATTGCTGTCAAGTTCGAAGTCAACTGCGTAAAGTATGTCAAAGTCAGTCTTGAACAAATATTTGCCAGTTTGTCCAAGATAAACTTGATACTCAGCATGCGAGTTAATCATTTCGAGATTCAGCGTTTTCATACTATACTGAAAAATCGAAATAATGTGATTCCTTTGCGCGACGATTTTCCTCCATCAGCACCTGAAGTTCAAGCTGGGTTTGCTCTTCCCAAGCCTGCTTCCGCTCCCTGGCCTCTTGCAGCCAAGCCAGTACTTCCTCGCGAGTGCGACGTTTGTAAGTTCCTGCTTCTGCCATAATCTTTACGTTTGTTCAATTTGCAAAAGTAATGGTTTTTTCTGAAATAAAGAAAAAAACGGCCGACTTTTTTACTTTTGACATTTTGAGAGGTGGAAAAGCACCCACTTAGGAGAGACAAACATGCCACTTTGCTATGCTAAATGTGCCACTTACGTTTCCAAGTGACGCACTTGTTGGCAGAAGCGGCATGTTTATTGCCAAAACATGCCAACACCTACCTCAACAGGCCCGAAACACCGATACACACAGGCTTTCCGGCACGGTAGGTGTTGCCTTAACACCTACCTATCACCTACCTGACACCTACCTTCAGTTCTCATTCCTCATTTCCCATTTCTCATTTCTTGGTGGTAGGTCTTAGGTAGGTGTTTGGGCAACACCTACCGTGCCTCAAACCCAGTGTACATCGGCCTTTCAGCGTGTCAGAGGTAGGTGGTAGGTGTTTGCGGAAAAAACTTTTTCTTTGCTTACTCCAAACCATTTGATACCCGGCACCTGGCTGTCCCTTACCCGGCACCTATCTGTCCCTTACCCGGCACATAACTTCCACTTAGGTGCCGCCTAACACCTCGTTAATGCGCATTTAACGCCTCGCTAAATCACATTTAACGGCAAAGAAAGTACGGATATATTTTGGGCCACGGATGAACACGGAATTTCACGGTCATGCCTGCTCCGTGATAATCCGTGTGCCCCCGTGGCTATACAACATTGCACATACTCAAACTGGCACTTTGCTTACGGAGAACTCCCAGTTTGCCTTACTTAAAGTCAAAGGGCCCAGAGGCAGCAACACCCCTGAGCCCTCATTAGAGTTTCACTTGTCTGGATTACCAGTCTTCAGAGCCGCCGTTGTCGAACCAACGAGAAGCATTATCGTCGTAAACACCATTGGTATCAGTAGCATCTTCATTCACGGGCTGAGGATCTGAAGCTGCCAAAACAGTCATGGTCTGCATCTGAACTACTTCCATCTCTGGATTGATATATTCTTTCTTCATTATCTTGTTTCCTTTCTTTTTGTTTTATGTCACACAGAAATCACGGAAATCACGGAAATACTATTAACGTGTTTGAGTGCTATCTGTATGGCCTTAATTATTTATTTCTATTCCGTAGGCACTCCCCGCCCCTCTCAGGTGAGGGGCAGGGGTAGGGTACGATTTACTTAATCACGACCTTGAGCTACGCTCGAGCTAGTTCACGTTTGGAAGAACTCGAGCAAGCTCATTTCTTCTCTCACTTAATCACTACCTTTTTACCGTTCACAATGTACAGACCCTTAGTAGGCTCAGCTACGCGGCGGCCATCCAGCGTGTAGTACTGGTTGTCGTTGACTGTACGCTCAATATTCTGAATGCCGGTTGTCTCGTCACCAAAAACGAGATCCAGCTCAGGTGCACCAGAGGTTGAAACATCATAAGTAGTGCTCAAGTAAGCGCGGTTAGCACGCAGGCTGGCACCTGTTGCCTTCTTGAACTTACCCTGCTGGAGGATATAGTTGTACTTGCCTTCATCAGTCCAGGGAACAGCAGTCTGTGCAGTTACACCAACCATTTCATTGTCAACGTCAATAGTGTTTGTGGTAGTGGTGGTAGGAATATCCTGCTCACCCGTGGTCTCGCTATAGAGCACTACACCAGTATTGGCAGGAACAATGCCATCAACAATCTTAGTCAGCACAACCTTACCCTTTGCCTCATCGTATGCTGCAGTATAAGCATCAACACCACTTCCAGAGAAGTCAAGAGCATATTCGCTGCAATAAGTTCCATATCCATTTCCAGAAGTGGAGATATTTACTGTTGCAGAAGCTGGTTGTAGCGTTATAGTCGCAGAAGTAAATTTTGTGTAATCTTTTCCACTATCTCTAGATAAAGTGAATTCTGACGCAAATCCTGTCCACGTCTTTGTTGAGTAATCAAACGTACCTGTATCAGCTGTTGGGGCTTTTGCTTCGCTTGTTGTTCCCTCGAAAACTACTTCTGTAAAGACATAACCGCTGGGAGCAGTAAAAGTCAGAGCAGAGCCATTATATATTCGAAGATCTTTTGTCTTGATATACATATTTGTGGCTTCTGCATATTTAACCTCGACATTATCTTTTGTTCCCTCATAATCTTGTTTGGTAACATCAGCACCAGCATCTGCAGCTACGCCAAAGAGAGTTGCCCAATCATCAATAACGACAGTTGTCGGCTGTACATACTCATTAACCGTAATTTCGTATGTTGCCTCCTTTGTAACATTTTTTTCGGTATATGTTACTGTAACAGTTTTTGTACCAGCAGTTGTCATATCAGGATCTGAGTAAGTTGCCACATTTGTAACATTTTTACTGGTATTATCATCATAATTGGCAGTTACGGTTAGTCCGTCATGGTTAAACGTTTCGAACTGAGTGAAAACTGTTGCATAGTCTCCTGATAGCGTAATACTAGTCAGCGTAGCAGGGGCATTTACGGTAATATTGTATGTAGCTGTTTTTGTAACGTTGTTTTCAGTATAAGATACTGTTACTGTCTTATTTCCAGTCGTTGTCATATCAGGAGAAGAGAACGATGCACTGTTCGTAACGTCAGCAGTATTGCTGTTTTCATAGGTTGCAGTGACAACAACGCCATCGTGAGTGAACACATCTCCCTGATGGAACACGGTCTGATATGAACCCGAAAGAGCAATGGATGCAAGTGGAGAAGCATCTTCCTTAACATAAAGCACTACTGCTTTACCTGTGGACGATGTATAGCAACCAAATTTGTTTGTACTATTTGTATTATGTCTTACTTGCTTTCTCGTAGAGCTGTCAGTTACGCCAGAAACGTTACAAGTAAATGAACCGTCTGATGCTATTGTCCATTTGTTGGCATTTCCGGTAGTAAAGTTAATCTGAAAGCCATTCTTTTTCCATGAAAGTAATTCATTTGTTCCAACATCAAATGTCCAGGCATCAGTCTCACCACCTACTGTCATCACACATACAGTGGAAGTAGCCGATAACGTAATTTTAGAGTCAGTAATCGTAACATCTGTTCCAGAATAATTAGCATCATTCTGCATGGCTTGATTGTTATCTTCACAAACAAAGATAATCTTACTGCCTACGCTTACTTGAGTTGAGTTTGTAACTTTAACAAAAGTATTTTGTGCCCACGTACTTCCCACGCCTGCTATCAGGGCGAATAGCAGGAGCATTGGCTTAAGTAATAATGCTTTTTTCATAATCTTTGAAATTTAATTGTTATTATTTTGTTATTGTTTGAATTTATCCAATGGCTTTATATAATGTTTCGAAAATGTCTTTGCCTATTGCAAAAAACATAGCGACTAACGTTGCCCAGAATGTCCATCGAGCATATTTTGTCTGTCGTTTAGAATCCTCGAAAGTTTTCAAGGCATATTCAGTTTGTTTTTTAGCCTCAAGCAATGCTTTGTCATCTTCTGTCATAAAATTATCATTGACAAGGTCATAAAGACTTTGATCTATCTTTACATAGCATTGAGTGTCCTTTGCAATCATGTCTTTAGCAGTCTGAAGGAACTCTAAGGTCCTTGAAACCTGTTGGGAAAGGAAATATCGTTCTAATTGGGTTACAGGTTCCAGAGAGCCGTCGGAGTAATAGTCGATATAGCGTTCCTTCTCGAGTGTATTAAGCAAGATGGCAACGTCCTCAATGTGTCTTTCTACAGTTTCAGTATTGCCGTTCTCTTTACACCTATAGCGGCATATACCTTTTCCTTCCCAACTCAAGGAGATACCTTCATTAACAAGACACTTGCTAATGAGGCCACCATCAAGGTAGGAAATAGCAGAATCCACTTTTTTTGCTTGGCAGATTCTTTTGATATAGTCTTTCTCTCTGTTGTTAAATCTTTTCATTTCTGGAAGGCAAATCTCCTCTGTCCTCGCCGTCCCTCGCGCGCGAACATTATTAAAATATGCATATACAGAAGAAGCGTGGAACTGTATGCTCCACATCCCTGGTCTTAGGCTCTGGTAAACCCACAATAAACGATATAGATACAACATGCGCACGCTGAACGCGTGAACCGTTGATACCCTATCTTGTTATTGTTTTTGAAATTTACCAGATTTCAGACCACAAGACAGAAGTATTCGTATCTACCGCCCATGCACTCGATACACTACCTACTATCAGGGCACATAGCAGGAGCATTTTTGTTAGAAAGTTTTGTTTAACCATAATTAGTTTTGTTTTTTTAATTGTTATTATTATTGTTATTGTTGAATTCTTATCGAATCTTTACTGCATTTATTTAGTCTTGTTGCCTTGCGGCATCGTTATTTCGGATTTGGAAATCCTGATACTCACCGCAGTTGGATTGCAAATCCAACTGAACGGTTGTCCGCTTTTGTCCTCCCCCTAAGCAGGGGGAGTTAGAGGGGGTCTTTTTGACCTTTGTCCTTTGACCTTAGTCCTTTGACCTCCCCCAAACAGGGGGAGTTAGAGGGGGTCCGGGCCTACACAACGACATTAGCCCCTGAATAGGCTTACCCCCTACTCAGGTGCGCATAAAACCCATTATGAATAAGGCTGTTATGGCACGTCTCATTATTAGTTATTTAGTAAATAATTAGTTTGGAGCCTAATACTCCGCTGCAAAATTAGAAATAAAAACTGACATAGCCAAACAAATCAGTAAAAAACTACAAAAAGTTACGAAAAGGGTTACGAAAAAAGGACGGCAGGCTACAGCCCCCTCAGGCTTCCCCAGTAAAAGCCCCGAAAGCTACTTTCGTAAACTTCCGGGGCCGGCTATACAACATTGTGGGAATGTCTAAAATGTTATCTCACATCGTCGAGAACGGCGTCTTCGGCAAAGTCGAGCACGTTCTTGCGGTTAGCCTGCATGCGCTCGTACTCCTCCTTGGAGCCGACGATAATCTTCTCGAACTCACGCTGACCAGTACCGGCGGGAATGAGGTGACCCGTGATGACGTTCTCCTTCATGCCCTCTAAGTAGTCCACCTTACCGCGGATGGCAGCTTCGTTGAGCACCTTCGTGGTCTCCTGGAACGATGCGGCCGACATGAACGACTTGGTCTGCAAAGCCGCACGGGTGATACCCTGCAGAATCTGCGTAGAAGTGGCGGGCACAGCATCGCGGACCTGAACCAGGCGAAGGTCACGGCGCTTCAACGAGGAGTTCTCGTCGCGCAGCTTGCGGGCGGTGACAATCTGTCCGGCCTTGAGGTTCTCGGAGTCACCGGCATTGGTGACCACCTTCTTACCCCAGATGCGGTCGTTCTCCTCAGCGAAGTCGAGCTTATCGACAATCTCCTGCTCGAGGAACGACGTGTCGCCCGGATCGTTGATCTGCACCTTACGCATCATCTGACGCACGATAATCTCGAAGTGCTTGTCGTTAATCTTCACACCCTGCAGACGATAGACGTCCTGAACCTCGTTGACGATGTACTCCTGAACAGCCGTGGGACCCTTGATGGCCAGGATGTCGGCAGGAGTGATGACACCGTCGGAGAGCGGCGTGCCGGCACGAACGGCGTCGTGCTCCTGTACCAGAATCTGCTTGGAGAGGCTGACCAGGTACTTGCGCTGCTCACCCGTCTTTGAGGTGACAATGATTTCACGGTTACCACGCTTCACCTTACCCAAGGTGACCTCACCGTCGATTTCTGATACGACAGCGGGGTTCGACGGGTTACGGGCCTCGAAGAGCTCGGTGACACGCGGCAGACCACCGGTGATATCACCACCCTTGGCTACGGTACGCGGAATCTTGACGAGGGTCTCACCAGTCTTCATGGTCTGGCCGTCCTCAACGACTACGTGACCGCCTACGGGGAAGATATAGGTTCCGACGACGTCGCCGTTAGCATCGATAATGTCGCAGGTCGGCACGAGGGCACGGTCACGGGTCTCGGTAATAATCTTCTCGGTCAGGCCGGTGGTTTCGTCGGTCTCGGCCTTGAAGGTAGCACCCTCTACAACATCCTTGAACTTCAGCGTACCTGCATACTCGGTAACGATGACGGCGTTGAACGGGTCCCAACGGGCGATGAGGTCGCCCTTCTTCACCTGGTCACCCTGTGAGAAATAGAGTGACGAACCGTAAGGAACGTTCATCGTAGAGAGCACGATGTTGGTGTTCTTATCGACGAAGCGGACTTCCGACAGACGGCTGACTACCATCTGGCACTCTACGCCATTGTCATCGGTGAACGGAACGGTACGCAGCTCGTCGAACTCCAGCTTGGAGTCGTTCTTGGCCACGATAGAGGCGTTGGCGGCAGCGTTACCTGCCACACCACCGGCGTGGAACGTACGGAGCGTCAGCTGAGTACCTGGCTCACCAATGGCCTGTGCGGCAATAACGCCGACGGCCTCACCCTTCTGTACCATGCGCTGGGTGGCGAGGTTACGTCCGTAACACTTCATGCAGACGCCATGCTTGGACTCGCAGGTGAGCACCGAACGAATCTCGACACTCTCAATGGGAGACTCCTCGATGATCTGTGCGATGGGCTCGGTAATCTCCTCACCGGCAGCCACGATGAGCTCACCCGTGTTAGGATGAACGATATCGTGAACGCTGACACGACCGAGGATGCGCTCGTAGAGCGTAGAGATGGTCTCGTCGCCATTCTTCAGGGCGGTGCAGACCAGGCCACGCAGCGTGCCGCAGTCTTCCTCGTTGATGATGACGTCGTGAGAGACGTCAACGAGACGACGCGTCAGATAACCGGCGTCGGCCGTCTTCATGGCGGTGTCGGCCAGACCCTTACGGGCACCGTGGGTAGAGATGAAGTACTCCAGCACAGACATACCCTCCTTGAAGTTAGAGAGAATCGGGTTCTCAATGGTACCGCGTCCCTCAGCACCTGCCTTCTGCGGCTTGGCCATCAGACCACGCATACCAGAGAGCTGACGAATCTGGTCCTTAGAACCACGGGCGCCGGAGTCGAGCATCATGAATACGGCGTTGAAGCCCTGGTCGGCCTCGGTCATCTCCTTCATCAGCACGGAGCCGAGGTCATTATTAATATGTGTCCATGTATCGATAACCTGGTTGTAACGCTCGGTATCGGTAATGAAGCCCATGTTGTAGTTCTCAGTAATCTCGCGTACCTGCTGGTTACCCTTCTCCACGAGGTCCTTCTTGGACTCAGGAATGATGATGTCGTCAAGGTTGAACGACAGGCCAGCCTCGTAAGCCATGCGGTAACCCAGGTTCTTAATGCCGTCAAGGAACTCGCAAGCTTCAGCGAAGCCCACGTTCTTGATGACGTCGGCAATGATGTCACGCAGAGACTTCTTTGAGATAACCTTGTTGACGAAGCCCACCTGCTGAGGAATGATGCCGTTCACGATGACACGGCCCACAGAGGTCTCAACCATGTGGCGCACGGGCTTGCCGTCGATGATGTCGTCAACCACCACCTTCACCTGGGCGTGCAGGTCGCACTTGCCCTCGTTGTGGGCGATGATGGCCTCTTCGGGACCGTAGAAGGTGAGACCCTCACCCTTGGCACCCGGACGAATCTTAGAGATATAGTACAGGCCGAGCACCATGTCCTGTGACGGAACGGTGATAGGAGCACCATTGGCAGGGTTCAGGATGTTGTGGCTCTGCAGCATCAGGATCTGTGCCTCGAGGATAGCCTCGTTGCTCAGGGGGAGGTGAACAGCCATCTGGTCACCGTCGAAGTCGGCGTTGAAGGCCGTACATGCTAACGGGTGCAGCTGAATGGCCTTACCCTCGATGAGCTTCGGCTGGAAGGCCTGGATACCCAGACGGTGCAGCGTCGGTGCTCGGTTGAGGAGCACGGGGTGTCCCTTCATGACGTTCTCAAGGATGTCCCAGATGACGGGCTCGCGGCGATCGACAATCTTCTTGGCTGACTTCACCGTCTTCACGATGCCGCGCTCAATGAGCTTGCGGATGATGAACGGCTTATAGAGCTCGGCGGCCATGAGCTTAGGCAGACCGCACTCACCCATCTTCAGCTCAGGACCGACGACGATAACCGAACGGGCTGAGTAGTCAACACGCTTACCGAGCAGGTTCTGACGGAAGCGGCCCTGCTTACCCTTCAGCGAGTCGGAGAGTGACTTCAAGGGACGGTTGCTGTCGCTCTTGACGGCACTCGACTTGCGCGAGTTGTCGAACAGGGAGTCAACAGCCTCCTGCAGCATACGCTTCTCGTTACGGAGGATGACCTCAGGAGCATGAATCTCGACGAGACGCTTCAGACGGTTGTTACGAATGATGACACGACGATAGAGGTCGTTCAGGTCGGACGTGGCGAAACGGCCACCATCCAGCGGAACGAGGGGTCGCAGCTCCGGCGGTGTGACGGGGATGATCTTCATCACCATCCACTCAGGACGGTTGATGCCCTTCTCCACGCTCTGGCGGAAAGCCTCTACCACCTGCAGACGCTTCAGCGCCTCGTTCTTGCGCTGCATCGACGAGTCGCTGTTGGCACGGTCGCGCAGCTCGTATGACAACGAGTCGAGGTCAAGACGAACGAGGAGGTCGTAAATGGCCTCGGCACCCATCTTGGCAATGAACTTCTTGGGGTCGGTATCCTCTAAGTAGTCGTTCTCAGCGGGGATGTGGTTGTCGAGCAGGTCGTTATACTCCTCCTCCGACAGCAGGTCGTAGGCATTAGAGCCCAGCAGGGGGTTGCCCTCGCTGTCTTTCTTGCCAGCCAGCACACCCGGCTGAATGACCACGTAACGCTCATAATAGATAATGGCATCGAGCTTCTTGGTAGGCATTCCAAGCAGGTAGCCAATCTTGTTGGGCAGGCTGCGGAAGTACCAGATGTGTGCCACAGGCACCACCAGCTCAATGTGACCGGTACGCTCGCGACGAACTTTCTTCTCAGTAACCTCTACACCACAACGGTCGCAGACGATGCCCTTATAGCGGATGCGCTTGTACTTGCCGCAGGCACACTCGTAGTCCTTGGTAGGACCGAAGATGCGCTCACAGAACAGACCGTCGCGCTCGGGCTTATAGGTGCGATAGTTGATGGTTTCAGGCTTGGTAACCTCGCCGAACGAGCTTTCGAGAATCTCCTCGGGAGAAGCCAGTCCGATAGTAATCTTGGTGAAATTACTCTTTATCTTTGTATCTTTCTTAAAAGCCATATTTCAATTTACAATTTGACAATTTACGATTTACGATTTCACTTAGTCGAGCGTTACACTCAGGCCCAGACCCTTCAGCTCGTGCAGCAGCACGTTGAGTGACTCAGGAATACCCGGCGTCGGCATGGGATCGCCCTTGACGATGGCCTCGTAAGCCTTGGAACGGCCGACGACATCGTCAGACTTGACAGTCAGGATTTCCTGCAGGACATGGCTGGCACCGAAGGCTTCGAGTGCCCAGACCTCCATCTCACCAAAGCGCTGTCCACCAAACTGTGCCTTACCGCCGAGCGGCTGCTGGGTAATGAGGCTGTACGGGCCGATGGAACGGGCGTGCATCTTGTCCTCTACCATGTGGCCGAGCTTGAGGAAGTAGGTGATACCTACCGTAGCGGGCTGGTCGAACTGCTCACCGGTCTCACCATCATAGAGGTGGGTAGAGCAGAGACGCGGCAGACCGGCCTTGTCGGTCCACTCGGCGAGGTCGTCGAGCTTGGCACCGTCGAAGATAGGCGTGGCGAACTTCACGCCGAGACGCTTACCGGCAGCACCGAGGATGGCTTCGAAAATCTGTCCGAGGTTCATTCGTGAAGGCACACCCAGCGGGTTCAGCACCAGGTCAACGGGACGGCCATCCTCGAGGAACGGCATGTCCTCCTGACGTACCACCTTCGACACGATACCCTTGTTACCGTGACGACCGGCCAGCTTGTCACCTACACCAATCTTACGCTTCTTGGCCACATAGACCTTGGCCATCTGCAGAATGCCAGAGGGCAGCTCGTCGCCAATGGTGATGGCAAACTTGCGGCGCTTCATTTCGGCATCAAGCAGCTTGTACTTCTTCATGAAGTTGATGATGAGCTGGGCTATCAGCTCGTTCTTATGCTCATCGTTGGTCCACTTGCTGATCTGAACGTCACCATACTCCAGGTTCTTCAGGTTCGTAGTAGTGAACTTGCTGCCCTTCGAGATAATCTCGGCTCCAGTGTAGTCCTTCACACCCTGTGAGGTCTTGCCCTTGGTGAGCGTAAGCAACTTGTCAACGAGGATGTCCTTCAGGTCGTCCACCTTTGCCTCATACTCCTCGTCAATCTTAGCCAGCACAATCTTGTCCTGCTGCTTCGACTTACGGTCCTTGATGGCACGGGCAAAGAGCTTCTTGTCGATGATGACACCCGAGAGTGAGGGGTTGGCCTTGAGTGAAGAGTCCTTCACGTCGCCGGCCTTCTCACCGAAGATGGCACGGAGCAGCTTCTCCTCGGGTGAGGGGTCACTCTCGCCCTTCGGCGAAATCTTACCAATCAGGATGTCACCGGGCTCCACACGGGCACCGACGCGGATGATACCGTTCTCGTCGAGGTCCTTGGTGGCTTCCTCGCTGACGTTAGGAATATCGGCGGTGAACTCCTCGACACCACGCTTGGTCTCACGGACGTCGAGTGAGAACTCATCGACATGAACAGAGGTGAGCACGTCCTCACGGACAATGCGCTCGTTCAGCACGATGGCGTCCTCGTAGTTGTAACCCTTCCAAGGCATGTAGGCAACGAGCAGGTTGCGGCCCAGGGCCAGCTCACCATTCTCGGTAGCGTAGCCTTCGGTAAGGATGTCACCCTTCTTCACACGCTGACCCTTGTCGCAGATAGGACGCAGGTCGATGGTCATGTTCTGGTTGGTACGACGGAACTTAGGAATGCGGTATTCCTTCAAGGCAGGCTCGAAGCTGACGAACTCCTCGTCCTCAGTACGGTCATACAGGATGCGGATAGTGGTAGCATCAACATACTCTACCACACCGTCGCCCTCGGCAGTAATCATGGTACGAGAGTCCTCGCAGACCTGCTTCTCAATACCGGTTCCTACGATAGGAGCCTCGTTGTGAAGCAGGGGAACAGCCTGGCGCATCATGTTAGAGCCCATCAGCGCACGGTGAGCATCGTCGTGCTCAAGGAACGGAATGAGCGATGCGGCGATTGAGGCAATCTGCTGCGGCGACACGTCCATGAGGTTCACCTGTGAGGGAGGAACCACGGGGAAGTCGGCATCCTGACGGCACTTCACGACGTCGCGGATGAACGTACCATCGTCGTTCAGCGGAGCATTACCCTGACCGATGATGTAGTTGGCCTCTTCCTCAGCGGTGAGGAATACAATCTCGTCATTGTTCAGGTTGGCCACGCCATTCTCAATCTTACGGTACGGCGTCTCAATGAAACCGAGCTCGTTAATCTTGGCATAGACGCAGAGCGACGAAATCAGTCCGATGTTCGGGCCTTCAGGACTCTCAATAGGACAAAGACGTCCGTAGTGTGTGTAGTGTACGTCACGAACCTCGAAACCGGCACGCTCACGAGACAGACCGCCAGGACCCAGAGCTGAGAGACGGCGCTTGTGCGTCACCTCGGCCAGCGGGTTGGTCTGGTCCATGAACTGTGAAAGTGGGTTGGTACCGAAGAACGAGTTGATGACACTCGAAATGGTCTTGGCGTTAATCAGGTCGGTAGGAGTGAACACCTCGTTGTCGCGAACGTTCATTCGCTCACGGATGGTGCGGCTCATACGGGCCAGACCGATGGAGAACTGGTTCGACAGCTGCTCGCCGACGGTACGTACACGACGGTTTGACAGGTGGTCGATATCATCCACGGTAGCCTTCGAGTTGATCAACTGGATGAGATACTTGATAATCTCGATGATATCTTCTTTGGTCAGGACGCGAACATTCATATCGGTGTTCAGTCCTAACTTCTTATTAATACGGTAACGGCCTACATCGCCCAAGTCGTAACGCTTGTCAGAGAAGAAGAGGTTCTGGATGACTTCGCGTGCACTGGCATCATCGGCAGGGTCAGCGTTACGCAGCTGACGGTAGATGTAGAGCACTGCCTCCTTCTCAGAGTTACTCGGGTCTTTCTGCAGGGTGTTGAAGATGATGGAGTAGTCCTGGGCAATGGCGGCATCCTTGTGAATGAGGATGGCCTGTGCGCCACTCTCTAAGATTTCGAGCATGTTCTCCTCGGTAATCTCCGTCTCACGCTCAAGAATCACCTCGTTACGCTCAATAGATACTACTTCACCCGTATCCTCATCAACGAAATCCTCGTTCCAGCTCTTCAGCACACGGGCTGCCAGCTTACGGCCAACGGCCTTCTTCAGGTTGGCCTTGTTGACCTTCACCTCCTCAGCGAGGTCGAAGATTTCGAGAATTTCCTTGTCGGCCTCAAAACCGATAGCACGCAGCAACGTGGTAACGGGCAGTTTCTTCTTACGGTCGATGTAAGCGTACATGACATTGTTGATGTCAGTAGCAAACTCAATCCAGCTACCCTTGAACGGAATGATACGTGCTGAATACAGCAACGTTCCGTTGGCATGTACGCTCTGTCCGAAGAACACGCCGGGCGAACGGTGCAACTGTGAAACGACAACGCGCTCTGCACCGTTGATAACGAATGTGCCGTTGGCCGTCATATAGGGAATAGGGCCGAGGAACACATCCTGAATCACCGTGCCGAAGTCCTCATGATCGGGGTCTGTGCAATACAGTTTCAGCTTAGCCTTGAGAGGAACACTATATGTGAGGCCACGCTCCAGACACTCGTCGATGGTATAGCGGGGCGGGTCAATATAGTAATCGAGGAACTCAAGTACGAAGTTATTACGCGTGTCGGTAATAGGGAAGTTCTCTGCGAACACCTTATACAGACCGTCATTCTTGCGTTCCTCGGGGGGAGTATCCAACTGGAGGAAATCTTTAAACGACTTTAATTGCACATCGAGAAAATCCGGAAACGGCATCGGATTCTTGACGCTACCAAAGTTTACTCTGTTATCTATTATTTTTGAAGCCATAAATAATTGGTTTTTTATTTACTATAGTCACTATAGTCTCTATAGAAACTATAGCATCGTAAGACAAAAAATGGTCGGGAACCCTCTACTGGAGAGTTCCCAACCACCTTGTTTATCGTTGTGCGTGATTACTTCAGCTCAACAACTGCGCCAGCCTCTTCGATGGCCTTCTTCAGGTTCTCAGCCTCGTCCTTAGACAGACCTTCCTTGATGGTAGCGGGTGCACCGTCAACCAGGTCCTTAGCTTCCTTCAGACCAAGACCGCAAGCTTCCTTAACAGCCTTTACAACCTGCAGCTTAGCAGCACCAACTTCCTTCAGAACAACGTCGAAAGAGGTCTTCTCTTCAGCTGCCTCAGAAGCACCACCTGCAGCAGGACCAGCAGCAACAGCAACAGCTGCAGCAGCGGGCTCAATTCCATACTCGTCCTTCAGGACTGTTGCCAACTCGTTAACTTCTTTTACAGTAAGGTTTACCAACTCTTCTGCAATAGCTTTAATATCTGCCATTTTATTTAAATTTTTAATTGTTTTTAATGTTAATGTTTTTTATTTGTTACGCTCGCCAATAGCATCGAGCAGACCGTGGATCTTTCCACCGGCGTTCAGAGCAGAAACAACGTTCTTCATCGGAGACTGCAGCAGAGCCACAACATCGGCGATAAGTTCGTTCTTGCTCTTCAGAGCAGCCAGCTCCTCAAGGCGGTCAGCACCTACGAAGATACTCTCCTCAGCATAGGCAGCCTTCAAGGCGGGAATACCCTCCTTCTTATATTCCTTGAGCAGTTTAGCAGGTACATTAGCCGTCTGGGTAAACATGATAGCGGTATTACCCTTCAAGCTCTCATACATTGGTTCGAAATCGATATCGGAAGCCTCTAAAGCCTTGTGCAGAAGCGTGTTCTTTACAACAACCAGCTTGATATCGTTCTTGAAGCACTTACGACGGAGGTCGCTGGTCTTCTCTGCATTCAGTCCGGTCAGATCAACCAGATAGAAATGAGGATACTCCTTCAGCTTCTCACCAAGTGCTACGATAATAGTATCTTTTAATTCCTTTTTCATTTTACTAAACTTTTACGAGTTATTCAACTGATTTAGGATCCACTTTAACACCAATACTCATGGTGCTTGAGAGGAAGATACTCTTAATGTATGTACCCTTAGCAGCAGCAGGCTTCAGCTTGATAATGGTCTGGAGGAACTCCTTCGCATTCTCAAAAATCTGGTCGGGGTTGAAAGAAACCTTACCGATTGACGTGTGCACGATACCGGCCTTGTCAACCTTAAAGTCAATCTTACCCTGCTTTACTTCCTTCACTGCCTTGGCAACGTCCATAGTAACAGTACCGCTCTTGGGGTTAGGCATCAGGCCACGAGGACCAAGCACACGGCCGAGAGGACCGAGCTTACCCATGCAAGAGGGCATTGTGATGATTACATCAACATCTGTCCATCCACCTTTGATCTTTTCGATATACTCGTCCAGACCAACATAGTCGGCACCTGCTTCTTGAGCAGCAGCCTCCTGATCAGGAGTACAGAGAGCGAGCACACGTGTAACCTTACCTGTTCCGTTCGGCAGCGACACAACGCCACGAACCATCTGGTTAGCCTTACGCGGATCAACGCCCAAGCGTACATCAATGTCAACAGAAGCGTCAAACTTGGTCGTGGTGATCTCCTTGACCAATGCTGCAGCTTCTTTCAAAGAGTATGCCTTCCCTGCTTCAACCTTATCAGCTACCAACTTTTGATTTTTTGTCAGTTTACTCATTTTTCTAATTGAAGTTTAAATTTATTTACCAGGGAAGTCCCCTTTCACAGTGATACCCATGCTTCTTGCAGTACCGGCAATCAGCTTCATTGCAGACTCCACAGTAAAGCAGTTCAGGTCAGCCATCTTGTCTTCGGCAATTGCACGTACCTGATCCCAGGTAACAGTAGCAACCTTCTTACGGTTAGGCTGGGCAGAACCACTCTGCACCTTAGCGGCTTCCTTCAGCTGCACAGCTGCGGGAGGAGTCTTAATGATAAAACTGAAAGACTTGTCTGCATAGTACGTGATAACAACAGGAAGAATCTTTCCTGCCTTATCCTGGGTTCTGGCGTTGAACTCTTTGCAGAATCCCATAATGTTGATACCCTTTGAACCCAGTGCAGGTCCAACGGGGGGTGAGGGATTCGCAGCGCCACCTTTAATCTGTAATTTGATTAATCCAGCAACTTCTTTAGCCATTTCTGTTTTATTATTAATTTTATTGTATATAAGCCACAGGAGTGGAAGCCTCCCTGACCGTATATATAGAAAAGGTGTATCGTAACATTCTACACCTTATTCTCTCGCTATTCTTTCTCTACTTGTGAAAAACCTAATTCTAATGGGGTCTTGCGTCCGAAGATCTTGACCATCACCTTCAACTTGTGCTTCTCAGTGTTCACCTCCTCGATGACACCACTGAAACCACTGAACGGTCCTTCGGTTACCTTCACCGTTTCGTCAACGACATAAGGTATAGCCATCTCTGCAGTATCTACAGCCGACTCCTCAGCATTACCCAATATTCTGTTAACCTCCGACTGGCGAACGGGCGTGGGATTGTCCAATCCACCTAAGAAACCCAGGACATTTGGCATGAAACGCAACGAGTGAGCCACCTCACCCTGAAGGTTGGCCTCCACGAGAACGTAACCGGGAAGATAGAGACGCTCCTTGATTACGCGCTTGCCATTACGCATCATTGCATACTTTTCTGTAGGCAGGATAACCTGTCCCACATTAGCAGCAAGAACCGGATCATGCTTGATGGCGGCCTCAACGTATTCCTTTACCTTGGCCTCCTTACCGCTGACGGCACGCAGCACATACCATTTCATTCCAGTCTCTGCCATATCGCTTAAATCGTCGGATAAATCTGAGTCATCACGAACTTAAAGGCCACATCCATCACCCACACTACCAAAGCAATAACCAGTGAAGCGGATAATACCACCACTGCACTGTGTGTAAGCTCTTTCCATGTCGGCCAAGTCGTCTTATGAGCAAGCTCGTCATAACAAGACTTGCAGTAATTAATAAACTTCTTAAACATATCTTTTTATTATCTTAGCACGGGAAGGAGGACTCGAACCCACGACCCTCGGTTTTGGAGACCGATGCTCTACCAACTGAGCTATTCCCGTAGATAAGCCCCCGCCCGATATGCGCGGGGGCCTGATATTTTTCCTAGATTATCTAGTTTTCCTAGATTTTCTAGATTAATCCTCGAACACCTCGGTGATCTGACCAGAACCAACGGTGCGGCCACCTTCACGGATAGCGAAACGCAGACCCTGGTTCAGAGCTACAGCGTAGATCAGCTCAACAGTAATCTCAACGTTATCACCAGGCATAACCATTTCTACACCTGCGGGGAGAGTAATCTCACCTGTGCAGTCCATGGTGCGGAGATAGAACTGAGGACGATACTTGTTGCCGAACGGAGTGTGACGACCACCCTCTTCCTTTTTCAGGACATAGATAGAAGCCTTGAACTTCTTGAAGGGCTTGATCTGACCCGGATGGCAGAGCACCATACCACGCTTGATCTCGTTCTTGTCGATACCACGGAGCAGCAGACCTACGTTATCACCAGCCTGACCCTCGTCCAGAATCTTACGGAACATCTCAACACCAGTTACAACTGAGTTCTTGTCCTCACCAAGACCGAGCAGCTCAACAGCGTCACCAACGTGGATAACACCAGTCTCGATACGGCCAGTAGCTACGGTACCACGACCTGTGATTGAGAACACGTCCTCAACAGGCATCAGGAAGGGCTTGTCGGTAGCGCGAGGAGGCTCCTGAATCCATGTGTCGCAGGTATTCATCAACTCCATCACCTTCTCTTCCCACTTAGCAACACCGTTCAGTGCACCAAGGGCAGAACCACGGATGATAGGAGTATCATCTTCGAACTCATACTGAGCGAGAATCTCCTGAACCTCCATCTCAACGAGCTCCAACATCTCCTCATCCTCAACCATATCACACTTGTTCAGGAATACAACCAGACGGGGAACGTTTACCTGACGAGCGAGCAGGACGTGCTCACGAGTCTGAGGCATAGGACCATCAGTTGCAGCAACAACGAGGATAGCACCGTCCATCTGAGCAGCACCAGTTACCATGTTCTTCACATAGTCGGCGTGTCCCGGGCAGTCAACGTGAGCGTAGTGACGAACAGCGGTCTCGTACTCAACGTGAGCAGTGTTAATAGTGATACCACGCTCCTTCTCTTCAGGAGCATTGTCAATCTGGTCGAAAGACTTAACCTCAGAAAGACCCTGCTTAGCCAGTACGGTGGTGATAGCAGCGGTCAGAGTTGTCTTACCGTGGTCAACGTGACCAATTGTACCAATGTTTACGTGCGGTTTGGTGCGCACAAATTGTTCTTTAGCCATAGCTTTTATTGAATTATTTATTTAATGAATTGTCAAAAAAAATTCGACGTTGTTATTTCCTTCCTTTGTTTAGAGCTGTTACTGAGATTTGAACTCAGGACCTCTTCCTTACCAAGGAAGTGCTCTACCACTGAGCTATAACAGCGAGCCTTGAGCGGAAAACGGGGCTCAAACCCGCGACCCCCAGCTTGGAAGGCTAGTGCTCTATCAACTGAGCTATTTCCGCGTTTTTACTTCCTTACGTGGAAGTGGGTGGTGATGGATTCGAACCACCGAAGTCGAAAGACAACAGATTTACAGTCTGCCCCATTTGGCCACTCTGGAAACCACCCTTTTTACTTATGCCTCTTCAGAGCCTCTTGTCGGATTCGAACCAACGACCCCGAGATTACAAATCACGTGCTCTGGCCAACTGAGCTAAAGAGGCTTTTTTAAGCATCCGCTCCCCGACGGAGTCTGTTATTATCGGAAAGCGGATGCAAAGGTAGGCATTATTTTTTAATTACCAAAACTTTTCGGCATTTTTTTTACCTATTCCGCATTTTTTCTTTCATTTTTTGCAATTGAACCTTCATTGAGTCCACACAAAGGTCAGTACTTTCCTCAAAAGTGTCACTTACTTTTTCCACGAACAGGGTGTTGCCAGGAACGCTGACCGTCAGGCTTACTTCCTTGTTCTGGGCAGTAGCAGGCTTGACCACCTTGCACTGTACCTCTACTTTCTGTACATCCTCAAATGTTTTTTCCAACTTGGCGACTTTCTTTTCAATGAACGCCTGTAACTTCTCAGTAGCATCGAAGTGAATCGATTGAATCTTAATTTCCATAGTTACCTCCTGTTTTTTAAGTTAAAGGTTATGCCCGGGGATGGGCTTTTTTATAAATACGTTTTAATTGTTCGAACGTGGTGTGCGTATATATCTCGGTCGTCGCTATGCTTTCGTGACCCAAGAGTTTCTTTACGCTTTCCAGACCGGCGCCGTTGTTGAGCATGGCCGTAGCGAACGAGTGGCGCAGCACGTGGGGTGTCCGCTGCTTCATGGTCGATACCAGTGCAAGGTTGTCACGAACGATGTTCGTCACCAGGGTGCGCCCCACCCTTTTGCCCTTGTCGTTGACAAAGAGCGCGTGATCCTCACGGCCTGTCAGCACATTTCGTTTAGCCATGTAGGCTCTCAGTGCCTGTTCCAGTTCTTCGCCGATGGGAACGATGCGCTGCTTGTTGCGCTTACCCGTCACCTTCAGCTGATGCTGAATGAAGTCAATGTCCTCGTCGTTGAGCCCTATCAGTTCGGCCAGACGAATGCCTGTTTCATAGAATAATAATAATATGGTACGCGCGCGTACATCTTTTATATTATCCTCGTCCCACTGCTTGTCATCGAGCAGCTCGTCCATTTCTGTCTCCCTGACAAAGTGCGGCAACGGCTTCTGTTTCTTTGGCCCCTTCACCACATGGGCCGGGTCCTTCGGCACCAGGCCTCTCGACAAGGCAAAACGAAAAAACGAACGCACGGCACTCAAACAGTTATTCACCGTTGATGCCATGGCGCCGTTATCCATCATACTCTCCATCCAGTCACGGATGATGTCCGAGTCTATCGACTCCCACGAGAGCTGATCATCCTTATTTTCGAAGTACGCCTCGAAATCGCGTAGGGCTTTTTCGTAGCGCTGCACCGTGAGCTGGGAACGGTTCCGCTCAAAGCGCAAGTAGTTCAAAAACTGTTCTACCATCATTGTCGTTGCACCTTTGGTGTCTGTTTCGGCAACGAATTTACGAAGAAATCTTCAAACTACCAAATTTTCGAGGAACTTTTTTATTCCTCTACCGTTCTCATCTTCTGTACGTAAACAGCGTGTTCCATCTTCAGGCGCTTCAGTACAGAGGGTTTGTCGAACTGCTGACGACGGCGGAGTTCCTTAACCACGCCTGTTTTTTCAAACTTTCTCTTAAACTTTTTGAGAGCCCTTTCGATGTTCTCGCCTTCCTTTACTGGTACAATAATCATTTGTTTTATTCTTTTATTTTTACGTTAAACTTTTGTGCTTTTGGCATACTGCCACGAAAAGCGGGTGCAAAGTTACAACAATTTAACCAAACCACCAAGTTTTTTGAAAACTTTTTATCCTTTCCCCGTGTATTTTACCCTTTTACGACATTACAACAGCAGCCATAAGCCTCACATGAAGAGAATACTTACACCAAACTGCTCAACCTCGTGCACCTTTCTCAACAACTATGTCGGGACAACAGGGAGAAACCCCGTACCAAACGGGGAGTTTCTCCGTACCAAACAGGGAGTTTATGGCAGGGTAGCGAGAATTACACGGGCGCGGAAAAACATTGACACGCCCGTGGTAAAACATTGACACGGGCGGGGAAAAATAAATACACGGGCGCGAAAGAACCTTTCATCAATTATAAAAGGCTACGTTGTCTGTCAACTCTTATACGTTGCAAAATTACAAAAAAGAAAGCACAATACAAAATAAAACGCCAACTTTTTCTTTCAGTTCCTACAGTTGCTGTCTGGCCTTCATTTCCAGGTAACGGTTAATGACGTCAACGCTGAGGTTGTCGGGGGTGGTCAGCAGCGACAGAATGCCGTACTGGCGCAAAGTGCTGACAATGAGACGTTGCTCGTAAGCGAAGCGGTCGGCCATGACGTGGTGGTAGTAGTCTTCTGTATTGGGTTTTGAGGAGAGAGGAGAGTGGAGAGTGGAGAGAGATTTGTTGATAAATTCCTTGAGCTCCACATCCTCGAAGAAGACCACGAGCAGGCGGTGGCGGGAGTTCAGCTGCTGCAGGTAAGGCAGCTGGCGCTGCAGGCTGACCAGTCCGGTGAAGTTGGTATAGAGCACGACAAGCGAACGCTTGGTGACATGCTTGTTCAGATGAGCCACCAAGGCGGCGTAGTCCGTCTCGCCAAACTCCGTCTGCTGGGCGTAGAGTGTCTCCAAGAGCGTCTGCATGTGACCGGGACGGCGCGAGGCAGGCACAAAAGTGTCGAAGTCACTACTGAAAGTAGCCAGGCCGGCACGGTCCTCCTTATACATGGCGACGTACGACAGCACAAGCGATGCATTGATGCTATAGTCGAGCAGTGTCATGCCGCGGAAGGCCTGCTGCATGATGCGCCCCTTGTCAATAACATTGTAAATCTGCTGCGACCGCTCGTCCTGATAGACATTGACCATGAGCTTGGAGCGGCGTGCCGAAGCTTTCCAGTTGATGGTGCGGAAGTCGTCGCCCGCCACGTAGTCCTTGATTTGTTCAAAGTCCGTGTGATGCCCCACCCTACGAATGCGCTTGATGCCCATTTCGGTCAGGTTGTTCGAAATGGCCAACAGCTCGTACTGATGAAGCATGAGGAACGAGGGATAGACCTTCACTTGTTGAGAGATGAGCGTTGAGGGTTGAGTGAAGCGACGCTGCAACAGTCCTATGGGCGAAGCTACGAACAAACGTACCTGCCCGAAACCATAGACCCCGCGACGCGTAGGCCGAAGCGAGTACTTGATGGTCTTTGCCCCCAGTTTCTCTATACGGGCACGGAAGCAGACATCGCGCCGCTGGAACACGAACGGAATCTCGTCGATCACCTCTACATTGACGGGGAAGCGGTAGTTGTTTTCCACGCGGATGCGCACCTCGTTCTCATCGCCGTTCGAGAAACGGTCGGGGAGGAACCTTTGAGAGTTGAGGTTTGAGGTTTGAGATTTGAGATTTGGGAGCCATAGCAGCAGGGCATCGGCTATTGCTGCCAAGACGAACAGCAACAGGGCTACCCGCCCGACAGTAAACATCGGACTCCACAGGTAGCCGGCTGCCAACAGCAGCACAACCACACTCAGGGCAATATAGAATCTACGTGTCAGAAACACCTTTTTTATTTACGATTTACGGATTTACGATTTACGATTTAATACACTCAACGCTCAACACTCAACACTCAACGCTCAACTACTTAGGCACTTCCACCTTGTCTATCAGGCGCTGCGTCACCTTCAGTGGCGTGTGTCCCTCCATTTCGGCCTCAGCGGTCAGGATGAGGCGGTGCTGAAGGATGCTCGGCGTAACAAACTTGATGTCCTCGGGCGTGACAAAGTCACGACCGGAAAGCAGGGCATAAGCCTTCGAAGCCTTCAGCATGGCTACCGAGGCACGCGGCGAGGCACCCAGAAAGACCGCCTTCGACTGGCGCGTCTGCTGGACGATGGCCGCAATGTAACGCAGCAGCGAAGGTTCCACAAACACCTGTTGCAGCATGCTGCGCAACTGGAGCAGTTCGGCATGAGTCAGCACGGGCTCTACGTCTTCCAAGCGTGTCAATTTAGCATTCGTGTGGTGACGCTCCAGCACCTGTACCTCCTCGTCGATGGAGGGATAGCCCATGGTTATCTTCATGAGGAAACGGTCAGTCTGGGCCTCGGGTAATTTGTAGGTACCCTCCTGCTCCACCGGGTTCTGCGTAGCCAGGATGGTATAGACATCACCCATCGGGTAGGTGGTGCCGTCGATGGTGACCTGCCGTTCCTCCATCACCTCGAACAGGGCAGCCTGCGTCTTGGCGGGCGCACGGTTGATTTCATCCACCAGCACGATGTCAGCAAACACGGGTCCCTGATGGAACTCAAACTCACTCGTCTTCATGTTGAACACGGTGGTGCCCAGCACGTCGCTCGGCATGAGGTCAGGGGTAAACTGCACACGGCTGAACTTCGTGTCAATGAGCTTGGCGATGGTTCGGGCCAACAGCGTCTTGGCCACGCCCGGCACGCCTTCAATAAGTACATGGCCGTCAGCCAGGATAGCGGTCAGGATCAGATCGACGGTCAGCCGCTGTCCCACGATGACCTGCGAGATGCGGTCACGCAACAGCTGTATCTTCTCTGCAAACTGCGTCAAGTCCGTCCGCTGTCTGTCGTCCGTCATCGGTTGTCCGTTAGGAATCGGGGGGAGATTCATTTCTTCCATAAGTCTTATATGTTTTTAATTATCCAATTCATCTGGTCAATATATTTCTTCATATCACGAAGGCTGATTTCACCTTCGGCATCGTCAGCCGAGAGCTGCCGGAGCAGCTGGATGAGCGCGCTGACGTCCTTTTCTTCCATGCCTGTCTGGCGGGCCAGCGTGGGCAGCGTCACGTCATCTTCCGCAGCATCAGTCACGTCGCCGAGGCCGTTACGGCGCAGTTCTTCGGCGAAGTACGTAAACTTACGAACCACCAGCGAGCGTCGCTCATGGCTGTGGTAATAGAGCGAGCCGACCAGATGGATGAACTCCAGCGAATGGTTCTCTGGAGCTTTCTCGATGGGGATGACCCGCTGGCGGCGCCGTCCGCCGAAGATGAGGAACAGCAAGGCACCCACCATAGCCACATAAACGGCCCAGCGCAAAGGCGGTTGCGAGATGAAATAACGCAAGGGCGACTGCTCCACAGAGTCATAGTCAGGACAGTATGCCTCAACGCGCACCACGGGGTACTCTTCCAGCAGCGACAGCTCACGCAGCATAAAGTGGGCATTATCGATGACCCCATAGTTGGTAAACAACAGCGGCAGGCATACATAAGTAATATACCCCCTGCCCTGCCTGAAGGTGGCCGACAAGCAATTACCGTTACGCACGACCTGCTTGTCAAGGGGCGGTCGCAGCTCCCGGTCAAGCGAATCTTCCACAAACTCTATGCGACGCGTCAGCAAAGGCTGGAAAAAAGCATAGTCACGGCGTTGAAAGCCCAGCGTATCACTCACCCAGCTTATTGTCTCCCGCTCATTATTATATTTTACGAAGCGCTGGAGGTCAAACGAATTCCCGTAGCCAAAGGTGTGTATCTTCAACGTGTCCTCCATCAGGGGACTCAGGCTGTGAGCCACCAGCATGACGTGCGAGCCATTGTCGGCCAGCGTCATCAGGCCATTGACGTCGGCCGCCTGCAGTGGCAGTTCGTCGGCCACCACCAGAATGCCCCGCTGACGCGTGCTGTCACTCTGCGCCAGCTGCCACAGCGTGCTGTCCGTCACGGAGTATCCCTTCGGCATCGTTTTGTCGAGCAGGCTGTCGAACAGGTAGCACCCGAAGGGCTGCCTGTCAACATGACGGAAGGTAGGCATCCACGAGAAATTCTTGGGCAGCTGCAACTCGACGATGAACATCAGCACGAGGAAGGCGACGATGCCAAAGACAAACCAGCGGTTCAGTTTCATGCGTCACCTCCTTTCTCCTGAGATTTGAGGTTTGAGGTTTGAGATTTGAGATTTAGGAAGAATGCCGTCATTTCCTCATAGATTTCGGGCGTTGCCTCGAAGTTTCCGTAGCGTATGCGCAGGAAGTGCCGCGTCATCTTGAGGAAGGCCTCGTCAGCAAACTCATAGGTATATTGCGTAGGCGTCTTGTGCAGCTGCCAGTCAATCTTCTCTGCCTCGGTAAGCAGTTTCAGCGTCTGCAGATAGCGCAGGCGGACGGCCTCCCGATAATCCTGACGCTCCAAGGCAGCACTGATGGCCGCCTCGAAGTCGATGCCATAGATGGTGTCATCCTCCAACTCGTAGTCGAGCGAATCCTTCTTACCACGACCGAAGATGCCCGGACGGAACTTGTAAACCAGCCAGCCCACCACGCCAATCAGCAAGATGCCGATAACTGCAAAGAGCACCCACGACACGTCATAGCCCAGCGCACTGTTGATGACTTCACTCAGAAAACCGATAATCACCTCGTAAAGCCACTGCAGGATGGTCTGCTGCGGCTCAATGAGCTCTCGGTTATAGTCGAAAGCCGAATCCTGCTGCCACGCAGCGATGCGGGCAGTGTCACAAACGAGCGTATCGACGGGGTGATTCATGTTGAGCGTTGAGCGTTTACAGATTCTCAAAGTTACGGATGTTCTGCTCAACGGTTCTGCCGTCAATCTTCTCGGCAGCATGGCCGTAAAGGTAGCCGGAGCCGATGATGATGGCCACATAAGACAAATAGCCGCCGAAGCACTGCAGAACACCTGTCAGATAGGTTCCGAAGGTGTAAAACACATTCTCAGTGAACGAGCCGTCGAGTCCGTCGATGCCAAGTCCGAAGAACATCTTGATAAAGAACATAATGCTCCAGGGAAGCGCCGTAAACTGCGAGGCAATGTTGATGATGAACCCTAACACCAGCATGACACCTATGGTGAAAAAATACGTGCCAAAGCCTAAGCGGCACCCCTTCTTGATGGCATCAATAAGATTGATGTCGTCTTCGAAGACATAGGCCGGCGTAATCAGCGACAGAGGCGGCATAAGGAACACCAGCACCACCAACAGCAGGAGATAGCCCACCAAGACTAACCCGGCACTGATCATGGCAAAGAGAAACATCACCGCACCCAAGGCGGCGGCAATCGCCAGGCCAATCACGATGCCAACGAGCGTCAGCATGACCGAACGCTTCAATACCAGCATGAAGTCTGGCTTCAGCTCCTGCCAGGTTACTTTACCCAGTTTGCCTTCGCCACGCTCGTAAATACGCATCAATCCAAAGACCACGCCATACATTAGCAGCGAGCCTACAATGTACAGCGACAGGTAGGCCAACAGACTGAGCGCGAAGGTGACCATGCCCGTGACCGACGGGTCGCCAGCATTGGTGGTAATGGAGCCTAAGATGTCAAGGTAGCCCCCCATAAAGCCGTTCAGGCTGAGTGCCTGCACCAGCGACAGGGGCAGCAGAAAATAAGTAAGGTATATCAGCACGGGCTTCCAGTTCTGACGCAGGAAGTCCATGACCACCGTGAGGCTCTGACCGAAGTCGCGCACGGCGTAAAGCTTAATCTTTTCGTTGGGTAGTTCCATGATGTCGGTAATATGGTAAGAATATGTAATAATAAGCAATGAAGAGTGCCGAACAGCTGATAATGGCGAGCCTCGGCCAGGTGCCCCACTCCGTGTGGCGCGTGGCGAAGCCCTCTATAAAGCCGGCCATGATGAAGACCGGCACGGTGCCCACAATGATTTTCAGTCCGCGACGGGCTGCCATCATAAACGAGGTCAGCCGGCCGTAGGTGCCGGGCATCAGCCAGCCGTTGCCCAGGGTGATGCCGGCGGCTCCTGCCACGATGATGGCCCATATCTCAAGCGTGCCGTGCAGCCAGACGGCCAGCATCGACTCAAAGCCCAGCCCCTGCTGGAAGAAGAATGTCTGGAACGAGCCCAGCATGACACCGTTCTGGAACAACAGAAAGCCTGTGGCCAGACTGGTCAGTACGCCAAAGACAAAGACCTTGAACGATACTAATATATTATTAAAGGTAATACCGAGAAACATCTCCGTCTCGGCACCACTGTCATAGACGGCCATCGGCTCCCCAATGGCAATGTTACGCAGCGTCATGTCAACATACTCGTCGCCCAGTATGAGCCGGCAGAACGAGTCATCGCCCCATTGCGACACCGCCCCAATGACGATGCTCACGGCAAAGATAATGAACGAAGCCAGCAGCGTACGCCGCGCGTCGTAAATGGTCAGCGGCACCTCGTGTGTCCAGAACGTCAGCAGGCGCGAGACATCCTCCCGCTTATAACGATAGATGCGGTTGTGCAGGGCCGACGCCAGCGTATTCAGGTAGAGCGTAATGCGTGAACGGGGGAAGTGCGTCTGGGCAAACGCCAAGTCTGCCGTCAGGTCAATGTATGCATCGGCCTGCCGGTCCGGAGCCACGTGGCCGTCGCCTTCCAGCATCTGCTCCACGTTGCGCCATTTCTCTATATTCTGACGTATAAACGTTACTTCTTTCATTTTTTCACGAAAACTTTGGCAAAAGTAATAACTTTTTCTTACTTTTGCAAGCGAATACAAGAAAAAATAAGTATGGCTACATCAAATATAGTAACAGGACAATACGTCCGAATCAGCCAGACACCGGCCAGCATCGGCGAACGCATGCTGGCACAACTCATTGACTGGACCTTACAGTCCGTCTATTCACTGGGACTCTCCTATCTCATTTTCAACTACGAACTGCTCAGTTTCTCCGAAGAGCTGCAACTGCTGGTAATGGTGTTCGTCATCCTGCTGCCCACGCTCTTCTATGGTTTTCTCTGCGAACTGCTGGCAGGCGGACAGACCTTAGGCAAACGGCTGCTGAAGCTGCGCGTGGTGAAGACCGACGGCTCAGCGGCCGGCATCGGAGCCTGTCTGCTGCGCTGGATATTCATGATTATTGACGGGCCCTCCATGAGCGGACTGGGCGTCCTCGTCATGCTCATCACCAAGGACAACCGCCGCATTGGCGACCTGGCTGCCGGCACCATGGTCATCAAGACGAACAGCTACCAGAAGATGCACATCAGCATAGACGAGTTTGCCCCCTTCGCGCGTAACTACCGCCCGGCCTACCCTGCCGCAGAAAACTTGTCGATGGAGCAGGTGAGCCTCATCGACCAGACGCTGCGGCTGAAAGAGGACGACCCTCGTATCAGTGCATTGGCTGAGCAGGTGAGGCGCACCTTGTCCATCGACCAAAGTAACGAGCGCGACGACGCCACCTTCCTCTGGCGCGTCCGTCGTGACTATCAGTACTATGCGTTAGAAGAGATATAGTCTCTTACCTGACCACCTTCTTTCCTTTAGAAATAAACACGCCCTTCGCGGGATGCTCTACGCGCCGGCCACTCAGGTCGTACCATGCGTCCTCTTGCTGAGAAATGGACAGAGCGGGATTCATGCCTGCCGTGCCCTCCCATTCCAGGTAGATAACCCGCTGGTGGGTGTAGGTCTTCGTGTTTCCGTTGTGCCAATAGTCATGTTTCACGTCAATGTGCACTTCCGTGGGGTAGCCGTCGCCATCCTTCACGTAAGTGTAGTTACAGTCGTAGAAGTCTTTTTCCGTATCGTCTTCCTCACCCTCGGTAGCCGTCACATTACCCACCAGTTCATTGGTCAGCGTGCCTAAATAAGGGGCCAGCGCATATAAAACTACAATCATGTCAGCACCCTCGGGGTCGGCAAAATTACCATGACAAGTTTAAGCCTTTTTTATGACTTGTGGCAGGCAATGTTATGCCAAGTGCTGGAAAACGTGTAGCAATTTAATTTAAATTACTGAGCGAATTAGCTTAAATTGCCAGGCAAAATAAATTAAATTGCTACACGTTTTCCAGCACTTGTCATAACGGTGCTTAACACAAGTCACGAAAGAGCGGACCAATTGGCATGGTAAAATGATGCATTTTCAGTATGAAAGGCATGTAAAAAAGTACGCCACTTCAATTGTCTGGGCGTCGGAAATAAAAAAAATCCTAAATTATTTTGCATTTAGCGGGGTTTGTACTACCTTTGTGGGCAAGTTATAAATATTAAATTGTATTATTATAAATTATTATGGCATTTTTAACTAACGACAAACTGACCATCGTCGGCGCAGCCGGCATGATTGGATCAAACATGGCGCAGAGCGCCCTCATGATGGGTCTTACCAACAACATCTGTCTCTACGACGTATTCTCACCCGAGGGTGTGGCAGAAGAAATGCGCCAGAGCGGTTTCGACGACGTATGCATCACTGCTACTACCGACGCCAAGGAGGCTTTCACCGGCGCCAAGTACATTATTTCCTCAGGCGGTGCACCCCGTAAGGAAGGCATGACACGCGAAGACCTGCTGGCCGGCAACTGCAAGATTGCCGAGGAGCTGGGTAAGAACATCAAGCAGTACTGCCCCGATGTTAACCACGTGGTTATCATCTTCAACCCCGCCGACCTCACCGGTCTGGTAACATTGCTCTATTCTGGTCTGAAACCCGGTCAGGTAACCACCCTGGCAGGTCTTGACACCACCCGTCTGCAGTCGGCACTGGCCAAGAAGTTCGGCGTGATGCAGAGCGAGATCACCGGTTGCGCTACCTACGGTGGCCACGGTGAGCAGATGGCCGTATTCGGCAGCCACGTGGAGATTAAGGGCCGCAAGCTGACCGACATCATCGGCACGCCCGAGTTCCCCGCTGAGGAGTGGGAGCAGATGAAGACCGACGTCACCAAGGGTGGTGCAGCCATCATCAAGCTGCGTGGCCGCTCTTCGTTCCAGAGCCCCTCTTACCTCTCGGTTGAGATGATTCGCGCTGCCATGGGCGGTGAGCCTTTCCGCTTCCCCGTCGGCACATACGTAAAGACCGACAAGTACGACCACATCATGATGGCCATGAAGACGAAGCTGAGCCCCGAGGGTGCCACCTACGAAGTTCCGCAGGGAACTCCCGAGGAGAACGCTAAGCTGGATGCCTCTTACGAGCACCTGTGCAAGATGCGCGACGAGCTGGTAACGCTGAACATTGTGCCGCCCATTGCTGAGTGGAACAAGATTAATCCGAACCTGTAAAAGGGCGAAGGACTAAGGACTAAGGACTAAGGTCTAAGGTCTAAGGACAAAGGACTAAGGTCAAAGGTCAAAAGTAAAAGGGTTAAAAGGTTAGGAATAACTTTTTAGCCCTTTTACTTTGGCGAAACACTCAACACTCAACACTCAACGCTACCTCCCCATTGCCTGGCGGTAGAGGGTTTTCTTGATCTGGTAGTCAGCAGTGGCCTCCACATAGCGGTCGCACGTCTGCTGATAGAGCAGCTGCGCTTCCAGCAGGTCAGCCATGCGCGACGTACCGGCACGGTAGTAGTCACGGTTCAGGCGCAGGTTCTCCTCAGCCTGTTCAATACCCTTCTTGGCCAGCGTCACCTGCTGGAGAGCCTCCTCCATGTCGTTGTAGGTCTTTCGCATGCGTATGGTGAGCATCTCAGCATTGTCAGCCAATTGCTCTTCGGCCTTCTGCACGGCAATCTTCTTCCGTTTGATGGCATGAGAACCTCCCCACCAGTCGCTCAGCGGTACGCTGACCGTGGCAAACACCATGCCGAACGACATGTCCTGTTTCATGACCAGGTTATTATAGTTATACCCTACACCTACGCCCACACTTGGCAGCCTGCTGCCCACCTCCATGCGATGCTGCAGACGGGCCGCCTCCACCTGCTTCTGTAATAGCTGGTATTCGGGAAGGTTGGTTAGTGCACAGTTCATAGTGCATAGTTCATAGTCTGGCTCCGCATTGATGGAGTCTGTTGGCAATAACTTTGAACTATGAACTATGAACTCTGAACTACTCAATCCGCAATATTGCCCCAACAGCATCTGTACCAAGCTGATGCCGTTCTGCAACTTCAGCCGCTGACTGGCCACATCGTTCTGGCGCAGCTGCACCTGCAACAAGTCATTACGAAGGGCGACGCCAGCCCTTACGGCCACTTCCACGTCCTTCCCGATGCCTGCCAGCAGGCTGTCAACGGCATCAAGCGTCTTCACTTTCTCATTCAGCGACACCAGCTGCCAGTAGTACTGTTCCGTCTGCAGCGTCACCTCGTTCTCTGTCAGTTGCAACTTCAGCAGACCGACATCCTCACCAACCTTGGCAAGACGGTTTCCATTGATAATCTGTCCACCGGCAAAGACGGGCTGTACGGCATTGACACCCGCCAGCACACCGTCCTTGAGCATGGAGATGCTGACGGGACTGGCCATTGCCGCCAATGCCTCAGCGGGCAACACCTGTGCCATCGTGGCAGCCAATGACTGCGGAATGTACTCCGCCGGGTTAACATCGGCAGAGACAATATGCTTGTTGGCATTAAACCACGCAGCCGTGCCACTCACATTCGGAAAATACTTCGTGAAGGCTTCACGCCGCTGCTGTCTTGCAGCCTCCACATCGAAACGCGCGGCCCTCATGGCATTGTTGTGCTTCAGGGCTGAGTCCTTGAGCTGCTCCAGCGTGTAGGTCTGGGCTGAGACAAAGCTACAGCATACGGAACAAAGAAGAGTGAGGAAGATATACTTTTTCATTGCTTAACCTTTTTAAGTTCTTATTTTTTACCTTTACTTCAAGCTGACTTTCCAGTAGATAACCGGCAGCATGGTGACCACAAGGATGAGTGAGCCTATGCCACCAGCAAAGATGGTAACACCCACAGGCATCCAGAACGACGACTGGGCAATAATCATGGGCACCACACCGACAGCCGTGGTGGCCGTGGTCAGGAAGATGGGCACCATACGCCGCTTGCCCGCCTCGAAGGCAGCATTTCTCACCGCCTGGTTATAAGCCTGACGGTCAACTGTCCAGTCTCCATGTTCGGCTACATGCACCTTGATGAGGTCGATGGCATGCTCAAAAATCAGAATCTCATTACGCATAATCATACCCATGAGCGTGATAAGTCCGAAGATAGAGGTCAGGCCGAGGGCCCGATTCATGAGTCCGAGTCCGATGAGTGCACCGGGAATCATCAGGCCAAGGGCTGCCATGCAAATCAGTGTGATGCCATACTTCTTGAAGTTGAAGAGCAGGAAGAAGAACACAATCACCATTGCGATGGCGGTTCCCCAGAAGATTTGCGGCAGTGCCTCGTCACCATATTCCAGCTCACCGCCCACCTCAGTACGTACCCCTTGTGGCAGTTGGATCTCCTTCTGCATCATTTCTGCCAGCCGGTTCTCTACAGGAGCAGCATACACCCCCTGGGCGAAGTGCGCCGTAACAGTAATACAGCGCTCGCCACCACGGTGCATGATGCGGCTTTCGCCCCACTTGGGCTTTACACTTGCTATTGAACGCAGCGGAACAGTGGTATTGCCGGTGTTCACTCCTGCCGACAGCATGGTTACGGGTGAGGAAAGTCCCATGTTCTCAACATCCGAATAAGTCATGTCGGCAGCATCTTTCACCACGACCGGCAGCTCGTAGTCACCCTCCCATATTTGTCCCACACGCAGGTCATTAGCCGTAGCGCTGAGGGCTATGGCCACCGTGGTTCGCGTAAATCCTAACTGCGCCGAGGCCACGGGGTCCAGTTCAACATTGATGATGGGATAAGGCAGCAGATAGTCAGTATGCACCCACTCCAGCTCCGGCATCTGGCGCATACGTTCCATCATTCTCTCTGCTACGACGTGCAGGGAGTCAAGGTTTTCGCCATAGAAGCGGTACTCCAGTTCCGTCACCTCCATATAGTCGAGTCGCTTAAACTTGACATAAGCATTAGGGAACGCCTCACTCAGCTTTGGCTGATAGTCGGCCAGCAGGGCCAGCGTTGCCCTGTCTGACTTGGTGTTAACAATGAACTGGGCATAGTTGTCGCTCGCCATTTGTGGAGCGTAGGCATCCATGAAACGCGGCGAGGCACAGCCAATAAAGCCCGTGATGGCCGTCACCCGTTCGTCAGCCTGCAGCACATGTCGTACCGAGTCAGCCACTACTTCGGTCTCCGACAGTCCCTTACCGTCAGGCAGATAAATCTCTACGGCAAACTGGTCGCGGTCAGCAAAGGGGAAGAGTCGTATCTTCAGCGTCGGCATAATCAGTGTGGAAACCATTATCACGGCGAGTCCACTGCCTATGGTCAGCCAGGGATGGCGGAAGGTAACGGCTAACACCTTATTATATATAGACTGTACGGTCTTGGTAATCACATTGCCACCGGTCTTCACCTTGCCTGGTTTGATAATCAGCACTTCTAAGAAAGGAATAACCGTCACGGCCAGGAAGAGCGACACCATTAGGTTGATGGTAATAGTAACGGGGAAGTCCTTCAGCGCATCGTGGAACACGCCCCTCATGGTGATGAGGTAAGGGTAGAAAATGGCGCAGATACATATCGTGGCGAGCATCATCGGCATAAAGTACTGCCTTGACGACTCGATGGCAGCCGCCTTCGGTTCATAGCCTTTGCCAAGATACTCTAAATAACCGTCGATGACCACGATGCTGTTGTCAACAATCATTCCCAGCACCACAATCAGCGCCGCAAGTGTCACGATGTTCAGTTCTATGCCCATCAGATACATAATAGAGACCGAAATAAACGTGCTGAGCGGAATGGTGATGGAGGCCACAAGCGCAGAGCGGAACGGGAACAATATCATCATGACCAGAATGATAATGACCATTGAGATAATGAGGTCGCGAAGGAACGAACTGACGCTCTCGCCCACCACCTTCGGCTTATCGGCAATACGCGTAACTGTCACATCGTCGGGAAGCTCCTCTTCCATGAAATCGCTGAGCACACGCTCCACCTCATCACCATACTGCACCACATTGTTGCCTGGTGTCATCTCCATTGACAGCAGCATGCAGGGATGGCCGTTCTGCTCGATACGGCTGGAAGGACTGTCATATTCGCGGACCACCCGGGCCACGTCTCTTACCCTTGTCACCTTTCCTGTGACGGGGTCGCTGAAAATAATCTGGTTGGCAATCTCTTCCTCGCTATTTTCAGTGGTCTCCACATGAATGGGAATCAGCTGGTCATCGTCGTGGATGCTTCCGCTCATGGTGGTCATGCCCTGAGCCTGCAGACGGCTGAAAAGCATTTGCTGGCCGATGCCATAGGCCTGCAGACGCTGTCTGTCAACGTAAAGGGAGATCTGCTCCTTCTGCTCACCGAAAATCTTTACGTTGGCAACCGAAGGTACACGGCGCAGACGGTCGGAAAGCTGGTCACTGTAATACTTCAGTTCGCGATAGCTGCGCTGGTCGCTCTCTATGGCAATCAGCAGGGCCGACGTATTGCCGAAGTCGTCGTTTGCCACCAGGGCGAGTACCCCCTGTGGCAACGACGGCTTAAACTGATTCAACCCATGCTTTATCTTGCTCCACACCTCGTCTTTGTTGTTCACGTCGTCATTCAGCCGAACCATGACTATGCACATACCGTTTTGTGATGTTGTCGTCGTCTTTGCACGATACACTTCACCAAAGGTAAAGAGGTAACGCTCCAGCGGACGGGCCACCTGCACCTCCACCTCCTCGGCCGTCGCGCCAGGATAGACCGCCACCACCACGCCCTGGCGTATAGTGGCATGGGGAAACTCGTCCTTGGGCATCACATACATACCGTAAATGCCCAGCACAAAGAAGATAATAACAATGAGCAACGTTATCGGGTAATGCTCCAATGGCCACTTGAGCCATGACATTTTCTCTTTCATAATTGTCAATTAGTAAACGACTCTTGTTCCTTCACTCAGTTTCTGGTACCCTTCGGTAACCACACGCTGTTGAGGTGTTACACCCTCAGTAATCACCACCCGGTTGCCCTGCGTCAGACCAACGCCAACCGTTGTGCGATGGGCTGTGCTGTCAGCAGCCACTGTCCATACAAACAGAGAGCCGTCACTCTTTCGCTGCACACTGGTGACAGGCAGCGTCAGTTCTTGTCCTGTAAGCTGGGGCTCAGCAGCAGCAAACCGGACAGAAGCCACCATTCCTGGCAACAGCCGGCGGTCAGCGTTAGGCACATTGATACGAACATCGTAGGTATGTGTCAGCGCATCGGCAGTCACTCCCTTCTCAATAAGCCCGCCACTGAAACTCCGCTCTATGGCCTCCACCCGGATTAGCGAGGGCGTGCGGGGGCTGATGGCATTCATCTCAGCCTCGGGAATAGAGACCTTCACCTTCACACTCCGCACATCAAGAATTGTAATAACAGCCTGCGACGGGAGGGCTGTCTCTCCCGCACCAACCAACTTACGGCCAACGACTCCGCTGACAGGAGCCTTCAGCTGACAGTCAGCCAAGTTCTTACGCGCTATCTCCAGTTGCGACTTGGCCTGCGCCACCTTGCTCTGAATCTCAACCCACTGCACTTCAGGCAGCGAACCGTTGTCATGCAGCATACCGTAACGCTCCAGCGCATCATTAGCCTGCGCCATCTGTGCCTCGGCAGCACTCAACAGGTTACGGGCCTGGGTATCGTCCATCACGGCCAGCAACTGACCACGACTGACAGTCTGGCCCTCATCAACCAACACACGGCGTACCACACCCATGCCAGTAAAACTGACTGACGTGCCTTCGTTCTCTTCTACGATGCCTACATACGTCTGACCGCCACCACTTGTGGCAGTTGTCAGCACTTCGGTCTTCACCCTTATGGGGGCTTTGGCCACCTGTTCCTTTTTCTCACTGCAGCTGCCCAGCACCATCAAGATAGCCAGCAAGCCTAATACACTTCTGTTCATTGTACTTGTTTTTGTTTATTTTTTAACTGCAAAAGTAAAAGAAATTTTCTTAAACGCCATGTCCAATTCGGACTATTTTACTACTCATTTTACCATTAATTACTAAATTTACCATAATACTTCCCAAACAAGACATTCTTTTTCACCTAAATTGCTTACCTTTGCATCCAAAATCAGACATTAACATGGTACAAGAAGAGGTTTCGTTACAAACACTAACTGACAACGAGGATATCAATATCGGCTACTCTGACAACGACATCGTGGTGGTAGACAGCATCCAGCAATTTGCCGAAGTCAGTGCTGCACACGTTTCAATGAGCGCCATTGCCATCTGCACCTGCGGACGGGTACAGGGACAGCTGAACGGACAGACGATAGAACTGCTACAAAACCAAGTTGCCGTTATTCCTGCCAACGTCAGAATAACAGGGCTGATGATCAGTCCTGACTTTAACCTGAAGGCCATGTTCTTCACCAATCAAATTCTACAGCGCTTCCTTAGGGAGAAGCTGAGCGTTTGGAACGAAGTGATGTACGTCCGCCGACTGCACATCCTTACGCTGAGTAAAGACGACTTCCTCTTCTATACCCATTTCTATGACATGCTCCGGCTCTGTTTTGAACGGGGCAAGGACAATCCCTTCCGGACAGAGATTATACAGTCCTTATTACGGTGTGCCATGCTCGCACTCTGCGGAGCCATGAAACAGAAATTCACTAACGACCGCCCTATGGACATGAAATCGTCCGACAGTCATTTCCAGCGCTTTCTCACTCTGCTTACCCAAAGTGAAGTAAAGCACAGAACCGTGGAGTCGTATGCCAATGAATTATGCATTACACCCAAATATCTTTCCATTGTCTGCAAGAAACATTCCGGAAAAACGGCCAACGAGTGGATATGCGAATACGTCATGGAGGACATTCGCTACTACTTAAAGCACTCTGACCTTAGCATCAAACAAGTGGCCGACCTGTTGGGATTTCCCAATCCGTCGTTCTTCGGCAAATATGTAAAAGACCATTTTGGACTCACCCCCATAGAGCTTAGAAAAGGATAGCAAGGCTGCTCTTTTCCAATTTTACTGAACAAAATGGGGCGTTCGTAGAATTTTTTTGCCCAAATGAACTGTTTGCCGTACCTTTGTACTCGTAAAAAACAAATAGCGTTACATTTTTATATTGCAAATAGGTTAGTAGTTTTTTAGTATGAGGTAAAGAGACATAAGGTGTAACGGTATGTTAAATTAGCGTTAAGAGCAGGCTCGCCGTGACGGCGAGTCTTCTTTTTTTATTACTTTTGCAGCTCAAAACAACACTTTTATTTATGGCATTAATCAAAAGTTATAAGGGTCTGACACCCAAATGGGGCAAGGACTGCTACTTCAGTGAGAACGCTACAATAGTAGGCGACGTGACCATGGGCGACGAGTGCTCGGTATGGTTCAATGCGGTGGTTCGCGGCGATGTGGCTCCCATCACCATTGGCAACTGCACGAATATTCAGGACGGTTCATGTGTCCATGTTACCCACGAGACGGGACCTACACACATAGGCAACTATGTCACCATAGGCCACAATGTGACGGTACATGCCTGCACCATTCACGACGGGGCTCTCATCGGCATGGGTTCAACACTGCTGGACGGATGCGAGATTGGCGAGGGAGCCATTGTGGCTGCCGGTGCCTTAGTGCTGCAGAACACGAAGATTAGTCCACGGGAGATATGGGGCGGCGTGCCTGCTAAATACATCAAGCCCACCCGGCCTGGCCAGACTGACAACGCCAAGCACTACGTGGAGTACTCGAAATGGTACTTAGAAGAACAACGGACTGCAGATAACGATCAATAAACAACAAACGACAATATGAAGAAGTATGCCTTTTTATCAGTTGTCATGCTCTGCCTGACAGCTTTTGCCTTTACAGCATGTCTGGGCGATGACGACGACAACAACACGAACAAAAATGTCGGTCTCACCGAAACACAAAAGCACAGTTGCTACTTGAGCATAGCCGGAGAATATTCCGGTAAGCTTTATTTCTATAAAGAGATAGCCATGTCACCAGAGGTTGACTCGGTAGTGATACAGTGTGCCGTAACCAACGACACGACACTGATGATGTATAACGTACCGCCGAAGGTGTTTGCTACACTCATTCCCAACGAGAGTCTGAAGGAAGCCATCAATGCGGCAGAACCGGTAGATGTGGAATCGCGCATCGCCTTCTTCAACGCATCACCCATTGAGTTTGTGCTGCTGCCAAAGACGACCACCTTCAATATCAACTACAAGGAGGAGGAACACAAGGTAAACATTGCGTTCCTCTATGGAGACTATTCATGGGGTTCCAGTTCTGCTGCGGGCCGTCAGCTGAATTTCCAGACCATTGAGTACGGTGTGTATTTAGACAACAGCAAAGACTCTGAGCTATACTCGCAGGCACCGCTCATGTTTATTGCTAAATGAACGTTGAGTGTTGAGCGTGGAGCGCTCCACGCTCAACGGTTCTTCTGGTAGTACTCCAAGCCACGCTTAACGTTCTCGCGGACAGCCTTCGACGAGAAGGTAGCTCCTGTCACACCGTCAACTTCGGTCTGGAGTGCCTTCTTCACCGTCAGTCCTTTCCACTTGGGCAGCATAACGGCTTCCACCTCCTCGAAATACTCGGGAGTCTCACGGTTCTTGAGGGCCTCAATACGCTCAATTTTATTCTTCTTAATGTAGATTTTGAGGGGTGTGGTGCCACGATATCCGCGCACATCCTTAGCCAGAGTCGTAGTATTTACTACATACATACCATCTTGCTTGGTTATTACACCGTCGCCCTTGGTCATGCTCATCAGCACCAGGGCCATTGCTAATATTGAAATCTTTTTTGTCATATCGTATTACTCATTACTCATTTCTCATTCCGAAGCGTTACCACCACATACTCTGACCGTGTGCCTATACGGAACTTTCCACCCCAGATGCCGAGGCCAGAGCTGACGTAGTAGCGGGTGTTGCCACGTTGGTACGCGCCAAAGGCACATTCATAAATAGCATCGGTTATCCAGGAGATGGGCCACACCTGTCCGTGGTGAGTATGCCCGCTGAACTGGAAATCAACACCAGCTGCCTCCGTCCGCTCCAAGTGGTAGGGCTGATGGTCGAGAAGGATGGTATAAGCCCCCCCTACGGCTAACTCCTTCACACTCTTACGCCCCACATTAGTACGGTCGTCACGGCCGATGATGGCAATGCCATTTACCATGGCTACGCTGTCACGCAGCAGGTGGATGCCTGCATCACGATAGAACTGCTCAGCATCACGGTCGCCAGCATAGTATTCGTGGTTGCCTAAACAGGCATAGACGGGTGCATTCAACCGACGGAACTCCTCGGCCATACGTTCTTCCATCAGCGGACGCATACTGCCGTCGATAATGTCACCTGCCACAAGTATCATGTCTGCGTGTTCAGCATTCAGCAAATCAACCCAGCGGGCCAGTTCACTGCGCCGGTTGTGATAGCCTATGTGCATGTCGCTGATCATCACCATCTTCAATTCTTTCTGCAGTGGTTTGTCGGTAGTAAGTGTCAGTTCCTCGCGTACCTTATTATTATAATGAATGTTGCCATAGACGAAGATGCCAACCAGCAATACACCCAAGACACCCGTGGTCACCCAGTTATCGTAGAGCCATGCCTTCGGCACTAACCGGACCAGTCTTCCGATGTCAAGCAAAAGGAACATCATGAACATATAGAGCATGACGAAGATGCTTGACGTGCCGATGTCGTAACAGGCAGAGGCCAGCCCCAGCGGAAGGCTGTCGAACTTACGAGCCACGCTGAGGAACATCAGCAGAAAACTACCAACGCCAAGAGCTATAATCACAGCCTTCCAAACGGCAACCAAAGGCAACAAGCACCAAAGATGCCAAGCCAGATAGGCAAGGACAAGAATGGGCAGCAACATAAAAATGATCCACATAAAACGAAAAACCTAAAACTTTACACTGTTTAATACCTTCGCAGTAGCACCAGCCTTACCCATGACGTAGTCACCGGCAGCCTTTCCACGACGTGCCGTTTCGTCCGCATTAGCCGACAGCCGGTTCATACAGGCCGCAAAATCATCGTAACCCTTAATTTCGATGCCACCGCCACAGGCTTTCAACTCCTGTGCCTCCTGGAACTTCTGGTTGTTAGGGCCGAAGATGACGGGCACGCCCCAAACGGCAGCCTCTACCGTGTTGTGGATGCTCACCCCGAAGCCACCGCCAATGTATGCCACGGTGGCATAACGATAGATGCTTGACAAAAGGCCAAAGCAGTCGATGATGAGAGCCTCACCCCCAACCCCTCTCCAAGGGGCGAGGGGAGCAGAATCTCCTTGAGCTGCCAATTTGCTGTATCGTTCGACATGCCACCCCTGCAACTTACTTTCTATCTGTTGCAAATGGTCTTCGCCAATGACATGAGGAGCTATGATGAGTTTCCACTCCGGATGCTGCATGAAGTAACGAATAAAGATTTCCTCATCGGGAGGCCAGGAAGAACCTGCCACAAAGACAGGTGCCCCCCCTACTGCCCCCGAGGGGGCTTCATTACCAAGCCACCGGGCTATTGTGTCCCCCTCGGGGGACGAAAGGGGGGCTTCTACTGCTTGCTTGATTTGCAGCACGCGGTCGAAGCGTGTGTCACCCACCACCGACACGTCAGTAATGCCAAGCGTTGCCAACAGTTCACGGCTGACCTCGTTCTGCACATAGAAATGAGTAAAACAATTCAGCACACGCTTATACTGCTTGCCATACCACTTAAAGAATATCTGGTCGGGACGGAAGATACTGCTGACGCTATATACCGGCACATTACGATGCTTCAGAATGTGCAGATAGTTGTACCAGAACTCGTACTTGATGAAGAACGCCATCACGGGACGGATGGTACGTAGGAACCGGCGGGCATTGGTAATGGTGTCGAGCGGCAGATAGCAGATGATGTCGGCTCCCTCATAGTTCTTGCGCACCTCATAGCCGGAAGGCGAGAAGAACGTCAGCAGAATCTTGTACTCAGGATGCTCACGGCGCAGCTGCTCCATGAGCGGACGGCCCTGTTCAAACTCACCCAGCGAGGCGGCATGGAACCACACATACTTTGCCTCTGGATCTACCTGTTCACGCAACACCCTGAAGGCATCGCGCTCACCACGCCACATCTTGCGCACCTTCTCATTGAAAAGGCTCACAATGGCTACGCCCATCAGGTAGAGGTAAATGACTATATTGTACATATAGTAGTAGCCCCCCCTACTGCCCCCGAGGGGGCTTTGCCTAACACCTCTATTGCCCGCTTCATTCTCTTGATCGTTTCCTCCTTACCCAAGAAAGCGGAGATATCGAACATTCCTGGTCCCTTGCCCTCGCCAACCAGCGTCAGGCGCCAGGCATTCATGATGTTACCCAGTTTATATTCTTTCTGCTCAATCCAAGCATGCACAACCTGCTCCTGATTCTCTAAAGAGAAGTCGTCGATACCCTCCAGCACACCTATCAGTTCCGTCAGCTGAGCTGCCGAATCTTCTTTCCAACGTTTCTTCACCGTCTTCTCATCATACTGCGTGGGAGCCTCGAAGAAGAAAGAGCACAGCGGCCACAGCTCTTTAACGAAGTTCACACGGTCCTTCATCATGCTGACTACCTGAACAATACGCTCTTTGGAGTCCTTGACCCCATGTTCGCGGCAAATCGGTTCGAAGTGTTCTGCTATCTCCTCTGCCGACTTCTTCAGAATATACTCATGGTTGAACCATATACCTTTCTCATAGGCAAACTTGGCTCCTGCCTTCGAACACTTCGTAATGTCGAACAACGGCACCAGTTCGTCGAGCGTAAACAGCTCCTGCTCTGTGCCCGGGTTCCATCCTAACAGGGCAAGGAAGTTGATGACAGCCTCGGGGAAGTAGCCATCCTCGCGATAGCCACGGCTCACGTCACCCGTCTTCGGGTCATGCCACTCCAACGGGAACACAGGGAAGCCGAGCCGGTCACCGTCACGCTTCGAAAGCTTGCCCTTTCCGTCAGGCTTCAGCAGCAGTGGCAGGTGGGCAAACTGCGGCATGGTGTCCTGCCAGCCGAAGGCCTCATACAGCAGCACATGCAATGGTGCACTGGGCAGCCACTCCTCACCGCGGATGACATGTGAGATTTCCATCAAGTGGTCATCCACAATGTTGGCCAAGTGGTAGGTAGGCAGCTGGTCGGCACTCTTAAAGAGCACCTTGTCGTCCAGGATGTCGCTCTGCACACGCACCTCACCACGAATGAGGTCGTTCACCAGCACCGTCTGGCCCGGCTCAATCTTAAAGCGGACCACGTACTGGTGACCTGAAGCCATCAGCTGTTCCACCTCCTCCTTTGGCAAGGTGAGCGAGTTACGCATCATGCCGCGGGTCTTTGCGTCATACTGGAAGTTCTGTATCTCATTCCGTTTGGCCTCGAGTTCTTCGGGTGTGTCGAAGGCTATGTAAGCCTTGTCTGCGTCAAGCAGCTGCTTGACGTATTGCTTATAAATGTCACGGCGCTCACTCTGACGATAAGGTCCCTTGTCGCCGCCGAAGCTCACACCTTCGTCAAACTGAATGCCAAGCCATTTGAAACTCTCAATGATATATTCTTCAGCACCGGGCACGAAACGGTTCGAGTCGGTGTCTTCAATTCGGAATACGAGGTCGCCGCCATGCTGACGGGCGAACAGATAATTATACAATGCGGTACGTACGCCGCCAATGTGCAGTGCACCCGTCGGACTGGGTGCAAAACGCACTCTAACTTTTCTTTCTGACATACTTAAAAAGCCTATTTCTTTATAATTTTCTGCAAAAGTACGACATTTTTTTGATATTTGCAGTTTTTTTTTGTATTTTCGCACTCTGATAGCGCAATTATATAAATATTCGATAAGAAAATGAGCAAAATTAAGTTCAGTGAAGACATAACATGGCACGATTTACTGATTCGCATATCGCTGGTGCTCGTCAGTGTGCTGCTCATCGTCTGGGCAATGCCACGCGACGGTCAGATGACACTAAAGGCAGAGAAAGGCCAGCCTTGGCGACACCAAGACCTGGTGGCGCCTTTTGACTTCCCCATTTATAAATCGGATGCCGCTATACAGGCCGAACGCGACAGCATCATGCGCGAATATGAACCCTATTTCGGCTTTGATGCCGAGGTTGGCGGCCGAATGCAGAGCAAGTTCACACAAGACTTTGCCGAGGGTATTCCCGGCCTCACGTCTGACTATATCAGCATCATAGCCAACCGCTTGCACCAGATTTACGAGCAGGGCATCATGAACACCACCCAGTACAACGAGCTGGCCAAGGACACCATGCGTACCATACGTGTGGTCACCGGGAAACAGGCTGTCAGCGAGCGTATTGTCAAAATCTTCTCGCCAAAATCGGCCTACGAACAGCTGTTCCAGGACCCGTTGCTCAGTCCCCACCGGGCACTACTGCAACGTTGCAACCTCAACGACTACATTACCCCCAACCTTATCTACGAGAAGGAGCGCAGCGAGTCAAGCCTCCGCAACCTGCAGGAGAGCATACCGCTGGCCAGCGGCATAGCCTTGCGCGGACAGAAAATAGTAGATAGAGGGCAGATCGTAGATGAAAAGATTTACCGCACCATTGAGTCGTTCAACAAGGAGATGGAGCAACGACAGGCCGACAAGTCAAAACTGAGCACGAAGATGGTTGGCGACACGTTGGTGGTGCTGGTGCTCATCTGCTGTTTCACCATCTACCTCACGCTCTTCCGTAAAGACTATTTCGAGCGGTGGCGCTCCATCATGATGCTCTATTCCATGATTGTCGTCTTCTCGGTGCTCGCCCTCACCATGGTCAGCCATAGCATTCTGCATGTGTATCTGCTGCCCTTCGCCATGGTGCCCATCTTCATCCGCGTGTTCATGGACTCACGCACGGCCTTCATGACGCATACCATCACCGTACTCATCGTGGCATGTGCCCTGCAACATCCGCTCGACTTCATTATCATTGAGGAGGTGGCGGGCTTCGCGGCCATCTTCACCTTGCGTGAGCTCAGCAGCCGTTCACAACTCTTCAAGACTGCCATCATCGTCACCCTCTGTACGATGGCTGCCAACTTAGGACTCGACTGGAAATTCGGCAGCGCACTGACCGCCATCGACTACAGCGAATACAACTACCTCATGGTCAACGGAGCCCTGCTTTTCTGCTCCTACCCCCTGCTCTATCTCATTGAGAAGCTCTTCGGCTTCACGTCGAACATCACGCTCATTGAGCTCTCCGACATGAGCAAGGACCTGTTGCGCCGCATGAGCGAGGTGGCTCCAGGCACCTTCCAGCACTCCATCCAGGTGGGTAACCTTGCTGCTGAGATAGCCAATAAGATTGGTGCCAAGGCACAGCTGGTACGAACGGGAGCGCTCTACCATGACATCGGTAAGATTCAGAACCCCATCTACTTCACCGAAAACCAGTCGGGCATTAACCCGCACGAGAACCTGTCCTACATTGACAGCGCACAAGTCATCATCAGCCATGTCACCGACGGACTCAAGCTGGCCGACAAGCACAACCTGCCCGATGTCATCAAGGACTTCATTGCCACCCACCACGGACAGGGCAAGGCCAAGTATTTCTTCGTGAAGTACAAGAATGAGCACCCCGACGAATACGTTGACGAGCTGCTCTTCACCTATCCAGGCCCCAACCCGTTCACACGCGAACAAGCCATTCTGATGATGGCCGACAGCGTTGAGGCGGCCTCACGCTCACTGCCCGACTACACGGAGCAGAGCATCCGCGACCTTGTCAACCGCATACTCGACTCGCAGGAGGCCGACGGCTTCTTCCGCGACTGCCCCATCACCTACCGGGACATTCAGTATGCCAAGACCGTACTCATTGAAAAGCTGAAGACCATCTACCACACACGTATCAGCTATCCTAAACTGAAAGAAGAAGAACAACAAGAACAAGAACAAAAAACAAATACGCAAGAATGAAAAAGCTACTCTTAACCCTGCTGACTGCACTGGCAGTCACCCTTACGGCGAAGGCAGCACCTGCCTACCCGTTCCCCATCACCGTGACACAGCCTGACGGCACAGAGCTGACCATCCTGCTGCACGGCGACGAACACTTCAACTGGACCACCACGGCCGACGGCGTACTCCTTGCCGGAGTAAACAATGCCTACTACGTGGCCGGCATCAACAGCAACGGACAGTTAGAAGCCACGTCGCAACTGGCTCACAACGAGGCACAGCGTACCACGGCAGAACTTTCGGCCGTCAACGAACAGCAGCCACGCCAACAGCTGTTCTTTGAACAAGGCCACCGGCGGGCAGCACTCCACGCACCCGCCATTGGCAGCGGCTCTTACTTCCCCCATTCCGGGTCTCCGCGCGTACTTATTATATTAACGGCATTCAGTGACCTCGACTTCACGCTACCCGACCCTGTCAAATCGTTCGGGCAGTACTTCAACGGCGAAGGCACCATGCAGAACTATGGCAACAACGAAGACCGCAACTTCTGCAGCGTGACCGAATACTTTAACATCTCCAGCAATGGCCTGTTCAAGCCACAGTTCGACATTGTGGGCCCCGTCGCACTGCCTAACAAAATGGCCTATTACGGAGGCACCAGTGGCAACGGAGGAGACGAGAAGTTCAGCCAGCTCTGCCAAGATGCCTGCGACCTGGTGAAGGACCAGGTAAACTTTGCCGACTACGACAACGACGGCGACGGTAAGGCTGAGCTCATCTACGTGCTCCATGCCGGCTTCGGCCAGAACACAGGCGGCCCCGTGGAAAGCATGTGGGCCAAGTGCGGCACACTGGGCATCAGCGTCAACGGCACCACCATTGTACGCGGGGGATGCCACAGCGAGCTGTTCCGTGGAACCACCATCAATGGCATCGGCGTCTTCTGCCATGAGTTCTCACACGGCATGGGCCTGCCCGACCTCTACGTCACATCAGGAACGCCTGTCATCAACCAGAGCATGCAGAGCTGGGACGTCATGGACTACGGACTCTACAACGAGAACATTGTCACCGGTTCTGACGGCACGGTCCACTACTATAGCAGCTATGCGCCCGCAGCCTACACGGCATGGGAGCAGGAGGTAATGGGATGGACCACCATTCAGCAGTTGGAAACAGGCAACAACTATCAGCTCACCCCGCTCATCGAGGGCGGCAATGCCTACAAGATCCAAAACCCCGAAAAGCCGAATGAATACATCGTCTTTGAGAATATTCAGAAGCACGGCCTCAACAACGGGGCACGGGGCCACGGACTGCTGGCCTACCACATTGACTACAACAGCAACACCATGAACATGGGCGACTCCCCCAACAACACAGCAGGCCGTCCGCGTGTGGCCGTCATCCCCTCTGGCGGACTGCAGTTTGCACGCGCCCTGGCTGGTGACGGGAAGGCTTACACCGTTAATGAGTGGGAACAGAGCCATGCCGCCACGCCGTTCCCCGGCACTAAAGCCGTCAACACCCTGACCGACCAGCAGGAACTGCCCAACTTCTGCTTCTACAGCAACAACACCGCCACACCGGTAGGCCACGGCATCTACAACATTACTGAAGACAACGAAGGCATCGTTTCCTTCGACTACGACCTGACGAAGTGGCAGGCCTACCTGGAGCCCGTCACAGAGGAAGCTACCGTCACCTTCACCGAGGGTGACATGGAGGATGAAATCATAGACAACATCTACTACAACCTGCCCGGCAACAACGGCTATGATGCTGCTGAGGAGTGTATCGTCATCAATGACGTGCCATCCATGGAAGTAATCGGCGACGACACTCAACTGAACTTCATCGGCCTTATCTTCATGGTCAACGACAAGGGCGTGATTGAGTTGGACGCTCAGACCATTGGCAGCATGAAGTGTGGAGTCCGCTTCGGCGAAGGTGAGGCTCAGCTGTTCACCAAGGACGAGCGGGGCATCATCGAGATAGCCTACGACGTAACGGAACCTACCATCGTCTATGTCTTTGCATACAACGACGTAACCACCCGTGCCCCACGTCTGGTTGAAGCTCAGGAGAACTGCCTGAAGCTCTGGTCACTCTGCATCAAGCCGGGTGCCACGACGGGAATAGAGAGACCCACCCCCGGCCCCAACATGAATGGAGGGGAGTGGTATGACCTGCAGGGGCGCAAGCTCAACGGTCAGCCTACTGCAAAGGGCATCTATATTCGCAACGGCAGGAAGGTGACGCTTTAAACAAAAAGAGAGACCGCCCGCAATACAAACGGGCGGTCTCTCTTTTTTATGATAAGGAAACTAACTGCTTATTCGTCAACTGGAGTAAGGATGATGAGCATGACAATGCCTTCTGTAGAGCCCTTGGTCAGTTTATATTCCGTACCGGCTGTTATGGCTATGGGCTGCAACTCGTAGTACTTGCCCTCAGTGTTCTCTGTGCCACTGACAGTAGTCTGCACGCCATTTATACTTACGTTCCTTCCGTTCTTAGAAGTAGCCAATACGATGGTCATGTTGTAGTTCTTCTGCGGAGTGAAGGTAATAGAGCCGTTACTATTGAGCTTGACACCTTGCTTATAATAGGTGCCATTGTAGGTAATCTTTCCATCACCATAGCCTCCACCTACGGTGAACATAGAATTGGAGGGAGCACCGTCAAACGAGCCGAGAATTACACCGTCAGGAGTGGGCTGCGGGTCATCGCCGCCGCCTTGACCGCCGCCTTCACCCTGACCACCCTCGTCACCGAAGATGCCGACGAGTGAAGAGGCGTAGTTGTCGAGCAAGCGGCCGAGTGTGGCATCGTATGCTGAGTCCGTATCGTCGTCACCCACGTTGTCGGGGAATGTATAAGAGAAGTCACCGTGGTTCAGACGTCCTGCGCCCCAGTAGCCTGTGACGATGGTAGGCACGTCGGCAGCAGCATCGGGCGTGTAGCTGTAGATGAGGCTGCTGTTGGTGTCGAAGTTGTTGTACTTATGGCCACCAGACTTTGTCACCTCCGTCTCGGGCACCTGGTCGTTGCGGTTAGCCACCTCGTAAGCGTCGTAGCCCGTAGTAGCCGAAGGATTATTCTGCGTGTAGTAGCGGAAGTTCTTGCATGCAGTATCAAAGTAGTTGCCGTAAGCCTTGATCATACCACCTTCCTCACCCGAGAACGTGCCGCTACCCATTGCGTCGGTTCCCTGCAGAGAAGAGAGGATAGGCTTCTTGGTCTTCAGGAAGTAGTTGTTCTCCACGAAGACGCTGGCACCAGAGGTTGCACCTACGCCATACTTGGCCACGTTGTCGAAGTAGTTGTTCCATACGTGGACGCTCATGGTACGTACGCGCGGATGGCGGGAGTCAGAGTGGTCGAACCAGTTGTGGTGGTAGGAGATATAGTTGGGACCCGACTCATCCTTCATGCCGAACATATTGGTTTTACCTGTATCCCAGTAGTGGCAGTAGCTGACGGTGACATACTTGGAGTCACTCTTCACGTCAACCATACCGTCGCCCTTCTCGTGGTCGCCAGAACCATGCTTGCCGTAGAACAAGTCAAGGTTATGAATCCAGATGTTGGAATTGTCGGTGTCCAACGACAGTCCATCGTCCATGCAGCGAATGTTGGCAAAGTTGCGGAACTCCACGCTCTTACAGTTGCGGATGAGGAATCCGAAGCCAAAGAGTGTAGCATCGTCGCCAATGCCCTCGAAGGTCATGTTCATCTCTGAGTCAGCTTTACGGCCCTTCACCTGGATGCCCTCTGCAGAGCTGCCTAAGAAGTCGAGGTCTTCCTTGCTGATTTTCCCGATGAAGCGGAAGGCGATAGGCGTGGTGTCGCCACCCTTCTCGTAGCCCTCGATAATCTGCTGAATGCCTACGCAGGGGTTCTGGTTGGCTCCGGCAACAGTGGTAGTGATGGTCTTAGCCGTATTCTTTGTGACGTAGAACACCTTGGCACCCTGCTTCAGCGTACCGTCGTCGTTATAGGCGCCCACACCGCTGTAGTTAAAGTGTGCATAGCCCGTGCGGTCGTAAGGCTTGACGGTCAGTCCGGTAGCCTCGTTGGCATTGTCGTTCAGCTCATTGCCGTTCGGATCAACCGGCACAATCTTCAGTGCGTAGGTGCCTGCCATAAGGCCTACTGCGTCAGCACGTCCGTAAGAGCCATAGTTGCGTACCAGCTGGTCGTCAATCTTGGTATAGCTGTTGTACTGTCCGCCCTTTACATAGACATTATATTTCTCCACACCGTCGAAGAGGCCGAATTTGACGTATGCCGACTCAAACCAGCCCTTGGACTCCAGAATTTCAACTGCGCCCTCGGGGTTCTCGAAGTCGCTCTTCTCAGCCTTGGCAAACGAGATGCCAGCCACGCTGTTGCCGAACACGTCGTCGCCGGCATTCTGACGGACGGTGACGGTAGTGCCGTCAATGTCGATGGCGCTGACCGACGTGGTGTTGTAATACCTACGCGTACCGTTGCTCAGTGTCAGGATGGCCTGGTTGACGTTGGTGTTCTGGCCTGCCGAGTGGTCGTTGGCGGGAATCACGGGGTCGTTGCCACCGGTGTCGCCGCCAGGCGTTGTGCCCTCACCTTCCACCTTGATGCTGAAGATGTTGATGCTGCCGCCGGTGCTGGCAAAGCTGACAGCGCCGTCGTTAGTAACAGTAGCCGTACCCGTCTGGGTAGTGTTCTTGTTGGCAGCCGTGAAACCGGAAGCACCCGAAAGGTTGGTCAGCGCGTCGAAGGTAACAGCGTTGTCGCCCGTTGAGGCAAAGACGATGGTCACCGTCTGCCCTTTCGTGAGCGAGGGAATGGTGACGGTAACGTTCTTACCGGCCAGTTGCAGACGCTTGGCATTGTCGATGCGCAACTTATTTTCGGCAGCATTCACCTGCAGACCCTCAGTGAGTGCAAGCACTCGGCTGCCGGCCTTGACAACGCCGTTGATGGCCACCTTGTTCTCATAACGGTCGCTGGCCTCAGTATATGTCCATTCGCTGGTAGCAGCCTTCAGGGCAGCCACGTCGTCAGCATTGCTCTGGGTGAAGTCCCACGTCTGTGCCTTCACTCCTGTGCCCAGCCCGAGCAGCAGGGCCATCATGGTGAAAATAAATGAAATCTTCTTCATAGTCCTCTTCACTTTTTTAATATTTCCACCTTACTTAATCACAACTTTCTTTCCGTTCACAATGTAGATGCCCGTTGCCAGTCCGTCAGTCGTTTCGCCCATGTACTGTCCACGCAGGTTGTAAATGCCCTTAGTGCCAGGCGTTGAGCGTTGAGCGTTGACAGCCTCAATGTAAGTAGCCGAGAGGTCGAAGGCAATCTTCACGTCAGCGTCCATGCCGGCCGTCTGCGTCGAGTTGTCGCTGAAGTGCAGCACCACGTCGTCGCCGCTGAAGGTAATCTGAGTAACGGTCTTGTTGACTGTCGTACCGCCGACGGTCACCGTCTGCACATCGTCTGCCATGACGCCGAGGCTCATGAGCAAACAGCTTAATGCCAATAGATGTCTTTTCATTTCTTGTTTGTTTTTGATTTGATTAGTATTATATTTTGGTGCAAAGGTAATAAATGTTGAGCGTAAAGCGTTGAGTGTTGAGCGTTTTTAACACGTAAACGATTTCAAGGGGCAAAGGTCTAAGGTCGAAGGTCGAAGGTCAAAGGTCGAAGGTCGAAGGTCTAAGGTCTAAGGTCGAAGGGCGTGCCCACATTTTGTTCTCCCCCTACAGGGGGAGTCAGAGGGGGTCAGGAGTCAGAGGGGGGTCAGGAGTTAGGAAGGAAATGCCATTAGTGACCTCCCCTCGCTCGGCCCGCAGGGACGCTTGCCAGAGCAAGAACCCCTCCTGTAGGAGGGGGACAATTACCACGCAAGGGCGTGCAAGGCATCGGTCAAAGGCTGAAGGCTGGAGGTCAAAGGTCAAAGGCTGAAGGCAGCTTCCCCCAAAGCCTTAGACCGGTCCCCTTAGACCTTAGACCTTAGACCGGTTCCCTTTGACCGGTTCCCTTTGACCTTTGACCTTAGACCTTTGACCGGTTCCCTTTGACCTTAGACCTTTGACCGGTTTTTCTTGCACAGATTGCACGTTTTGTGCAGAAGTGAGCAAGTTTTTACTTAATATTTGTTAACTACGTTGGCACAAATTCGAATGTTTTGTGCAATATCTATACCTTTGCGGCCAAATTTAACGAAATTAAAGATTAAAGTATATTTTTAAACATTAAAGATGAAGTGATGAAAAAGAGTTTTTTATCAGTAGTTGTTTTCATGATGACAGCGGTGAGCGCCTTGGCAGGCGGCATCCTCACCAACACCAATCAGAGTGTTTTATTCCTTAAGAATCCCGCACGCGATGCAGCCATTGGGCTGGACGGCGTCTATTCGAACCCTGCCGGCGTGGCTTTCATGCCCGACGGTTTCCATCTGGCCATCAACTGGCAGTACGCACACCAGACGCGTACCATTACCTCGACCAACCCGCTCTTCGCACTTGGCAAGAAGAACAACGGCCTGAACAAGAAGGTGTTTGAGGGCATTGCCGATGCTCCGTTTATTCCCTCAGTTCAGGCTGCCTATAACAAGAACGACTGGAGCTTCCAGTTCAACTTCTCACTGCCCGGCGGCGGCGGTGTCTGCGAGTTCGAGAACGGCCTGGGCTCGTTTGAGAACGCCATCGGCAGCATTGCCTACCTGCTGCAGCAGCGCGGACTGCCCGTTGAGGGCTACGACGTTGATGCCTACATGCGCGGCAGGCAGTATTTCTTCGGTTTCCAACTGGGTGCTGCCTACAAGATTGACAAGCACTGGTCTGTATATGGCGGTCTGCGTGCCCTCTACGGCAATGCCTCGTACCGTGCCCGCATGAGTAACATTCAGGTGAAGCTGCGCAACCTGCAGGGCGGTGAGTCATACTACGTGAACTTCGACCGTTTCATTAACGGAACCATTGCCGACGTGAACAAACAGTTAGGACAGGCTGAGCTGGCTACCCAGATGGGGGCCATGACCGCCGAGCAGTTTGCCGCTGCACAGGCTCAGGCCGAGGCAGCCCTCGTTCCCTTGGAGATGCTGCAGAAGTACGGCCAGGGCGTGAACCTGATGAGTAACCAGGAGGGCTTCGGCATTGCCCCCATCATCGGCATTGACTACAAGGTGGGCAACTTCAACTTCGCTGCCAAGTACGAGTTTAACACGCAGATGAAGATGAAGAACCACTCCACACTGGAGAAGGCGCTGGTCATTGAAGGCGACTACGCCAACTTCCCCGGCATTGAGAACATCAACAAATTCGAGAACGACACCGACGTGGATGAGGACGCTCCCGCCCTGCTGTCCATCGGTGCCCAGTGGAGCCCCATCAACGAGCTGCACCTGAACGTGGGCTATCACCACTACTACGACAAGAACGCCCACTGGTATAACAACGCCCAGGACAAACTGGACCACGGCACCAACGAGTACCTGGCCGGTGTGGAATGGGACGTTACCCCGCGTGTCAACATTTCGTGCGGCGGACAGATTACCCGCTACGGACTGACTGATGCCTACATGAACGACCTCTCGTTCGTGGTAAACAGCTACAGCGCAGGCTTCGGCGTGAGCTACAAGGCCACTGACCACCTCACCCTGACGGCCGCCTACTTCCAGACGAACTACAGCGACTACGACAAGGTGACGCAGGCTAACCCGCAGACGGGTGAGACCGTCTCAGGCGACTCCTTTACCCGCACCAACCGTGTGCTCGGCCTGGGCATGCAGGTAGATTTTTAGTTGAGAGTTGAACGTATGAAGGCAAAACTGATAGAAAGGAAATACCTGCTGACCTTTGTGCTGGTAACCATGTTGTTTGCCCTTTGGGGCTTTGCCAACGACATTACCAACCCCATGGTGGCAGCCTTCCAGACGCTGATGGAGCTGACGGCTGCCAAGGCATCGATGGTGCAGTTTGCCTTCTATGGCGGTTATGCCACAATGGCCATTCCCGCCGCACTCTTCATACGTCGCTACAGCTACAAACACAGTATTCTGCTCGGACTGGCACTCTATGCCATTGGGGCCTTTCTCTTCATTCCGGCTGCGGCACAGCAGAGTTTCACGTTCTTCTGTCTCTCACTGTATATCCTCACCTTCGGACTGGCATTCCTGGAGACCACGGCCAATCCCTTCATCCTCGCTTTGGGAGACAAGGAGACCAGCACACGCCGTCTGAACCTGGCGCAGGCCTTCAACCCCATGGGGTCGCTATGCGGCATGACTGTGGCTTCACTCATTGTGCTGCCACAACTGTTGAGCGACCGCCGCGACGCTTCAGGAAAGATTTTCTTCGACACGCTGTCGGAGGCAGAGAAGGCCAGCATACGCCTTCATGACCTGGCCATCATTCGCGACCCTTACGTCGCCATTGGCCTGGTGGTGCTGCTGATGTTTATCATTATTGCCCTGGTAAAGATGCCTGCCACGTTCAGCACGCAGAAACCTGACGACAGGCAGAACAGCATCCGGCAGACGCTCTGCAACCTGTGGCACAACACCATCTACCGTGAGGGCGTGATGGCACAAATGTTCTACGTAGCCGCACAAATCATGACGTGGACGTTCATCATACAGTATGCTGACAACTTAGGCATCAACAAAGCTGCCGCCCAAACCTATAACATTGTGGCTATGGCACTCTTCCTGTGCAGCCGTTTCATCTCTACCTTCCTGATGAAGTACATAAACGGCCGCGTGCTGCTGACCGTCTTCGGCTGTGGTGCTGCGCTGTGCTGCATCGGTGCCATCAGCATTGTGGGCATGTGGGGCCTTTACTGCCTGATAGGCATCAGTTTCTTCATGTCGCTGATGTTCCCCACCATCTATGGCATTGCCCTGGAGGGTGTGGATAGTCAAGACTCCACGCTGGGTGCCGCATTCCTGGTCATGGCCATTGTCGGCGGAGCACTCATGCCTCCGCTGCAGGGCATGATTATAGACCAGCAGAGCGTCATGGGCCATCCGGCAGTCAACGTGTCGTTCGTGCTGCCACTCGCCTGTTTCCTGCTCATCACCCTCTATGGATGGAGAGCACAAAAGAAATGAGAAACCAGATATAGGAAATGAAAGTAGAGATGCCACGCTGTGACATCTCTACTTTTTTTAGGGAGCCAGATAAGGCTATTTAACCCATGTGTTTACTTTGCACAGAGAGAACAAACAGTCAGCGCATAGTAAACAGGGAGATACCCCCCTGGAAACTGTTGGTTTACGGCAGGGTAACGAGTAGTTTCCCGGGGGGTAGCAAGAATTCAGCGGGCGCTGAAATGACTTTTCCTGATTTCACTAGACACTTTTTCTCTTCATTAACTGAAACAGTAGACAGTAGTTTTGTAGTCGTACTGAATCGGTAGACACAAGCGAAAAAGCTGTGCTGTTTTTGTTGACACTTCTGCCATGCTGGACACGCAGAGCCCGGGCTGGTTTGTTCGGCAAAACTGGATGCCCCTCGATGGGGC